>Ga0316204_10000394_pt1 | contig 168295 bp, 155 predicted proteins | sample 6monrhotite_MG_2_FD_205661 | JGI IMG/M metagenome (GOLD analysis project Ga0316204, IMG submission 205661) | Microbial mat bacterial communities from mineral coupon in-situ incubated in ocean water Damariscotta River, Maine, United States -... | ecosystem: Environmental > Aquatic > Marine >... | reverse complement strand
AATAAAGCTGTAGAATTAGGTTGGATATCAAGCAAATCGGCTGCTGCGCGTGCTGTTACTTCTAATACAAAATATTCAAGAAGCTTACATTGCTTTATTTTTCTTAGTTTACAATGAGTTAACTTCACCATGGCAGGGTAACACTCCTGCTAATCTACTACAGCCCCTAGTATTTTCTATCGACTGTATGAAAAATATAAGCTGGCCTTTTACAGGCCATATAGGATTAAAAACAAGCTCGCTCTTAAACAAACTGACCCGCACAATACCCCGATGCCCAGGCCCACTGGAAATTGAATCCCCCGAGATGTCCGGTCACATCCACCACCTCACCAATGAAATAAAGTCCGGGGACTTTTTTTGATTCCATCGTTTTGGATGAAAGTTCATCGGTATCCACACCGCCCACTGTCACTTCCGCAGTTCGATAACCCTCAGTGCCAGCAGGTTTAAGCTGCCACTGATGCAGTGCATCCGCGATGCCCTTGAACTGACTCTCAGATAAACGCCGCAACATGTCATCTTCAAGCAATGATTCACACAGATAATGTACCAGTCGCTTTGGCATCAGCTCGGCCAACACCGTTCGTAGTAACGCTTTAGGACGTTGCTCTCTCATTCGAGCCAACCATTCAGTCATATCTATACCCGGCAGCAGATCAATCAGGATCGTATCGCCCTCTTTCCAATAGGATGATATCTGCAACATCGCCGGGCCACTGATACCTCGATGCGTAAAGAGCATCTGTTCAGTAAAACAATGCCCATTGCACTGGGCTGAAACTTGCAGAGAAATACCCGCCAGTGTTTTTATCGTCTCCTGTTCACGGCCGGTCAAGCGGAACGGTACAAGGCCTGCTCTCAAATCCGTGGTCTTGATAGCAAACTGACCTGCAAGCTGATGACCAAATCCTGTGGCTCCCATTTTTGGAATCGAACGTGAACCTGTCGCAATCACAAGTGCATTTGTAATGAACCCGCCTTGATCCGTTTCAAGCTGGAATGTTTCGCTCTCAGCTGTTTCGTTTTTTGAGACTGTTTGAACCGTGCAATTAAGCTGAAATGATACCCCAACCGATTCACACTCGTGCAGTAACATGGCAGCAACCTGTTTTGCCGAATCCTTGCAAAACAGCTGTCCATGATCGCGTTCTTCCCATTCAATATGGTGTTTCTCAACCCATGCCAGAAAATCATAAGGGGTATATCGAGAGAGTGCTGAAATCGCAAAATACGGGTTCTCAGAGATATAGTTGGCCGGTTCTGTATGGATATTGGTAAAATTGCACCGTCCACCACCGGAGATCAGGATTTTTTTACCCGCCTTCTCAGCATGATCCAGCACAAGCACAGAACGTCCGCGCTTGCCCGCCTCAATCGCACACATCAATCCGGCAGCGCCGGCTCCAATAACGATGACATCATAGTGTCCCATTGAATTTTTCAATGTTTTTCAGTCATCTTAATAAGCGAAGTCAGCATATCATTCACAGGTGCTTCAAGCCCAAAATCTTTAGCTTTTAATGCGATAAATCCATTCATAACATCAATCTCTGTCGGACGCCCTCGTGATATGTCCTGCCACATACTTGTTTGAACCGGGCCTGCTTTCATCGTCAGATTCAAATGCTGTTGAATAGCATCATCCGGCAGTAAAACACCCGTGATTTTAGCAACCTCGATGGCCTCCTGCATGGCTGCACGAACCCATCGAACGCTATCGTCATCCATCACAACATCTTTGGCGTAACGGCGTGTAAGTGCCGTGATCGCATTAAAGCCGCAGTTCCAGAGCATCTTGTGCCATAACATGCTTTTCATATCTGCCACCTTCTGCGCATCGACACCTGACTTTCTCCACGCTGCAACCAGTTTGTCCAAAAGAGTGTTCAAAACAAAGGCTGCTTTTTCACCATTCTCTTGCTCCCCATTCTGCCAATATCCCAAACGAATGTGCCCTGCTGCGGAGTGGATAATAACGCCCGGTTTCTCTACACACACGCCGATAAATGCAGATGCTGCAAGCAATGGAGATTTGGCAAAATGATGGGCCACCTGATCTGGAGCCGTTACACCATTCTGCATGGTGATAAAAACCGTTTCAGCGTTGATGACAGGCGTAATTTGTAAACAAAGCGAATCAAGCACCGTGGTTTTACAGGTCAACAGCACGACATCACAATGGGTAAGAATGGATATGTCATCACTGGCCTGAACGTTTAACTGAACCGTCTTCCCCTCAGTTATATGCGTCAATCCATTTGCTTTCAGCGCCGCAAGATGTTCACCGCGTGCCAGATAAACCACATGCAAGCCTGCCTGCTGCAATAGACTCCCATAATGGCAACCCACGGCCCCAGCCCCGGCAATACCAATTCTCATTTGCACCTCGTTTTGTACTTCATAAAACAGAAACCCTGAATACATCGCCTTACTGCTGCAAATATGCCCGCAACAAGCTAGGGTGCTGCGACCAATCAGATCGTCAGGAGAGGAGACATTATGCCCAAGGATGCGTCAAAGAATACGATGCGTGAAGAAGCGCTCGAATACCACCGTTCACCCACCCCGGGGAAAATTAGCATCCGCCCGACCAAACCTTGCCTGACTCAACGTGATCTATCGCTCGCCTATTCACCCGGCGTTGCTGAACCTTGTCTTGAAATTGCTGAAAATCCTGAACTTGCGGATATCTACACCTCCCGTGCAAATCTTGTCGGTGTTGTTAGTAACGGAACCGCTGTTTTAGGGCTGGGCAATATTGGTGCTCTGGCTGGAAAACCGGTTATGGAAGGCAAAGGTGTACTGTTCAAACGCTTTGCCGATATTGATGTCTTTGATATCGAAGTGGACGAAACCGACCCCATGAAATTTGTCGAAACCGTCGCCAGACTGGAGCCAACCTTTGGCGGTATCAACCTTGAGGATATCAAAGCACCTGACTGTTTTATTATTGAAGAAGAATTGAAAAAACGGGTAAATATTCCAGTACTTCATGATGATCAGCATGGTACTGCAGTCATCACGGCTGCTGGCCTGATCAACGCACTGATCGTTCAGGATAAAAAGATCGATGAAGTGAAAATTGTTTGTCTTGGTGCTGGGGCCGCAGGTTTTGCCTGCATGAAACTCATCGAACAACTGGGCGCTAAACGTGAAAATATTCTTTTCCTTGATCGGAAAGGTGTGATCCATACGGGTCGCGATGAAGAACTTCCACCACACAAAGTCTATTTTGCAACAGAGCGATCTGAACGTACACTCGAAGAAGCCATGCATAACGCCGATGTATTTATCGGCTTATCACAAGGTAATATCGTATCCCCAGAGATTTTGAATAGCATGGCAGAGCGTCCGATTATCTTCGCCATGGCTAACCCAACACCTGAGATTGCCTATGATCTTGCTATGAAGACACGTTCTGATCTGATTATGGCGACAGGTCGCTCCGATCACCCCAATCAGGTGAATAACGTGCTTGGATTCCCTTTTCTCTTCCGTGGCGCGCTCGATGCCCGCGCGACAACCTTCAACGAAGAGATGAAAATGGCTGCCGTGCACGCACTTGCAAGTCTTGCACGTCAGGAAGTACCCGATGCAGTGCTAAAAGCCTACGGCAATGAATCACTACGATTTGGCCCTGAATACATCCTTCCCAAACCCTTTGATCCACGTCTCATTGAAGTTGTGCCCGCAGCAGTTGCCAAAGCAGCAACCGATACAGGTGTTGCACGTGCGCCAATCACCGATATCGATGCCTATACCCGAAGTCTTGCAGGCCGTATTGACCAATCACGTACTTTCATGCGTTTGATTACCGATAAGGCAAAAAGCCATCCGATCCGCCTTGTTCTTCCTGAAGGCGATGATACAACCGTCATCCGTGCAGCCGCAGTAATACGCGATCAGGGTGTAGCCAAACCGATGTTGATCGGATCACCCAAAACCATTCAAAAACACGCAAAAGATATGCAACTTGAACTTGATGGCATCGAAATCATGGATCCGCATGAAGAAGATTCGCGTTTTGACAGTCTGGCTGATGCCTATTATTTTGACCGTAAACGCCAAGGCATCCTTCGCCATAATGCAGCCGAAGCACTGCGCCGTGATCGGAATGTTTTAGGTGCCATGCTGGTACGTCAGGGGTTTGCCGATGGCATGCTCTCTGGCCGGACATCCCACTATCCGGAAGTTCTCAGCCCTGTTTTAAAAGTTCTTGGGCATGATGCCGCAGGTCAGCATCATCACGTTTACGGCTTGTATATGATGGTGATGGAATCCGGTGCCTATTTCCTCGGTGACTGTACCGTCAATGTTGATATGAATGCAGAAGAGATGGCTCGTCTTGCTGTGCTTGCAGCTGAAACAGCCGAGTCACTGGGCTGCAAAACCAATATTGCCATGCTCTCATTTTCCAATTTTGGCAGTGTTCAACATCCTGAGGCACGCAAAGTTGCTGAAGCCGTTAAAATTCTTCACCGCGATCATCCTGAGTTGACAGTGGATGGCGAAATGCAAGCCGATACAGCAGTCAATGCCGCCTATCTTGCAAACTACCCGTTCAGCAAACTGAAAGAAGCTGCCAATATCCTGATCTTTCCAACCATGCAGGCAGGCAACATCTCTTATAAATTGCTTCGCGAACTTGGAGGCGGCACTGCCATCGGTCCTATTTTGGTTGGTCTTCCCCAACAGGTACATGTTCTGCAAACCGGTGCATCGGTTGATGATATCGTCAATATCGCAGCCATTGCATCGGCAAGAGCAAGTGAAAAGTAACATTCAGGCATGACTGCCTTGATGGCGCCCCCATGTTAAAAACCTATAAGAATTTTTTGTTGTCATAGTTAAAACTGAGAAATCGATATGATGTGAAATCACCTAAAAGAAGGTTTCAAACAAAAACCATATCTCTTCCGAAACCTCAATTCAGCTTGGTAACAGCTTTTTTCTATCCTCTATTTTGTAATGATTTTACGTGATTCTCGAGAAAACAGTTGAATTTTTCAGAGATTATTTAAGGCAACCTTCCGATTGAGATCAATCCAAGCTTCACCTATAGTTCTTTCCACTTCAGGGGAGAGAATGTCATGTCACAAGGAAAATACTGTAAATATCATTCAGATATTCCTGCAAAATGGTACTGCACAGGCTGTAAAATCGCACTTTGCTCCCACTGTATTATGGAAGAGCGGCAGACTGGCAAAATAACCGTTTGTCCTGCATGCGACAAAGCACTTCGGAAACTCAGTACCGCACATGCTATTCCCCCCTTCTGGAAACGCATGCCAACCACCTTTCTTTATCCATTCAATGGTGCTTCGCTAACCCATTTGGTCGGCATGTCTCTCTTTTCACTCCTGTTTCTGGTGCCTTTATGGCCTGTTATCATTGTAGCTTTGCTCATGTTACCACTCATGATGCTCCGTTACGGTTTTTCGGTACTTCAACATACCGCCACAGGTCATCTGACCCCTCCCAAAATATCGCTCAATTTTCAGTTACGCGAACTTGCACTGCCGCTTAAGCTAATCGCCATTATCATTTTTTTAAGTCTTATCATGGGTTTAATCCTTTACCCCTTTGGAGTTAACGTCGTTATAATACAGTTGATAGCCTTTGCATTTAGCCAACTGATACTCCCGGCCATGGTCGTTCTTCTTGCCGTTTACAAAGGTTTTTTTCGCGCCATAAATCCGGTCGACATCAGTTTTGTGGTTTCCACCATCGGCCTGCCTTACCTGGCGCTGTGCGGTGTATTGTTACTACTTAGTGGCGCACCAGCCTCCGCGCAATTTCTACTCGCCAGTATCATTCCTTTGTGGATGCTCACGATGTTTAACATTTTCATTATGGGTTATTTCACCGTGGTTACCTTTCACCTCTTAGGTTATGTGGTTTATCAATACCATGAACATCTCGGCATTAAGCCGGAGGTAGAATACGCTGTAAAAATCAAACCCTCCAATTCCAATAAAGGAACAAATGCTAATCAAAGCAGCTCCTCCTACCCAATACTTCAGAAAGTTCGCCTACTGATCAAAGAGGGAATGCAACAAGCAGCCAAAGCCACATTAAAAAAAGAACTGCTTCACCATGCTGAAATGGACAGAGCACGCATTGAACTGCACCAGCTCTATCACCAAATGCTCATCAATGATCAGGAGCATGAAACCCTTCTTGAACATGGGAATACTTTTATTCCTGCACTTCTGGACAATCAAATGGGAAAACAGGCTATCGCCGTATTTCGTGATTGCATTGATGTTGACCCTAAATACCACCTCACCATACCCGGTGATATTCATAAACTGGCTACCGCTGCTCAAAAAGCTGATGAACACAAAATCATTTTATCGCTTATAAATGGCTTTGTGCAAAAACACCCTGATTATCCCGATACTATTGAGTTGTTACTGATGGCTGCACAATCTCTGCAACATCACTTTCGGCAAGATGAAAAAGCCAAAAAAATTCTGGTATATGCCATCAAACGATACCCTGAAGATGCACGTATCCAGAGAGCCAAACGTGATTTAATGTTACTTGAGCGTCCTTCGGGTGCTACAGCTTAATTTCCACGCTATGCTTCCAAAAGTGCTTGTGCTTGTTTACTTATCGTTGACTCATGTGCATGTTTTACCACCCATTTCAAGTACGGAATAGCCTGCTCTTCCTGTTTGGCATAGCGCAATTTTCTTGCCAATAATAATACAAGTGGCAACAAATCGGCAGCGGCAGGCGACTTCTTCACCAGAATTCGCACCAACTTTTCCGCATCCGTCAGAAAACCATGTTCAGCAAATATATAGGCTAACGATACTATTAGTTTCCGATCAATGATCGGCTTAGGTTTTGCCAGTTTAAGATATTCATCATACACGTCACGTATCTGTTGAGCCATGCTACGATTATTGGCTTTTAGCATCATCATTTTACGTGCCGAAGCATGGTAATTCTGACCGGAAGGTAAATTGCGCTCCACCTTATACCACTCTTTTAACAATTCACCTTCATCCGGGTAAGTATCATGAAGCCTGGCAAAAATAGCGCCTGCCTTTTCAAATTGAAGTTTTTCTATATGGCTCATCGCCATATCAAATTCAGTCTGCCATGGTTTCACATGCGCCTGTTCACCCTTCTCCAATTCGGCCAACATCTCATCCACTGGAATTGTCATCAAGCGGGTCAATAAAAAACCACATAAGGCACCGGATAAAATACCGCCAAAATGAGCCATGTATGCAACATTATTATCACTGGTAAAATGGAAATATAACTCCTTAACCAGAAAAGCGACCAATAAAAGCAAAGCAGGGGCTTTCACAAAGTCAAAATAAAATCCTAAGGAATAAAAAAACGGAATTTTTCGCCAGCCAAAAAGCACCACATAGATGCCCATCAAAGCTCCAATTGCACCTGATGCTCCAACCAGAGACACTCCATTACCAGCAGAGACCAAAGCAAATGAAGTCACTGCACATAATCCACCCAAAATGTAAACAGCCCCATAGAGAAGAGAGCCAATCAAACGTTCCACCACAAATCCAAGTAAGACGAGAAAAATCATGTTGCCCAGCAGGTGATCAAATCCCCCGTGTAAAAACATGTGGGTAAACATATCCACAGCCTCTGGCCTGTCAGGTTGAAAAGCGTACTCTTCAGAAACAATATCTGAGAGTTTTTTCTCAAACTCTTCTCGTTGTACCACCCACTGCTCAAACCGGGTGTGCTCAGGCGTAATCCATTTGTGTTGATGAAGCTGTTGAATAAATTTGGCTTCGTGTTGTAACATGATAGAAAAACCACCATTGGCGACCTTCTGAGGTGAGACCTGTCGAATTTCGTTTGCTTCATCAGTACGTCCTTCCTCGACCAAAAAACTGACAAATACAGGCACTTCCAACGCTGGCAAAATTGATTGGCTATAGTAACGCGTTGCCTTGACGTAACCTTCATTATCACTGCTTTGAATAAAAATCAGAATGAAGCAGTTAATCAATACCAGTCCAGCGGTCACCCACGGTACAGGCTTGAATGTCATCTTTGATGCAAACGGAATAATTAACATCCAATTCCCTTACGGCTCCCCATAGTAGACATCATCACACAGATTTAACTTAGCATCTCCAGCATCCGTCTGCCTAGCAGCGTTGGATTATGCTCTACCGCAACGCCTGCAGCTTCAAGTGCGGCAAACTTGGCTTTGGCTGTGCCTTTACCACCTGAGATAATCGCACCGGCATGCCCCATTCGTTTACCCTTTGGAGCCGTTGCACCTGCAATAAAAGCAACCACAGGTTTTTCCACATGACTGCGGATAAATTCAGCTGCATTTTCTTCATCAGAGCCGCCAATCTCGCCAATCATAACGACACCATCGGTATCAGGATCAGCTTCAAACAAACGTAGTGCATCAATAAAGTCCATGCCATGAATCGGGTCACCACCGATACCGATACATGTACTTTGACCGAGTTTTGTTTCTGTCAATTGAGCCACAGCCTCGTAAGTCAACGTACCTGATCGCGAAACCACGCCTATGCGTCCCGGCAAATGAATATGCCCCGGCATAATCCCAATCTTGCACTCCCCCGGCGTAATAATACCCGGGCAGTTCGGCCCAATAAGAATAGAATCTTTCTCTTTTAAATGCGCTTTCACTTTCAGCATATCCAATACAGGAATGCCTTCAGTAATACAGGCAATCACTTTGATGCCAGCATCAGCTGCCTCAATAATGGCAGCCGCAGCAAATGGTGGGGGTACATAAATCGCCGATGCATCTGCACCTTGCTCCTCTACCGCCTCTTTTACCGTATTAAATACAGGTCGATCTAAATGAGTTTGCCCACCTTTTTTAGGTGTAACACCGCCTACAAAGTTCGTTCCATAAGCAATCATCTGCGTCGAATGAAAGGTACCCTGCTTACCAGTAAACCCCTGACAGATGACACGTGTGTCCTGATTAACTAAAACACTCACTGCACACCCCCGGCAGCCCGTGCAGCGAAGGTCGCTGCCTGATCCAGATCATCAGCCCAGCGCACATCAAGTCCTGCATCATGAATCAACTTGCGTCCTTCTTTTTCATTGGTGCCAACAAGCCGCATCACGACAGGTACACGCATGGGATGTGTCTTAATCGCCTCAAGCAGGCCCTCTGCAATAATATCACAGCGAACAATGCCACCAAAAATATTAACCAATACTGCCTTCACATGTTCATCCGTAAAAAGAAGTTTAAAAGCTTCACGCACGGCTTCGATCGTCACACCACCACCCACATCAAGAAAGTTTGCAGGCTTCTCTCCCTTGAGTTCAATAATATCCATGGTTGCCATGGCAAGCCCTGCACCATTCACCATACAGCCGATGTTTCCATCCAAAGTGATATAGTTCAAACCAAACTGCGATGCTTCTGTTTCACGCAAGTCTTCTTCATCAGGATCACGCATTTCAGCAATTTTTGTTTGACGGTTGAGTGCATTATCGTCCACAGCAAGTTTGGCATCCAAAGCGATCAGATCACCCTCCACAGTCAACACCAGTGGATTCAACTCAAGCAGACTTACATCGTTCTCTATAAACAGGCGATAAAGATCACTTGCCAATTTAAAAAACGAGTGGCTTCCATCTTCATTCAGCCCAAGAAAGGCCGCCATCTTTGCTGATAACACATCCGTCACACCCGTATGCAAATCGATAGGAACAGTCAGGATTTTTTGAGGTGTGTCTGCTGCAACCTGTTCAATATCCATACCACCTGAGGGGCTGACAACAAACGATACAGACTCTGTCTCACGATCCACCAGCAGACTCAAATAAAATTCACGCTCAATATTAAGCCCTTCTTCCACATAGATCTTGCGCACAAGTTTTCCGGCATCACCGGTCTGCTTCGTCACCAGTGTTGAACCAATCATTTCAAACGCAGCTTTTTTCACTTCATCGATAGACTTACAGACCCGAACCCCACCCGCTTTGCCACGCCCACCTGCATGAATCTGGGCTTTCACCACCCAAACAGTGCCGCCTAACATATTGGCTGCGCCAACGGCCTCGTCCGCACTTAATGCCAGTCTGCCACGTGGTACTGGGACATCAAACTCCGCCAATACCTTTTTTGCCTGATATTCATGAATATTCAATGATCACATCTCCTATACAGCATTCGAACGCTTGCCTTAGCTTTTTCGCGCATGAAAAAATATCGTTTCCTTCAGAGTCACTGAAGCCATCCATAGCCGGAAAAATCGATTCCATACATATACGAATAATTATTTTTCAACTTTTTAAGCTTTAAGCAAGCCATCTACCTGCGCGACCAGTTCCTTCACTGAATCCAGCGAAGAATTCAATGCCACCTTCTCAGATGCATTCAAATCAAGTTCGATCACGCCTTCCATACCACCGCCGCCAAGTTTACAGGGCACGCCCATATAATATCCATCAACACCATATTCGCCTTCCAAATGTACAGCACAGGGGAGTATGCGGTTTTTATCTTTAAGAATCGCTTCAGCCATCTCTATCACAGCCGCGCCGGGTGCATAAAATGCTGAGCCGGTTTTAAGAAGCTGTACAATTTCCGCACCACCCTGAGCGGTACGTTTGCTGATCTGAGCCACCTCTTTTTCAGTAAGCATCTCAGTAATCGGAATACCAGCCACGGTTGAATAGCGTGGCATCGGAACCATGGTATCGCCATGCCCACCAAGCACAAAGGCAGAAACATCCTCAATAGAAACATCAAGTTTCTCGGCAATGAACGAACGCATACGTGCAGAATCCAGCACGCCCGCCATACCAATGACTCTCTGACGTGGAAAACCGGAAACCTGTTTGGCTGTATGAACCATGGCATCAAGTGGGTTTGTTACCACTAAAATGATGCAATTGGGCGAATACACCACAACTTTACGGGTAACATCGGCAATAATTTTCACGTTGGTTGCCAACAACTCATCTCTGCTCATGCCTGGCTTACGTGCAATGCCTGCCGTAATAATCACAAGGTCAGAATTGGCTGTATCCACATAGTCCTGAGTGCCTGTAACACTCACATCATAACCTTGAATGGGTGATGCCTCATACATATCCAGTGCTTTGCCTTGTGGAATGCCTTCCATCACATCAAGTAACACGATGTCACCGAGCTCCTTCTGGGCTGCTAAAAATGCTGCTGTTGCACCCACATGGCCTGAGCCAACGACTGTCAGTTTTTTACGTTGAAAATAAGTATTATCTCCATGAACCACACCTGACCATCTCATTTTATAATACCTCGCATATTTAACTTCATCTGTTTAAACATTGCCCAATAATTCAAAGATGAATGATCAGAGTTTCTCTTAACTGATAGCGTCTCCGAAGATAGACTCGCCGTTATGCCTTGTCGAACACCAAACAGTAATAGCGATCGATACAGTGATCGATTCGACACCACCCTGTTACCCACTTCAGTCATTGAGGTGTGCCAGCGTCTGAATCAGTCCGGTGCTCAGGCATATCTTGTTGGAGGTTGTGTACGCGACCTTATGCTTGGGACCAACCCAAAAGACTTCGATATCGAAGTCTACAACATCAATATGGAGACGCTTCATAAGCTTTTACGCTCGATTGGACGTGTTGAACATGTTGGAAAACAGTTCGGTGTATTTAAACTCTGGTATCAACATCATGAGATGGATATAGCACTTCCTCGCACAGAGCGCAAAATTGACGAAGGCCATCGTGGATTTGATGTCTCTCCTGATCCTTATATTAAACCTGAAATCGCTTCGTTGAGACGCGACTTCACCATCAATGCCATGATGTATGATCCACTTCAACATCAATGTTATGATTTTCATAACGGCGCTGAAGATCTTAAACAAGGCATGCTCCGACACGTTTCAGCCGCCTTTGCCGAAGATCCGCTACGTGTGCTTCGTGGCATGCAATTCGCGGCACGCTTCAAACTTACCATGCATCCAAAAACTGCTGAACTTTGCCAAACACTTCTAGGTGAAGCAAAAACACTTCCTGCATCCCGCATCTGGATAGAGTGGCAAAAATGGTGTCATTCAGAACATCCATCTTATGGTCTAAAAGTATTGCAACAAAGCGGCTGGCTTAAACTTCACCCTGAATTGGAAGCCTTAATTGGTTGCCCACAGGATACAAAATGGCATCCCGAAGGTGATGTTTGGACCCATACACTGCTGGTAACAGATCAAGCGGCAAGAATTGCCACTGAACGTGGTCTGGATAGCACCACACGCGAATATTTGATGTTTGCTTCTCTCTGTCATGATCTTGGCAAACCACTCACCACCTGCACCGATGAAAACAACGATGTTCGATCACCCAACCATAGCGCGGCAGGCTTTGAACCCACACGTTCATTTTTAAATGCGATTGCTGCCCCCAAACAGGTTGCACAATACGTTCACACATTGGTTCATGATCATATTGCACATCTTTGTGGCGAACCTACCCCACGTGCGATACGAAGGCTGGCAGATCGTTTAACACCTGCATCCATCGAACTTTGGGAAATGCTGGTGGAAGCTGATGCTTCGGGGCGGCCACCTCATCCACCCGCACGGCCAGCTCGGGCATGGCTGAAAAAAGCCATTGCGTCACAACATCATAAAGAGCGAGCAACACCCATTATAACTGGCAAAATGTTCATTGAATTGGGTATCAGCCCCGGCCCGGAGTTGGGAAAAAGACTCAAACAGGCTTATCAGGCACAACTTGATGGCGAGTTTAACAATCTTCACTCTGCAAAATCCTGGCTATCCAAGTGTATCAATAAATGACCCAGCTAAAGAGTCAACTATTTGATTTATTTGTTTTTTATATTTAAAGGTCTATAATTGACTTACTATCAAAAAGGGGCTCCCCGAATGACTTCTTTTCGCCGTTTCCATGAATGCTCAGTCAGTGAAAAAATCCTCGATACCATGTTCCTGATCACCATGGGAGTTGGCTATCTGTTTGCATTAGGGCACATGTATTATACCCATGAAGGCCGGGATGGTAGGGCTGGCCTTAGCGTTGAAGACGTTCAAATTGCCTACTATGGACAGCATCAGCAAACACGCCTTGGTGCAGCACTTAATGGGTCGATGGGTGGCAATCTTGAATATCCTGAACAAAAAAAAGTTATCTTCGAATGGATTGAAGGTGGCAGCGATGTGGATGAATTTAATGCCAGGGTGGCACCTGTTCTGAATGAAAATTGTGTCATGTGTCATTCAGAAGCCTCAGGTATGAATCTGCCCTCTCTCACCACATTTGAAGAGGTTAAGCAGCTTACGACTACAGATACAGGTGCCTCCATTCAAAGTCTGGTGCGTGTATCCCATATTCATCTCTTTGGCATCGCCTTCATTCTCTTTTTTGTCGGACGTATTTTCATATTGTGTGAAATGCCAGTCATTACCAAACGAATCACCGTTGCAATTCCATTCATTGCGATTCTTCTCGATATTCTTTCATGGTACGTCACCAAAGTGATTCCGGATTTTGCATATGTGGTCATTGCATCCGGTGCACTTATGGGCTTATCACTGGCAATGCAGATACTGGTTTCCATTTATCAAATGTGGCTCTATAAACCAAAAGCAGTGCCCGTTGAAATGTAGGTGTTTTTTTTACTACCCATGGTGGAAAATTAGAACTTCATAAGGGAAATGTAGAAAGATAGTTTGTTTATATTATATAATTGCAATAAAAGGAGAGATCATATGAAAAAGACAGGGACGGTTTTTGTGGCACTTGCTATCGTCGGTTTACTCGGAACACCAGCGATGGCTTCTGATATTCCTGACGGTGAAAAAATCTTCAATAAAAAATGTAAAATGTGTCACAAAATTGATAAGAAAAAAATTGGCCCTGCAGTCAAGGCTATGAATCAAGATGCCGAGGTGCTACGTTCTGCCATTACCAACGGTAGAAAGTCCATGCCCAAATATTCCGGCAAACTTTCAGCCGGAGAGATTGATGCAGTTGTGGTATATTTGAGGGAAAAACAGGGTAACCCCTGCGCCACAAAACTTTAAAGCTTTTGGAGGAAGCATGTTTAAAATTTTTACAATAATCACCGCCTGTATAGCGGTAATGACTGGTACTGCCAATGCATCAGGCATTCCAGATGGCAAAGCACTTTTTTCTAAAAACTGTGCAAGTTGTCACGGCATGAATGGGACAGTCAGTGACTACGGCAAAAAGCTGGAGCCATTTCAGGCACGAAACCTGAGAGCGATTGCATCTTATGTTTCTTATGATGAGTTCCGCCGAATTATCACGCACGGTACCCATGAAACCAAAATGAAAGCGATGAAGTACGTTCTTGATCCATTTGAAATTGAGGCCATTGTTGATTATGTAAAAACGTTTACCTATGAACCTAATCTGGCCAACGGCCAGAAACGTTTCAAGCAGGTATGTGCTTCCTGCCATGGTTTTGATGGCCGTGCTCAAACAGGCGTTGGTGCTAAGAACCTTGTTTACAGCAAGCTCTCTCTTAACGAAAAAGTTCACACCATTCGTTATGGTCGATCCGGCACACTGATGACAGCCAAGCGCCATCAGCTCTCCAACCCGGACATTGCTGATATCGCTAACTATGTAGATTCTCTAAAACATGCTGGTGATGCAAAAGCTGGAGCCAAACTTTATGCCAAAAACTGTAAATCTTGTCACGCAACACCAGCTACGATTAAGATCATTGGAAATGCAGCAGTAAGGCACAAAAAAATCGCCGATCTGGATGATCATATGCTTGATCTTCGTATCCGTCATGGGCGACACGTTGACCGCGAGGGACGTGAATCCATTAAAAAATTATCTTCTGATAACATTCAGGACATCGTTAGTTATCTAAGGAAAAGCAGTAAGTGACTGAATTGAACACCGGCAGCCCCCACTCTTCTGGAGCGGGGGCTGCTTCTCTTTTTAATCTGGAACTCATCAAGCAATACGATCAGGCAGGGCCACGTTATACATCTTACCCCACGGCTCCCATGTTCCATGAAGGCATGAATGGAAAAATCTATGCAGAGACCCTGAAAAAGGCAGCCAAATCAGATAGTCCCTTATCGATTTATATCCATATCCCCTTTTGCAACACCGTATGTTACTACTGTGGCTGCAATAAAATTGTCACCAAACAGTATGAGCGTGCAGAGCCATACCTACAGCTGTTGCTGAAAGAAATTGATTTAGTGGCCAGTCATATCGGAAAGTCTCGTCCGGTCACCCAGCTGCACTTTGGTGGTGGCACCCCAACATTTCTTAATGATGATCAAATGCATCGGCTTATTGCTCACCTGCATGCGCGTTTCAACTTTGTCCCGGATGAAGAGGGTGAATACGGCATTGAAATGGATCCGCGAGAGTGTTCCGGGAATACCGTTAAAGTACTCCGTGAAGTTGGTTTCAATCGTATGTCGATGGGTGTACAGGATTTTGACCCGAACGTGCAAAAGGCAGTCAACCGCATTCAATCGAAAGAAGAGACACTGCGTGTACTCAATGAAGCCCGCGCCTACGGTTTTAAGTCCATGAATATTGATCTGATGTATGGCCTGCCACTGCAAACAGTTGAAACATTTGATCAAACGCTTTCAACCATTATTGAATTTTCCCCTGATCGTATCGCACTGTTCAACTATGCACATCTTCCACACATGTTCATGCCTCAGCGCAGAATCAATACCGAAGACTTACCATCAGCACAGCAGAAGCTGGACATCCTTGAGCACAGCATCAAACGTCTGCTTGCTGCCGGTTATGAATTCATCGGCATGGATCATTTTGGTAAACCGGATGATGAACTGACCCTTGCCCAGCATGAAGGGAAGCTCTATCGCAATTTCCAGGGCTATTCTACACATTCAGATTGTGACCTGATCGGAATTGGATTGACTTCGATTGGTTATGTCGGAGGTAATTTTTTCCAAAATGCCAAAGAGATGAATGCTTACAGCGAAAATATTAACGCCGGTAAATTTTCTGTATTCAGAGGCTATGAACTGACTGATGAAGATCATCTCCGTCGTCATGTCATTATGCGCCTGATGTGTGATTTTTCACTTGATTTCAAAGCAACCGAAAAACTTTTTGACATTGATTTCAAAAACCATTTTATCGATGCCATTGAAGATTTAAAACCCATGCAGGATGATGGACTTCTGGAATTGAAAACAGATGGCCTGACCGTTCTCCCGGCAGGACGCATGCTGATTCGCAACATTGCCATGCTCTTTGATGAACATCTGCGTAAAAAGCAGGAAGAAGTTCGTTACTCAAAGGTAATCTGAATTATTCAGAACACCCGTTATACATTCATACTTTGAAATAATGATTCAGGAAAGACAGGATAAGCACATGCATGAACCCGAACGTTTTCAAAGCGCTGAATATCTCGCAGTTTTGGATCAACCCAGCACAAATTATCACTGTAGTTTCACAGCGGCTGCACTTGATACCATGGGAAAGGCCGCAGAAGCAGGCTATCCATATGAAATTTGCGGCCTGTTAATCGGAAAGTTTGAAAACAACACATGGTTGATAGAAGAAGCCCGACAGGTTGAAAATCTTAATACAGAACGTGCATCAGATCGTTTTCAACTGGATCCATCCGGATATCAGGAAATAGATCGTGAACTACGCAAAAGTGAATGGGAAATTATTGGTGTTTTTCATTCGCACCCTGATTGTCCTGCAAAACCATCTCCCACTGATCTGGAAAATGCCTGGGAAGGTTTTATCTATCCCATAATCAGCATCTATCATGGTAAAGTAACAGAACAGCTAAACTGGACGCTTAATGAACATGCCACTCAGTTCAAAGCTGTCACAAACTAAAATAATAAACGGCAATTAAACCTATGACTCATCATAAACTTCTCATCATTGCGCTTCATCTAACGCTTGGCCTTGCAGCTTTTGCCACGCTTAGCGCATGTTCAGGAAAGTTCCCTTCGACAACGACAGTTGTCAACAAGGCACCCAGCACACCACTCTCACAAATGAGCGAAGACTTTCTCTATCTGTCAGCTCAGAATGCCATTCATCATGGACAACAGGAACTTGCCGTCCAATTTTTAACAGCCCTGGTAAAAAAGAATCCAGATGCACGCGCACCTCGCATGCAACTGGCTGAAATGCTCCTGCGGTCTAACCGGGTCGATCAAGCCATCGTCCACATTGATGCCGTGCTTGGAAAAAGAAAAGCCTCTTCCGCCACAACATCGGAAGAAGCCTATCCATACATTTTACGTGCCCGTGCACTTGTCCTATCCAAAAAAGTCGATGAAGCACAGGTAATTCTTTCCACATTGTTAGCAAATCAGCCCGGTCTACTCGATGCCAGACTTTTCCACATCTCACTTCTGATTGGCATGAAAAAATTGAGTGATGCACATTTTTCTATCATTGCAGGTCTTCGCGACCATGAAACAGTCGAATTAAGGAAAATTCAGGCCGACTTACTTATGCGTCAAAACCGACTGGATGAAGCCATTCAAGCGCTTGAAGCCATGCAAAAGCTCGACAGGAATAATGAGTCTCCTGTTTTGTTACTTAGCCAAATTGCATTGAAACAAAAGAAAAAAGCCCGGGCTGAATCACTACTTCGGGACTACATCGAAGAGCACCCCGATGCCATCCATGTACGCAATGCCTTGGGGCGTATGCTGGTTCAATCAGGACGTCCTCTCGAAGCCGTCAGCATTTATAAAGGCCTTGTCCGTGATACAGGCGGAACCATCGATGCATTGTCATCTCTTGGCCTGCTCTATTTTCAATTAAAAGATTATGAAAGTGCTGCAAAACAGTTTCGTAAAGCGCTAAAAAATTCACCCAATGATCAGTCACGTTTTTATTTAGCTGCATCTCTGGAAGCAACCAAACAACCTGAAAAAGCAAAAAAACTTTATCTTGAAATCGAAAAAACGAGTGTTGTTTATGTTGATGCGCAACTCAGGCTCGCAGGGCTGGAATTAGCCAATGATCATATCAATGCTGCTGAAAAGCGTATAAAATCCATTATCGCTAATTTCAGCGATACGGCAGATGCCTATCTGCTGCTTTCAAGTATTTATCTGAATCAGGAAAAGTATCAGCAGCTTTTGGATGAAACCGAGTTTGCGCTGGGTTTACCGGAAGTACCATCACGTCTGTTTTTCAACAGAGCCGTTGCCTACGAACACTTCAAGCGACATGACGATGTTGAAAGCAGCCTGACACAGCTGCTTTCCATTGACCCTAAAAACCCGGAGGCCCTTAATTTTTTAGGATATGTTTATGCAGAGAGAGGTATTAAACTCATAAAAGCAGAGACACTGATACTGCGTGCACTTGAGCAAAAACCAAACGATGGTTACTACCTGGATTCGTTGGCATGGGTCTATTTTCAGCGTGGTGAATATGCCAAGGCTATCAAAACCCAAACAGAGGCGATCAAAAAAATTAAGGATGATCCTGTCATGTTTGAACATATGGGCGACATGTTTTGGAAAAGTAAAAAACCGGAGAAAGCACGTAATAATTGGAAAAAAGCGCTTCAATTCAAACATGCTAAACCGGAAAAAATCAGGAAAAAAATCACAGAGGGCCTGAAAGCTGAATGAAGCTGTCAATAATCGTTGTTATCATGACAGCACTATTACTCACAGCATGCGCCACAACAGGTCAATACAAGGATGAGGCTATGGCTTCCATTGGCCCCTACAGCAAGTTTTCCGGGCGGCTCATTGTCATTGAACCTACACGCCGCTGGCAGGTACTGGTCAACTGGGATGGAACACCCGAAAGAGGCCTGATACGCCTGACCCACGCTGCAAGCAATCGTATCATTCAACTTTCATGGCATGATGACATAACACATATATTGGATAACCGGGATCCTGCTGGCGAATGGAAAGCTGTCACAAAAGAAGAGATCATCAAACAGGGTGTTATTTTACCGCCTCAACAGCTCGCTTTGATTCTTTCAGGAAAGCTACCAAAATCATTTATTCAGAAAAAACCGGGGCGATGGCAAGGTAAAATTAACAAAACATTTCTGAAAATAAAATGGTCAGCTGAAAAGCATAAATTAGAACTTATGGACATCACACATGGTCGACAAGCCATCTTAATCATACAACCATGAAGCGTTACCCTGCACCGGCAAAAATCAACCTGCATCTAAAAATAACCCGAACACTGGACAATGGTTACCATGAACTCGATACCAGTTTTATCTATGTGGATGTCGCGGATATGCTTGAAGTCTCACCTTCGAGTTCACTAAATGTAAGCTGCTCTAAAAAAAAATTAGATGGGGAAAAGAACCTCGTTTATCAAGTATTGCATGCATTACAAAAACAACATGGGGTATCTGAAGGACTCTCGATCCATATTAAAAAGCAACTCCCGGATCAAGCTGGGCTGGGTGGTGGTTCATCCGATGCTGCAACAGCCCTGCTCATCGCTAACAACTATTGGAAACTTGGGTTATCTATCGAATCATTGATTGCGTTTGCAACACCTTTTGGTGCCGATATCCCCTGCTTTTTGTTTGGAGAGGCAAGTCTGGCTACAGGCATAGGAGAAAAGCTCACGCCCTACCCTGAAAACATCCCAAATGAACACCTGTTACTTGCCTATCCAGGCTTAGGCCTCTCTACGCCCGAGGTATTCCACTGCTATGATCGGCAGGCAAACAAAGCCCATGCATTGACCCATCATGGCGGCATCGATACCATCCGCGACCATTCAAAAACGGCTATCGGAAACAATGAGCTTGAAAGCTATGCATGCTCACTCTCTACAGAGGTCAACAACCTCTTGAAAGAGATGAAAAAAGTCTCAGATAAAGCGTGGATGAGTGGAAGTGGATCCACATGTGTCGCACTGTTCGCAAACAAACAGGAGGCAGGCAATGTCGCCAGCATGTTGCAAGCGGAAAAGCTGGCCAACTGGACACATGTTGGAAAGCTGCTTAAAAAGCATCCACTTCAGAGTATGAAAATTGGGGCGTAGCCAAGCGGTAAGGCAGCGGGTTTTGATCCCGTCATGCGCAGGTTCGAATCCTGCCGCCCCAGCCAGTTTGTCAGTCATTTGGAATTGCCGGTTATTTCAGGCAAAGTTTGTATTTATATTTGCACTTAAAATCGCCACTCAGGAGCATCGGGCATGATTGAAAGGCGTCTTCGACTCTTCTCCGGCACTTCCAACCCGGAGCTTGCAAACGGCATTTGTGATCAGGTTGGCGTCCCTCCTGGCAACATTTATACCCAAAAGTTTTCCGATGGAGAGATTTTTCTTCAATTCAAAGAAACCATTCGTGGTCACGACGTCTTTCTCATCCAAAGCACATCCGCACCTGCCAATGATAATCTGATGGAACTGCTTATTGCCATTGATGCTGCAAAACGGGCTTCCGCACACTACATCTGTGCAGTGATCCCTTATTTTGGTTATGCCAGACAGGATCGAAAAAGCGCTGGACGCACCCCGATCTCTGCCAAGCTCGTTGCTGACATGTTGACCACTGCTGGCGCAACCCGTGTACTCACGATGGATCTGCATGCCGGGCAAATCCAGGGCTTTTTTAATATCCCTGTAGATAACATCTTTGCAGGCCCTCTGTTTGCCAAAGATGTAGAGAAAAACAATAATCTCGACGAGATTGTCATTGTATCACCCGATGTCGGTGGCGTTGTCCGCGCACGTGCCATGGCGAACAAATTACATGCTGACATGGCCATTGTAGATAAACGTCGCCCCGCGCCGAATGTTGCAAAAGTGATGAATATTATCGGTGATGTTGAAGGTAAACATTGCATCCTGATTGATGACATGGTGGATACAGCAGGCACCCTTTGCAGCGCAAGCGATGCACTGCTTGAAAGCGGTGCAACCAAGGTGACCGCCTACGCAACCCATGGTGTACTCTCAGGCCCAGCGGTAGAACGTCTTGCTGAATCAAGCATTCACGAACTCGTGGTGACCGATAGCATCAGACAACCACAGGCTATTCTCGATACGAATAAAGTACGTGTCATCACGATTGCCCCTCTCATGGGTGAAGCGATCAAACGCATCTATGATTCCCGTTCTATCAGTAGTCTTTACGAATAAATATTTGTATCAAGTTTGTATCAAAAAGCCAGGCTGTGCGCCTGCTTATGTTTCACAACGATTAAGCGCTTCCAAATCACAAAAAAATCCATAGACTGCGCCGCCTTCGGCATCTCTTTCACATGAATTTCAGATGAAAAAGTAACCGGATATCTGTCACGGGCATACCCGTCGGATCATTTTATTTGGAGTATTGTTATGACTGACTTTGTACTTGAAGCGGAAATCCGCGAAAAAACCGGTAAGGCCGAAACCCGCCGCCTGCGTCGTGAAGGCAAACTTCCCGCCATCATTTATGGTGGTGACAAACCTGACCTTCCTATCACTTTGGATTATAACAGTACTTCAAAACTACTGAACGATGAGCATTTTTTCACTTCCATGATCGATATCAATGTTAAAGGCTCTCGTGGTAAAAATACCGCACTGCTAAAAGCCACACAGTGGTGCCCTATTTATGATACAGCCAAACATCTGGATTTTTTCCGCGTAAGCTCTTCTGACAGTGTAACTGTTGAAGTTCCTATTGTTGCAATTAATCACGAAAAATGCCCGGGTGCGGTTGCGGGTGGCCTGCTTGATCTCATTCGCCACACACTGGAAGTTACCAGCCGTGCGGACGCGATTCCTGAACATATCGAAATTGATTGCTCAAATCTGGAAATTGGTGACACGATTCATATTGATGACATCACGCTGCCCGAAGGCAGTGTCGTGACACATGAAGTCAACTTTACGGTGATCAATATGTCTGCACCGAAAAAAGCTGAACCTGAGGCTACAGCAGCTACTGATGAAGCTACTGAGGCTGACACAAATACAACAGAGGCTCCTACAGAGTAAAAACCATGCAACTTCTGGTTGGGCTCGGTAACCCCGGCAATCAATACCAGGATACACGTCATAATATCGGTTTTCGATTTCTTGACGTTTTAGCCCATCGCGAGGGGCTGCGCTTTGCCGCAGTCCCTCGTTTTCGTGCAGAAACCTGCAATTGGGAAATCTCCGGTGAAAAGGTCATGTTTGTTAAACCGCAGACTTTCATGAATCACAGTGGCGAGGCTGTCGGCCAATTAGCACGTTATTATCAGGTCGCGACATCGGATGTGTTTGTTGTCTATGATGATCTGGATCTCCCAGCCGGAAAGCTTCGCATTAAAAAAGGTGGCGGTCATGGTGGGCACAACGGTTTGAAATCCTTAAACCAGCATCTTGATGATGTGAATTACACTCGCATTAAAATTGGTATTGGAAGACCGGAATTTGGCGAAGTCTCGCCCTGGGTGCTGGGCAAAGCTTGCGAAGAAGATCGTGCATCTGAAAACATTGTGTTTGATGCGCTGTTACCGGAAATCGCAACCATCTTAGATGGTCATGCTGACAAAGCTGCCAACCACATCCATCTAAAAATCAACAGTTAAAAGGCAACGAGGAAACAACCCATGGCTCTAAGTATCGGAATTGTAGGACTCCCCAACGTTGGAAAGTCCACACTCTTTAATGCCCTCAATGGTGGTGGTGCCGAAGCAGCCAACTACCCTTTCTGCACCATTGATCCAAATATTGGCATTGTTCCAGTTCCTGACAAGCGTATGCAGCCTTTGATTGACATCGTCAAACCTCAGGCGGTTCAAGCTGCTGTGGTTGAGTTTGTAGACATCGCAGGTCTGGTAGCCGGTGCCGCCAGTGGTGAAGGCCTTGGCAATAAATTTCTCGCTAATATCCGCGAATGTGCAGCCATTGCCCATGTGGTTCGCTGTTTTGAAGATGAAAATGTCACCCATGTATCCGGTAAGGTTCACCCTCTTTCTGATATTGAAACCATCGATACTGAACTGATGCTCAAAGATATGGACACGCTGCAAAAATCAGTGATTCGTATAGAGAAATTGATTCGATCCGGCGACAAAGATGCCAAAATACAGGCGGAGACTTTTAAAAATGTTCTGCTAAAACTCGAAGATGGCATCACCGTCCGGCGACAGGACCTTTCTGAAAATGACCACGAGCAAATCAAAGAACTGTGTCTGTTAACGAGTAAACCTGTGCTCTACGTCGCCAATGTCGATGACAGCTCTCTACCTGATGGTAATACCTTTGTTGAAAAAGTGCGTGAACATGCTGCGGTTGAAGATGCTCGTGTTGTTGTCGTTTCTGCTCAGATTGAATCAGAACTGGCTGAAATGGATGAAGCATCCAAAGTTGAATTTTTAGCAGACCTCGGACTTACTGAACCCGGGCTGAATACTGTGATTCGTGAAGCCTATACATTGCTGAACCTGATCACTTATTTTACCGCAGGTGTCAAAGAAGTACGCGCCTGGACCATTCACCGTGGTGATACCGCGCCTCAGGCGGCGGGTGTCATTCATACCGATTTTGAAAAAGGTTTTATCCGTGCAGAAACCATTGCTTATGATGATTATGTCGCACTCGGTGGAGAGAGCAAAGCCAAAGAAGCTGGAAAAATGCGGCTGGAAGGTAAGGATTATATCGTCAAAGATGGTGATGTGATGCATTTTCGATTCAATGTCTGACTGACTTTATAACCGCGCCAGAACTAAAGTCTGGCGTCTTTCTTGCTTCTCATCGCATGTGCAATGAATCGAGAACTCATGAAGGAGAAGGCAGCATCAACAACAAAACTAACCATCTCCATGCCCAAGTACTTCTCATTGATGACCAGCGTACCATTATAAAAGGCATCGAACTTCTTCTTGCGCATGCGTTCGACATCAATCTGCATACCTGTTCAGACCCCGGCCAGGCTCTCAAAATAGCAAAACATATTGGCCCCACGGTCGTTCTTCTTGATATACAAATGCCTGATATTGACGGTTTTGCAGTTCTCGAACAGTTCAGAGCGGATCCATCCATTTGTGATGTGCCGGTCATCATGCTCTCTGCAAATGAAGACCCCGAAACCAAGGCAAAAGCTTTTACGCTGGGTGCTGATGATTATCTCATTAAAGCACCGGAAAAAATCGAACTGATCGCGCGGATTCGTTACCATTCAAAAGCTTATATTAACAATCTGGAACGCCAGTCTGCCTATCAGGAATTGGAAGAAAATCGTATAAAACTTGAAGCTGCCGTATTTGAACTTGAACGCCTGTCCACACTGGATGGCCTGACAAAAATTTATAACCGCCGACACTTCGATACAATCATATTGCGTGAATGGGGACGTGCCAAACGTGAATCAACGCCCATATCACTCATCATGATCGATATTGACCACTTTAAACAATACAATGATCATTATGGTCATCTGGAGGGCGATAGCTGCCTTATTCAAGTGGCTCAAACGCTTACAAACACGCTCAAACGCTCAACCGATCATGTTGCCCGCTATGGTGGCGAGGAATTTATCGTTACGCTTCCCTCCACAAATACCAAAGAAGCAGCCCACGTCGCCGAACGTTTGCGACAATCCATTGCTGATCTGGCTTTGCAACATGCAAATTCAGAAACAGATGACATCGTCACAATCAGCCTCGGTGTTTCATCCTGTGTTCCAGAAGGTTCAGAAAAACATGAATCATTAATTAGCTCTGCTGATCAAGCTCTCTACCAAGCCAAAGAACAGGGCCGCAACAGGGTTGTAACATTAAGCAAAGCAGACAAAGCAACGTCATCAGAGCATGATGTTTTACCGGGTAGTTAAAGAATCTCTCTCCACCCGGGCATCCTTAACAATTGATACGCCACCTTTCATCACAATCGCTGCGATCATAAAACCAATCAAAAGATCTGGAATTGACGAAGAGAAGAATTCGACCAAAAAACCGCTAAGAATAACGCCAGCATTAGCAATAACATCGTTTTTAGAAAATATCCAACTGGCGCGCATATGAACCTCGCCCTTGCGATGTTTGGAAATCAGTATCAAACAAATTACATTCGCAACCAAGGCAATCAATCCCACGCCAATCATCAGTTGAGAGTCGGGTTCACTCCCCCAAATGCTTCTTCGTGCTACATCAATCATAACTGCCGCAGCTAAAAGGCACTGAAGAATACCACTCAAATACGCTGCTCTGATCTTATTATGAAGTGCCCTTCCCACAGCGTAAAGTGAGATGGCGTAAATCATAGCATCAGCAAACATATCCATTGAATCTGCAATCAGGCCTGTCGAATCAGCAATAATACCAAGCGTAAGTTCAACAAAAAACATCACAGCGTTGATAAAGAGAAGTAGCAACAATACCTTTTGTTGCTGCCTGTTATTCACCTCAATGCTACACCCGCAGTCAGCCATGAAAGCAGCAATGTATAAAAAAGATCAACCTGTAAAAATTTTAATTCTGAATAGCAAGCCAACGTTCTGCATCCAGCGCTGCCATACAACCTGAACCTGCGGAGGTCACAGCCTGACGGTAAACAGGGTCCGCAACGTCACCGGCTGCAAACACACCTTCGATAGAAGTCCGGGTGCTTTTACCCTTGGTGATAAGATAACCAGCGTCATCTTTCTCAATAACATCGCCCAGAAAACCGGTATTCGGCTCATGTCCGATGGCAATGAATACACCATGCAAAATAAATTCTGTTGTAGAATCGTCCACGGTTGATTTTAATCGCATACCTGTTACGCCACTGTCATCACCCAGCACTTCATCAAGTACATGATTCCATACAATTTCAATGTTCTTAGCTGCAAACAATTTATCCTGCATAATTTTCTCTGCACGCAACGCATCCCGACGATGAACCAGCGTAACTTTTTTGCAGATATTGGAAAGATAAAGTGCCTCTTCCACCGCCGTATCACCGCCGCCAATCACTGCCACTTCCTGATCTCGATAAAAGAAGCCATCACACGTCGCACACGCTGAAACACCACGACCTGAGAATGCTTCTTCGGATGGCAAACCAAGATATTTAGCAGATGCGCCTGTTGCAAGAATCAAAGCATCACAGCTGTATTCACCTTCATCACCTTTCAAACGATACGGGCGGGAAGAAAATTCCACTTCATTGATATGGTCCCAAACAATCTTTGTATCAAAACGTTCAGCCTGAGCCTGAAAATCAGCCATCATCTCAGGGCCTTGCACACCATCTTTATAGCCGGGATAATTATCAACATCCGTTGTTGTGGTCAGCTGGCCACCGGGTTGAATACCTTGAATTAAAACCGGATTCAAATTTGCACGCGCAGCATAAAGTGCTGCCGTATAACCAGCAGGGCCAGAGCCTAAAATGATCAAACGATGATGTTGTACATCTGACATGAACGTCTCCTTAAATTGAATGCGCAAGCTAACCCAGTGAGCCAATGAATCAACCAGGCTTGGCGTGCAAAGCCTCTTTAAATAAACAATTCCATACGCCTGTTCAGACTCTCCAGCTAAAATGAAATCATCCAATTTGAAATTTCATTTATTTAACGGTTTACAACCCATCTACCCATCTGTTTGTTATAGCGAGGTATGCATAAATTTCATAGAATCCGAAGCTGAATCACCATCGATAATTGTGTTTTTTCTGTTTATAAAAGAAAAATAGTCGCCAAACCTAAAAAAGATACAAAACCAACAACGTCAGTAACCGTTGTCAGTATGGTTCCTGATGCCAGTGCAGGGTCAATATTGATACGTTGCAGTGTGAGTGGAATCAAAGCCCCTGCGAGACCTGCAGCACATAAATTAATCAACATAGCCAGTGCAATAACAAAACCAAGTTTCATGCCCAGTTCCGGGAACCAAAGTGAAGCTACAATGCCGATGACAACAGCAAAACTCAGCCCTGTCACCACAGCCACCGAAGCCTCTTTGAAGAGCGCTCGTTTGGCATTTGAAAATGTGACACGACCCAGTGCAATGCCACGCACAATAATGGTTAATGTTTGCGTTCCGGCAATGCCACCCATACTTGCAACAATCGGCATAAGAATCGCCAGGGCCACAATCTGAGAGATTGTGGCCTCAAACTGAGCAATCACAAAAGACGCCAAAATGGCCGTGCAAAGATTCACTCCCAACCAGACACCACGACGCCATGCTGTGATAGCAACCGGCTCTGAAAGGTCATCCTGATCCGAAAGTGCTGCCAGACGATACATATCCTCGGTTGCCTCTTCCTGAACCACATCAAGAATATCATCCGCAGTAATACGCCCGATCAACACGCCCTCTTCATCTACAACAGGAAGTGCCAACACATCATATTTTTCGAAAATATGTGCAACTTCTTCCTGATCCTCACCTGCTAATGCTCTTGGAAAAGAACCATCCGCCACATCAAAAATCTGTGCTTCGATGTCACAAAAAAGAAGAACATGTAATGAGACAACACCTCGAAGTTTGTCATCCGCATCAACGACATAGACATAATTAAGATTTTCAATCTCTTCGCCCCATCGACGAAGCACATTAAGAACTTTTTCCACCTTCCAGTCATCGCGAACTTTGAAAAGTTCCGCCTGCATCAAACCACCTGCAGACTCCTCATCATGCGCCATCAACGGCTCAATGCCACGTCGCTCATCAGGCTCCAGACGTTCGATGACCTCATCGGCAACGTCTTTATCAACCGCCTGCAAAATATCTGTAACTTCATCCGATTCGAGATGTTCAACCACGTCACCAATGGCACTGGGTGCAAAATCAGCTAGCAAATCACCCTGCATGCCTTCCGGCAGCTCCAGCAGTGTGTCTCCCAGAAGGCTTTCTGGAATAAAAGGAATGAGAATCTGACGTTGATGATCATCACGACAGGCAAGTAACAATTCAGAAAGCTCTGCACAATGCATTTCGGCGAATTTCTTTGACAAAACAGACGAATGATCCCGAGCTAGTTCCAGAGCCTCTTTAACGCTGAGTTGATCAGTTTTTTCATCCGGGGATTGCACGCCACTCTCTCCTTTATCTCTAAAACTTGCAGAATGTTCAGAACTCTAACCAAAGCAACAAAAAAAATCAGTGTTTCAGATGTTCTATCCTACATATCCCTTTCTACTAAAAATAAGAAACATGTATAAATTTATCGGGAGACGGAGTGCCTGATTCAAACATTTCACGTTCAGAAAATATAAACGTTTAATCATTCGCTTAAAACCGACAGAAGATCTAAAGCATCCACCTATTTACCCATATGCATTGTCAACCCAACCCAAATAATCAAACCAAAATTCTAAAAAAATAGTTCGATAACAACATAAGTTAGAATTTAAGCTGTGTGATTTTTTACACACAAAACAGACAGCCAGAAGGTAGCCTGCCGCACAAATAGCAACCTGAAGGGGTATGCAATGATACTAATTGCCGAAGATGACCAAGATATCCGAACGGTTTTAATTGAAATGTTAGAAGGTTTAGGCCATACGACCATTGCTTTTGCAGATGCAGAATCTGCTGTTCAGTTTTTAAATTCGGGAGGCATTGATGACATCAGCATCATTGCCAGTGATTTTATTTTACCTGGTGCCAATGGTCTGGAGCTTATCAAATATGCCAGAAATCTGCGCTCGAATATCCCATGTTTTATTATTTCAGGTTATGCCACACAAAATATTCCATCTGGTGTCCACTATCTCAAAAAACCATTTCAGCTCAGACAATTAAAAGAGATTGTAACAAAATGTCGTCAGCAACTTACTGAGTCATCGCTTACATACTAACTGTTAAAATTCTCAACCAGTAAAAAAAACATTTCAGAAATCACCTTTGCAGGTGAAGGAACTCACGTTTAAAATCTGCATAAGCCTCGCAGTAACTACGGATAAGTGGCCCCGGAAATGCCAACATTTCACACCACCCCTGAGCTATCACATCCGCCGTTGCCGCTTCAACTTTTTTAAGCACAGAAATCTCTCCAATCATATCGCCCGTCACTTGACTGGCAATCAATTGGCCATCCTTTCTTACTTCGACCCGGCCCCGTGAAATAAGGTAAAGTGTGTCATTTTCAATGTTTTTTTGGAGCAGCTTTTCATTTGGTAACAGCGCAATCGGATGCGCTTTAGAAAGGATGTTTTTCCGTTCCTTTTTTGGCAAACAGCGAAAAAGCGAGTGCAGTGTCATCAGCACATCATAATCCCGTTCCCGAGCTATTCTTTCCAGCACCTGCCGCAACTCAAATCCCTCCGCTCCCTGAAGCAACGGAAAAACATCCTTCGACTTAAATTCGATACAGCTCACATCACCTTCTGCACGCCAGGCAATCACAGGCAAAGTATCTTCACTAAACATGCTGCGTACACCGAGGAATTCATCTTTACCACTTTGACAAAGCCTGGTCTTGCCACTTTCCTCAATGGCATACACAGTAACGTTACCATCTTCGATAAGCCGCATTCCCTTAAATCCGGATGTTTCATTTGGAAGCCATTCTCCGGCATGATAAATCGCTGTTTCCCCATGTTCCATGAATGCCTCTAAAACATCTGTAGGAAGGAAATCCAATTCTTCTTTTAATGACATGGGTCGTGATTCTCTTCGTTCATGCGGAAGAGACTAAGAAATTTCTGGCCTAACGGGAAGTTTCCTTATTCAAAGTCAGCAGTTTGGCTATTTTTTCTTTTGATAAACTGACCGTTCGGCCATCCTCAGTCGCAGCCACCGCACCAGCCTCAGTACACCGCTTCATCAACTTGGTGACATGCTCACGGGTACAATTCAGCATCCGAGCCATATTCACATGGGTAGGCAGCTCAACTTCCACGCTATCGCCCGTTACACTTATCCACTCTTTGCGCCCTAACATATAAATACCAAGGCGATGTAACACCTGAGACTGGCCCAAGCGTCGCACAACTTTTTGCGTTGCCGCAAAATGTAAGACTGTTGAATTTAATACTCTTCTTAAAAAATTTTCGCTTTGCATCTGTGTGTCCCACACCGCACGGGAGATACGCAATACACGGACAGGAGTCATACACCGTGCACAAGCCATATGTTGTTTAACACCCATCAAACCCATTTCGCCAATTAACTGGCCTGGAGACAATGTAAACAACAGTGTTTCACTACCATCGACATCAGCCACAAAAACTTCAACACTCCCCTCAAGCAGCAAATAGGCTCCCCGATCAGACGAATCACCTTCCATCAATAAAAATGAACCCTTCTCGACACTGACTTCATCAGCACCCGGAAAGTCATCCCTTACAAAAAAACACTGCTCAACACCTTCCATTATCAAGACCCCTTTCCCAATCAGGTTCCCACTTTATGATGGTGACGATATAAATAACGGTGAAAAATTTCACATACGCCATCACATGCCTCAGTAGACGCTGAATAACTCAGACATATATATTCTTTATATCGCGCTCCTTTTATACATCTTTAGGTGGAGGATTATTTCTCCTTCCGGCAGTATGCCTCGCCCGATGGAAAACATAGACCAATCCGCCAGCCCTGTTCAAACTAACACATCTTACGGATTCGCATTTCAGCTGGCTGAAGTAGCCCGTACTGATCAACTTTCTATCTATATTTGTCCTGATCTTCGCAGCTACCGAACACTTTCCGAAGAGCTCTCTTTCTTTCTACAGGATCAACCTGAACGCTTGTGGCGTTACCCCGCATGGGAGGTCCTCCCCTACGACAGAGTATCTCCCCATCATGCGATTGTAGGCCAGCGTTTTTCGACATTAAGTCGACTTCTGAACACACCCAACCCACAAGGCCTGCTTCTCACATCACTGCCTGCATGGCTGCAACGCATTGCACCACCGGAAAGTATCGCTGCCCATGTCTGGAAACTAAAAACAGGTCAGGCACTTGATATTGCAATGCTAAAGAGTCGTTTGACCGAAGCGGGTATGCAGCCTTCCGAACGGGTATTGGCCCCCGGTGAGTTTGCAGCGCGGGGTGGTCTGTTTGATATCTGGCCAGCCACCGAAAACACACCGCTTAGAATCGATCTGTTTGGTGATGAAATTGAATCCATTCGCAGGTTTGACGTTGATACCCAACGTTCAGGTGAAAGTCTGGAGCATTTCACTTCAGTGCCCGTCCGTGAAGTGATCCTGGATGCATCTGGCCGCGATAAGTTCACAGCCACGTTTCGTGCCCGTTTTCCACAGCTTCGAAAACATCCGATGTTAACAGCGGCACAAGCTGGGCGCCCACACCCGGGCATTGAGGCACTGCTTCCCTTTGCATATGCAAAAACCGCCCGTCTGACTGACTTCTTACCTGATACAAGTCACATGATCAGCACCTTTGATATTGAGACAAAGCGTAAGGCTTTTGCTGAACAGGTACGTGGTCAATTTGAGATGGTTCGTGCCAGTAGTGAACCCGTTATCAGTCCACAGGAGCTCTATGCAACAGAGACTCCCATTGAGGCGAGCCTCCTTGAACAACCCGAACATCTCGCTTTACCACCTTCACTTCAGGACTTTCAACAGAAACCACAACCCCTGCATGCATTGCGCGAACATCTCTCCAAAAAGATCGCAGAAGGATGGCATATCCTCCTGATTGCTCACGGACTCGGTCAACAGGAGCGCATGTGTGAAAGCCTGAATGAAATCAGCGCAGACATCCCACATTGCACTGGCTTGCATGACCTGCCAGCAGTGCTCTCAGATACATCCCCAGCGCCATCAATCGCTACTGCCATCGGTTTTCTTGAAAAAGGCTTGGCACTTAATAATCAGAAAATCCTGATTCTCACCGGACAGGAACTTTTGGGACAGCGCCTGCCAAGAAAACGAGGCAAAAGTTCAGCCGCCATTCGTGCTGATCTTTTTTCCAGTCTACAAGAGCTTAAACCGGATGATCCTGTTGTTCATGAAGATCATGGTGTGGGCCGTTACAAAGGCCTTACCAGCATGGAGTCCGGCGATGCGCAGGCAGATTTTCTACACATCGAATATGGCGGTGATGCCAGCATTTATCTGCCTGTAGAAGAGCTCGACAGACTGCACCGTTACACCGGTGATGATTCCCCAACACTGAACAAGCTTGGTTCAGAAAAGTGGAAACGAACACGGGAACGGGTGAAACATGATCTGATGGCCATGGCGCACGAACTGATCGATGTTGATGCCATGCGCTCACGTAGCAGGCGTGATCCCTATGTTCTGGAAGGCCCGCTTAAAGATGCGTATGAAGAGTTTGCCGCGCAATTCCCATTCGAAGAGACCGATGACCAGATTACCAGCATTGATCAAATTCTTGCTGATTTTTCAACAGGAAAGCCGATGGATCGTGTGGTCTGTGGAGATGTTGGTTTTGGCAAAACAGAAGTGGCCATGCGCGCAGCATTCATCGTGGCCGAATCTGGCAGACAAGTTGCGATTCTTACCCCAACCACCGTGCTCGCCAACCAGCATTATAATAGTTTTTCCGAACGTTTCAGTAGCACACATCTGAAAGTGGAACTTTTATCACGGCTACAGGGTAAAAAAGAGAGTGACCGCATCACACAGGAACTAAAATCCGGTGAGGCACGCATTATTGTTGGCACCCATCGCCTGCTCTCTGACCAGTTCAAGTTTGCTGATCTCGGACTTGTCATCGTCGATGAAGAACAACGCTTTGGGGTAAAACACAAAGAAAAACTCAAGTCTCTGCACGCCAATATGGATCTGCTAACCCTGACCGCCACACCGATTCCACGGACGCTGCACCAGACGCTTTCCGGCCTGCGTTCTGTCTCAATCATCAGCACACCCCCTGCTGAACGCGAAGCCATTCGCACCATGGTATCAAGCTTTGATCCGCATCTTGCCAACGAAGCGATCCGACGTGAGCTCTATCGCGGCGGTCAAATTTATTATCTGCATAATCATGTGAAGAGCATTGATCGTATTGCTGATCGATTGCGCAGGGATATTCCTGAAGCTGAGGTTGGTATTGCTCACGGTCAGATGAGTCCCGCCGAGCTGGATCGTCAGATGCTGGCTTTTTATGAAGGCCGCCTGCATATCCTTGTCTGCACCACCATTGTCGAATCAGGGCTGGATGTACCCAATGCCAACACACTGCTGGTCGAACGGGCTGATCTGCTCGGCCTTGCGCAACTGCATCAGATTCGTGGCCGTGTAGGGCGCAGTCACCAACAGGCCTATGCCTATCTCTTCACCCCCGATGCGCGAGCCATGACTCCCGATGCACGGGAGCGCTTACAGGCAATCGCCGAGCATACAGAACTGGGGGCAGGCTTTCTGCTTGCACGTCAGGACATGGAAATTCGTGGTGCAGGTAATCTCCTTGGTGCTGAGCAAAGCGGGCAGATTGATGCGATTGGCCTTGATCTTTATCTGGAGATGCTCACACAGGCCGTCAGTGAAGCCAAAGGCGAAGAAACGGTTTCTCAACAACCGCTTGATCTGCATTTGGGTGTCAATGCGATTCTTCCACCGGATTATGTACCTCAGGTGGGTGAACGTCTGGGCCTTTATCGTCGCATTGCAAAAGCGGAAAGTGATGAGCAAATTATTCTTTTATTTGAAGAGATGACAGACCGATTTGGAAAAATTCCGGATGAAGTCAAATTCACACTGGAATCTGCACGTATTCGCTGGCGAGCACGTAAAATGTTTATCTGTAAACTTGATGCCTCAAATCATGGCATCCGCTTTACCTTTACAGAGCAATCACCTATTGATCCTGCGACACTGTTGATGCGGGTGCAGAAAGATCCAAATGCCTACCGTTTATCTCCAGAGGGCAATCTCACACTGCTGCACCAGTCTGATGACAAACGTGAAAGGCTTAAAACGTGCGTTGCCTTTCTCGATTCGCTGCTGGAGGATGCAGCATCATGAAATCTCATATCAAAAAACCTGTCCTTAGCCAGCCTGGGCTGCTGTTTATGGACATGGATTCCACTCTGATCCAATGCGAATGCATTGATGAGATTGCAGCTTTTTTAGGCATCAAAACAGAAATTTCAGAAATTACTGAACGTGCCATGCGTGGCGAACTTGATTTTGCGGCCTCTCTCATTGAGCGAGTTCAACTGCTGGCTGGCCTCGATGCATCCGTTCTGGAACGTGTTTACAATGAGTGCATTGAACTCACTGAAGGGGCTGAGACGCTTATCAACACTGTTCAATCTCACGGTTGGAAGGTGGGCTTGGTCTCGGGGGGATTCACCTATTTCACCGATAAATTTAAAACCCGGCTCGGGCTGGACTACACCCGTTCCAACGAACTGGAAATTCACAATGGCAAACTCACCGGCAGTGTGCTGGGAGATATCATTGATGCAGAAGCCAAACGACATGCCTTGCTGGAACAAGCCGAAATTTTCAGTATTCCAATGTCACAAACGATTGCCATTGGTGATGGTGCCAATGATCTGCCAATGATCGGAGAGGCAGGTATGGGCATTGCCTTTCATGCCAAACCCAAAGTTCAGGAAGCCGCGCCTTATGCAATCAATCGTGGTGGCTTAGACAAGGTATTAGAACTCATCCGCTGAATTATTTTTATAAAAAATAGTTAAAAATATGCTTTTTCTATAAATAAAAACCTGTTTTAACAAAAATACTTCATAAAAAACCCGTTTAAACACCTTCCAAGCACTACATTTTTAGATATATTTAAAGATAAAAAGCTCTAACACTTGTAAAAACCTTCCACGCCTTCAGGCTCACAAACCAACAACCAGTCACATCCCGCCTTCAGCGCTTCTTTGGCCGCACTGTGCATATCATCACCCACACCTTTCATACATAAATCATCACTCCAGACATCGCCTGAAAATTTGAATTGCTGCCTTAAAACATCTTTTAACCAATAATCAGACAGTGTTGCCACGGCCTTTTCTGTCGCTAAATAGATGACATGTGCTGTCATGATATGTCTTAAACCTTGCGCAAACATATGTTTAAACGACTCCGCTTCAGCCAACACCACATCCAGCGGTGCATCCACCTCAGGCACTGCAACATGTGAATCTGCATTGGCGCGACCATGACCGGGAAAATGTTTCCCGATAGCTCCAATACCCGCATCATGTAGCCCTCGCATACAGGCCGCTCCCAGCTCTGTCACCACAGCGACATGATCACCATAAGCACGCTCACCAATAATGCCATGCCCTTCAGGGTGAAACAGATCCAGCACGGGTGCGCAATTATGTGTAAATCCCAGCGCCTTTAATGCATTTCCAATCTCAAAACTGTCATCATAGACCTGTGTAACTGCGCCCTTCACATCCGAAACATAGAGCTTGCCATAATCAGCAGCTTGTACCCGGGTATTAAACGGAGGCCAGGTCAAACGATTCACACGCCCTCCCTCCTCATCAATTGCAGCCCATAATTGGGTGCCCGCAGCATCTCTGGCATCGGCAAGTAACGTTTTCACCTGTTCCGGCGTTTCGATATTACGCGCAAACAGAATCACGCCTTTGGGCGGTTTTTCACGTAACCACTGCCGTTCATCGGGTGTCAGCACGGTGCCCTTTAAACCAATCACCAGTTTTTCATGCATCTGCATGCCCTCCCTTTACATCCAGTCGATCCCGCAAATGATCACCAAGCAGATTTACAGCCATAACCAACAGAAAAAGAATCAAACCCGGCCAAATAACCAGCAGGGGTTCTACCAGCATCAGCCGGGTTCCTTCACGGATCATGGTTCCCAGTGAAGCGTCAGGCGGCTGAACACCCACACCAAGGAAGGATAAACCTGCCTCACCGATAACCACCGCAGCCAACCCAAAACTGGCCTCAACCAACAATGGCGCTGCGATGTTTGGTAATAGATGTTTCACTGCGATATACCTGACAGAAGAGCCACCCGCCAATGAAGCCTCAACAAACGGTGCATGTTTCAACGCCAGAACCTGTGCACGGGTCAAACGTGAAAACCCAACCCAACCCACTGCTACTAAAGCGATAATCAGATTTTCCACGCCCGGGCCAAGCATCGCAGCCAGTGCAATGGCAAGTAAAATACCCGGAAAAGAGAGCACGATATCTGCAAAGCGCATCAATACTGCATCAACCCAGCCACCCATCCAGGCTGCAAATATACCGATTGAAATGCCAATCACACCGCCCAGACATACAACAGCGATACCCACACTTAGGGAGAGCCGTAAGCCTTCGGCCAGTCGAGACAAAAGGTCTCTGCCAAGTGCATCACACCCCAAGGGATGTGCCATGCTCGAACCTACAAAAATCGCATCCAGATCCACGGCATGTCCATCGATTTGCATCACGGCAGCAGCAAGCAGCACCAGCAACGGGATAAGGAGTAGAAACAGAGACCAGCGCACGGTTGGGTTCATCATGGCAGATTCATCACGGCAGATTCATCATTGCAGAAACGCCTTAACTATGTCGCTGCCGTGGATCAAGCCACAGACTCAACAAATCTGCCAACAGGTTGGCAATCACATAAAACAGAGCGATGATCAGCACACAGCCCTGAACCAACGGATAATCACGCCGTTGAATCGCCTCGATGGTTAACAAACCCAGACCCGGCCAGTCAAATACGGTTTCGGTGATCACAGCACCGCCCAGTACTGCGCCCAGTTGCAGCGCAAACATGGTCACGACTGGAACCGCAGCAAGACGTCCTGCATGCCGCCACCATATCACCTGCTCTTTCACACCCGATGCACGGGCCGTGCGCATTGCATCGGAACTCATCGCCTCCAACCAACTTGAACGCGCCATGCGTGAAAGAATCGCAGCCAGTGCGGTGCCCAATGTGATTGCAGGTAATACAATACTCCCCGGCGCATCCATGCCCGATACAGGAAGCCAGCCCAAAATGACCGAAAAGAGTAACATCAACATTGGCCCCAACCAGAAATTAGGGATCGATACGCCCAACAGTGAAAAGCTCATGGCTGCAAAGTCCCGGGCTGAACCTGCATGACGTGCTGCCCAGTAGCCCAGTGGCAATGCCAAAACCAATGCCAATAACAGGCTGACAGCTGCCAGTTCCGCAGTCGCAGGCAAACGTTCCCCAATCAAAACCAGCACACTGCGACCATCAACAATGCTATTGCCCCAATCACCGGTGAACAGTCCAACAAGAAACGAAACATATTGCTGAAGCAATGGCAGATCGAGATTCAGTGCCCTGCGCATCGCTTCGCGATCTGCGGCCATCGCTGTTTCACCCAACAGCGCATCTACCGGATCACCCGGCACCAGATGCAGCAGAAAGAAAACCAGTGTCGCCACACCCAGCAGTGTCGGAACCGCCTGAAAAATTCGAATTGCACATACCTGCCCTAGCATTCGGATAACCTAGCCTGTGAACGAAACAGAAAGAAGTCTCTAAATAGGCCAAACGGAATACCCACTGTATCATCAAGAAGATAATTTCATAAATTTATAAAAACCGATGCGTTATATCTGTTTTATGTTTATTTATCAAAAACAGCTGTGGGGAAACAACCAAAAGAAGCATTCATTAAGGGCGTTTTGATTTCCCATTCTCTCTCTATCACCTTAGAAAGCAGTCTGGCAAAATCCTTGGCAGATAATATGTTTATTTTTATATGCTATAATCAGAAAAATCATGAGTGATATGGTTTAGGTTGAAATATTGGAACTAAACAAAAAAGGGTTGGTAGCCCCTAAAACAAAAGTGATTGGCACTGTTGTTATTGGCCTCTGCATACTTCTTGCCTTACTCATTGCTGCACTCTATTGGACTCAAAACTTACATATCACCCAAAATCAAAAAGAAAAAAATCATACCTTCTCACAGCTATTTCAACATGAAATTGAAAATCATGCAGACAAGTTTTCCTTTTTGATCAACACCTTCATCATGCAAAACACCCAAATCATGGCCGCATTTCGCAATCGGAACCGTGATGAGCTCTTCAACCTGACTCATAACTTGTTTTCTGAATGGAAAAACTCTGATGATATCACTCATCTCTATTTTCATGATGCAGAACGGATCAATTTACTGCGTGTGCATCAACCTCATCGGTATGGTGATCTCATTGATCGATTCACACTGCTTAAGGCCGAAAGTTCAGGAAAGCCTGGCTATGGTTATGAGCTGGGCGCTTTGAGCACCCTCACCCTGCGTACAGTTCACCCCTGGTTTGATGGAAACACGCTGTTAGGATATGTTGAAATAGGTACAGAAATTAGTCATCTATTGGAACACCACCCTTCACTTATCAATACAGGAGTCATGATTACCATTGATAAAAAATATCTTAGCCAGGCGGCATACGAAGCAGGCATGAACATGCTGGGACGTACAAAAGTCTGGGGGGAATTTAAGTCTATCGTGGTCATTAGCAGCTCTATTCCACTCACAGACGCAGTGCATTCTTTTCTTGAAAATGAAAATTCGGGGAATGTGTCCAATGGCTGGGCTTACACCCTTTTTCACAATGAAAAGCATTATAGTGTAAGCGGTGTTCCACTGCATGATGCAGGTGAGCGAAACATAGGCAGCATCTATATATTAAGTGATATAAGCAAAGAAACGCTATTCAGCCAACAGGCAGCACTTATCATTATCGGCGTTGGTATTCTTATCATGGTTCTGTTTATGATTGTTTTTCGCTCTCTTTATAATTCGGCAGAACAAAAATTAAGAATATTATCATCTGCTGTGGAAGAAACAGGTGAATCCGTGATGATCACAAACCGGGATGGCATCATCGAATATGTAAACCCCGCATTCACAAAAATAACGGGATACCTGCCTGAAGAAATGATAGGAAAAACCCCAAAAATCCTTAAAAGCACAGCTCAGGAGCCAATTTTTTACAAAGAACTTTGGGATACCATTACAGCAGGTGAAATTTGGCGCGGAACACTGACTGACATGCGAAAAGATGGGAGTTTTTTCCCTGTTATGATGTCCATCGCACCCATCCACAATGGCCACAAACAAATCACACACTTTGTTTCCCTTCAGCAGGATATGAGCGAATACAAAAAAATGGAAGATCAATTTCTTCAAGCACAAAAGATGGAGGCCATCGGTACGCTGGTTGGTGGCATCGCACATGACTTTAATAATATGCTGGCTGCCATTCAGGGAAACCTCTATATATCCAAAAGTAAGCTAAAAAATCAACCGGAAGTCCGTGTGAAACTGGACAATATGGAATTGCTTAGCATCCGTGCAGCAAAGATGGTCAAACAGCTTCTCACCTTTGCACGCAAAGACAGGGTCATCATGGCCCCATTCTCTCTAAATTCATTCATGAAAGAGGGTTTTAAGCTGGCCAAGAGTGCCATTCCCGAAAATATTGAACACATATGCGACACGTGCCCCGAAGAACTGATTGTGAAAGGCGATATCACTCAACTTCAACAGGCACTCATGAACCTGCTTAATAATGCAGCTTATGCCGTCAGTGGAACCCCCAAACCCAAAATCACGTGCAGCATCAGACCGTTTATTGCCACGGATGAATTTATTCAGGCTCACCCGAACCTTTCAAGCATACAGTTTGCTCGCCTGAGTGTGCAGGATAATGGCTGTGGCATTACCCATGAACGCTTAAATAAAATTTTTGATCCCTTTTACACCACCAAAGGTGTAGGTGAGGGAACGGGACTTGGTTTAGCCATGGTGCATGGCTCCATCCAAACCCATAGTGGTGCTGTCGACATTGAAAGTGAACCTGGTAAAGGCACTGTTTTCCACGTCTATTTACCATTGTATCATGCAGAAAAAGTACCCATCAAAAAAGAAATACCCAAAATCGTTTCAGGGCAGCAGGAGATTGTCTTACTCGCCGATGATGAAGATGCCATGCGAGAAACCACCGCTGAAGTCCTGAGCAGCTTAGGTTACATCGTCATAGAGGCCTGTGATGGCAAAGAAGCGCTGCAACTGTTTCAGGAACACGACATTGATTTGGTCATCTCCGATATCGTCATGCCCAGCATGAACGGCACGGATGCCGTCAAAAAGATGCGGGAGATAAACAGCACATTGCCCGTGATTTTCATGACCGGTTACGATAAAACTCAAGCCATCAGTGCTACAAATGAAATCGATAGAATGATCATTCTTTCCAAGCCTTTTCCATTTGAAGAGCTCAGCCATGCCTTGCGATCTTTGCTTGAAGCAAATAACCATGCATGAGTGAAACAGCATCACTGTTTACGATCTGACAAAGAAAACGATTCTTTTTTAAACGGCATCCATTGAACATCGCAATCATACCTGCTTGCCTTTCCTTTAGCAGCAAAGCAGCTTTCAGACTATGGAAGCATCACAACATTATGACCCGGAAGAGATCGCCAAGTTTGAAGCCATTGCAGCTGAATGGTGGGATCCGAAAGGACGTTTCAAACCGCTGCATCAGATCAACCCGCTTCGACTCGATTATATTGCAGACCGGATTGACATAAAAACGAGTAACATCCTAGATGTCGGCTGCGGCGGCGGTTTACTGGCCGAAGGCATGGCCAGTCGAGGCGCAACAGTTACGGGACTGGACCGTTCGGAAAAAGCACTTGCTATAGCCAGGTCTCATGCCGCTCAATCCAACGTTCAAGTTAATTATGAATACAACGATGCAGAGACATGGGCAGATACCCATAAAGAGGCCTACGATGTCGTGACATGCCTTGAAGTATTGGAACATGTGCCTGATGTGCCTCGCACCATTGCCGCTTGCACTGCCATGTTGAAACCCGGTGGGAAATTCTTTTTTGCAACACTGAATCGGACACCCATCTGCTACCTTAAAGCCATTATCGGTGCTGAATACGTATTGGGCTGGTTGCCAAAAGGAACCCATCAGTACAATAAGTTTATCCGACCCTCAGAGATGGTGCATGCGTTGAGATTAAGCCACCTACAGGTTGAAGAGATTCGTGGCATGTCTTATCAGATGCTCAGCGATCATTTTTCACTCTCAGACAACCTTTCGATCAACTACCTCGGTATCGCTGAAAAGCCTGCCTGATAGCGAAAAATCAACGCTGGACGCATATTCAATGACAGATAGATTGCGCGCCATGTTACAAACATGGTTCATGTTATCCGTCTCTCTGACCCTCGGCTTCATTACCCTGATCTTTCTTCCTGAGCATGCCAAAGCGGTCGATGTAGCAGCCGATACGCTCACACGTGATGCCAACGGTGTCGTCATTGCAGATGGCAGTGTCATCATTAAAAAAGAAGGTGAAACACTTACGGCTGATCAAGTGATTTACGATGCCAAAAAACGCGAATTCAAAGCCAAAGGCAACGTCACCATCACATCAAAAGATGCCAGCATTAAAGCAGAGTCGGGCGAAATGCACACGGTCAACAAAACAGGGGAGCTTCATAATGCTGAAGCAACCATGAAAGGCGGTGAGCGCCTAAAAGCAACCAACATCAAACGCGATGACAACGGTACCATCACAGCAGAAGACGCCACCTTCACAGTCTGTCCCCCCGATGCAGAAACATGGCAACTCAGGGCCAGCAATGCAGAGCTCAACCAGGAGGAGGGTGTGTTGACTGCACGCAATGCCCGATTTGAACTCGCAGGCATCCCTATTTTTTACACGCCTTACTGGCAGCAGGCACTACGGCGTAAATCAGGTTTCTTGATACCCTATGTCTCGACAAGTAAAACAAGAGGGACAGAAACCGCTCTGCCTTTTTATCTTGCACCGGCCGAAAACTGGGATGCGACATTAACCCCTCGCTGGATGACTACGCGTGGCTTTAAAGGTGAGGTTGAGCTGCGTCATACATCCTCGATTGGTCATGAAAAAATTCAAGTCGAAGGTCTCAAAGATAAAGTACTATCCCGCCAACGCAGTAGATTACGGGCAGATATCACCCATACCCTCCCCTATGACATCAACTTCACCGCCAATGCGGATCATGTCTCCGACCGTAATTATCTGGCCGATTTCAGCCATGACATTGAAGCAATCTCAAAAAGTTATCTGCAAAGTGAAGGGACTCTTTCCCAAACCGCCGAATTTGGCGAATGGTCACTGCTTGCCAGACACCAGCAAAATTTAACGCTCCCTTCCAACGCAACAACCCTGCAAATCCTTCCCCGCTTTGAAAGTGGTTTACGCCTGCCAGTACTGGATAGTGGGACAACACTTCATTTTGATCAGCAAAGTACCCGGTTCTCCCGCACACTGGGTGTCGATGGGTGGCGCGTTGACCTCAATCCTTATCTGGAAGTTCCATGGCAGCTTTCCGGAGGCGGACTCAGTTCGACCTTGAAAGTGGGTGGCAGACATACCCGTTACTGGTTAAAAGAGAACATCGGTCAAGGCAAGCTCAGCCGTAATACGTTTGAAGCAAGTCTCGATACACGAGCCAGCTTTGAACGTATCAGTGATAATCGCAAATGGCGGCATACAATCTCCCCTATCCTGCGTTATGATATCATTTCTGCGCCTGATCAAAGTCTGTTACCCAATTTCGATTCAGGGTTTAGTCAGCTTTCCATGAGCAATCTGCTTACCGGTAATCGCTTTACAGGCAGAGATCGTATCGAGCGACTCAATCGTATCAGTGCTTTATTTGAAACCGGGCTGCAACATAAAGGTCAAAGCAGCGCTCCAGCACATACCTATGTGCAGGCAAAGTTTGGTGCCGCTTATGAAATAAGACGAGAAAGCATTGATACAGCATTACTCACTGCACCCACGCGGCCCTTTTCCAATGTCTTAGGCGAAGTCTCGATTCACCCGACATCAAATATTCATCTTTCAGCAGAGGGCCAGTACGACCCTGCACAAAAATTCTGGGCAACAGCACGGACGTCTTTAACAATCAACAGTCAAGCTGGTCACAACATGAACCTTAGCTGGCAACGTACCGATGCCCGATATGCAGCGGCTTCTGAACTCATCACCGCTGATGCCAACATCAAGTTAACACAACGATGGTCCGCATTTGCAAACTGGCAATATGATCGTTTGCTTAAAATAACCCAACACGGCAGTGCCGGAATTCATTACCTTCATCCATGCTGGGATTTGCGTATTGAAGGCTATCGTAACAATTTAAATGGAAGCGCTGTCAACTCCGATATTGGCTTCCGTTTCTTGCTTGGTTTTAAAGGGCTCGGTAGTGTCGGATCGTAGTCTATGCCTACACCTTTCCCAGCCTGTTAGATAATCGGAGTTAACATGCAACGTTTTTTTACTGTGATCAGCTTGCTGTCATTTTCAATGGTATCGTTAAGTACCTTAGGACTGGCAGAGAAGATTGATTCTCTGGGTGCCATCGTAAATGGTAAAGCCATTACCTGTTATCAGATTAACAGGGATAAACAAATCATGATTCAGCAAATCAAGCAGTCTGGTCAAACCACGTTGCCTACAGATGCATTACTTTCCAGACGCGCACTTGAATCGCGCATTACGCAAACACTCCAACAACAGGAAGCTGCCAAACTTGGACTTTCGATCCCGGCTAAAGAGATCGACCATGCGATGTCCGATATTGAATCCAAAAATAATATCCCGCCAGGTCGACTTCCCGACGTGCTAAAAGCACAGGGTGTCGATCTCGAAGATTACCGGGGAACACTTCGAGAACGACTTCTTACTAACAAAGTCATCAACATCGCCGTTCGTAGCAAACTTAGTATCAGCGAAGAATCCATGCAGGAGTATTATCGCAAACACCTGGCCAATCCAAAACCTATCAGAGAAGTTCAACTGGCTCAGGTTTTTGTCGCCTTACCTGCCTCACCCACACCTGAACAACTTATAAAAATGCAGGAACGGGCAAAAGGCATCTATATCGAGCTCATGAATGGTGCCAGCTTCAAACAAATGGCCGCGCTGAAATCAGATGCAAACGATGCCAAACAGGGTGGCGAAATGGGCTGGTTTTTCCCCGGTGGTATCGCCCAGCAATTCAATGAGGTTTTCACACTCCCGCTTGGAGGCATTGCAAAGCCCATTCGTTCATCGGGAGGGTTTCATATTATTAAAGTTACAAACGAACGTATGCACGAAGCAACAGTTGGCGAAAGCTATGATGAAACCCATGCACGTCATATTCTGATCAAACTTCCCGAATCTGCCGATGAAGCTACACAGGCAAAAATACGCCATCGTGCCGCAACCATTGCCCGTGAAATGAAAAAATCCTCCGATGAAGAATTTGCAACCCGTGCCAAAGAAATTTCACAGGGGCCAAGTGCTGACCGTGGTGGTGATCTTGGCTGGTTCCAAAAAGGCCAAATGGTTCCCGCTTTTGAAACTGCCGCATTTGCCATGAAGGCAGGTGACGTAAGTGACGTTGTTGAATCATCCTTTGGCCTGCATATCATTCGAGTCATTGCCAAACGTCATATCAATCCCAATGCTTTTGAAGCACATCGTGACCGTATTCAACAGGTTCTTACCAATGCGGAAATGCAAAGTCAGGTGCCACGCTGGATTGCTAACCTGAAAGCCAATGCAGTTATCGAACGTAAAGGTTGCAATTAGGCACGCAACATTGTCTTCGTCCAAATCACCTCCCCTCTTACTTACATTAGGTGAACCAGCAGGTATTGGTCCGGATTGTGTATTGCTGGCCTTTCAGGCTCATCCTGAACTCTTTCAGGGCCTTATCATTGCTGCGCCCATTCACTGGCTGAGTGAACGAGCAGAGCAACTCGGCATTCAAATGAATCTCCATGTATGCCATTCACTGGAAGCCACGGTGCCCCATGGTCATCTCGGCTGCTGGAACCCATTACCGCCTGAGATGCCATCTTTGCCTGTGACTGCCGGTAACTCCTCACATGCAACAGCTGCAGCTGTCATTACCTGCATTGAATTGGCAGCCAGAGCGTGCATGTCCGGTGATGCTGTTGCGCTGATCACGGCTCCGATTGAAAAAGCTGTTCTACGCGATTCCGGTTTTGATTTTCCCGGGCACACCGAATTTCTTGCAAGTTTGTCAGGCAAACAGCGTGTTGTGATGATGCTCGCATCCGATCAGCTTCGCGTTGCCCTGCTCACAACACATATGCCACTCAAAGATGTTGCAGGCGTATTAAATAGCGCAAACATTTTAAACGATCTGAAAATCACTCATCATGATCTGAAACATCTGTTTGGCATCACCACACCACGACTGGCACTTTGTGGCCTTAACCCCCACGCCGGAGAACAGCAACATTTTGGCGACGAAGAAATGAGCATTCTAACACCTGCGATTGAACAGGCCCAACAGGAAGGTATAATTATTGATGGGCCCCTTCCTGCCGATACACTCTTTTCGCCCAATGTTCGTTGCCACTATGATGCCATCGTCTGCTGCTATCATGATCAGGGACTGATTCCAATCAAAACGCTTAGCTTTGGTGATGCTGTCAACATAACACTTGGTCTGCCGTTCATACGAACCAGTGTTGACCATGGAACCGCAATGGATCGTGCAGGAAGTGGAAAAGTGTCCTACAGTAGTATGATGGAAGCGATCAACATGGCCCGCCAAATGTCACAACACACCCTGCATGAGGTTACTTATGCAGATTAACAACCTGACCGGTCAAGTCCTTCTGGCTACGCCATCATTACAGGATCGCCATTTCCGCGATGCCGTCATTCTCATCTGCCACCACGATGAAGAAGGCTGTATGGGCTTGATTGTCAATCGGCCTCAGGAAGTCTCAACCATTGATGTGTTGGAAGATCTTCAACTCACCCCGGATCGAAGTTACCTATCCCACCTTCCTGATAATCGAACATTAAGTTTTGAAGGTGGGCCTGTGGATCCCTTCCGGGGATTTGTCCTGCATGATGGCTGGCACGTCTATGATTCAACCATGCAAATCACGCCTGAATTTCACCTGACCACTTCCCGGGATGTGCTCGAAGAAATTGCGGCAGGAGCCGGGCCTGAACACTTTATGCTGATTCTTGGTTATGCAGGGTGGGAAGCAGGACAATTGGATCAGGAACTTGCCAACAATGACTGGCTATTTGCTGCGGCAAATCATCATCTTCTTTTTCAGGCAGAACCTGAACTTCGCTGGGCACTCGCCGCGCAAAGCATGGGCATTAACAAAGCCAACCTGACCGGCCAGATTGGTCACGCCTAATCTTATCTCACCCACCCCATCAAACCAATTTTTGAGGAGAGAGCCTTATGTCTCTTAACATTTTGATCAGTTATCATTCTGATTACAACAACACCGAAAAAATGGCGCAAGCCATCGCGGCAGGTGCCAAAGCAGCCACGGATACCAAGATCGTCAGTAAACAAGCTATCGATACAGAACTCGATGATTTGGTCGCTGCCGATCTCATTCTTTTTGGTACACCCGTTCATATGGGCTCCATGGCCTGGCAACTCAAACAACTCATCGATAAAACTGGGAAATTATGGATGGAAAATCTTCTCGAAGGCAAAGTAGGAGGGGTCTTTGCAACCGGTGGTGGATTTGGCGGCGGTGGTGGCGGTGTTGAGGCCACCATGATATCGCTTTATTCCAACTTTCTGGAGCAGGGCATGATCGCCATCGGCTTCCCAAAGAGCCTTCCCGGCTATGCCGATGCGGGTCTTCAATGGGGGCCTTACGCCCGTTGCGGCAACCATGAAGGCATGCCACAAAGCATTTCAGATAGTCAGCTCATCGCTGCCCGTTCCTATGGTGGTCATGTCGCTGAAACTGCCTTTCAACTCCTAAAAAACCCTCTATAAAATCAAAAAGGGTGATCATTTGATCACCCTCTTGACGGAAAATAAATCAGTTTATCTGCCTGATTCACCTATTCCGTTCATCTACCAAGTCATTTATCCGCTTCCAGGTAAAGATAAGTCAAACCAGCGGAAACGCCTGTACCTTTACTGCCAGACAGTGCCGGCTGCAAGGAAACGCTCTTATCGCCACCACCTATCAGTGCCTGAGCACCCGCGCCAACACCCACGGTAGCTGAACCACCTCCACCAAAATATTTTCCAGCCAGATGATAGCTACCTGCCTTATAGTTTGCCGCAAGCACAGTGTAGACAATCTTGGTCTTTCTATCCCAGTGCAGATCAATACCAAATCCAATACCGGTTTCACCACGATATTTTTCCACCACGCCAGCGGTTGTTTCAAATCGGCATGTCACATTCGCAGTGGAGTGGATCAACAACGAATAACCACTCTCCTGCACTGTATGGCATTCCAATAAACCAATATGCGTTCCCTTTGTCACCTCTGTTGCCACTGTTTGTCCCGCAGGCAGGCACAACAGGATAGTCAAAAGCAATGCGGCGCCATACTGCATCTTATTCTTTATATTCATGATAAACCTCCTGAGCATTCCCCTACCGATGAGCATAATCAGGTTGATAAGAGAATAGCTCTGCGTATTTGATTATAGCAGAAAATGAAATGATCAAAAAAACATCAAATGGCATTCCAATTAATATTCATTATTATGAAAAACAAGCTCACTTTTTCCATCCCGATACACCGCTCTGCTCCAGCAACCGTAAGGCATCTGCATCAATCGTGTGCTTACAATCGGGGCCGACAGAATATGTGCCAGTAACATTCGGATACTTCCCGAATGCGCCACGACCAGAAGATGTTGACCATCATATTTTTCACAAATATCTGACCAGAACTCAGCAATCCGATCATGCAATTGCGTTGCAGACTCTCCACCTGGAATCTGCATGTCTTCAGGATTCATCCTCCACTGCTCCAACATGCCAGGATACCGAGTCATAATCTCTTCAGCTGTCAGTCCTTCCCACTCACCATAATGCATCTCAGCCACCCGTGAATCTATGTCGCAGGCCATGCCATGCTTCACAGTCCATTCGCGTGCAGCTTGCAGGCACCTGCTCAGAGGAGATGAAATCACCAGATCAATATCTTCTCCAATCCGTTCCCAGACAGCATCCATCGAAGCCCTGCCTGCAACAGTGAGCGGATCATCAAGCTGTCCCCGATATTTAACGCCACCTTCAAGCTCTCCGTGCCGCAGTAAATCGACTGTTATCAAAACCACACTCCTTAATCTCTTACATGATCCTGGAGACCAACCCTACAAATTTTTGGGTTTTGTAACATTGTCAAATGGGGTAATCTGGCGGCAAGTTTGCAAACAAGGGGCCGCGCGTGACAGATGATTTTGATACAACTGACCTAAACAACATCGCGTGCATGGAACATATTCGCGGACTGCTTCGTTATATCGGTGAGGATCCATCTCGCGAAGGACTTCAGGAAACCCCCGCCCGTGTACTCGCTGCCATGCAGGAACATTTCTCAGGCTACAACGAAGAGCCACGTGATCATCTCTCCAAAACCTTTGAAGAGGCAGAAGGTTACGATGAACTGGTACTGGTCTCCGATATCGATATCCACAGTCACTGCGAACATCACCTGGTACCGTTTGTAGGAAAAGCACACATCGCTTATATCCCTAATGGCCGCATTGTCGGGCTATCGAAACTGGCACGTGTGACCGAAGGCTATGCCAAGCGTTTACAGGTACAGGAAAAACTAACCATGCAAATCGCCAATGCCATCAATGAAGAGCTTCAACCCGATGGTGTCGCTGTAATTATTCAATGCCAGCACTTCTGCATGTGCCATCGCGGCGTTCACAAACCCAACTCGTGGACCACCACATCAAAACTAACCGGCGCATTCCTCAATAATCCATCCTCACGCCTCGAGCTCTTTCAACTCATCGGCATGAAGAAGTCATCGGACTGATCCAACTGATGCATAAACAGATCAAGTGCCAGATATGGCACTCAGAACTCCAATAAAATATACATCAAAAAAACACCCGATTCAACCAGGTGCAATATTAAAGTCGATTATAAAAATTATCCACGAGGGAGAAAATTACCCGGATCCAACGATTTTCCATTACGGTGTACTTCATAATGTAGATGTGGGCCAGTTGAACGACCAGAAGAACCAACACGACCAACCAGTTGATTATCAGAAACTTCATCACCTACTTTCACACTCAGGCTCGACAAGTGACCATAACGGGTTTTATATCCATAGCCGTGCTCAACATCAACCAGATAACCAAAATCTTTCATTTTACCGGCAAACGTAACCACGCCGCGGCTGGTAGCCAGAACAGGGGCACCAAAACGGTTCGCGATATCAACACCACGATGTATTGCACGCTCTCCTGTAAAAGGATCCGCACGCATACCATAATGTGAGCTTAACCAACCACCTTCACTCGGCCATGCATGTGGTTTTGCATTTTTCTCTTCACGGCTACCCTGCAAAAGATAATCAATTGCAGCCAACTGTGTATCAAGGTTTGAAAGACGTGAACTTACATGTTGTACATGATCATATAATCCTATGTCTGTGATTGGAGACTGACTCAGGCGAGGACCACCAAATGCAGGTTGCAAACCAAAATCGAACTCTTTTTTATCCAAAGAGGCGACTTTCACAAGCTTTTCACCAAGAGAATCCAACCGGGAAATTTTTGCCTGTAACTGGCCCAAAGTACGTGCATAAACAGCCATTTTTTTCTGTTCTGCTCCCACCTGCTCATGCAAGCGGCTGACTTCCTGCTTATGAATGGAGCGTGCATGCTCAAGCTGCTGCTCAACATTTTGAAATTTTGCAGAAAGCTGATGTGAGCCATAAATATTATAAACACCCCAACCACCAAAAACGACAAGACATACCAGAGAAAAAACGCATGTTGTCACCAACCGTCGGCTGATGCGATAGTTCTTTATCTGCCCTGATTCAGGCACCAACATGATTGAAAAATGGCTCACGACTTTAAACTTCCTCCACTCGATATTACGCTTACTATGTCTGAAAGCTCTTTTAGTCAAGCTAAATGTAACAATAGTCACACTATTTGACCCAGCTAGCACACACTTTATGCTTCGCCAATGTCAGACATACTCGAAGCTGTTACTTCCCTATCTATCGCACGTCATACCGTACAGTTTATTTTATTTTCAGCACTTGATGCTAATCCGAAACAATGTTGTGGATTAATTGGCCAACATGAATCAACCATAAGCCATGCAGTGCTTCTTCCAAACATCAAGTTGGCACACTCTGCGAAACATATTTTCCAAAACAGTGACCTGCAACACACCTTGAAACATTGGAGCGAACAAGGAATCACCCCATGTGGCATGTTTTTCACCACCGTGAATGGAGAAGTCCCAGCCTATTCAGAGTTGAAAAAGTCTGAGAACTTCTTCAAAAAAACAATGACTGAATTCACGGGAAAACCTTTCATTCATATGCCATTAATGCTGAATACTGCCGGTTGCCTTGAAGCATTTTCCTACCGACTTGGCAAAGACGCACTCATTTCTATTCCCCTCATTCTTGAGGAGGATGGACAGCAGATAAAGAACGGTTAACCTTTAGCCATGCGAATTTGCCATGTTGGTCTGAATCATCGAACCACACCTGTAGAACTGCGTGAGCGTCTGGCGGTAAACGAGACGGATATTCCGCAGGTATTGCAAAACATGATTACACACCCTTCGATTCGTGAAGCAGCCCTTCTTTCAACTTGTAATCGTGTTGAGATGACCATCGTCACCCACGATCCTGATGCTGCCATTGCAGCCTCCCATGAATGGTTTGCTCAAAAAGCGGGTATAGAACTTGATGCTGTTCGCGAACATCTCTACTCATTCACCACAGACAATGCCATACGCCATCTGTTTAGTGTTGCATCCGGCTTGGACTCACTGGTTTTGGGAGAACCACAAATCCTTGGTCAGGTGAAAACATCTTATGAGCAGGCACTGGCTGCAAATACTGCAGGCCATATCCTGCACAGGCTTTATCAATCCACCTTTTCTGCCGCAAAACGAGCACGCAGTGAAACCGGCATTGGTAAACAGGCGGTGAACATCTCCTCGTGTGCTGTTGAATTAGCCAAGCGTATTTTTGGTGATCTCACCGGTAAAACCGTGATGTTAATTGGCGCCGGTGAAATGGCTGAACTCGCTGCACGACATCTGCGCGGCAATGGCTGTACAAACATTCTTGTTGCCAATCGAACACTGGAACGCGCAAAAAGTCTGGCCATTGAATTTGAAGGTCATGCTCTGACGCTGGAACAGCTCCCGGAATATCTGGACTCTGCTGATATTGTTGTATCCAGTACTGGTGCTTCCACCTACGTCCTGCTACCCGAAATTGTACAAAAGGCCATGCAAAAACGCGCTGTGAAACCGATGTTTTTTGTGGATATCGCAGTACCGCGCGACATTGATCCACGCATTGCCGATATTGAAGGCGCATACCTTTACGATATTGATGACCTTCAACAGGTGGTGCAAGGCAATCAGGAGCAACGCAAAAAAGAATCCGAACAGGCACGATCCCTGTTAGAAGAAGAAGCCAATGCCCTGCTCAGCTGGCTAAAGTCTCTGGAATCCGTGCCCCTCATTCGTGCTATTCAGGAACAATCTGAAATGATGCGTAAAGATGAATTGGAAAAAGCACAACGTTATATGAAGGGTTTTTCAGATGAAGAGCAGGCGTTAATCGAACGTTTTAGCAGATCACTCATGAAGCGTTTTCTGCATCCAACACTGCGTACACTTAAAACGCTACCCGATGATATCGAAGGCGACCTGCTGATGGGTGCTGCAGGCAGATTATTTGATACTGATCAGCCACTTGCGAAACAAACCAAGGAGTCCGATGAACAGACGTCTGGATGACATCCTGCACCGCAGGCAAGAGCTTACTGAAATGCTTGCCGATCCAACAATCACTTCCAATGTTAGCAAATACACAGAGATTTCACGGGAATTTTCTGAAATAGACGCTGTTGCAAATGAGATTGTAAATTTAAAAAAAATCGAACAACAAATTACCGACAACGAAGAGATTCTTGCTGACCCTGACTGTGATTCTGAACTCGGCGAACTTGCCGAAATGGAATTACCGGAACTGAAAGAAACGCTGGAGAAAAGCTCCGAACGACTTCGTCTCCTGCTACTTCCAAAAGACCCAAACGACAACCGCAATGCGATCCTCGAAGTTCGTGCAGGCACAGGCGGTGATGAAGCAGCACTGTTTTCTGCCGATCTTTTCCGTATGTATTCCCGTTATGCAGAACGCATGGGGTTCAAAGTAGAGATTCTTTCCAGCACGGGTACAGATATTGGTGGTTATAAGGAGATCGTCGCTCAAATTAGCGGCCGCAACGTTTTTTCACGATTTAAATTTGAGTCCGGTGTGCATCGTGTGCAACGGGTGCCAAGTACGGAAACGCAAGGGCGCATTCACACATCAGCCTGTACTGTGGCTATTCTACCTGAAGCAGAAGAGGTGGATATCAACATCCGTCCTGATGACATACGTATCGATGTGTACCGAGCATCCGGTGCTGGCGGTCAGCATGTCAACAAAACTGAGTCCGCAGTTCGTATCACCCATGCGCCTTCCGGTATCGTCGTGACGTGTCAGGATCAAGCCAGCCAGCATAAAAACAAAGCTCAGGCCATGAAAGTGTTACAAGCAAGAGTCTATGATAAAGAGCAATCTGAGGCCGACAGTGAACGTGCCGAAGCCAGACGTGGCATGGTTGGTTCCGGCGATCGTTCCGAACGTATTCGAACCTATAATTTTCCACAGGGTCGTATTACTGACCACCGTATCAACCTGACACTTTATAAACTGGAACAGATTCTTAACGGTGAAATGGATGAGTTAATTGATGCATTGCTCACCCAGCATCAGGCAGAGCTTCTCGCCTCACAGGGAGCATGAATAGCCGCGAATTATTGCAGCGGGCCACCAACCTGCTAAAAGATGCCAACTGTGACAGCCCCCGTCTCGATGCTGAGCTATTGCTCATGCATGCATGGGGCATCAACAAAACAACACTGATCATCAACATGAATGATCCGGTTCCTGAACAGGTAGAGAAAAAAATTTCACCACTTCTATCCCGCCGCCAAAAACGAGAGCCCATCGCCTATATTCTGGGCGAAAAAGAATTCTGGTCACGGCCATTCCATGTGGATTCCCGGGTGCTTATACCTCGCCCCGAAACGGAACACCTGATTGAGGCGTTACTGGGCCTCTATCCTGACAGAAAACGAAATTACCGATTTTGCGATATCGGCACAGGTTCCGGTTGCATTGCCTGCACACTGGCATGCGAATTCCCAAACACAGAAATTATTGCAACAGACATCTCACAGGCTGCACTGGAAGTTGCCAAGTCAAATGCTGAGAACCTTCATGTGTCTGAACGTATGACTTTTAAATCGGGCGATATGTTTGCAGCACTTGATCCCGAAACAGCTCCGTTTGATGTCATTGTTTCCAATCCACCTTATGTCAGCAAAGAAGAGATGAAAACATTGGAGCCTGAACTCGCTTATGAACCTCGCGGGGCTCTGACCGATGAGAAGAACGGCCACATTTATCTTTCCATCTTATTTGATGCGTGCAAATCATGGTTAAAACCGGGTGGTCACCTAATTGTGGAGACAGGCATTTGTGGGCTTCCTGCAACACCTTCACACCTGAAACAGATCAAACACTATGATGATCTCGCAGGTATCAAAAGAGGTGCGATTTACCTTTTAAAAACCATGTGAATAATGGTACTATTCTTGCCTTTCGTTAATCAGACACTAAAAATAGACTAAGAATCTTCGAGAGGTGCTTTCATGGCAGTCGTATGGAAAGATGAATACAGCACAGGTGAACCTGAAATTGATAAACAGCATCAGATTCTATTCAAATACCTTGACGATCTTGAAGATCATATGGAGCAAGGCATCGATGCAAGCTATGTCTCTAACCTGCTTGATAACATCGGTCTGTTTACACGCAGTCACTTTTGTTATGAAGAAATTTGCATGCGTCGTACCAAATGCCCTATCGCATCAAAAAACAAGCAACATCACACCAAACTACTGGCTGCCTATACGCAGTATTGCAAACAATTTGAAACCGAAGGCGTAAGTAATGAACTCATACAAAAGTTGCATGATTTTCTTGAGAGCTGGCTGGTCAATCACATCTTGAAAATTGATACCAATCTTCGAGCTTGCCTCTAATAAATAATCACGCAAACAAATTCAACTCACCTTTGAGACTTCGCCCACACTGTAATCAGCCTTGCGGCTAACCCAAATGATACTGGCAAGGATGAGCAGTAAAAATGGCAACACACCCAAATTCACAGCTTGCCAACCGATGTTGTGTTGCAAAAAACCTGCAACAAGTGAAGCAGCAGTAACGGTGCTAAACACAGCAAAATCATTCATTGCCTGAACTTTGCTTCGCTCTGACGGATGATAGGTTTCAGTCAACAGTGTTGTTGCACCGATAAAGAGAAAGTTCCAGCTCACGCCTAACAACATTAGAGATAACCAAAAGTGCAACGAGCTGGCACCAAGCAGGTTGATCATCACACAGACTATACCGAGCAAGCCCCCCACAAACATCACGCTCAACACACCAAAACGGCGAATCAATGAACCTGTAAAAAAGGCAGGCGCAAACATACCCAGAAGATGCCATTGAATCACAAATGCTATTTGATCAAATGGATGTGTATGAGCAGCCATCGCAAGCGGTGTTGCAGTCATGATTAATGACATCACGCCATAACCCAACATGCCGCATATCACTGCAACGATGCATTTTGGCTGTGCCATAATCATCCTCAGTGACCGTTTTTCAGGAATCAGACAGGACTCACTGATGGTGTGTGGTGGCAATTTAAGAAAGCTCAATATGAGTAAAGAGAGCACATAAAAGCCTGTTAACGCAGCATAACTACCGGCAAACGATGCGCTGACAATCATATCATGCGTCAGACTGGCGACATTTGTACCAATAAAAGCAGCAACCACACCGCCCGCTAACACATAGGATATTGCACGACTTTTATACACCTGACCCACAGCATCTGCGGCTGTAAAACGATAATAACTGGCAAAACCATTAAAAACGCCAATCAGCATATTCCCAGCAGCAAAAAGCCAAAAATCAGTTTCAAGAATTGCAAACAACGACAGAAGGCTGCCACTGATTCCAAACAGGGTAGCGAACATAAAACCATTTTTCCGGCCTGTTTTTTCCATCAAAAATGCAGCAGGAACCGTAGCCAACATCGTGCCCATCGCTAAAAGTGCAACAGGCAATGTAGCAAGAGACTTATCATCAGCCAGTACAATACCCACCAAAGCCGATGTGGTAAGAACCAGCGATATGCCACTGACCATCAATGCCTGACTTAATGCCAGAAGTGGCACATTACGTGTAAACGAACTCATAATGACAGACTCCGATAAACAAAAATGAATCCTTGTTTATGCTTCATTTTTTTTCTCAAACGGCGCTTTCTTTAACAATGCAAATGATAAATCACACATGCCAAGTGCCTGCATCTCTTCCAACAAATGAAACCGTGTTAACGGAAGCTCATCAAGAAATTGTAACTTCCCATCACGGTATGCCAAACGGGAAAAAATGCCGATGGCTTTAATATGACGCTGCATAGCCGTTAAGCGGAGCAGCCGATGCCATGTTTCAAAACTTTTAAACGAAATCTTTAAATGCTCAGGCAGACTTTCAAAAAACAAACGACTTTGTTCACATCTTTGAGCTTCTGGATAGCTCTGATAACAATCATATAATAGCGATGCCAGATCATAAGTAACAGGGCCCATAACAGCATCCTGAAAATCAATCACGCCCAGTGGCAGCTGTCCATCCGGGAGCATCAAGTTGCGGCTATGGTAATCCAAATGGACAGGAACCAGAGGCAATGCCAATAACTCTTCCAAAAAGGGTAACATGGCGGCATGAAAATTTTTCCGTTCTTCATCTGTCGGCGTATATGTAGCAACCTTCGGCAAATACCAATCCAGATAAAGATCGCACTCCCGCTGCATGCGTTGAAGATCAAACAGTGGTAATGATGTCGAAGGTATCGAAACCTGAAGCCCGCTTAATTGCTCACGTGCATCTTTAAAAAGATTCTTGAGCGTGATTTCTTCCGCTCTCCCTTCTTCTACACGCCCTGATCCGGCATTTAGATTCAATTGTCGTGCCCATGTCACATCTCCGAAATCTTCCAATAAAAGAAAGCCCTCTTCACGGCCTTCATATAACAATGCTGGAACTTTTACAGCTGCCGTGTCCAACCAGTTACGTACTTCCAGAAAAGGTGCAATGTCTTCTTTGTCAGGCGGTGCATCCATCAAAACAAAGCTTTTCAAACCTTGCACCACTCTGAAATAACGTCTGAACGAAGCATCGCCTGCCAAAGGTCGAACTTCACAATCATCGCCCAACTGAGATATCGCCCACCGCGTTGCCTGTTTCAACCGGTGATCAATCACCTTTTACAATCAAACCCGTGATATTCAATTTGGTTTTCACATCTTTCTTTGCCATTTCCGCAGCCTTCTTCGATGTGAAAGACCCCGCATAAACCCGATACCAGGTACCCAGCCCTGGAAGTTCAACCCGCTTGATAACGCCTGTATACCCCGTCTTCATCAATTTTGGAAAAAAGCTCTCCGCCTCACTTTGTCGCTGAAAAGAGGCAAGTTGGAGGTAATATTCTCCACTGGCCTCGACTGATTTCACCCGAGAAGGCGAAGGCACACCATGCACAGATTTTTTATCATTTCCCTGACTCAATTCCTGTTCAAGAATTTGCTTGAGTAAAACTTCGGATGAAGTGACCTCTGCTTGCGCTGGTTTTTTCGCTTCTGTGGCCTTTTCTTTCAATGGTGAGCCATGTATTTCCATCGGTTCAGGATCCACGGATTGCTGAGGAAGCTCATTATAAAAAGTTAATTCTCCAACCTGCGTCGTTGAAACGTCAGGCATGCGATTTTTTGCTTTTTCTCTCAACATCGTCAGCTCTTGCTTTTGCTTTTTCAACTGAGCAATCAAACGAGCCTCATCCGCACTCGTTGCCTTCTGCATGCCCATATCCTGCCCCACCACAAAACCAACAACAAAACCACCCGCAACAACAGCCAGAGCGATGATTATCAAAAAAAGAACTTTGCTCCGCCCTATGGGTCGAACATCTTCAGGCTGCTGTAGTGATTCAATTTGAGCAAAATCCTGTTCTGCCATTTACATGCGCTCCGGTGAAGATACACCCAGCAAAGACAAACCATTACAAATCACTTGTCCTACAGCTCTAACAAGTAGTAACCGTGCCTGAGTCAGACTATCATCATCACTAATCACACGGTGTTTGTGGTAAAAGCTGTGCAAACTCCGGGCCAGATCCATCAAATAAGTGGCTAACCTGTATGCTTCCAAACGATTCGCAGCCTTACCCAGCATCTCAGGATAAGCCAACAATGCCGCAACCAAACGTTTCTCTTCATCAGAAATAAGATGCGATGTATCGACAGAATCTACATCCATGAGTTCAACACCCTCATCTGTAGCTTTTCGTAAAATGGCACACACACGGGCATAGGCATATTGAACATAATACACTGGATTTTCTTCATTTTTCTGTTTGGCAGTTTCAAGGTCAAAGTCGAGCTGACTTTCTATACGCCGCGTCATGAAGTTGAAACGCACGGCATCAGAGCCCACTTCATCAACTACTTCACACAAAGTCACAAACGTACCCGCACGTTTTGACATCTTCACTTGCTCGCCCGCACGCATAAGGTTCACCATCTGAATCAGAAGCACTTCCGGCTGTTTATCCAAACCCGTGAGTGCTTTCATCGCTGACTGTACACGAGTGACATACCCACCATGATCAGCGCCCCATATATCAATTTGACGTTTGAACCCTCGCTCAAACTTATCAACATGATAGGCAATATCAGCAGCAAAATAAGTAGGTGTACCATCCTGTTTGGCAAGCGGGCGATCCACATCATCACCAAACCGGGTCGTTCGAAACAGCCATTGTTCAACGGGCTTGTAATCACTTACCTCTTTGCCTTTCGGTGGTGGCAGTGTTCCCAAATAAATAAGATCATCTGCTTTTAACTGCTCTATCAATTCATCCACACGGCCTGAATCATGCAAACTTTTTTCGGAAAAATAGTGATCAAACTTAATATCCAGCGCTGCAAGATCAGCACGAATCATGTTCATCATCTTATCAATTGCGTAATCAACGAGCAGAGGCCATTTTTCTGAATCATGGTTCAGCGCATTCAACTGTCCGAATGAATAGTCCTTAAGAAGCTGTTTTGCAGCCTCAATCAAATACTCGCCGGGATATTCACCCGCTTCCAACTCAATTTCGAGTCCTTCCAACTGCTGCACACGTTTCCAAAGAGAGCTGGCCAAGACATCAATCTGAGTTCCTGCATCATTAATATAATATTCACGATGAACATCAAAACCACGCGCAGCCAGAATACGACCCAGCGCATCTCCAACAACAGCGCCCCGGCCATGCCCAACATGCATCGGCCCTGTGGGGTTTGCTGAAACAAACTCCAGACAGATTTTCTCCGGGTTATTATCTTTCTCAACACATCCATATAACTCACGCTGATGGACAACGTGTTTTACCACCTCTGCTTCAGAAGCATGTTGAAGACGAATATTAATAAAACCAGGGCCTGCAATATCTGCCCCCTCAACTGCATCTGGCCAGACAACCATCGAAAGAATTTTTTCTGCCAAAACACGCGGTGGTTGATTCAACTGGCCAGCCAACGGCATCGCCACATTGGCAGCATAATCACCATGATCTTTCTGTTTGGGTCGAGTCAGTTGAACCCGTACGTGGACATCAACACCGTACTCTTTGAGTAACAAATCAACAGCAAGCTGCAATGCGGTTTCAAGCGACTGTTTCACCTGGCCTCCAAAAGTTTTAAAAAATTCTGAATCAATAATTCAGGCTATTCATTGATAGCCGCATACTACACTGCAAAATCAACACTGGCAGCCCAAACAATAGAATGTACTCCGGCCAGACTGAACCCTACGCCGAATCAGCTTACCACAATCATAACAAGGTTCATTTTCTCGCCCGTAAACGCGGAACTGATGAGCAAAATAGCCCGGTTTACCATCGGCCTTCACAAAATCACTGATTGTGCTCCCGCCTGCTGCGATGGCATCGTTTAAGACTTCCCGAATCACATCACGTAACCTTGAGAGTCGCTCTTGAGAAACACTCCCCGCAGCCTTGCCCGGGTCAATACCACTTCTAAATAACGCTTCATTTGCATAAATATTACCAACCCCCACCACAACATGTGCATCCATAAGCAGTGATTTAATTGGTACTTTTCGATTTTCACAGCAATGTATCAGGTAATCTACAGTAAAATTTTCTTCCAAAGGCTCAGGCCCAAGTTGTATAAACCACTTGTGAGTCTCGATAGCTTGCAAACTTAATAAATCAGCATAACCAAAACGCCGCGTGTCCCGGTAGCAAAGGGCCGTTCTATTCCCAAGGTTCACACGAACATGTTCATGTTTGAACACGGGAGAACTCTGATCCAGCACATGGAATTGCCCGGTCATACCAAGGTGCCAGACCAAAACAGGTGCTTTATCAGAGCATACATCAAACTGAAAAAGAAGATATTTAGAACGCCGTGAAACACTGGAAAAAACCAAGCCTCGCAGGTTTTCGGCCAAGTCATTCGGTAGCGGAAACCTGAGTTTATCACACATGATTTCCACTGAGTTTATCTGCTTTCCTACAAGCAAAGGCGACAATCCTCTGCAAATCACTTCGACTTCAGGCAATTCAGGCATACAGCAACCCTAACAGCATATTCATGATCAATCTTGCGACATCAGAAAGTTACATCCATACTCGGCTAATGAGCGAGGAATTTACTGAAGAACTCCCGGAATTTGATGGCAGAACCTACCCGATTCTGGCCGTTCTTTTTCCCGATGAATTACATTTTTTCCGCTCCATCGCCACCACCATTGAGCTGGCAGCCGATGTTGCAGTTATTCTTGAAGGGGAATTAAGTCCATTCCTCTATCTGGTTCAATCGGGTGTGTTGCGGGTTAATAAACGCCACAGCAATGAAATTTTCGAAGTCGGCTCTATCACACCTGGCGACATCTTTAGTGAAGCATCCGTGCTTTATAATTCACCTGCCGGTGCCGAAGTAAGAACAATCGAACCCACTGTGCTTTATCAAATTCCAGCCGATCAGGTTCGTGAAGTACTTGATTCCAATGATCGCTTTATGCGTTCAATATCACAGATTGCCGAACGTCGCGCAGCAGCCAGTGCACTTGCGGTCAACCCGATTTTTGCAATCCTGCCTCAGGCCGTGCGAGAAGTTGCGCTTTATAATGGTCAGTTCATATCCATTAAAGCTGGCGATGTGCTCATGCATGAAGGGGATGCAGATACACGTTTTATGTTTATAGTATTATCCGGTGAAGCTGAAATCTCTATGCAACATCCACGTGACCCCAAGAAAAAAATTGTGATTGCCAGGGCTACATCCGGTGATGAAATGGGTGAGATTTCTGTCATCACCAACAAACCTCATGCTGCAACGGTGGTTGCAACAACAACATTACGCCTTCTCATGCTGAATAATCAGTCCATTCAGGCGTGGCGCAAACGTTATTCCGATTTCGGTTATGCACTTTATGCATGTGTCCAACATAAACTACAGCACAGTCTTGGTGCATTGCGTAACATTGTTGATGATAATGAAGCAAAAGCACTCACCACGGGCACCTTACCACCGCTGGAACCTAAAAAAGAAAAATAACGTCCGCTAAAACCAGGATTTAGGAGAGCTTCAGCTCCGAACCATTCGAACAATTAACCAACCGATTGCAATACCGACCAGGCCAACCGCCCTTAGTATAGGGGGAGGTACTTCCGGCAACTTTCTTAACATCTCAATCATCTGACGTGGAAAAAGCGCATACATCGCTCCTTCCAGCACCAGCACCAGACCCAGTGCCACCCATAAATCAGTCATCTACCCTTTTCTCAAACCAAAAGGCCTACTTTTTAGACTGCCCAAAATAACGGAAGAATTCTGAATCAGGAGAAATAACCAGACGAGTTCCTTCATTGATAGACTGTTTATAAGCTTCCAATGAACGTACAAACCCATAAAATTTTGGATCACGCTCATGTGCAGAAGCATACGTGTTTGTCGCTTTGGCATCAGCATGACCACGAATAATTTGTGCGTTTTTATAGGCATCTGCCAATACAAACTTCACATCTTTTTCAGCTTTAGCACGGATTTCTCTGGCAGCCTCTTCACCTTCAGAACGATACTCTTTGGCAATACGATTACGCTCTGCCTTCATGCGCTGGAAAACAGCCTCGGAGTTTTCTTTCGGTAAATCAGCACGTTTGATACGCACATCAATCACTTCGATACCCAAATCCTGTACACCAATATCAGCACGCTTTTGAATCGATTGCATCAGTTCCACACGCAAATTGGTCTTGTCGCCACCGGAAACAATCTCATGCAATGTATGTTGGCCCAGAACCTCTCGCACTTTACCTCGAACCACATCCTGCATACGTGATGCAACACCCGTCTGAGTACGCGCTACCTGATAAACTTTCAACGGATCCGTAATGCGCCAGCGCGTATAATTATCAACAAGGATTGATTTTTTATCCTTAGTAATCACTTCGTTGGGAAGCGCATCACTCTCAAGCAGACGACGGTCAAAAGTTTCCACACTCTGCCATGGCAGTTTGAAATGCAGGCCTGCTGAGGTTACAACATTTTTTGGATTTCCGAATTGCAAGACCAATGCCTGCTCGCGTTGATCTACAACAAAAGCACACATGCTTGCCACAACTGCAACAACAATAAGAAAAACACCTGCAATACTTAATTTAGAACCCATCATTTCACCTCCACTTTTCCGGCACGATCAAGCGGTAGGTACGGCAACACACGATCAGCTACCGAGCCATCCACAATCACTTTATCGGCCTTGGTCATAACTTCCTGCATGGTGTCGAGGTACAAACGTTTGCGAGTAACATCTGGAGCCCGCTTGTAGGCTTTAAGAAGTTGACTAAAACGATCTGCTTCACCTATCGCGCGTTCTACCACCTCTTTTTGATAACCTTCGGCATCAAGAATCATCTTCTTGGCTTCACCACGGGCATTCGGGATAATGTCATTTGCATACGCCTGCGCTTCATTCTTAGCACGTTCTTTATCTTCACGTGCAGAAGCAACATCCTTAAACTCTTTGATCACACGCTCTGGCGGCTGTACATCCTGTAATTTCACAGTGGTTACCGAGATGCCCGCCTTATAGCTATCCAAAATAGACTGAATCAGTTCCTGAGTCTCAACTTCAACTTCTGCTTTTTTGGTGGTAAGTACGTCATCAATCAACGTCCGGCCGATAATTTCACGAATTGCAGATTCTCCCGCATCTCGCACTGTCTTTTCACCGCTATCGATATTGAAAAGATAATTTTCCACATTTTTAATCTTATACTGAACGATAAATGATATATCAACGATGTTTTCATCACGCGTGAGCATCAGTGATTCCTGTAAAACTTTACGCCCTCTGCCCTCGCCAAAATCACGGAACCCAATAGCGAGACGCTGCACACGTGTGACAGGCAACTTCTCAACTGTTTCAATTGGATAAGGGAAATGCCAGTTCAAACCTGGTCCTCTGGTTTCTGAATACTGCCCGAAACGAAGCACAACTGCCTCTTCATCCGCCGCCACACTATACAACCCTGTCGCCAGCCAAAACAGCAATACAACCACTGCAACGCTACCCAACAAACCCTTGCTCAGGTCAGGACCGTTACCACCACCTTTGCCACCAAAGAAACCGCTAAAGCGCTCCTGCAAGCGTTTGATAACCGCATCAATGTCAGGAGGCGTCTGGTTATTTCCACCATTTCCTGAAGGACGATTCCCCCATGGGTTATTTGACTGATTTTGGTTCCAAGGCATGAACGACCTCCAACTGACTTATCATCGTATGTCCACTGATTCAAACAGCTTCACAAACAGCCGCGCAGTGTAACAGCTCTAACGCCCAATGCACCCCTGATATTTTTACTGGTATAGTCCTTGTCCACTATTGGCAGACAATGTTATCCTGTCGCCATGCCTACTCTGTTTCGATGGCTCTTTTATGGCTTTCTTGGCCGTGCATTGGGCACCATGATCGCAATGCTTGCCATCTATACAATTATTGAGGTATTTGATAAAGCCCGTTATCTCGGCCATGGCATGGATGTGCCTCTGCTTATCGAATACCTTCTACTAAAGCTTCCTTATATGATTAGTGAATTCATGCCTGTTATTTTACTGGTTTCTGCCAGTGTTTATGTATCAGAGATATCACATCATCAGGAATTGGCCGCCTTAAGGGCAGCAGGGCTGGGAGTCAACAAGCTACTTGCACCGTTGATAAGTATTGGTGTTCTGGCAGCCCTACTTAACTTCGCCATAGGCGAATGGGTCACACCAACAACCAATCAGCGACTTGATGTCATTGAACGGGTCAATATTCATAACAGGCCTGATCCGCATCATGGCATTCAATGGCTAAAAGATGGGCAACGTTTTTACCGGCTTACGCCTTTGACCGATGAACGCTTTGCAATGCTTTTGCTGGAAGTTGATACACATGGCGCATGGACGAAACGCATGGATGCCACGCAAGCCCGCTATATGAACGGAGAATGGCTCCTTAACGATATCTATATCAGTACGCCATCAGCAACAGAAGGCATGGAACTTCAACACAAAAAGCGGTTTTCATTCACATCAAATATTGGGCCTGACACAGCTGATCCACCGAGCCCAAAACACATGCCATTTGTTGAACTGGCTCGGTATGCTCAAAATCTGGAACGTGCAGGATTAACAGCCAGTGCATTTGTTTTGACACTACACCAGAAATTTGCTTCTCCACTGGCTTGCATCATCATGGTTTTACTTGCTGTTGCCTTAAGTATGAATATGGGAAGCCGGGTATCTGCAACATCCAAAGGACTTATTGGAGCCATTATTCTAGGCCTTTTATTTTATGTGCTCGGCAATGCAAGCAGCCTGCTTGCAAACGGTGAAAAATTACCTGCTGCCTACGCAGCCTGGTTACCAAACCTCATATTCGGAGGCCTTGCCGGATTTCTCATATTACACAGAGAAGGTAAATAAACCCGCAAAACTATTTTGAAAAAAGTTGATATTTGAAGATCTCTATAGCTCACACCTTCAATAATTTAATGAAGTTACGCTGTAACGTGGTGTTGGTCGCCAACACGTCACCTTTTTCAAGATCAACGGTCCGTCCTTCAATATCGGTCACGATACCGCCAGCCTCCTGAACAAGAAGAATACCTGCAGCAATATCCCAGGATTTCAACCCTGCTTCCCAATAAGAATCTAAGCGGCCTGCTGCAACATAGGCGAGATCCAACGCAGCCGAACCACCCCTGCGATAACCTTCACACTCACGCATGCAAACATCCATACGCTTCTGAAATGTATCAATTTGATCACGACGATAAGGCGGAATGCCTGACGCAAACAGCGCTCTCGCCGGGCTTTTTTGGCTACCCACACGAAGTCGGCGACGATTCAAAAAAGCACCATTACCATTCTGAGCTTCAAATGTTTCATTGCGCATCGGGTCATGAACCACGGCCAGTAGTGGTTTACCACTTCGCCAGACAGCGATGGAAACAGCAAAGTGAGGCAAACCATGAATAAAGTTTGTTGTGCCATCAAGCGGATCAATATGCCATTGCATAGAAGCTTCCGGATTGGAAATACCAGATTCCTCAGCCACAATACCATGGTCAGGATAGTGCTGCTGAATGTCACGAATGATCATACTTTCAGCCTTACGGTCGACATCAGTTACAAAGTCACGATCCTGTTTTTCCTGAACATTTACATTGTCCCGATCATCAAAACTACGGACAATCATATCTCCCGCCCGACGGGCGGCCCTTACAGCTACATACAGCACTTGCGACTCCAATTGGTCATCTTTAAGGCCCATTGAAGCCTAGCCGCCAACACTAGACGTTCACCAACTTAAAATCACCCATATACAAAAGCGCCTATAAGCCGCATAGTTTCAAGTGAGTGCATGTATAAGCTGTCGAGGGGGACATTTGAGAAATCGTATCATCGATCGTTTTATCGATACTCGTGATAATATGGAACACTTCATTCCAAACCAGCGCCATCAGACATGGGCACGCATACTGTTTGGAGCCGCCGGATTATTTTATCTATGGATACATGGCAACTTTTCAACATCGTACGAAACCATTTTTCTATCCTCAGCCGCCATGTATTTTACGTACAACGCATTAACGTTACATGTGATTAAAGATAGTCCTTTATCTGCATTCAGAATGCTTTTTGGCCCACTTTTAGATGTTTGGGTTGTCAGCCTTGGCATGTTGATCGATGGCGGGCAAACAAGCGGCATTTATTTGGTTTTCTTTATTATTATTTTTGGCAACGCTGTACGATTTGGCAATGCCATGCTGCTCTATTGTCAGGCATTAAGTATTATCGGCATCATCTCCGTCAGTCTCGTAACACTGTTTGGGCTGGATTTAGAGTTAGATGGAACACTCTTACTCATGCAAAGCATCGCACTTATCATCATCCCAAGTTATGTACTTCAGATTAAAAATCAGGCCAAAGACGCAATACAGGAAAAACAAAAGAGTGAAAGTGCAACCTTTGGCCTGCTTGATCATGGCCCCCTTCCTGCCTTTACATTTCAGCTCGATGACCATGAAACCCCTCGCATTCTTTATACAAACCTTGCAATGCAGCGTATTTATCGTGATTCAACCATCAATCTTGTCGGAAAGCAGGTTGATATTCTTGCTTTAATGGAAGACGGTGATGAAATTATCAAGGCATGCCAATCTGTTTTTTCAAAAAAAGAGAATCATGAACCTCGCCATTTTTATATTCGAGGGAGAAATGAAGATGACCACATTCTACAACTCATGGGGCAAAGTATGTGTCTTCGCTGGCATGGGAGATGGATTGGTGTATGTTTCTTTCTCGATATCACCCAAACTGAAACCGCACGAAACAAGCTAGAGCAATCTATCCACAGCGGTTATATGAGTACCATGATTGCTGGAATTGTTCACGATTTTCGTAATATTTTAACTGGCGTCATTGGTACTGCTGAAGTCATCAGCTTCCATACCAAAGACCAAACCACCCAGGACCAACTCAAGCTCATCATGGATGCGGGAGAACGCGGATCAACCATGATCTCTCACCTGCTCAGCCTGAGCAAAACAAAACATGACAGCTCGACAGAACCTGCAACAACACAATCTATACATCGGTCATTGAGCAGTATTGTAGGTCTTTTACGCATCCAGCTCCCGTCTCATATTCAGTTACATTTGGACATGCAAGATAAATTTCCGCCAATGACAACAGGCATCGTAGAAATTGAACAAATCGTGAGTAATCTTATCAACAATTCGGTTCAGGCTATTCCGAAAACAGGGCATATATGGGTAACGCTTTCTGCCCCGCATGCAAACAAACTTCCCAATACTAAAAAAATGTCAATCTGTATTCATGTCCATGATGATGGCAATGGTATCCCGGAGAAAGACATTGCAGATATCACCAAGCCATTCTGGACCTCACGTGAGCAAGAAGGCGGAACAGGACTAGGACTTGCAATGGTACAGCGTATCGTTCATGAAAATAGCGGCCATATGGATATTCAGTCAAATGTCGGCAAAGGCACAGACATCTACGTTTATCTACCCACAAAAGCAGCGGACGTGAATCAGTCGCAAACAGTTTCAGCATCCAGTCCTCCTCTCCAAGAGCATATTGATACCACGGTTGAAGCGCTTTCCCCAGAACCTTCCACCATCCTTTTGATTGACGATAACCCTGAAGTACTTTCGGTACATACAGCCCAACTGGAAAGGATGGGCCATACGATTTTGACTGCGACTGATGGCGCTTCGGGGCTACAACAATTCGAGAAGCATTCAGACATCATCAAACTGATTATTTCCGATTATAAAATGCCCAAAATGGATGGTGTAGACTTCGCCATCGCGATTCGAGAAAAGAAGTCTGATGTGCCAATTCTTATCATCACAGCTTATGGTGAAGTTGAAAGGCTGAAACAAACAACAGAGCTTAGCGTCTATATTTTGAACAAACCTGCAACTTATAAAAAACTCGCAAATACAATTGCCATGATGCAGGGAATAAATTAAAAAAAACATCTATAAAACACGCTGTCCACACGTCCGTTCAAAGTATGTTTTGCAAAACATAAATCGTTAAATCATACTTATTTTAAGATATTCAAGACTCTTTTCCAATAAGCTGCTTAGCTGAAAAACCCTGATAAATCGCATCAACAAAATAAAGTCCATGTGCAGGTGCCGTTGCTGCCGCCCTGCTACGATCTCTGGCATTCAGAACTTCTGCTAACATTTCAGGATGCCAGGAACCCGTGCCAACCCGAACCAGTGAACCTGCTATATTACGTACCATGTGATATAAAAAAGCATCAGCATGGATATCCATAAAAACTTCCCAGCCCTGACATGTAATTTCAATATGTTTAATATTACGAACAGCTGATGCAGCCTGACAACCGGAAGCACGAAATGAACTGAAGTCTTGCAGCCCAAGCAAACAACGGGATGCTTCTTTTATCACATTCAGATCAAGTTTTTTAGGCATCCACCAGTGACGCCATTGATGAATCGCTGAAGGCGTTGAACGATTCCATATCTGATAGCGGTATCTTCTTTCCATGCAATTAAAACGAGCGTGAAAATCATTTTTAACTGCTCGAACCCCCACAACACAGATACTGCCATCAAGCAACTGATTCACGCCCTGTGTATAAGCACGTACTGAGCGCTGCCAACGCTTTTTGTTTACATCCGCGTGTACCAGCAATGCTTCTGCGTGCACGCCTGCATCCGTCCTACCAGCCGCAACGAGCGGCACAGGACGACCTTCAATTTTTTCCAGTGCGTGCTCTAAAACTTCCTGAACTGACATAGCATTTTTTTGGCGCTGCCATCCATGGAATGCACGCCCATCAAATTCAACAACCAGTGCAATGCGCTGCAACGTCATTGCTTACATGTTGCCTGATAGATATATGAACCACATAACCAAAGCACCGATTACTGCTGTAAACATCACAACACCGGGGACTTTTCGAACAGCCTCTTCAGCCACAATCACTGAAGCATAGTGATCCCAGTTATTCCATACATCATTTGCATAAACATGGCTTTCTTTCAAAATTTTTACCGGCATCAATGCCAAATGCATCACAAAGCTTTTCATGCCCTTTTCATGTCCCCGCCAATCTGAATACTCATCTTTAAGTATGATTTTAATTCTTCCCCATGATGCATGCATCAATAAAATATAAGGAAACATTTTCATGCCAAGAACAGGTAATTTTAATGTAACCCGTATCCACTCCTTGTCTGCCAACAGCTTTGACAAAAGAATGGCCGAGAAAAAAATCACACTCAGATGCAATGCAAACCAAAAACCTGTCTGTAACCCTTCAATACTAACAGGCATTCCCGATAAGATTAATTCCCCGGGTGTGAAAAACGCATGTAATAAAATAATCGGAATGACCAGCCAGCGTAATAAGCTCACTGACTTTTGAAACGTATAAAACCCTCTTTCCAAGTTCACAAGAATAAAAACAAACAACAGCAATTGTAGCAAAGCCACAGTAATGGCGTCATTAATCACCGCTGTAAGTAGAAAAGTAAGTCCTGTCAATATACGCAAAGCAATATGCATATTTAAAAATCACTCAGTATACGGTCAATGGCTTCATCTAGTCTTCGTTATCACAAGTCACACAGACAACCTTACGAATCACCCTTTTTAACGTCTTTATCCTTATCAGAAGAGGATTCTTCTTCATCGAGATCACCCAGTTCACTTAACAGGCTGTCCAGCTCCAGTGTTGCATCAAAATCTTTGTCTTCACTCTTCTCAATCAAGTTTTCAAGCGCCTCGTTATCAATATTAAGGGCCAAAGAATCATCTCCCAGATCCTCTGAGTCTGATGACGCTCCATCAATTTCAACTGCTGTTTCTTCATCCAAAGGTTCAAGGCCAAACGATGTATCTTCTTCAGCCAGACTTTCATCCAAATCAAAATCAATGGCTTCCGACTCCTCTACATCACCTTCTACTGCGCCAGAAGCACTCTCTTTTTTAATTTCATCGATACTTGTCTGAATCGTGCTGCTGAAATCATCCAGGTCATCGCTGCTGACTGGCTCATCCAGATCCACATCCAAATCATCCAAATCAAACTCAATACTGGTGAGATGTTCTTTTGGCTCACTCTCTGCTTCCACACCATTTTCAGTCTTCCCATCTTCTTCAGCAAGGGATTCCTTCTGGCCAAAATCAATCTCAATTTCACCCGCGCCACTTTCGCCACTGGCATCATAATCTTCGGGTGACACGGTCTCTTTTGACCAGTCCATCACAACGGTTTTATCCAAATCCGCTGTCATCAACTCCTCTTTCGGCTCTTCAATATGCTCGGTAACATCAGAACCTGTTTCATCATCTGTAAAGTCCAGGTCAGACAGACTTAAACCATCATCCTCCATGGTTTCCTGAACGTTATCGATCGCTTCCGAGGCTACTTCCGAGGCCAATTCAGAAGCAGTTCCAGTCACGGTTTCAATACTTTCAGCGACCTCTACAGCCTCTTCACTTACGCCTGCTGCTGAAGCGCTATCATCAGGAAGCTCCAATCCAGACAAATCAAAATCAAGCCCTGCTGTATCACTTGGTGCAGGCTCTTCCACAAGCGTTTCCTGTTTTTTTTCAGTGGATTCTTGCACAGCAACATCTTCAGAAGTGTCTTCCGAAGGCCATTCAATATCATTCAGTCCCAGTGTTTCAGACTTTTCACCCTCGAGCTCTCCAGCCTCTACAGGCACATCCATTTCTGCTTCTGACGAACTGACCTCTTCACTTTCAAACTCAATATCACCCAGATCAGAAACATCCGATGCATCTTCCAGACCTTCTTCAACCTGTGGGTCACTGGAAACATCGAGTGCTCCCGGTGGCAACGTATCCTCCAGAGAGACTTCCTCCACTGGGCTTTCACCCGTCACCACACCTTCAATGGATGCATCAAAATGACCCAACGCCTCACCGGATAAAACCATTCTTGCCGTTGAGATTGCTTCATCAGCTCCGGGCGTATCGCCTCTCGCCTTCCGAATTTGCACCAGTTTAACCAGTGCATCTTTATTGTTTTCTCTCAACTTTAAAGCCATCGAAACCTGTTTTTCGGCCTCTTCTTCCATGCCATAACGCATATAAACATCCGCTTCTGACAAGTAATCCACATTCGGATCAGGCTCCTCTTCCTGATCATCCTTAAAGGCTTCCATCTCACCTGTCTCTTCATCTGTCAGGTCTGGAATAGAATCTGTAAACGCATCTTCAAATTCATCGGTATTCATTTGGCTTGTTGAATCCGGTGAAAATTCTTCAACGGCTTCTACTTCGATCTCTTCTGGAGCCGCAGGTTCCATTGGAATGTCTTCGAACACATTCGATGCAAACGTTGTATCCCCTTGATTCATAGCAGGGTGTTGCCGCTCACGACGCATCAGGTAGCCAGCACCACCACCCAAAAGAAGTATCACCAGCCCACCACCAAGCAACATTAACCAATCGGGACCTGGTCCCTCTACTGCGCTCTGTTTAGAGTCATCCAGCTCCGCCTGTAAACGAGCCAGTTCCAATTCTAATTTTTTATTCCTAGCTTTAACCGCTACCTGCTCATCTATAGGCCCCGCAGCAGAGAGTTTCGCAAGTTTTGCATCACTCTCAGCAAGCTCGGCTTGCAACGCTTCATTATCTTTTTGCAATTTAGAAATAGACTCAGCCATGGCGGATACTTCAACATCAGCCTGTCCTTCTACTGCGTCAACAGAACCTTCGTTTTTAGAAACAGGGCTGGTAGGCCCACCAGCATCGTTCTTTGTAGAGGTTTCATTTGACTGTTCTTGCTGCTCTGAAACAGGTGCTGATGCCGCACCTGAAGCACGCTTACCCATATGGACACGTTTGCTGTAACGCGTTTTCTGAGCTTCCGCTACGGCAGCATAACGAGGTTGCTTCACCAATTCTCTCCAGCGTTGGTCATGCTCTTTAATGATACTGCGTGCCTGATCCGGGCGAATTCGTTCAACCTCTTCAGCCAGTGGAACATCGAGATGTGTTCCTGCCTGAATCAGATTAACATTGTCCTGTGCAAACTTATCTCTGTTTTTCTCAAACAGTGCCACCATCACCTGATTTCTTGAATAGCGTGCATCAATACGCAAACGGTCTGCAACTGTAGAAATAGTATCGCCATAAACCATCGGGCCGTAATGCGATGTACGTGCCCAGCCCTCAAATGATTTAAACGTTGAGGATTGATCATCGCTTGTTCTTTCTGTTTGTCCATTACCATTCCGGCTTTCACCCTGCATACCTTTAACAGCGGACACCGTTGCAACAACAGGTTCTTTCCGGACATCATCAACTGAAACAGTTGGCAGCGGCACCTTTGTTTTTACAGACTGAGCTGCTCGAGGCAGATCAAGAAAAACAGGGTATTTTTTATAATGTGTTGCGCGCCCATAACGCACTTTTAAAACAAGGTTAAAAAATGGAGCATCAAGAACTGTGCTGGAGGTCAATTCAATCCGGCTACCACGACTATCACTCTCTACATCTGCGCGAACCGCATTGAGTGTTTCATCCCGATAAACTTCCAAAATTCTGTAGTCAATGGGTGCAGCCAGCTCAACAAACACACTCGAAATGACTTCGCCTTCATCAAGATCCAACGGAACCTCTGCATAAAAAGGTTCCCCAAGATGACTGGCAACATCAATTTTCCCCAGCGAAACCGCACTGGCGGACATTGAAAATGCCGCAATCGAGAAGATAAGTCCATAAAAAGAAAGCATGATTTGATGACGCATGCCACCTCCCTGAAACCAGGATACCGGAATAGTCATTGAACTTTCCTACGAATCCGTGATTAAAATTTCCGCTATTTGCACAGCATTTAGAGCCGCACCTTTACGTACATTATCAGCAACAACCCATAAGTGCAAGGAATCAGGGCAAGAATCGTCATTTCGAATACGCCCTACCCAAACAAAATCACTGCCTGCAGCATCCGATGGCATAGGATATTCTTCACCTTTTGGATCATCCAAGACACAAATACCCTCCGCATCTGCAAGAATATTTCGAGCCCTGTCTGCATCCATCGCACCCGAAAATGTTAGATTCACCGCTTCCGAATGAGCGTAGAATACCGGCACACGAACAGCCGTTGCAGTCACAGCAATATCGGCTTCCATAATTTTCCGGGTTTCATCAATCATCTTACGCTCTTCCTTGGTGTAACCATCTTCAAGAAACGTATCAATTTGAGGGATCACATTGAACGCAATTCTGGCAGGAAAAACATCTGTTTCAGCATCTTCACCGGAAAGTAAATTGCGAGTCTGGTCTGCCAGCTCATTGATCGCTTTGCCGCCAGCCCCGCTCACTGCCTGATAAGTTGAGACCACTACACGTTTAATCGGCACCACATCATGCAGCGGCTTCAGTGCGACCACCATCTGAATGGTTGAGCAGTTCGGATTGGCAATAATTTTATTATCTCGAGCCATCGCCAGCGCATGCGGATTCACTTCCGGCACAACCAATGCAACATTATCATCCATACGCCATGCGCTTGAGTTATCAATAACATAACATCCTGCTGCTGCGAAACGCGGTGCAAATTCTTTGGATGTGCTACCGCCGGCTGAAAACAGCGCAATATCGACCCCGGCAGGATCAAAAGTCTCCAGATCCTGAACCACGTAATCCTTGCCTTTAAACTCAACGGTTGAGCCAGCACTACGACTCGATGCCACAGGAATCAATTTAGATATCGGAAAATTTCGTTCAGCTAAAATTTCGAGCATGGTTTGCCCGACCGCACCGGTCGCCCCCACAACGGCAACAACATAACCATCTTTTTTAGGAAGAAATTCACTCATTTTTTATCCTCTATCCACGCCATACAATACAAGCTGTTTTATTTACTTATACATCACTGAAAAACAACAGGGCTCATCTTTTCGTTTCAGGCAAAGCTCTGCAAACGCTGACACACCGCATCGCCCATGCCCGAACATAAAACAAAACTTTCGCCTGCACCGGCCAAATCCACGGTGCGTACGCCATCTTCCAACGTCTTTTCAACAGCTTGTTCGACCTTTTCAGCCAAATCAGCGCGATCCAAAGAATAACGCAACATCATTGCCACAGAGAGAATTGTTGCCAGCGGATTCGCCTTATCTTCACCCGCGATATCAGGCGCTGAACCATGAATCGGCTCATACATCCCATGTGTTTCACCCAATGAAGCTGACGGCAACATACCAATCGAGCCTGTTAACATCGATGCTTCATCGGAAAGGATATCGCCAAACATATTGGTCGTCACAATCACATCAAACTGACTCGGATTACGAATCAGCTGCATCGCGGCGTTATCCACATACATATGAGACAACGCCACATCAGAATATTCGCGCTTATGCAGGTCAATCACGACCTCACGCCAATATTCGGTTGCCTCAAGCACGTTTGCCTTATCGACACTACAAACACGATTATTACGAAGACGAGCTGCTTCAAATGCTTTACGGGCAATACGCTCAATCTCAGAGGTTTTGTAAGCCAGCGTGTTATAAGCACGCTTTTCGCCATTTTCCAGCTCTTCGATGCCACGCGGTTGACCAAAATAAATACCGGACACCAGTTCTCGCACGACTAAAATATCCACACCCCGAATCACTTCAGGTTTCAGTGTTGAAGCATCCAGCAGCTGATCATGTACCTTCGTAGGACGATAGTTGGCAAACAGTCCCAATTCTGAGCGAATGCGTAAAAGACCCGCCTCAGGACGCAAGGGTTTATCCAGTGCTTCCCACTTTGGCCCACCCACAGCACCAAGCAATACTGCATCACTTTCACGCGCCAGCTTAAGCGTCGATTCCGGCAAAGGCTCACCCTCGGCATCGTATCCTGCGCCACCGATATGCGCTTCTTCCCACTCGGCATTCAAATCAAAATGCTGATTGAGCACACCCAGAACTTTTAACGCTTCACGAACAATTTCCTGACCGATGCCATCACCCGGCAATACTGCGATTTTCAATGCCATCTTCATCTCCCAACTCAAAAAATTCAAATACTGTATCGATGTTGTGTTTTATGTGGCCTATCACTTAAAACAGTAATCTCAGATACGCTCCCACCCCATAGCCAAACAATCCAAAACAGACGTGTTAATTATTTTTATCCATCGCATTTTTCACTGCGGCAAGAAAATCATCCACATCTTTAAATTCGCGGTAAACTGATGCAAAACGTACATAAGCGACCCCATCAAGCCCCTGAAGTTCCTGCATTACAAATTCACCGATGGTCTCCGCAGGCACCTCAGATTCACCCAGCTCCTGTACAGAGCGCAACACATTATTGACAGCCTGCTCAAGCTTATCAGCTGGCACAGGGCGTTTTTCCAATGCCTTTTGCAATCCTCCGCGAATTTTTTCGACATTAAATGCCTGTCGTGCACCTTCTTTTTTCACCACCATTGGCAATCGCAATTCAGCCCGTTCGTAGGTGGAATAACGTTTACTACACACTTCACATTCCCGACGGCGGCGAACCGCAGCACCATCTTCAACCACGCGCGAATCAATCACACGGGTATCATCATTGGTGCAGAAAGGGCAATGCATTAGAAGCTACTCAACCACATACAGATAAAATCAGCCTACATACACTGGAAAACGATCTGTCAGCGCCTTCACTTCATCAAATACTTCGGCATGCACAGATGCATCTTCAGGTGAAGCCAGTACTTTCAAAATCATTGCACCAATCTGACGACTCTCATCTTCTTTCATGCCACGTGTCGTCATCACGGATGTGCCAATGCGAATACCAGATGTTACAAACGGTGATTCCGGATCAAACGGGATCGTATTTTTATTGGTAGTGATGCCCGCTGCTTCCAGTGCCTCTTCAGCCACCTTTCCAGTAATGCCTTGTGGGCGCACATCAACACGGAACATATGACAATCAGTACCACCGGAAACCACGCGCAAGCCACCTGCTACCAAAGTTTCAGCCAGAATACGGGCATTGATAGCGACCTGCTTCTGATCTGCCTTAAATTGTTCACCCAATGCCTCACCAAACGCAACAGCCTTGGCCGCAATCACATGCATCAATGGCCCACCCTGAATGCCGGGAAAGATGCGGGAATTCAACTTTTTAGCCAACTCATCATCATCTGTTAAAATCATGCCGCCACGTGGGCCACGCAATGTTTTATGTGTCGTTGTGGTGATCACATGCGCATGCCCTACTGGCGATGGATAAACACCCGCCGCAATCAGGCCTGCATAATGAGCCATATCAACAAACAGAATGGCACCCACTGAATCTGCAATTTTACGCATACGAGCAAAATCAATGTCGCGCTCATAAGCCGAGGCACCACCGATAATCATCTTCGGTTTGTGCTCTTCTGCCATAGCCTGCATCTCATCATAATCGATACGTTCATCAGATTCACGAACACCATAAGCCACGACATTGTAAAGGCGACCAGAGAAGTTCACCGGAGAGCCATGTGTCAAGTGTCCACCATGAGACAAATCCATGCCCATAATCGTATCACCCGGCTGCAACACAGCCATGTAAACGGCCATATTGGCCTGTGAACCTGAGTGCGGCTGTACATTGGCATGTTTTACGCCAAAGATTTTTTTAGCTCGTTCCTGAGCCAGAGCCTCAACTTTATCCACATGCTCACAACCACCATAATACCGGCGACCGGGGTAACCTTCCGCGTATTTATTGGTCATCACCGAGCCCTGCGCTTGCATGACTGCCTTGGAAACCATGTTTTCACTGGCAATCAATTCCAATGTATGCTGCTGGCGACCCAGTTCATCGTTGATGGCATTGACAATGATTTCATCGTTTAAATCGGCCTGAAAAAAATCCGAACGGTCAGACATAGCAGCAATCTCCCTTAACACATCTGTCACAAGTCTCTGATACAAAAAGAGGCCCATGATGGGCCTCTTTTAAATTTATTTCTACGATCATTATTCCGTATGAATTCTGTATAAAAAGAACCGTTTTTAGTAGCGACGCTCACGAATACGAGCAGCCTTACCACGCAGCTCACGCAGATAATACAGTTTTGCACGACGAACACGGCCACGACGAAGCACTGTAATGCTTTCCAGCAAAGGTGAATGCAATGGAAAAACACGCTCAACACCCACGCCATTGGAAATCTTACGAACTGTGAAGCTGCTTGAAATACCTTTATTATGACGGGCAATCACAACGCCCTCATAAGCCTGTAGACGCTCACGGCTCTCTACCTTGCCGCCTTTCAGGTCTTTATACTCAACAACACGCACGTTTATCTTTACTGTATCGCCTTCACGAAACACAGGAATATCGCCACGAATCTGTTCTTTTGTTACATCATCCAAAGCACGCATTTTAACTTGCCTCCAAATTTGTGAGCCGCAAAAAAACTCGCTGTTTTCTTGCTCAAACGGATATAAAACACATTGTTTTCACATCCTCAAAATCAACACTCACATCCAGCTGATTTGTTTACCTGTCTATAGGCCTGGCACCATTTTAGCACCTCTCTCGAGTCAATCTATCCAGGTAAATTGCCAGAGCAGCCCTTACAGAAAGGTGGCGAACCATACCGATACCTTCTATGGGTGACAACCATCCATTTGGCTTCGGCATCGCTTCGTAATCAAGTCCTGATCCAGTGCCAAACACAATCAGGTGTTTCCCCTTTATTTTCGGTATCTTATTGACATTCACAGACACTCCATCCGGCGGAGTTGCAGAGGTATACCAAAGCGTATATGTCTCCGCCTCAAGCACTTCTTCGAGTGATTTTGCCAATCTCAGTGACCGGATAGACTCCGTCCGACCCGGATTCCGGGCCTCGCCCGCACCTTCCAGCCAGTACCCCGCAACATCCTGAACCAAAGCATGCATAGCCTCCGCTGGATGCACCATATAAACTGGCCCTACATCATACATGGCACAAGTCCGAACAAAATCATGGATATCAATCGAGGTCACCGCGGTGGTAGATCGCTCACCCTTCCGGTTAAGAATTGGATAATGCACCAGGGCAACAGCAAACGAAGATTCAGACATCGCGGCAGGTTACGTGTTCAATCCATCAAATAAAAGATACCAACAAAAAGGCCCCACACTTAAGCGTGCAGGGCCTTAAAGTAAAAACCAAATCATTATTGGACAATCACCATCTGCTCCTGAATAAGGTCATATTTATCAAGATATTTGGCAATGGTTGTAAATGTCGCCGTTTTCGCCCCACCTTTCTGATCTGATGTTTTAACATCAGGCATGAAAATTGATCCAACCATAAGTCTTAGCGGTGAAATGTTAACTTTCTGAGCTTCAAAATATGCCTTGGTGTTGCCCTTAATTTTTTTAACATCATCGGTCTGATAAATCGCCGCGTTAATGACATCCAGTGTATATTCCGTGCAATTTTGAAATTTACTATTATAAGGATTTGCAATCACTGAATAGACCGGATTGTGCAGGTTACGATAAGTGTCTGAGGCAATCACCTTCAGTAACCGCGCTTGTAATTCAGGCGTAGGGATAACAATTCCTGCTTTCAACTCATAAACACCACCAAAAAAATCAACCGGGTAATCCATCACCAGATCGCTGATATTCGGTTCTTTCTCACGCTGATAAAGGTTGTAAATCGCATAGCCTGGGATTTCACGTCCATCCGCAGTTTTGATCATCGAATAAACGCCAAGGGCGGTATGTGTGTATTGAATACCTTTTGGCAATTCGTCAACAGGGCGTCCTACCCGTGACAAAATAAATACCCGTGCCCCTTTGGAGGCCAGCACTTTCTCCACCTTCTTGGCAAAAGAAACGATCTCTTTGGCCTCAAATTGTGGTTCTGCGTTAGCCGTACTACCTGCTTCAGCAGTCGCTCCCATACCCAACAACATTGTTATTCCAATGCATACATTTATCATTTTAGTTTTCATGATTTTCTCCGTTTTATAATTGTTTTGTCAGTTAGCGAATTGCCTGATCAGGTGTTGGTCCGACTGTTATCGTCTCATCTGATATCTTTAACGGTTCCCCAATTGGATCGTTCGCAGCTTCTACAAGTGACTTACCCATCTCAGCGCTGACTGCACCAACAGCGCCAACCGCAAGTAACGGCACTGCAACAACAGCTGATGTCATTTTTGCACTACCGATAGCACCGTGACCAACAGCCAATGCAGAATACTTTGCTGCCTGACCGGAATGTTGTGTACTTCCCTGTGCCATGGCCTGCTGAGCAAAAAACATTGAAACCAGCATTGCACTTATTATTACCATTTTCTTTTTCATAACGATCTCCTTGATATTGTTTTCAGCCGGAATGTTTTTCCGTCTGACAAAGAGAATTTTAGAATTAGGGGTAACAATAAGAAACTAATTAGTGCAACGTAGAAACATTGTTTACTATAAGTATAATATAATTATACTTTTGTCGATAAGGAGTTAAAATGGACAACACGGCAGCGGCCATCGACATACTCAAACGTGCACTTAAACTCAATGGATTCACCTATGTCGATGCAGCAAAACATCTGAATTTGAGTGAAGCCAGCGTAAAAAAGATGTTCTCCACGCACAACATCACACTCAAGCGAATCAACACCCTGTGTGAAATGATGCACCTCGATTTTATTGACCTAGTACGTCTGTTTGATGAAAGCCGGGAAAAAATATCGCACCTTAAACCAGAGCAGGAACAGGAACTTGTCCGCGATAGCAAGCTGCTGCTTGTTGCTCTTTGTGCACGAAATCGCTGGCACTTTGATGAGATTGTTGAGCAATTCGATATCTCCAAGGCTGAGTGTTATCGACTGATATCAAGGCTTGAGGAACTGCAATTGCTTGAACTTCATCCGGGCAACCGCATCAGACTTCTTGTTGCTGAAAACTTTCGCTGGCTTCCCCATGGCCCGATTGAGCGAGCCTTTAAAAAGAAATTGATGAACGAGTTTTTGCAATCCGAATTTGATCAAGGTGGTGAATTTCGTCTTTATCTACACGGGCCACTCACTGCAGGTGCAAAAGAAACATTGTCCAGAAGACTTACTTCATTATCCCACGAGTTTGCAGAATTGTTAAAAGAGAGTGCTACCCACCCCATATCCGAACGCAAAAATGTAGGCCTCCTACTCGGCATGCGTGACTGGGAACCTCTCTTCTTTGCAACACACCGAAGAAGATAAACAAGTAATCAATCACCAAATCACCTAACCTTCGCCATTCAAATGGACAGCACCCAAACCAATATCCTGCTCACCACGCTCAATGCCCGCTATACCCATAGCGCCATCGGGCTGCGTTATCTTTTTGCCAACCTTGGCGAACTTCAGAATGATGCCGCCATCTGTGAATTTACGATCAATGATAATATTCAGGATATCACCGAAAAATTACTTGCCTGCAACCCTAAGATTATTGGTCTTGGTATTTATATATGGAATGCTCTGCAAAGCGCGGAGCTGGTAGCGACGATTAAAAGCGTATCACCTGAAACCGTTATCATCCTTGGTGGCCCGGAGGTGAGTTATTTGCCAATGCGGGTCAACTATGAAGCTGCCGATTATATTATCCAGGGTGAAGGCGATACTGCCTTTTATGAGCTCTGCAAAGCTGTCTTGGGTGGATTATCTCCGACCACGCAGATCATCAGAGCCGCACTGCCTGATCTGAGCAGCATCAAATTGCCTTATGATTATTACACCGATGAAGATGTCGCCAACCGTTATATTTATGTTGAAGCATCACGTGGCTGCCCCTTTCTTTGTGAATTTTGCCTCTCCTCGATTGATGAGAAGGTGCGTAATTTTGATATTGATATCATCCTTCAACATCTTGAAAAACTCTGGCAACGTGGTGTGCGCAGTTTCAAGTTTATTGACCGAACCTTCAATCTCAACATCAAAATTGCCAGCAGTTTACTCGATTTCTTTCTCGCCAAATGTAATACCCCTGAAGAGCCATGTTTTGTGCATTTTGAAGTGATCCCTGATCATTTCCCTGATGCCCTGAAAGAGAGAATTTCACAGTTTCCAGCAGCCTCCCTGCAATTAGAAATAGGTATTCAGACGCTCAACCTTGAAGTCGCCAAAAACATCCACCGCAATCTGAAGCTTGAGAAGATTGAAAAAAACATTCGTTTTCTTGAAAATGAAACGACCGCACACATGCATCTTGATTTGATTGTGGGCTTGCCGGGCGAGACGCTTGAAAGCTTTGGGAAAAATCTGAACCAACTCTGCGTTATTACAGGCTCCGAGATTCAGATCGGCATCTTAAAGAAACTCTCCGGCACAACACTGAACCGTCACGATCAACAATTTGGCATGGTTTATTCAGACAGCCCCCCCTACGACATTCTGAAAAGTGATCTACTTAGCTTTGAAGACATCCAAAAGATGAAACGTTTTGCCCGCTTCTGGGATCTGTTTTATAACAGCGGCAACTTCAAACAGAGCATCCGTCTTCTCTGGTCTGATAGTGATGTGTTCGAAAAGTTCCACGCCTTCTCAATTTGGATATACAGCCAGACCAACAGCACATGGAAAATCTCACTGGAACGTTTGGCCGAACTGCTATTCAACTATTTAGCCACGCAAGGCCATTCAAACGAGCAACTCGCAAAAGTCATGTTAAATGATATCATGAAACTCGAAGGCAGAAAGATTCCAAATTTCCTGAAACCTTTTGCTCATGCCAAACCAGAGCTTTCAACCAAAAAAGCATCCGCTTTCAATAAAAGACAGGTTCGGCACACTTAATATAAACACATGTTCTCAGCGTTGAGACTCGATTCACATGTAAATAATCATCGGCTATCCATTATAAACTAAAAACAAAAAGCGGAGCTACCTAACACATGGGGAGGATGCCGGACGAACCGCCCCGGTCAGGCTGTCTGAATTTGTAATGAACAGGAGTGGATGACAGATATGTGCACACTAAAACCGCTCATTTAGTAAAAAACGATTACCTTTCTCTCGCGTAACAACTTCTTATTTCCGCACAATGATCCGAAATAGAGTGCAGGTTTGAGCTGTTAGATCAATTCCGTCATAGTTCCCCGCTGTTCAATATATACAAGTAACTGAAGGTCTTCCCCCTATGAAACGCACTTTTTCCATATCCACCCAAGCCACCAGCGCACATGAATTGGTTTCATCGCTGCAAAAACGTTTTGTTACAGGCTTGGAAAAACTGTCGCAGTCACATCATGATGCACACACATTTGTGCCGGTGGAATGGCTGCGTGATGAAGGCTCCCATGGCGGCGGTTTCCGTTACGAAGCATCCGAGAGCAGCATCTATGGCCGAGGCTCGGTGAACGTTTCACAAATTCATTATGATGATAAACCTGAAAAAAAGCTCGGCTCAGCCACAGCTATTTCAACAATCATCCACCCAAAACACCCACTTGCGCCTTCCGTACACATTCACATCAGCTGGACAGAGATGAAATCCGGGCAAGGCTACTGGCGCATGATGGCGGATTTGAACCCGTCCAATGAAAATGAAGATCACAAGGCACAGTTTTTTGCAGGCATGAAAGCAGCCGCACCTGCGCAGTTTGAAGAGGCTAAGGCACAGGGTGATCGCTATTTCTATATTCCAGCTCTTAAGCGACATCGTGGTGTGGCCCACTTTTATCTGGAAAATTATCATACCGGCGATGCAAATGCAGATTATCGATTGGCAAAGTCCGTGGGTGAAGCAGCGATTGATACCTATCTGGATATTCTGACCCGCGCACTTGATAACCCTGCCCAAGCCAATGAAACACAATGCGCGGCACAACTTGCCTATCACACACTCTATTTCTTCCAAGTGCTCACCCTTGATCGTGGCACCACCACCGGGCTACTGATTCACAACCAAAATGATGTTGGCATTATGGGCTCACTCCCGGCCTGTGTGGATAAAGATCTGCTCACCTCATGGCTACCGCGCATGAAAAAACCACAGGATCAACTCTTACAGGGATTGATTGATGCACTCCCGGCAGGTTCACCATGCCTCGTTGATGAAACAGTCAAACAAAAACTGGCCGCAGTTGTGCGTAACCACTACACCACACATTCAGAAGCGATTGCAATGCAGGCCTCCGGCGACACCGTGCCATCGACTGTGCAGAATCACAGTTAGTCGGCCCGCCAATCACAACAAAAACATACTGGGCTTTTCTCTTTAATAAAACTCGATCAACTTTACAGAACCGGATTTATAGACCACATTCTTAATTAGAATGTTAAAAAAGATAAACAAACCTGAAACATGGCTGGTTGCCCACCGCGGCGATCAGGATGGCGGTGTTGAAAACACGCTGACCGCATTTGAATCGGCTATAAAATCAGGTGCTCAATATGCCGAATGCGATATCCAGTTTACCCGCGACATGGTTCCCGTGGTTATCCACGATGATTCACTAAAACGCCTGTGCGATCTGGCGTTGCATGTTTCGCTACTTGATCTGATCGACCTAAAAGAACTCTGCCACCCCTACTTCACGCTGCTCACGTTATCCAGGCTGCTGATATGGCTGGAAAGAAACCCACAATTGACACTCTTCATCGAGATTAAACCCGATATCCGCACAAGAATCGGAGACAATGAAATCGCAGCCATTCTCTCAAAAAACATCCCCGAAACGTTGCTTTCCCATATCGTTCTCATCAGTGAGTCAGGCCATATCCTCGATGCCTGTCGCTCTCAACTAAATTGCCGCATTGGCTGGGTTGCCGAAAAAAATACGCCTCCAGAATCAGACATGGACTACGTGTTTATCTCCTATAAAAAGGCGGAGACAATTGCACACTGGCATGACAAAGGCATCAAAGTTGGTCTCTATACGATTAACGAAACAAAACTGGCGCACGAGATGCTGGCTATCGGTGCCGATCTGATCGAAACCGATCTATATGCCAACATGCTTATTGAACAAAAAAAAAGCATCGAACAGACTGAATCCACCGATACTGACATCCTTATTATCGGCGGCGGTATCTATGGCTGCGGTGTGGCACAAGCAACCAGTGCCTGTGGTTACAGAACCATGCTCATTGAACAGAAAAAAATCGCATCCGGCACCAGTAGCCAATCCACCAAACTAATCCACGGCGGCCTGCGTTATCTTGAACAAATGAATCTTAAACTCGTCTATGAGGGTTTAAATGAGCGCGAACATCTGCTCAGGCTTGCACCTAAGCTTGTCACCCGTGAATGGTTTTATATTCCGGTCTACCAAGATAGCAAACGCCCGCCATGGATGATTGCCTGCGGACTGTTGCTCTATTTTGTACTCTCTGGTGGCCGTTCCAAATTTAAATGGTTATCAAAAAATGAATGGGCAACAACATTGCCAAGATTAAATACAGAAGGCTTACGAGCCATCCTTGCCTATGAAGATGCCTCGACCGATGATGCCGCGTTAACCCGTGCCGTAGCCGCCTCGGCCCAGTCCTTTGGTTGTGAGATTCGTGAAAAGACAACGGTGGAACACGCCGAGCATGACGGTTTTCAATGGCTTGTACGGCTCTCCGATGGACAGAAAATCACAACAAAGCTACTGGTAAATGCCGGAGGGCCGTGGGTCAATCGGATCACTGAAGTCATTAAGCCGACCCCGCCAAGTATCGACATCCAACAGGTACAGGGCAGCCATCTTGTACTCAATCGTCCATGTCCCGGTTTTATCTATACGGAATCACTTGATGGCCGGGTGATGTTTTTCAGACCATGGAAAGGAAAAACGCTGGCAGGCACCACCGAAACCCCATTCCCATATCATTCAAACTCGCAAGATGACCCTTCAAAAGCAAAACCGACCGAAAGTGAGATTGCAGATATTCTTGCCACCTACAATCATTACTTTCCAGATTTTCATTGTCGGCCATCTGATATCGATCATACCTTCTGCGGCTTACGGGTCTTGCCCATGACCAAAGGCACTGCCTTTGGTGCCAGCCGGGAAACTGTCATTCTGTGTGATGATAAAAAAAGACCAAACTATCTTGCAATCTATGGCGGAAAATTAACCACGTATCGCAAAGAATCAGAGAAAGTTCTAAACATCATCATGCGGCACATCACACCGCCAAAAGTTCGCAGCACTCAAGATATTTCTTTGTCTTAATTTCAAGCTTCGGCAATATTCGGCTCCGATCACTTTGGCAGAAGTGCAAGTCGGCTCAGTTCACTGTGTATTACTTTATTTGGAGAAAGACTTTCCATATGAAAAATTATTGGATTGTTTATGTTACGTGTATCATATGAGTGAACCCTTTGTTTATGTCTGGGACAAATTTGTCAGGTTTTTCCACTGGAGCCTTACCACTGTATTCATACTGCTCTATTGCAGCGCAAATTATGAGTATGATGATATCCACTTTCTATTGGCTTATCTGTTGGTATTACTGTTGATCGGTCGTATTGTGTGGGGCTTTATCGCACCCAGACATGCACATTTTTCAAACTTCACTTACCCAATGTCTGAAACGACATTTTATCTGAAAGCTCTGGTGAACGGAAACACCCAACGCTATCTGGGGCATAACCCAGCAGGTGCACTGATGATCTTTGCATTTTTTCTGTTACTGATCTTGATGACCGTTACAGGTTTCATCATGCTCACCTGGGGTGAATATGAGGGGCCGCTTTGGGCAATCGGAATCGATTTTTCCGATATAACAGCCAAGGTATGCCGCCAGATTCATGAAATATGTACAAATTTATTGCTCGTCCTTATTGCATTTCATTTGATGGGTGTAGCGCTTTCCTCATTTAAACATCGCGAAAATCTTGTCTCCGCCATGTGGCATGGAAAGAAAAAAAACAAGTGTAAAAATTCCGCATAGACAGCTCTGTTTTTTTTTTCATAATCCCGCCGTTTTTCAGACAAACCTGAACGAATCACATACATATTAAAACCAACTGGAGAAGCAAAAAAATGTCTTCAAAACCCTTTTCACGTTTAACGATTCTAGCCTGCGCACTAGCTGCTACACTGCCACTATTTGCAGCCAGTGCAGTTGCAAATGAGCTTGATCTTAATCTCTCCCCCATCCTGAGTGTGGATGATTCTATTCTGCTGGCACAAGCCGATGCGGAGGCAAGCACCGCTCTCTATGCAGCTGATCCACGAGTCAGCCAAGAAAAGAGTCTGTTGTCAGGCAAACGTATTCATCAGTATCTTGGTTTTGGCTCTCTGCTTTTTGCCGGTCTTGCTGCTGTCACCGCAACTGATTCCGAGGGTGGTGCTCAAGTATCTTCGAGTAAAAAAAACCTGCATCGCGCCATGGGTTTAACCGCAGCCGCTCTCGGTGGTGCAGCCATTGCGAATGGCTTTTATGTGCATCAGGATGATTTCAATCTCGATAATGGCTGGCTGGATCCAGATAACATGCACGTCTTATTGGCCATTGCCGGCACGCTGGGTTATGCCATCGCCGTATCCACCAAAGGTAAAGGTATTCATGCCGGAGCAGGTGCGGGTGGTGCTGCTCTTATGGGTCTAGGCATCGTTCTGGAATGGTAACATCAACATGAGAGTTGCTATATTTCTGTTTGTATTATGTTTTTTTTCAATGAGTGCGGTAGCTGCTAATGATGCAATCCCGGAAATGCTTGCCCTATATCAAACTGAAGGCGCTCATGACTTTACCGCTGACGGTGTTGAAAGCCTTTGGAACAAAAAAGTACGCTCAGCGAAAGATGGTAGCGAGCGCAGCTGCGCAACCTGTCATCACAGTGACCTGAAACTTCAGGGCACACATTTCAAAACCGGAAAAGTGATCAAACCAATGGCTTTTTCGGTCAATTCTGAGCGTTATCAGGAAACAAAAAAAATAAAAAAATGGTTTCTGCGCAATTGCAAATGGACCTGGGGCAGGGAGTGTACGGCTCAGGAGAAAGGCAACTTTCTGACCTATCTGAAATCACAGTAAATTCTCCGGGAGTTATCATCAAATGAAATATAAAACTTTATTGCTAACACTCTCTCTTCTGGCATGTTCTACTGCCGCAAATGCATCCGGTTTTGGTAGTCTGTTTAGCCATAAGGGTGTGAATCAGGTGGATATACCACTTTATCAGGAAAGTTGTGGAGAGTGTCACTTTGCCTATCAACCCGGACTGCTGCCTGAGCGTTCATGGAAAAAAATGATGCTGCCTGCAAATCTGGAGAATCACTTTGGTGAAAATGCAGAGCTACCTGAAGAGGATCGTCTCGCAGTGCTTCAGTTTTTACTGGAATACTCGGCTGAAAAATCTTTCTACAAACGATCCATTAAAGTTGCACGCTCACTCAAAGCCGATCAAACACCGCTGAAAATCACTGAAGTTCCTTACATCAAGCGCAAACATTTAAAAATTCCGGCAAAGATGATTACCGGTAATAAAAGCGTCCGCCTGCTTAGCAATTGCAATACCTGTCATAGCAAAGCCGCCGAAGGCAGCTATGATGATGATACGGTTTTCATCCCTAATTTTGGCTATTGGGACGACTAAGGGTATTCTGAAAAAACACGCCCATGTAGTTTTTCAGCACGCAAAGACAAAAGCGCGGTTTTGCCTTTGCTCACAAAATCAAACACTTAGCGTGTATGATTTTGGCAGGCCATCCATGGCCTGCACGGATACTCTGATTTTTTCAGAGTATCCCTAACGATTGCACTCAGCGTAGTAGTTGCAAAAGCGCACGCTTTTCCGATTTTAGTGCTAGGCATTTTTATTATTTGGAGTATACTTAGTACATCGTTGCACTGGCGTTGTGGTTTATAATCTTGAGCCGATACGCACTGAACGGGAGCTTATCTTTTCTGATTGTGTGAATCCCTGAATTGGGATACCTGATATCAGATTGCTGCGCCCACCTTAGCATTAAGGGTTCAGTCATTATAGATCACAACGCCAGTGCAACGACAACAAATAAACTAAAAGCCTGCCCCTTTCCTGGCAGGCTTTTTTATTTTCTACCAAGACAATTATCTGCTTATTCTGAGTGAATAAAACAATCAAAATCCGGCAGCTTAATGATTGTAAAATTTCACGTTTTGATCTTTTCGCGCAGGGGTATTTTTATTGACCCCATCATAAAGTCACGCTCCCCCTAGTCTTCACTCCACAGAGAAGTCGTAAAAGAGTAACCTGCCCCCGTTCCATATTATGGCTTGAATTAGCAGGAATCAGGAGAGCTTGAACCATGACCGAAGAACCAGCAAAAGGGATGTTATCAGAACATGAGGCACGAATATTGGGCTGCCTGATGGAAAAACAGATGACCACACCGGATTATTACCCGCTTACCCTCAAAGCGTTAACTTCAGCCTGCAATCAGAAGAGCAGCCGTACGCCGGTGATGGACTTGAGCAACAGCGAAGTCTCAGGGGTGATCAACACCTTACGCACCCAAGGGCTTACCACTGCCCGCATGGATGGTCGAGCAGATCGTTTTGAACAACATCTCTCCCGCAAACTGAATCTATCAAGCAAGGAACGCGCTGTGCTTTGTGTCTTGATGTTACGCAGCACGCTCACACTCAATGAAATTCGCATCAACACAGGCCGTATGGTCACCTTTGAAAGCAACGAAGAGCTACAGACATTATTAGAGCAACTTATCGAACGTGATAAACCATTACTGGTGAGAATTCCACGCGCTGCCGGGCAACGGGAAGATCGTTATGCACACCTGCTCTGCGGTGAACCTGATATCGAAGTGTTTACAAAAGGGCCAGGCAATACATCAAGCACCAGTCAGATCAAATCTGATCGCATCTCTCAACTGGAAAAGGAAGTCACCGATTTGAAAGAAGAGGTACGCAGGCTTTGGGAGTTGACCGGTTTAGCAAAAGACAAATAAAGGGCATAATTTTAGAAATACGCTCATCAAGTCTACCCCCCCCCCTATGCTGTACCGAAGTGATCATAAATTAAGCCGATGCAATGGCATGCGTTCTTTTTCCATTACAAATACAAACAGAGCACTGAAAAATACAGATAAATGTTATTTATATGTTAAAAGAAACAAAAAACAAAGAAAATGATAGAATTATACAAATAACTTCTTAAAAAACAGTGCTTTCAAGGTCTTTTGTCCAATCATTTTATATAAAATACCCACTACTGACTTAACAAATAAACACATGCCTAAAACCTCAATTCAAGCTTGGCAATGGAGTGCGTCATCGGCTGCTGCTCACCATCCTGATGCGGATGATCCACTTTCTGATGTCCGTAGAGCTGGAATGTCACCTGCTGTTTCCGTTTATCCACTTTGACCAGTGAAAAATTACTATCGGTATACACGGCCAAACGTTCAAAATGATACCCATCATCTGAATCACCGCTATCAGGCACCGTCTGCCCCAGAAGCCAACTCAAAGCACGTGGTTTGTTGTAGCTAATCGCACTCGATGTAAGCTGATAAAGGGTGGCACCACTCTCCGCATCTGTCATGCGAAATGCAGCAGATGTATGAACATCACCACTCAAAACACAAATGCGAATGCCCTTTTTCGCCGCGGCAAAAAGAAGTTTTAATAACGCTTTGCGTTCATTGTCATGCAAGTGATGTTCCCACGCATCACGCAGATCATCCTGAAGGCCTGCCATTTCAGCGGCAACATTATTATCGGCATTCACAAGCATCGGGGTCATATGTAATAGCGGCACTGCGGATGTGATAAAAAGAAACTCTGTATCTGCCGGATCAAGTGCTTCGATCCATGTTTTAAAACGCTTGAACTGTGGCTCCCCCAAAATCCGATACGAAGCTCTATTGATATCGCGATGACCTCGCCCATCAAGCACATAAAAAGCCGAAGTATCATGGCGGAAATGGTAATCAAATTGTGTCTCTTCAGGCCTGGGGTTATGGCAGTGCTGATATTCATAGTAGGCCGTTTTTGCACTCTCGCCCATATCACTCAGCACATTTTTTGCATCCTGATAAGTCAGCCCTCTCTCCTGATAGTCAGGGAAGATTTTATCCATCTCGTCCTTATCATCACCTTCGCCGGTCAGATAATATGAACCCCAGCCATCCATAATTTCATGATCATCCCATATCATATAACTCGGATAAGAAGAGAATACCCGCTGGACAATAGGGAAACCCCAATAACCACGATAAACATCACGGTACCAACTCAACATGGCATCTTTGTCCGGCACGATTTCACCATCTTTTTTATCCAGGTATTTATTCAAATATTTCCAGACGTTCAAACTTTTCACACCATCGGTATACACCTGATCGCCACCCGCAATCATGAACCGGAATTCACTGTTTTGATGTCGAGCCAGTACTGCATTAAGAAAGTCCCACATATCCATATTCACCGTGCTTGGATTACCAAACAGCGAATCTTTATAAGGCATATGGCAAGAGAAAAACGCAAACGAAAAGAGATCATCCTGTTCAGGTAACGTCCTGAACGTAAACGCCCGATCCTGACCAAGCAGCATGCGCGGTGTTCTCCCATCGGCAAAAAACAGGGCATAACCATAAGCTGTGAAAGGCTCTAAAGCATCAATATCGGCAACATGAATGGTATCATGTTGATCATCATCAATTGAAAAATCGATGCGCCGAACTGCAACAGGAAGTGCCGCCAATTCTGTGTAGGGAACCTGCTTGAAACTCTGTTTCAAACCCTGTGATTCATACATCGTTTCAGGAAAAACAAGCAGCGTAAAGTTGCCAATATAACCCGTTCGTAACCATATTTTTGTGCTTGTTGATGTCGTGTGCCCGATCAATGAGCCACTTTTTAAATAGCGATTCGGCCAGGGTCGTTCTGTTTTATAATTAAAATTATTTTGCATCTTATCCCTCTATCCCTTCAGGTTTATTATAACCACATACCCCAACTTCGGCTACCCACTGGCATTGAAGTCAGCCTTACGAACATGCGCTTGCCCCGTTCAACGTTTCACTGACTACCCAATCGAACTAAATCATAGAAAAACTTAAGCCGAACAGCAATGAACCTGACGCTATTAACGCTTCCCGCGCTGACTGGCACGCCTGAAATGAATATAAATTATCAAACTCAGGATCGCGGCAAAAAAGCACCAGACTGAGAAAAATGCTTCTGTGTAAAACCAATAGGCCACAGCAAAAAAGCACAACGTCATCAACCCAAAAATCCGTATCAACGCATGGCTGGAGAAAAATGCGACGATACAGGTCGCCGCAATATAGAGCACCATCATCGGCCACTCATAAAAAAACGGTGAGACATAAATGATATGTTTATCCACCACTGCCATAAGCGGTTGCATAGCGATCTGCACCAACAGATGAATAGCAACGACGATACCGGCGAACCTGAAACCCCACATGACTTTTTTTCGCCATGGCTCAATCTCCCGCTCCATCAATGCGATCGCAAACGGCACATAGGCTGGCCAGAGCAGATGTGAAAACATCGTAAACAGATACGTTGTGATCGTCTCGAGCAACGCCATATCGTACTGTATTGAGAGCCAGAGAATGCCTTCAATAAGCTGCTGAATCCCGAACAGCAACGGAATCGCCGCAAACGGCAGTTCACACTTGTTTGCCGCCCGTTTCAATGTCACCACGCCAAGTGCGCTTAACGATCCTCCGACAATGAAACTCGCTGTTGCTGAAAAACACATAACACCTGCTATCTCTTTTCCCGGAAATCATCAAGCTATATCCACACACAAAAACAAGAAATATAAAGGATTCGTTTTTTAGATCATAACCCTTTGCAGTTAAAATCTAACAGCGTCTTTATTCATACTCATTTCACTTGTATGCAAATTTTCTCGTTGCCAAATTCTACAATATCACCTGCAACGATCTTTTTCCTTTTCTGGGTTTCCACCTCGCCATTCACCAAAACCAGACCTTCAACAATCACATGTTTTGCTTCGCCACCACTGGAAACCAGGCTTTCAAACTTCAGCAGTTTATAAAGCTCAATCGGCTCACTTGAAACTGTAACTTCTCTCATTTTTTAAACGCCTCACTTCAATCTTATTTGAACAAGCATGGTGGATTCAGTCCCCAAAATCCACGAAACAAGATTCAAGCGATTTTTAATTGACATAAAATGCGTCTTTTTACTCTTTCTTTCGTCTTTAGTTATGAGCACACCGCTATGACGGTCATTGCGTCACACAAAAACAGGAGAACAATAATGAAACGTATGCATATCCATATCGCAGTAAATAATCTGGCAGACAGTATCGGCTTTTATTCAACCATCTTTGGTCTGCAACCAAGTGTTGAACGTGATGATTATGCAAAATGGGAAGTGATTGAGCCCGCTGTCAATTTTGCTATCTCAAATCGAGGGCATGCGAGCGGTATCAATCATCTGGGCATTCAAGTTGAATCTGAATCCGAATTAAAAGAAATTGCTGATCGTCTGGATGAGGCTGAAATAACATCTTCGGCTCAAGAAGGTGCATCCTGTTGTTATGCCCATTCGAATAAACACTGGGCGATGGACCCTCAAGGTATCGCATGGGAATCCTTTCACACGTTGGGTGAAATTCCAATTTTTGGTGAAGATACAAAAACAGATAACGCCGATGAATCATCAGCCTGTTGCATTCCATTGAGCTCATCTGATGCAGATGATGAAAATGCAGCCTGTTGTGTGCCCAATGAAAACGACGTCACCGGCTGCTGTTCATGACAATTCACAGCTAGAAACAGCGTATACTAACAGGCAACGTAAATATTTTTGCGTTGCCTGTTTTATTTTTATATATGAATATAAGCGGTATCGAGGATGAACAGGCCATGACCATCACTGAAAAAATATGGACAGAGTACCATAGGAAACTACTCTCTTTCATCAAAAAAAGGGTCAGTGACGCTGCTATGGCTGAAGATATCTTGCAGGAAATTTTTGTGAAGGTGCATACCCGAATTGATTCACTTAAAGAGGATATCAAGCTTGAAAGCTGGCTCTATCAAATTGCCAGAAACACGGTCTATGATTATTACCGCACCCATAAACCATCAGAAGCCCTGCCCGAAGGCCTCACTCAACCTGACATCGAACAAAATGAATCCGCCAAACAGGAGCTGGAATCCTGTCTAGAACCGATGATTAATCAGCTATCAGACAGATATCGTGAAGCCGTCTATTTATCTGAAATCAAAGGTATGAATCAAAAGGACGTAGCCAATCAGCAAGGCATTTCACTATCCGGTGTAAAATCCAGAGTCCAGCGAGGGCGCAAGTTATTAAAAGGTCTCATGCACGAATGTTGTGAAATTGAACTTGATAAAAAAAATCAATTGGTTGATTTCTCAAAAAAGTCTGGAAAAGAGAACTGTTGCTAATTTATTGTTACTTCCACGCTTAGAAAAAACACTATAGGCAATCGAATATAAACGCACGCCTTCTGCATGGTTGAATGTTTCATGGTAGGGCATGAGTCTAAACCACTCAGGAGCATTCACATGACACAAGCAAATATCCAGCTTTATTCTCTGGCCACACCCAACGGGCAAAAGGTCTCCATTGCACTCGAAGAGATGAATATCCCCTACGATGCACACCTGATTAATATCATGGAAGACGATCAGTTCACCGATGAATACATCAAGATCAGTCCAAACTCAAAAATTCCTGCCATGGTTGATCCGGATAGCCCGGATGGAGAGCCACTGACCATCATGGAATCCGGCGCGATTCTGATATACTTGGCTGAGAAGAGCGGTAAATTTTTATCGGATAACCCACGTATCCGAAACGAAACGCTGCAATGGTTATTCTTTCAGGTTGCCCATATCGGCCCCATGTTTGGCCAGTTTGGTCATTTTTATCGTTATGCCAAAGAGTCATGTGATCATCCCTATCCGGTCGAGCGATACAGCAAAGAAGCAAAACGTCTGTTGACCGTATTGGACAAGCGATTGGACGGTCAAACATTTCTCGTCAACGATGAATACTCCATTGCAGACATTGCGACTTTCCCATGGGTTGGATGCCTTGATCAATTCTACGAAGCAGGTGAATTTCTAGGGCTGGACGAATTTAAACATCTCCAGCAATGGTATGAACGCTGCGCCAGTCGTCCCGCCGCCATTCGCGGTGCCAAGGTCTGTGCCATCGACTAGCAGAGAAGTGTTGATTCAGTATTCAGACATCGCCTTCAGCGTTGTGCACCCTCTATTTAAAATGACTCAGGCCATAGCGCGATGCCAAGCAATAAAAATCGGATAACCAATAAGATACAGCCTATCGTTATTGTCGCGTAGACAGGTCTCACGCCAACCGACAACATATGTTTCATTCCGATATACCCACCGGCTGCGGTGATGATAAAAGCGAACTCATTCATCACGAGCAGTGTTAATAAAGGAATCCTTGTCACACCGTTACTGCCTGTTTCACTGCCAATCATGATCGCCAGCATAAAAACCAAACCAAATGGTAATGCAAGATACGGGAAATTAACTGTTTTCATGGGCTTCTATCCTTGGGAATTCGGGCACTGTTTTTATAAATATTTATCGTATGGTAACCGATTTTTTTATGAGAGAAAAACTGAGTTTATTAACGAAGCACTCTGCGCAGCGAACGCAGTTTTTTCCACACCAGCGCTTTGGGCAGATTCATTGCCATGGCTTCCATGCAACGTTCAAGCCAGTCATGCCTCTCTTGTAGACGTAAGATCACTTTACCTAGATCCTGACGGATAGCCTGGCCGTATGCTGTTTCGGCCTTTGCCACAGCCTGCCGAAGCAACGCCAATGAAGGACTCATCATAGCAAGATCGATGACGTCCCGATTGAACACACCATCGTCAGCCCAGCGATCCGAATTTGCCAATAGCTTGCTTGTAGCCATATCCAATGGTGTCAGTGCTGCAACGCCACACACCTCATCTTTGATTCCCGGCTCCGATAGCTCAATGCGTCCTTCAAGAACAATTTCAAATTTAATCGGTTGATCGCCTACTGCGAGAGCTGTCCGAATACCGTATTGATCAGCCCTTATGTCACGCTGTTGTATCAAGGGTTCAGCGTTCGCGCTGACAATGGCAGCGATTTCCCCGGAACCGGTTAGCAACTGACGCAGATTGCGATAGCAAGCAATATCTGACACGAGAAAATCCATATCAACCGATTCCCGATATTCACCAAAACGCAGCGCAATCGCTGTGCCTCCGGCAAACAGGCAGTTGTTTTCCCTCAACAATGGTCCATTGAGCGCGCGTAGGACATAAGCAATGCGCTGATGATGCAGACGCTCAAACATTTCCACCTGCTTCACCAAGCCCTAAGCGCAGCGCATCAATCAGTTGCAGCTCATGGAGCTCCAGTGCCTTCACATCCACATGGCGCCAATTGCGCTCGTAAATGCTTAACGCTTCCACGGGTGTCAATGTATCAATGCCATGCACTTGCCATGCAAGTTTTTTCAGTTGTGGGTAATCAGCCAGATAGATGCGCGCTGGGATCAAATCTTTACGATCATCGGTAGCTTGCCCTACAGTCGGTTCTACAGGTCTGATAATACCGAAATCCAGATCCAAAGCAGCCATGGCATTGAGGTAGGCCCCCATCGTAACCGATGCTTCGCCGTTCTCGATTCTGTGCAAAGTCACGCGTGACATCCTAGCTGCCTCGGACACAGCGGTTGCACTGATGCGCATCGCCTTGCGGTGTACGCGAATTTGTTTGCCCAGCGCAACAAGTTTGTCGGCTACCGCGCTTGGGACTTCAGGGGACTTCGCTGGCATAGTGTTTCTCATTATATGCATTTACATCTATTTGTCAATAATGAGAAACACTATGCCAGCGAACGGCATTCAAACAACATTACTGCCTACTTCACCGCCAACCATGATCGCCAGCATAAAAACCAAATGGTAATGCAAGATATGGAAAGTTAACTGTTTTCATGGCTTCTCTATCTTTAAAAATCCGGGCACTGTTTTTATAAATATTTATCGTATGGTAACCGATTTTTTTAGCGAGAGAACAACTGAATATCCAGCCTACGTCTTTAAAATTCAAACCCATAATGGATAATGACATGAAGAGACCGGATAAGGTAATCAAACACTAAGACTTTCACCCACCACAAAAAAGGCAGTCGGTGGCTACCTTTTCTAATTCAGTATTGTGTCCCTAAAATTCTGACCAAAAAAATTTCAGAAAGTTGCGGCAAACATCAGGGTGTGTACGTTGTTGCAAGAAATAAACGCGTAAGCAAAGCTTTAAACCCATAAGGAAGAAACATGGAACCCAATCCGCAATACCAGAAAATAGGCATCGCTTTAGTGATTGGGCTTGTTGTGTTCTTCCTTTCACAACTGGCTTTTAACAATACCCAAGCAGCACTGCTTGGCATCATCGCCCTGCTTGTTACCCTTTGGACAAATGAAGGATTACCACTTGCCGTGGTTTCCCTGTTACCCATTATTTTATTTCCGGCTTTTGGCATTATTGATACCAAAGCAACCACCATCAACTATGCCCACCCCATCATCTTTTTGTTTTTAGGTGGTTTCTTGATTGCCATTGCCGTTGAGAAAAGCGGACTGCACACTTGGATTGCAGATCGAATGTTGCAGATTTTCCCCAATACCGGGCGAGGCATTATTTTATCACTGGTGATGACCTCAGGTTTACTAAGCTCCATCTTATCAAACACCACCACCACCCTACTTCTGATTTCCATTGCCCTATATTTATCCAGTGATCCAAAACTTAAAATGCGCTTTATTCTTGCCATTGCCTATGGTGCAAGTGTGGGTGGTATCATGACCCCCATAGGCACACCTCCCAACTTGATCCTTATGGGCATTATGCAAGAAAAAGGCATGGAAGCGATTCCCTTTTTCCAGTGGATGTGGATGGTGGCGCCACTCTCCTTTGTGATGTTTATTGTAGTCGGTCTGTTGCTCAGCATTGGTCTTAAAGATGTGAAAATTTCTCATACGCCACTAGATGAACCACTTTCTACACGTCAGCGAAAGATACTTTTATTAATCGGTGCATTGGTTGTCCTGCTTTTTATCAATGCCCCCATCAAACCTTACTGGAATGGTTTGGGTTTAAGTGAGCCTGGAATCTTATTGGCCGCTGGTTTATTGCTGTTTACCCCGCTTTTTAACCAACTGGATTGGATGCAAGATAAAGTTAAAATACCATTTCGGATTATGTTTTTATTTGGCGCTGGTTTCTCCATTGCCAAAGCATTCGGTGCCACGGGACTTGCCAGCGAAGTTGCAACTTATCTGATTGACCTGACAACACTGCCTTTGGTTTTACTCTTACTTGCTATTGCAGCGTTGGTCACTTTCACCACAGAAATTACATCCAACACAGCTTTGATTTCAATCATGTTGCCCATCATTTATGCCGTGACCGAACAAACTGGTGTTAATCCAGCCTTATTCATGATGGTTGCCACGATATGCGCCAGTTATGCCTTTATGTTACCTATCGCCACGCCACCCAATGCGATTGCCATGTCCAGCGGTGTCGTGGATGTAAAAACAATGGCTAAGTATGGTATTTTACTTAATTTTATTGGTATCATCTTAGTTGTCGCATTTGCATTTTTATTCTGGCAACCTGTGTTATCTTTGCCATGAACAATCACACTAGCGTCAGTTCTCAGCCTTAAAATAAGAGAAGAATGCTTCTGTGCAGAACTTTTGGACCGCTTCAATTGCCAGTGATAAATTGATACGAAAGAATTCAAAGAGAATGCTGTTCGCCTGCTAGAAAAGGGTGATTCGTTATACAACCGCCACTGGCGCGCATCATGTCCTGCAACTGGTGTCCGATAAATCCCAATAAACCTGCGTCTGACTTGAGGTCACAGATTGTGACCTTAAAGTTATCTGACTATTCCCAATCCGGCTAAACATAAACTCGCGCCTCACATACATAGATGCATGCATCATAAACAACTAACCTGCGCCCATGCGCCCTAAGCCACCACCCGTGTACCTTGCCGGTTATCCGCTCGAACTGACAGAGAAAGTCCAACATTTGATCGAGCAAGATCAGCTGGCTGATTGGTTACTGCGAAAATATCCGCAACGGCACACGGTGCGCAGTGACAAGGCGCTTTATAATTACGTGATGGAACTCAAAGGCACGTACCTGCGCAATGCAGGGCAGATCAACAAGGTGGCTTTCGATAGCAGACTGCATATCACCCGCAATGCGCTCGGCATGCACACCAGCAAGTCTCAGGTGCATGGGGCAAAGCTCAAAGCCAAGCGCGAGATTCACGTGGCAACGATGTTTAAAGATATGCCACCCGAGTTTTTGCGCATGATTGTGGTTCACGAACTTTCACACACGAAGGAGTCTGAGCATAACAAGGCGTTTTATAAGCTCTGCTGCAACATGGAGCCGGACTATCACCAGCTGGAATTCGATCTACGGGCCTACCTCACCTATCTCGAAACGGCAGGAAAGCCGCTTTGGTCTCCTACCCAACATGGCTCTTCGAGCAATTAAGTATTATCTCCCCGGAATTACGCGGAATTTGTGGCGATATCTGAAAATCAGTCCTAGCATTATAAGACAACAAAATACGCCAAAAACGGATACCGAAACCATTAGCCACTGATCCAGATGGGAATAATATGCGGTAAATATTCCCGATGCGGCAGTAAACACAACCCACTGCAGCAAAGACAATCCTTCCACATTGCGTGTTTTGAATGTCATCCGAAGCTGATCTAAAAAACCTAGCGTAAAAGCTAAAGCAGCCATCGAACCTATCATTTGCCATGCATCAATATTCATGATGGCTGAACCCAACATTCAGTAAAAACCTTCATATATTCCCTTGTTCATGTAACAGCCCGTTCTCTTTTAAACTTTCAAATTTCTCTTTTTCATATTCAATACTAGCCATCACAGATTTTAGCAATATTTTGGTGCGGGTTTCGAGGGATTTGTTTTCTGAGTAATCTGCCGGAGCAATAAAATTAACTCTTCCAATGCGTAAAAGTGATTTGCATATATTCAACGACTTACCTTCTTTTTCCTCACCTTCTTCTGGTTTATAAACAGCAATTGAATTCCCGCCATTAGCTTGAACAACAGTCATGCTTGGCACATCTGTTTCACCATCCCCAATGTAAATAATATTCTTAAATGGAATTGGACGTTCATACCACGTCATATGTTGATTAATAGACTCTGTTAAATCCTGCTTACCTTTATTTATTCGGAAAATAAACTGCGTTTTTGATGTATCTGTAATTAATAGTTTGGGGAATTTTGGAACACCATGATGATCATAGAAATATTCGGAGGCATATGTATTGGTAAAATGTTCATAAATTGAAGTCCCCTCAAGTATCTCCTTTAGGCCTGCAGAGATTATATAATGCTCAACTTTCACACCGCCATGCCCTTCTTGATCGACAAAGGTATTAATTCGTTCAAACCAGTCTTCTACACCCGGGAAATATTCAATGTTTTCAGCCATTTCAAAAAAATCATGGCGCTCAATATGAATATGATTTTCTTCTGCTTTTTCCAAAAGAAGGCGCATATATGTCAGCATCTGCTCCCCTTTTTCTGCCCCGAATTTAGAGTTCACCTCTTTCCAAAAAGCATCTGCTTCAATGCCAATTTTAGGAAGTACTGTATAATTCTGCATTGGCATTGGTGATAGAGTGCCATCAAAATCATAGATTATAGCAATTTTATCCTGAAGAAATTCAGTCATATGTTCTCCTTTGTCCCTATAACAATAAGCAGTAGCATCTGGAAAGTTCTGCGCATCGAATAGAAATCAGCCTCACTTGTAAACTAACACAACATTCATTCAATACTCAGCATCTCTCTCCAGCCCTCGTAAATCATGACCATAGCCATGGTATCAAGTTCGCAATACTTTAATAGAGCCTGCCTGATCTCTTCACGCTCGTAATCTGACATCTCCACAAATTGCATTCTGGTATATGCAGTCATTGCAGCACCGCCTTCACGTAGCTCGTCATTATTTTCGCTGAGCAAGCGCATCTCTTTATCCGACACTTCTTGAAACATTTTTGGTAACAGATAATAAGGATCTATCACAGAACTCCCATCGACTTGAACCCACTGCCAATCAGTAAAGTTAAGGCTCTTAATTCCGTTCTCGGCTCCATAGATCGGCTTAGAGTATTTCTCTTTTAAGTAATCAGAACTATTCAGAATGGCGGGGAGCACTGCTTTAATCGAGTTGGAACCATTCGTTGCTGGATCATAGTAATGGCGTTTTACGATTTCCCACATATCAATCATGTTGCGTTCGCCAGTCCATTTCTCAACGCTTTTCCCCGGAGATTTTGTGATGGTTCTAATGAAGCTACAAAGGTCATCAGCATCGGCAATCACTGCCTTATCCGCCTGCAATTGGCTATGAATGAGATTCAGGTATGTGTTTTCATGATTGGAGTAACGAAAAATGCTACCAGAATCACCCTCAAGCTGTGATTTCAAAACTCTTAGGAAGTCGTAGCTTGGAAAGACGCCCCGTTCTGCATTCAGATACTCACCACGATGTTCAACTGATCCATCCACATAAACCACATGATGCGAAAATTGAAAGGCTAGACCTTCGTATGGGTGCATCCCTTTGTTGAGTGGAATTGCCGGCATGCTCGTTTCGAAATCGATGAAGTGAAGCGGATACGTCCATTTGTTCATTTCAGTCCTAAGGCCCTCATCGTCAAGCCAAACTGAGGAATCATGATTCTGGGCTTTCTCAACTTGAAGCCACTGTCGTTCACTTTGGGATATACCAGGCTTGTTGTCTTCCTTGGGTTTGATGTGGCCCTCAGTTAGATCAGCCATTTTGAATACATGATCCTCAATACACTTAGCCTTTCCGCGGAAATTCCATACATCTAGCACTGTCGGATCATTGAAATCGCGTTCATGCCAACCAAGCTGCTCGATCCAGCACTCTTTCAGTCCACTTTTTAGACCCTTTGATTCATCATCTTTCGTCGTGTGAAACTCGCACTTGGAACATCTGACAGAGATTGGCCAGGATATTTTTTGATCGGCTTCGTAGAGTTCTGCAAAAGAGATTACACGATCAGTGAATGGGGGAAGTGAGGTGTCGCAGCCACCCGTTCCCTGAAAGATCATGTCGCAAATTTCATCGGCGTTGACGATGGTAAGGATTGGTGAAGACAAATCATCAGCGGTGATGCTGTCAGAAACAATAACAGTCTTTCTGCCGTCACCGTCCCTCGCCAGTCTGAATTTCTGATTTAGTCCATCTGTTGGACATGCGGTAGATTTATCTACAAGCATCAGAAACGCTTGAGTCTGATGGCCCGGGAATGCAAGGTTCATTACATGCTTCTGAAAAGCAACGTCATAAAGATAGGGCTTCCATTCAGCTGTGATCGTCCCGCCTTTAGTCAGAAATGGGGAGCTATCAGCTGAATTGAACGATTTTGCCTTTACCTCGATTAGCTTGAACCTACTACCTTTCTTGACCAAGACATCAACCCTAATAAATAGGCTCCCAACGCAAACTGCAGCCTCATAGACAGTTACATTTTCCTGTTGCAACAATTCGTTTGTCTGCTTCAACGCTTCGTCATGATCTAACGTTGTGATGTCATGTCCGCCAGGATAATAGAGCTTAGCGAGTTCACCCACCTGAAACCCACCATCGGCAAGCGCCATCAAAAAGCTATCCTCTAGCTTTTGATTTGCGTATTCCTTCTTGCCAGTATAAAACAACTTAGTTGGGCATTCTGTGGCAAGCTTAAACCTTGATTTAGTCAGGTAACGCTTTTTCATATCCACACTCCTTGTCCGTTCAGTCGCACCAGTATACACCCCGCCTTTAATCCAACATTGCATCGAAGAGCTACCACCAAAGTTCCTTATTTATCCTTTCCTACTTTTTATCTTTCGGAGGGCACGGATCATTTCCATAGCTATTGCCTGCTCGAATTTTCCCATTCTGACCATGAATCTTGGTATCCGACTTTTGGTTCCTAGCAATACTCTGTGCTACTTCAATTGCTTGCACCTGCGTCTGAGTTACTTTCGTTGCCTTACTGTTGCCAGCGCCTTTAACAGCCCATCCTTCAGAGTGCTTCACAACATGCTGGTTTTTACCTTTTCCCATAACTATATCTCCTTAAGTCCGATCATTTATTCGAGCTAGAATGTCTGCTCTTTTTTCTTCCATCAGCACCTTTACTTCTATTGATAGAAGTATTTAGAGCTTGTAAATTTCTAGTTGAATCACTTCCACCTTTAGACTTTGGCTTAATGTGATCAACGTCCCAGCCCATATCAGTCGCCTTTCCATATGAAGGCTTATAAATGGTATTGCCGTATGGATCTTTTCTATATTTGCTCGGATCTTTACCCCGTATGGGCTTTGCATTATTCCAAGATTTTTCTTTTTGATCGTTTGAGGCCATAACTACTACTCCATGAGTGCAAACCTTTTTCATGCACCGGTTTATATTTGCGGCCAACAATCATGTGAATATAATTACCGCCACAACCAATATTGGTTGATGTGGCAAATGATAAAGAGCTAGAGGCTTAAAACGTGACCCTCAGATATACTGCTCAGCGGCGCAGCGAAGTCGTTCAGCCACGGACTCACGCAATCCCTCGGGTTCAATCACTTCAACATCGGCCCCGTAGCGACAAATATCTAGGATAAGTTCTGTAGGATTATAATAAGGAAGGCTCAATTCGTAACCGCCATCCTCCAGCCAAGTCCCCTGCTGTTCGGGGTGCCACGTTTCTGCTGCCACCCACCTAGCACGTTCAGGTAAAAAACGCAGCAAGGCAAGTTTATCTGCCTTGCCAGAGAATATCCCGTAGGAACTTCCCAAACGCTCATTCAACTCTTCCTCAGAGATATTCTCGCACTTCTCATCTGATAGTTCGACATATCCAATACAATCCAGAGCAAAAGTCCGCAGATCATTGCGTAAGTGGCATAGCCCATCGAGATACCAATTATCGCGATAGTGAACTAGCCGTTGTGGGGAAACCTCACGTAGCTGTGAACAACCAGAAGAACGAGCTTTGTAATCGAAAGACATGCGTTTGCGTTCCAAAACAGCTTCAGCCACTTGAGGGAAATGGGGAAGTTCTGCAGAACGCCTTCCCATATCGAGAATACGGATGCGCCCAGCCTCAGATGCAGCTGAAGGTGACATCCGTGAAAGCAAGCTCTGCAAACGTTTTCGTAATGGCTCAAGCTCCTGATCCAACAAACCAGAGCCGATATTTGAAAGTAGTTGGTTCATCGCCAGCAGTGCTTCAAGCTCCTTACGATTAAACCATAACCCTGGCAGCTCAAATTGCTGTGTCAGGTCGTAACGCCAACCCTTCCCTCGCACATTATAAACAGGAGCACCCAGTTCATCGCGGAGGGTACGAATCAGCCTTTTGACAGTTGCCTCTCCCTTGCATTCCAATTTATCCATTATTGTCTGCATGGAAATCGGATAACGATGCGATGAAAAAAGGCTGTGGAGAGCATAGATGCGGTCAAATTTGTCCATTCACCCCCTCCCCCTCACCTTCATCCGCACCATGCACAAAACCGATGGGGCGTTTCCTTGGCTCGGTCCCCGCTTAGAGATACTTGTGTCCATAAATGAATATTGCTTTATTGAATCGGTGTTGGTTTTTTAAGCTGTTCCATCAAATCATTGTTCCACTTTCCTGAAACATTGATATGTGCTGCTGCACCCAAAAGAACGGCTTCGATGAGGTTATGGCTTAAATAGACATAAAAACCTGGTTGTTTGAAGGTGTAAATGGCAGCACCTGCCGAACCCGCACCAATCACCCAGCTTTCTAGGTTGGTCATCGGGGCATCTGAAAAGTTACCTCTTTCCCAAACGTATTCACCGTGCCCACCAATTAAATGAGGAAAAGATTGGCGGTTGGCTTGAGCATGAATGATTAACACCGTATCACCTACCGCTGCTTTTAAGGCATGATCTCCAGTTAACGCGCCTTTTACGCCGTTAAATACGATATGGCTTGGCGTTAGTGTTTTCATCACTTCTATATCATCATCAAAACTATCAATGGGTGATTTATAACGTTTATAATGACCCTTTTCATCCTTAGGAATATAATAATCTTGCTCACCAATATAAAAAGATTTGTTATATTTAATTTGTTTTCCAGCTTTATCTTTTAAGCCATCGCGAGGCAAAACCATGATGGCGCCATTCATGCCATGCACTACATGCCAAGGAATCATCGCCCCACCTGGCGCACAATGATAAACAAATACACCAGCCTTGATGGCTTTGAAGCGTAAAACGACTTCTTCGCCAGGCTCAACGATTGTAAGTTCCCCGCCGCCTAAGGCACCGGTCGCCGCATGGAAATCAATATTATGGGCTAAAGCACTTTTTGTTGGGTTAACTAACGTCAACTCAACATAATCATTTTGATGCACCACAACCATCGGCCCTGGAACACTGCCATTGAATGTGAAGGCGTTGATAAAGACATCCTTATCAATTTCAAGCTCCTTCTCTTCTATGACCATTCTGATTTGCACAACTTTTGCTGGACCTTTGGCAACTTGCTCATGTTGGGGTAAAAAAGGAGGTGCGACCAAGGTTTGTGTCACCCTTTCTAAACCCTCAATACCTTTTGCAATAACAACATTGCTTTGTATAAAAAATACTGCCAGCGAGATAGCCAGTAATTTAGTTATTGTTTTTGTGCACATGATTTTCACCTTTATTGTTTATAATTTTGCCTATACTTAATACTTTTAGACCATTGAAGAAACATTGCAAACATCGGGAGCAGGTCTTTAATTTTGGGGACATAATTTTGGAGACACATTACTCAATTCACTGGTCATTTCATTCATCACTCCCCCTCATCTTTATCCACACCATGCACAAAACCGATGGGGTGATTCTTGGGCTGCGGTGGTTCCATCAAGCCTCGGATGGCATCGAAGACCATGGCAAACTGTTTATCGTATTTCTGTTCCATCTGGTGAAGCTTGCGCGCCAGCGCCTTGTGATCGGCTGTCATCGCACGCAGTTGCACAAAGCTACGCATAATCTCGATATTCACCTGCACGGACTAGCTGCTCCTCAGTACACTCGAAAGCATGGCAATGCCCTGCTCGGTAAAGGCATAGGGAGATGTTCTGCGTCCTCCCCTTCCCTTTGAGGTCACAAATTGTGACCTCAAACGTTTGAATTCATCACTACTCAACTGAAACATGAAATCTTCCGGGAATCGATCAATATTACGTTTCACTGTCTGTATCAGCACCTTGGTTTCCACGCCATAGAGTTCGGCCAGGTCGGCATCCAGCATCACCCTCTGCTTTCGCATAAGAAGGATGCAGCGTTGAATTCTCTCTATGGGAATCAGACCATCCCCGGTCAAATCACCTTCCCTCATCTTCATTTATTCAGCATCTTGAGGTGCCATTTTGGCACCTCAAGTTACAAAGTAGACGGGCTTTTAAGGTCACAGCTTGTGACCTTAAAGGGTTCCGGGAACACATGGCTTAACCCTCCTCCATCATCATCGCAAGCAGATCGGTGACTTCGGGATCGATGCCTGCTTGAAAGAGCAGCGTGGTGACTTGCCCGCGATGGTGGGTCTGATGATTGAAGAGGTGTTGAAGCAGCGCGCCTAACTTCTTCTCGTATTTCTCCCCTGCCATATTCCGATAATGAATCGGCTCGACAAGCATGGTCTCATCCCATGTTTCGGCAAAAGAGAGGATGAGCTGATCCAGCTCTTCACGTTTGGATGCAAGCACCTTGATATCATCATAAAGCATATCGTGAAGTGCGGTGGGCATCACCATCTCACGAATGGGTGCCAGAACATCCTTACACACCTTAGAACCTGAGAAACGTCGCAACCAAAACATATCTGCCACCAGAAGGTGATTGAGAGTACCAAGAATCGAGGTGAAAAATGCACCACGATCTTTGGCAATCTCCTCAGATGATAACAACTGCACCTTGTTGTGTAGGCGTCTGTTCATCCATTGATTGTATTGTGCCATGCGTTTTAGATATTCAGTCATGCCTTATCCCCTGTCACGGAGTATACCCCTTAATCGAAAGAACTATCAAATCACCCACATTTAAAATCAACGAAGCATACAAAATCCCCAGACTTGAGGTCATACCCTGTGATCTCAAGCTATTCATACAGCTTTACCGAGAGCGTTAAAACCAGGCAATGAAAAAAATAATACGACGAAGAAAACAAATGATATAACCTGTGATCGGAAACACATATTTTGGCATCGTGCCTGCTTAATGTCTGTCTGGTTGGAAAAGTTGTTAAAAGCTGATTCGACTGTCTCGTTGCACTGGCGTTGTGGTTTATAAGTCTGGGCCGATACGCATGAAATGGGAGCTTAATTTTCTGGTTGTGTGAATCCCTTCACTGGGATACCTGATGTCAGAATGCTGCGCCCACCTTAGCAATAAGGGCTCAGTTCATTATAGCCCATAACGCCAGTGCAACGGTGACAAAAGTTAAAGGCCTGCCAACCTTCCCCCCCCCACTGGCAGGCCTTTTTTCTTTTTCCATATTGCAAATAAAACTCCAGCCAAAAAAGTTCAATTTCCACAAAATATAAGAAGACAGTTTTTCATGGGCAATCCCATGAATCAACGCACACCGCATTTCAAAACAAATTAAAAATTCACGATGCTTTTGTATTTTGGCACGACGTTTGCTTGAGTATATTCAGCAGTCAAAGAAAGTTTAAAAGCATTTCTTTTTCTGGCTGTAACTCTGGGGAGAATTCTTCTTATTTAGAACGATCCCCGACTCGTTGTACTGGCGTTGTGGTTTGTAAGTCTGGGCCGATATGCACTGAACGGGAGCTTATCTTTTGGTTGTGTGAATCCCTTTGATTGGGATACCTGATGTCAGAATGCGGCGCCCACCTTAGCTTCAAGGGTTCAGGTCATTATAGACCATAACGCCAGTACAACGAGAGCAAGAGATAAAGGCCTGCCAACTCCCTCCCCCCCTCCCCTTGGCAGGCCTTTTGTCTTTTAATAAGACGGGGAAAACACTTAAATATCACGTTATTTATCAAAAATAGACTAAAAACCCATTAAAATTCAAAAAATATTAACCTTTCTGTGAAAAACCGGGAAAATTAAAAAATTCTATTTTCACAAGAAATAAGTATTTTTCACATCGTCATCATTTCGACGGTTTTCAAACTTTAGCCACAAAATCATGACGCTTTTTTTGATTAATCAGAAGAGGCTTTTTTTTTCCTGTGAAGACTGCGTTCAAGTGCCTGCTCACGACGCCACAGCTCAATTTTTGCATGGTTGCCGGAAAGCAATACATCAGGCACACGTTTGTCTTCAAATACCTCAGGACGGGTATAATGCGGCCAATCAAGAATCCCCGCTTCAGTGAAAGAATCAAGCACCGCAGACTCAGCAGAGCCAAGCACACCGGGAAGCAGGCGAATCATGCTATCAAGCACACACATGGCTGCAGGTTCACCACCTGAGAGCACGTAATCACCCACTGACAGCTCTTCATCAACATAATCAACAATACGTTCGTCAAACCCTTCATAACGACCACAGAGGAGAGTCACACCCGGTTTTTTAATGTATTCCAGTGCTTTATCCTGCGTAAACGCTGTACCGGATGGTGTTAACATCACCACATGTGTATTCGGATCACGTCTGCGTGCCTCACGAATCGCCTCCACCACAGGTTCAGGTTTCATCAACATACCAGGCCCACCCCCATAAGGATTATCATCAACACTGCGATGTTTATCAGTCGCAAAATCACGAATCTGGATGCATTCAACATTGGCAATGTTGGCTTCAATGGCTCTTTTTGGAATCGAGCAAGCCAGGGGCGAATCAAAAAACTCCGGGAACAGTGTCAGGATTTGGGCGTAAAACATGCATCCATCCCCTCTAACAACTCCACTTCAATGGTTTTGCTCTCTTCATCGATCCGCACCACAACGTCCTCAATAAAGGGAAGTACCCACTGGCCCTGCTGACCATTCCCGTAAACGGTATCATCCGATGTAACAACACAGAGATTATCCTGCGCACCAAACTCAAGAAGCCCTTCAACAGTGCCAAGTAATGCGCCATCAGTAGTAACCACCTGGAACCCAGCCAGCTCTTCCCACAGGTATTCATCCGCATCCACTTCAACTGCATCCGCTTCGATCCAGATGTTTGTTTTTTTCAAGGTTTCAGCAGCATTGCAATCATCAATACCTTCAAGCATGGCAAGCATTTTTTTGCCACCATGTTGCCAACATCGATTTACTTTATAGGAGACGGCGGTTTCAGGGGAATTCCCTACCCACCAAAAAGAATACCCGGCGATACCAATGGTAGGCCGGGTATAAGAAAAGACAGTTAGCGCACCCTTCAGGCCATGAGACCCCGTGATAACACCAACTTCAAGAAAGCGATCAGCTGTCAGCTTTCTCTTCTGTTGCAGCTTCAACTTCTTTCGTTTCAGCAGGTGTTTCTTCAGTGGCTTTGGCTTCAGCAGCGGCAGCTTCTTCGGTAGCCTTAGCTTCAGCAGCAGCGGCCTTTTCAGCAGCTTTCGCTTCAGCTTCTTCAGCAGCCTTGGCATCTGCAAGCGCTTTCTTTTCAGCAGCTACTTTTGCAGCAGCGGCTTTTTCAGCAGCAGCCTTCTTGGCAGTCGCAGCTTCAGCACGAACAGCCGGATCAATCTGTGCAGTTTTGATAATGCTGGCTACGCGAGGAGATACCTGTGCGCCCAAATCAGTCCATGCTTTCACACGGTCAAGATTCAACTCAACCACTTCCGGTTCTGTGCAAGGATCATAATAACCCAGCTTCTCAATGAACGCGCCATCACGACGTTTACGTCCATCAAGAACCACGATAGAGTAAAAAGGACGTTTTTTACGTCCGCCACGCTGCAAGCGAATCATTGTAGCCATAAAATAATACCTCCGAAAATCAGGCGGCGGACTATAACGCCCGCCAGAAAAAAGTCATCCCTTTAATTTAAACAGATCACAATCAGTTAAAAATTACATCTTCGGCATGCCGGGAGGCATACCGCCCGGTGGCATGCCACCACCACCAAAACCGCCCCCAGCCCCACCAAACTTGCCCATCATCTGGGCCATCATGCGTTTACCTTTACCACCTTTCATTTTTTTCATCATTTTCTGCATCTGAGCAAACTGTTTTAACATTCGGTTCAGCTCAGGAAGTGTGGTGCCTGAACCACCTGCAATACGACGTTTACGGCTGCCATTCAGCAATGTCGGGCGCTCACGTTCTTTTGGCGTCATTGAATAAACCATCGCCTGCATGCGTTTCATCGGTTTCTCATCCATCTGGCTCAAAGCCTCAGATGGAAGTTTTACACCCGGCATCATCTTTAACATCGAGCCCATGCCACCCATGTTCTGCATCTGTTCCAGCTGCTCGGCAAAGTCCATCAAATCAAACTTACCCTTTTTAAGTTTGTTGGCCACTTTCTCAGCTTTCTCATGATCAACCGAGGCCTGAACTTTTTCAACCAGACCAACGATGTCGCCTTGTCCGAGAATGCGTCCGGCCATACGAACCGGATCAAAAAACTCAAAGGCATCAATCTTCTCACCCGTACCCACATAACGCACCGGAACACCCGTACTATGCGCCACGGACAATGCAGCACCGCCACGCACATCAGCATCGGTCTTGGTCAGGATACAACCGGATAGATCAAGGCTTGCATGAAACTGTTCAGCAATCGGAAGTGCAGTTTGGCCAATCATGGAATCGAGAACCAGCAGACGTTCAGTCGCCTGAGCCACTTCAGCTACTTCGCGGATTTCTGCCATCAATGCATCATCAACCACCTGACGTCCTGCCGTATCAAGGATCAGAACATGATGACCGCCAGTCCGCGCCTGTTTCAGTGCCGAAGCAGCCATCCTGGCAGCACTGTTTCCTTCACCTATCAGATAAGGAACGTCCACCTGACCTGCTAAAACCTGTAACTGTTCACGGGCAGCAGGACGTGTAACATCCACACTGGTCAGCGCTACTTTTTTACCTTGTGAAGTCAGCAGACGTGCAAGCTTACCTGCTGTGGTGGTTTTACCGGCACCTTGCAATCCACAAAGCAGAATAACCGATGGGATTTTGGAAACATTCAGATCACGACGCTGACCCCCAAGTATATCCGCCAACACATCCTGTAAAATTTTAATGATTACCTGGCCCGGATTCAGACTCTTGGCGACGTCTGCGCCCAATGCCTGCTCACGAACTTCATCCATCAAATGACGGGTTACCGGAAGTGCAACATCAGCTTCCAACAAAGCCATACGCATGTCACGAAGCGTGGCATCAAGATCTGCCTCAGAGACACGGGCAGAGCCTCTCAGCTTATTGGCAATGCCTCCTAATTTTTCACTTAAGCGATCAAACATAATTGACTCCAACGTCTCACAGCATTCCAACGCGCCACGTTCCAACGATTCATATTTTAGCGCAGCACAAAAGAATCAGCATAAAAGCGAAGAGGAGGAAGGATAACCTTCCCCCTCCCACAAAATGGTCTTTACCTTTTATTTCGCAGCAGCATCCTTTGCAGGCTCCGGTGTTTCAATATTCAGCAATTCAACTTCAAAAATAAGTGTTGAGTTCGGGCCTATTTTCTGCCCTGCACCACGCTCACCATAAGCCAAATCGGATGGCACAAAGAAACGGTACTTACTACCAACAGTCATCAACTGAACGCCTTCAGTCCAACCACGAATCACACGGTTCAGTGGGAACGTTGCTGGCTCACCACGTGCGTAAGAGCTGTCAAATTCAGTACCATCAATCAATGTACCTTTGTAGTGAACTTTTACTGTATCAGTCGCAGCTGGCTTCGCACCATCAGCCGAAGTCAATACTTCATACTGCAGGCCACTATCCGTGCTCATGACACCTTCTTTTTTCTTATTGGTCGCCAAAAATGTTTCGCCCGTTACTTTGTTTGTAGCACCTGCTGCCGCCATTTCAACCTGTTTTTCCTGTTGTTTTTTCTGGAAAAATGCCTGTTTTACCTGGCCTGCCTCTTCGGGCTTCAAACGCACCTCACCACCTGCAAGGCTTGTGCGCAATGCTTCAACAAGCACGTCTGCATCAATATCGCTACCCATCTGGCGCAAAGATGTACCCACATCCATGCCCATGGCATAACTGAATTTAGCTGCATCTGTATCCAGTGCCGCCTGTTTTGCTTTCTCTGCTGGGGCATCGCCCTGTGAACAGGCCGCAAGACCCAGTATCATCCCCAATGCAATCAACTTTCTCATTCTTCCACTCCTCATTTTTTTACTCCAAGTCAAATAAAAATTTAAACATCCCTTTTATAGTCTATTTGTAATATTCTATAACAAATCCAATAAATCAGCGAAAGTTCTAGCTGATATTTCCAACCAATGCACACCCTTTTTTGAAGTTAAAAACATACCTTACTAATATGTACAAATCAGAAAAATGGCAAAACACCTCACAAAGCTATCAGATAGTCTGTTTATTCCCACTCAATGGTTGCAGGCGGTTTGCCGGAAACATCATAAACAACCCGGTTAATACCACGCACCTCATTAATGATTCGATTCGAAACCTTGGCCAGCAATGCATGTGGAAGCTCCGCCCAATGTGCCGTCATGAAATCCTGAGTCTCGACAGCCCTGAGTGCAACCACCCACTCATAAGTCCGTCCATCCCCCATCACACCGACCGATTTCACTGGCAGGAATACAACAAAGGCCTGAGACGTTTTATCATACCAGCCGGAAACACGTAACTCTTCGATAAAAATCGCATCGGCACGGCGCAGCAGATCGGCATACTCTTTTTTCACTTCACCGAGAATGCGTACACCCAGACCCGGACCTGGGAACGGATGGCGATAAACCATCTCACGCGGCAAACCGAGCGCCACACCCAGCTCACGCACTTCATCTTTGAACAGTTCACGAAGCGGTTCAAGCAACTTCAAGTGCAATGTGTCCGGCAGACCGCCAACATTGTGATGACTCTTGATGGTATGCGCCTTTTTAGTCTTGGAACCTGCTGACTCAATCACATCCGGATAGATGGTACCTTGTGCCAGCCATTTGGCATTTGGCATTCTCTCAGCTTCATCCTGAAACACATGCACAAATTCACGACCTATAATCTTACGTTTGGCTTCCGGATCGGCAACGCCTGCGAGATGTTTCAGGAATGTTTCTGATGCATCAACATGGTCCACCTTCACACCCAGATTCCCGGCAAACATCTCCATGACCTGTTCAGCTTCATTCAAACGAAGCAAGCCGTTATCAACAAAAATACAGGTCAGTTGATCACCAATGGCTCGCTGCAACAGTGCTGCAGCCACGGATGAATCCACACCACCGGAGAGACCCAGGATCACATCTTCATCACCGACCTGTTCACGGATATGTGCAACGGCCTCATCAATATAGTGCGGCATCGTCCAATCGCGGCCACAACCGCAAACTTCATGTACAAAACGGGAAAGTATAGTTGTACCCTGCTTGGTATGCGTTACCTCAGGATGGAACTGCACCGCATAAAAACGACGATCATCATCTGCCATAGCCGCAATGGGTGTTGAATCATTGCTACAGATCACATGGAAACCTTCCGGCAGTGTTGTCACCTTATCGCCATGGCTCATCCAAACATCAAGCGCGCCGTTTTCTCTGTCTTCAACGTCACGTAACAATGGTGAATTGCCACTGGTAAAAATCTCGGCATAACCAAATTCCCGTGCATGGCCTGTCTCAACCGTACCACCGAGCTGTGCAGCCATCGTTTGCATGCCATAACAGATACCAAGAACAGGAACGCCCAGCTCGAATATCACCTGTCGTGCCATCGGAGTCTCTTCTTCATAAACCGAGTTTGGACCGCCGGAAAGAATGATTCCGGATGGTGCAAACGCACGAATCTCCGCCTCTGTCATGTCCCATGGATGCAACTCACTATACACCTCAGCTTCACGGACCCGACGGGCAATCAGCTGTGTATATTGCGAACCAAAATCGAGAATCAGAATCTTTTCCATTGTGTTCCTTTAACCCGCAAAACATGTCTGTATATTTTGCTAAATTGTGTGAAATTTTCCTTACTCACTACAGCCTCTGTCCACGGGAGCATGATGCACAGCGAAGCGACTAATCATACTATTCCAAACGCTGAAACCTGAGCAACTGTTTTCAGGCAAGGCACCCCACATGAAGGTAAGACGATCAGGTCTTTAGTTATTCAAGCGGTAATTTGGTGCTTCTTCTGTGATGGTCACATCATGCACATGTGACTCATGCAGACCTGCGCCGGTAATACGTATAAATTTCGCTTTTTCATGCAGATCATTAATACTGGCAGCACCAACATAACCCATCGATGCGCGAAGTCCGCCCACCAATTGATGTAAGATATCAACCAACTCACCTTTATAAGCGACACGGCCTTCAATCCCTTCCGGTACCAGTTTCATCGCTTCATCGACATCACCCTGGAAATACCGATCCTTGCTACCCTTTTTCATTGCCGCAATCGAACCCATGCCACGGTAGGCTTTATAGGTGCGGCCCTGATAAAGAATTTTTTTGCCCGGAGCCTCATCGGTTCCTGCAAACATCGAACCAAACATACAAGTCGATGCACCCGCAGCCATCGCTTTGGCAAAGTCACCGGAAAATTTAATGCCACCATCGGCAATCACAGGCACACCTGCTTCACGCCCTGCCGTTGCACAATCCATCACTGCGGTTAACTGTGGCACACCTACGCCTGCCACAATGCGCGTGGTGCAAATTGAACCGGGACCAATACCAACCTTCACAGCATCTGCACCGGCCTCAGCCAGATCGCGAACCGCTTCAGCAGTCGCAATATTACCACCAATCACCTGAATTTTATCACCATATTGATGTTTGATTTCACGCACTTGCTCAATCACACCCGCTGAATGCCCATGTGCAGTATCCACAACCACAGCATCCACACCTTCTGCAAACAGAGCTTCAAAACGTTCCATCTCTTTTGGACCCACACCAATCGCTGCGGCCACCAATAGGCGTCCCAGATCATCACGCACTGCATTTGGATGTGCAGATGCTTTTTCGATATCACGAACTGTGACCATACCCTGCAAATAACCTTTCGCATCAACTACAGGAAGCTTTTCAATCCGATGTTCACAAAACAGTTGTTTGCAAGCTTCCAATGCCGTGCCGGGTGCTACCGCAACCAGTTTTTCACGTGGTGTCATCAAATCCCGTACGGCTTTTGAGTTGTCGGATTCAAAACGAATATCCCGGTTGGTAATGATGCCGCAGACTTTTCCATCAGCCGCTAAAACCGGAAAACCGGAAAAACCATGTTCTGCTGAAAGGCGACGAACTTCAGCCAGCGTCATATCTTCAGTCACAGTCAAAGGATCCTGAACAACACCAGCCTCATAACGCTTAACCTTGCGCACTTCCGCAGCGTGCTGCTCAATGGTCATGTTTTTGTGGATGACACCAATGCCACCTTCTTGTGCCAATGCAATGGCAGTGCCTGATTCGGTCACAGTATCCATCGCCGCAGACATCACCGGAATATTAAGTCTGATTTTTTTGGTGAACTGTGAAGAGGTATCCGCGCCTTTGGGCATCACCTGACTTGCTTGTGGAACCAGCAATACATCATCAAATGTCAGTCCTTCGCGAATATCCTGCATGTCGCCTCCGAGGCCTCTTTATAAATTATAAAAGAGAGGCATTCTATTCACAGAGGACAATTCAGCAAGGATGCTTATCTCATCGCTTCAAACCCATCTTCTTCCGGCTTAAGAGGAATCTCAGTTGCATCCTGTGGCAGTGCACAGTGTGGGCAAAAATCATAATCAGGAGAGATACCATGATTGCAACGGGTGCAATGCACCGAATTGTGAACCATACGGCCAACACGAACCGAGACCACCGCTGTCACCATCGCAAACATACAAATACCCGACATGATCAGCCCTGCAGCAATCAGCCGCCCCACGGGCGTTTGAGGAACAAAATCACCATAACCCACTGTACTCATCGTCACCAGACTCCACCAGGTGCCTTCAAAGGCATTGGAAAACGTTCCCGGCTCCAGAATATAGATCAAATTCCCCATCGTGACAGAGATCAAAGCAATCGTGCCCAGCACACCGAGTAATACTTGAATCGAACCCCGTAAGGAAGCAAACAGAGCCCTGACCACAGGGAAATATACAGCAATTCTGATGATACGAATTGCGCGCAGAAGACGGACAAGGACATGCGAATTGGTACCAAAAAAAAGTGGTAATATCGTAATTAAATCGACAATCCCATTAAAACTTTTAATATACTCAAGTGCCTTATGAGTTGAGAAAATTCTTAATACATACTCAACAGCAAACAAATAAAGTACATATATTTGAAAATTATCGATCTGTTCACCGTATTTCGCCTGCACATCCGGCAAGGTATTCAACATAGAGGCAAACACGGCGATAACAATCAGAACAAGAATAAATACATTCAGCCACTTTCCCGGCCCTGCCTCAACATCAAAAAAGATTCTGTTTAACTGAAATCTCAGTCCGCTTTGTAAATGGTCACCGTCCGTCTTCATCTTTCTTTACTCCTATCCCAACCTGAAAAGGTGATATGAAAGTGATGCATGATATTTAAACACCAGCAATTCCTTAGAAATAGAGCAAGAAACTAGCCAACTTATCAATCCACCCATTTAAATAGCGCATCCGTATGTGAGAACAGACCATGATGTCATCATTTCATTAAAGTATTTAGTATTTACATAGATAAAAATCATACCTACATACAGGATAAAATTGTTCTATTTCATCATCTATGCTGCAATGCAGGTTCAAACTAAAAAAATGGGGCCATTCAATGAAACAGAAAATGAGCATGACCAGTAAAATTCTCATATGGATGTTTGCCGGGCTTATTGTCGGCAGCATGATCAATACTTTTGCACATGATATCCGTTTTGTTCAGGACTACCTTGTCAACGGTCTTTTTCATGTTGTAGGTGCCGTTTTTATTAACATGTTAAAAATGCTGGTTGTGCCGTTGGTGACATTTTCGCTGATATGCGGTGTCTGTGGATTGGGCGATATCTCTAAATTAGGTCGAGTTGGAGGCAAAGCTTTCTTTCTGTTCATGCTTACAACTGCTCTAGCTATTACCATGGCGATTTCGATAGCAACGCTCGTTGGCCCCGGTGAAGGTTTTAACATGGCGCAGGCAGCCAGTGTTGCATTCACACCACCGGAGGCTCCACCCTTAACACAGGTCTTTATCAACCTGATCCCATCCAATCCAATCGCTGCCTACACAGAAGGCAATATGCTGCAAATCATCTTTTTCACGATTCTGTTTGCGGTTTGCATTCTGATGATCGGTAAACCGGGTGAATCCATTATTCAGGCTGCTGAAAAATTGAACATGGTCATGATGGAAGTCGTAAATGTTGTGATGCATATCGCACCGATTGGTGTGTTTGCTCTGATGGCCAAAACATTCTCTGTGCAAGGTCTGGATATGATCCTGCCCATGCTTAGCTATGTTGTTGTTCTGGTGGCGGCTTTATTATTACATGCTACAGGTACTCTTATGCTACTGCTCAAACTTTTGGGCCGGGTCAGTCCTCTCCAGTTCCTCAATAAAATGCGTACAGCTCAGGTTTTTGCTTTTAGTACATCCAGCTCCAACGCCACGATTCCTGTCACCTTACGAACTGTGGAAAAAAAACTGGGTGTTGATAACTCCACCGCCTCTTTTATTGTACCATTCGGGGCAACCATTAACATGGACGGCACTGCGATCATGCAGGGTGTGGCAACCGTGTTTATTGCCAATGTCTACGGCATTGACCTGAGTCTGGGTGGTTATCTTACAGTGATTGGCATGTCAGTGCTCGCATCCATTGGCACAGCAGGTGTGCCAGGTGTCGGACTCATCATGCTTGCCATGGTATTCAATCAGGTTGGGTTACCTGTTGAAGGTATCGCACTGATCATCGGCGTTGACCGCCTGCTGGACATGATTCGAACCGCCGTGAACATTACCGGTGATGCTGCTGTCAGCACCATTGTCGCACGCAGTGAAAGTGGTATCTCCATGGAAGTATTTAATGATCCAGATGCAGGCAATGTGGAAGAGGTTCATCTGCCTCACCAGCAGGCTACAGCCGCCGAACAAGCCTAGCTGTCCAGTCTGTCTATCTTAAACTACTCGATAGGCTACTCGAAACTGGCTGCCAACCGGGCTTGCATCAAGTCACGTGGACGTCCGATATCAAACCACATACCTTGATGTAAAAGGCCATGTAATTTATTTTTTTCCATAAGTTGTCGCATGGGTTTGGTTAAAGAAAAAACGTCACCACTACACAAATCTGCAAAACTTTTTGCATCCCATACCGATACACCCGAATAAGTATATTTTGGATATGCATGATCGGTAATCATGCCCGCTTCCAAACCAAAATCCCCACCTGAGTGATAAATCGGGTTGGCAACCAATGCCAAAGCCCCACCGGCAGGCGGTACACGATTTGCCAATGCCTGCAAATCAATATCAGCCATCACGTCAGCATTATGCACTGCAACCAAGCCATGGCCGGGCAATAAATCCATGGCTTTTCTAACACCACCTCCGGAATCAAGCAGCTCTTTCTCCCGACTATAATAAAGGCGCACACCAAACTTTGATCCATCATCTAAAAAATCGATTAATTTTTCCGCATGGTGATGCACATTGATGACAATATCGTGAATTCCCTGCCCAGCCAAAGCCCGAATCACATGCACGATCGCAGGCTCATCATAGATCGCCATCATGGCTTTGGGTCTGTCTGAGGTCAGCCATTTAAGCCTTGTTCCCAAGCCTGCGGCCAGAATAACCGCGCGATTCACTTCGTTCATGTTACAAGATTTAACGGGCTAATAGTTTTAAAAGTTCCGGCATTTTTTCCAATGCTGCGTCACGTCCACGCTCAATTTCCTGATCTGGATTGGAAAAATCATGCCATTGTGTAAAACCAACCAGTGGTTCGATAAGTACATCTGCAAAAGCTTTTTTATACTGTCGGAGATAAAGTGCCTTGATCTGTGTTGCCCAATCAATCATGCCAATCACATGTGTAGGCTCTTTGCCGGGATGTGGACGCGCACCCACATTCACTGCCACCACAACCTGACCCATTGTTGCCACCATCTTACCCTCTTTGGATGGCAATTCACTTGATAGTGCGCCATCCACAAAACGGCTGCCATCAATCTCCACAGGATCAAATACACCGGGTACCGCCATACTGGCTGCAATGGCCTGGCCCAGTTTTCCTTTTGAAATCAGATGACAATCACCCGTCGGAAACTGCACCGATGTGACATAAAGCGGAATTTTAAGATCGGTAAATAATTTAGCCTCACTAAGCTCTTCAACCATTTCAATCAGAGTGTTCACATCTGCCACTGCAATATCTGTCGCCGCACGTGTATACAGAATGGACTGACGAGCCACCGCAGTCAGCCGTGATAACCAGGTGGTATCCTCCATCTCTGCGCCTTCAATGAGTGGGATGTTGAGTTTTCCGAATGCCTCGGAATCAAGGAATTTATATACCCGATTACGCAGTAACTTCGCATCCGGTGTATGCGCATACATGGCACCAAACAGTGCGCCAATACTGGTTCCCACAATCGCAGCCGGGCGCAGGTTATGTTCTTCCAAGACCTCCAGAACCCCCACATGAGCCAAACCTCTACCCCCGCCCCCGCCCAAAGCAAGGACAAAACCATCCGGCTTACGAAATTGATTAAAAAAACCCGATAATAAACTCATGCATCCTCCGGCAATTGAGCAAGTGTTACTAACTTAGAGCATAGCAGTTCCACCTCATTTGTCGAAAGCCTCTGTGACTCTTTATCACGCAGGAAAAACACATCCACAACCCGTTCACCAAATGTTGAAATCGTCGCTCCCCTGATGTCATAACCAAGTTCTGTGATTTCATCTGCAAGCTCCGCCAGCAATCCCGGTCGATCAGCAGCCGTCACCTCAATCGCTGTCTGATGACTGGATGCATGAGGCAGTTCTCTCGCATGTACCGTGACCTCACCCATCAGTAGTGTGGGTTTATACTTAGGAATACTCGGGCGAACATGCCTGTCACCACTCTCAAAAACACTATTAATTCGCTCTTGAAGGCGCTGCATATCGCCCTGCTGACTCAACGCATCGCCTTCGGCATCCTGAATGTGGAAAATGTCCAAAATCCGGCCATCTAAAAGCTCATAAGCCTGAGCTGCCATAATATTGATATGGCCCGATGCAATACAGCCTGTCAGTGCTGCAAACAGACCAGTCCGTGCCTTTGCAACCACCATGACCATGGTCTCAGCATTGATTTCATCGGTCACAAACTCAATACCATGGCTACCTGCTGAACTCAGTAAAAGTTTGCCCATCGGATAGAGATGGCGTGGAGGGAAATTCATAACACACCGCCACGGCAACACTTCCAGAACACTTTTCATGGCAGCCTGATCTTTTCCAGCCATGATAAGGGTACTTTCAAGGCGAGTCCCGATACGTCGTTTCAAAACTTCGCCTTCAACACCTTCTCCCATCAACACCTGTTGGGTCGATTGATAAAGCTGACGAAGCAAGCCCCCCTTCCAATCGTTCCAGACACTTGGCCCCACGGCTGAAATATCTGCCACAGTCAGTAACAACAGATAATCAAGCCGCTCCATATCACCCACTTTATCTGCAAATGTCTGAATTACCTCTGGATCTGATAAATCCGAACGCTGTGATAACATCGCCATGTAAAGGTGTTCTTTCACCAGCCAGGCGACAAGCTCTGTTGCATCCTGATTAAGTCCAATACGCTGACAAAATTGATAAGCCATCTTTTCACCATTCTCCGAATGGTCACCGGCAACCCCTTTGGCGATATCGTGGAAGATAAGCGCAATGTAGAGAACCTCAGGCCTGCTGATTTTATGACAGACTTCATGTGCAAGCGGCAACCGCATTTCACGTTCTTCATGAAACATATTTCGTGCTTCACCCACAGCTCGAATCGTATGTTCATCCACGGTGTAAGCATGGTAGCGGTTGAACTGCCCAAGCCCCACCACTTCGCGAAATTCCGGAATGAAACGCCCCAAAACACCCGTGTCGTTCATCTTTTTTAATGCCCAGGCGACATTTCTTTTATCCCGAAGTATCTCCAGAAAACTCCGATGTGCATCCGAATCAGCACGAAACCCATCATCAATCAACAAAACATCTTCCCGCATCTGCCTGAGTGCATTACTGGAAAGTCTGCGATGATCCTTTTGAGCCACATGAAATATCCTGAGCAAACGAAGTGGCTCTTCTTTGAATACACGTTCATGTTCGATACCGACACGCTGACCTTCAAGTGTAAAACCATCACCCAGATTATGTGTGAATGAAAACAGTTGCGGATGCAGGCGTTCCTGAAAATGCAACAACAACATACTGGTCACACGTACCACCCGGCCCACATGACGGAAATAATCTTTCATGAATACTTCCACCGCTGGTCGTGCATCAACTTCTGTATAACCCAGTGCTTCAGTCAATATTGCCTGTTGCTCAAATCCCAGGCGATCTCCTGCACGTTTGTTTTCCAGATGTAATCCTGCCCTGCACCGCCAGAGAAAAGCCTGCGCAGCCATTAGCTGATCATGCTCTCTTGAAGAGATAATCTGTTCGTCAATCAGTTCCTCAACCTCAAAATTATACCATGCCTTGGCAATCCAGAAGATCGCCTGAATATCACGCAAACCACCCTGCCCTTCTTTGATATCCGGTTCCATCAGAAAGGCCGTGCCACCCGTACGTTCATGGCGTGTTTTCAACTCTGCAAACTTTGCCTCAACAAAGGCTTTGCGACGCCGCTTGAAAAAAACTTTTAGCTTCTCCTGAACATTTTCGTAAAGCTCACCGTGCCCACAAATAAGGCGTGATTCCATTGCTGCAGTTGCCGAATCCCAATCTTCTTTCACATGTTTCATGGTCTCTTTCACAGAACGTACAGCATGTCCAAGTTTGATATTCAGATCCCAAAGAGCGTAAAGAAAAGTCTGAACCTCCTCCTCAAGTTCTGCCGAAAGCTGGTCAGGAAGTAAAAACCAGATATCCCAGTCTGACTGAGGTGCCAATTCTCCACGTCCATAACCCCCAACAGCCACCAGATCAATCTGTGCTGCCGCATGGGGTGCACTCTGCTGCCAGAGTTTCACGAGCAAATTATCAACACCTCGACACATATGACTCATCAAAATGTCACCACTGACACCCTGTTGAAACATCTCCTCTACCTGATCATAGAGCAATTGCAGCGTCAGTTTTGCATCATTTTTAATTTCATTTATATCATGTGACATTTTTTTTATCCGCAACCATCCGTTTCAAATGATCTAACAAGTTCATCGCATCCATGGGACGTAATTCATCAAGGTTAATTCTCTCGACTTCCTCGGCCAACCGGGTCAGACGAGCACTCTCTTCATCCTGCTTTCGACGCTCAGCTTCAGCAAACAATCCCAACTGAGCATGGCCTGTTTCTGCATGCAGTTCAGATTCATGTTCAAGCCTGAAGAGATGCTCACGTGCACGGCGTACAACATCAGGAGGCAGCCCCGCCAGTTGTGCCACTGAAACGCCATAAGAGCGATCAGCAGCATCCTCAGCCACCTTATGCATAAAGATGACCTGTCCATTCCATTCACGCACGGTCACTGATGCATTAAATGCCTGATCAAAATTATCGGGAAGTTCGGTTAATTCATGATAATGCGTTGCAAAAAGTGTTAATACATCTTTGGCCTCGATCAGCTTTTCGGCCACAGCCCATGCAATGGCCAACCCGTCCCAGGTACTGGTTCCACGGCCAATCTCATCGACAATCACCAGAGAACGTGGTTCAAGCTGATTCAGAATCGCTGCGGTCTCCATCATCTCCACCATAAAGGTGGAGCGTCCCGATGCCAGTTCATCGCCCGCACCCACACGGGTAAACAATCGTTTCGTCAAGGGGATACGAGCAGAATCCGCAGGTACAAAACAACCCACATGTGCCAACCACACCATCCAGGCGACCTGCCGCATATAAGTTGATTTACCACCCATATTTGGCCCGGTCAGCAACATAAATCGACGTGTCTTTAAATCCATTTCCGTATCGTTGGCCACAAAGGGATCATCTTTTAGACATTGTTCAACCACTGGATGCCGGCCAGCTTCGATTTTCATGGAGCGTCCCGCATGAATCTCAGGACGGACATAGCGAAATTCGACAGCAACATGCGCAAAACAGCAAAGCACATCAAGCTTTGCCACAGCACTTGCTGCATTCTGAATCGTTCGGGCATGCGAAGATATCTGTTGGCGAAGTGATTCAATCAATGCATCTTCCTGAGCCATAGCGGCATCTTTAGCACCAAGAATTTCTGACTCAAACTTATGTAATTCATCCGTAATAAAGCGCTCGGCATTCACCAGAGTCTGCTTTCTGACATAATCCGCTGGTGCAGCAGCGGCTTGTACCTTTGAAATTTCAATGAAATAACCAAATACTTTGTTATATTTAACCCTGAGATTGGTAAGGCCAGTCCGTTCCCGTTCTTTTGCCTCGTAATCTTTCAGCCAGTCTCCCGCATCTTTTGCCAGACTACGCAGACGATCAAGCTCGACATCAAAGCCCTCTTGAATGACGCCTCCATCACGAAACATAGCTGGTGGCGTCTCCACAATTGCGGAGTCCAAATGCTCTGCCAGTAACTCCAGCCCTGTCAGCGAAGACTTAATATCAGAGAAGAGCCCTGTTCGATCACCCAATGCAGCAGAAAGCGCAGGAAGTGCATTCATACTCTCTGCCAATCCCCGAAAATCCCTTGGAGCCGCTCGATTCAATACCACTCGGGTCAGCATCCGTTCCATATCTCGAATATGTTTCAGACTTGCCCGAATCGTTGCCGATGTTTCCCGGTCATCATAAAAACTCTCAACCGCATCCTGCCGGGCATGGATCACCTGAATATCAGCCAGCGGATGATTAACCCAATCCCTTAAAAGGCGCGCACCCATAGGGCTTATTGTATGGTCAAGCACATGGATCAGGCCTGCTTTTGGGTCGCCTGTGAGTGATGCGTAAACTTCCAGGTTTCTTCGTGAACGTGCATCGATCCTCATACCTTCGGACATGTCATGAAAGACAGGTAACATCAGATGGTCCAAATCGCATTTCTGAGTCTGGCCAAGATAAACCAGCACCGCTCCCACAGCAGCAGCTACATTGGGGTGTGCCTCCAGATTCAATGATTGCCAGTCCTTCACACCATAATGCTGTTGTAACTGTTCGCGCGCGACATCCTGTGAGAAACTCCAATCGCCCGGATGATAAATACCACACAAAACCTCAATACTACTCTTGGACTGAACCAGAAGTTCAGCAGGGTTTAATACATTCAGACGCTCATCCAGTTGAGAATCACCTATGCCATCAAATAACTTCCATTGCCCTGAAGCAAGATCAAGTGCTGCAATCCCCCAACTATCCCGGTATCGATAAAGTGCTACAAGTGATGCGCTGTTTTCCTGTTTGAGAAGTTCAGATTCAGTAATCGTTCCGGGTGTAACCACACGAACAACATCCCGACGAACCGGCCCTTTTTTTCCATCGGGTGCTTCCATCTGCTCACAGATTGCCACACGTTTACCTGCAGCTACTAATTTTGAAAGGTAGTTATCCGCCTGATGCCAGGGAACTCCCGCCATGGGAATATCATCACCGTTAGATTTCCCACGTTTTGTCAGTGCAATATCAAGAATTTTTGACGCTTCAACAGCATCATCAAAAAACATCTCATAGAAATCGCCCATACGATAAAAGAGCAGGCAATCTGCATACTCCCCTTTAATAGAAAGGTACTGCATCATCATCGGAGTGTGAGGAGCGCTATCAGCCTTTTTTACCATCGCTGTAGATTAGAAGGCAGCTGAAAACAAATCTATAGCAAAAAAATAAATTTGTTATAACCATTTAATATATCGTTGATTTTTAATATGGAATAAAGAAAAAAAGTGGCCCGGAAGCATACAGAAGGGAGGGGAAGGGAAGGGGTATCTGTACACTTTTGATCCGGGCCTAAACCTCAGTAGATAAATCTACCAAGGCTTAACTGCTTTACATATAAATTTAATCAAGCAAATAGCCTGCCAAAATTTAATGTCGTTTAGAAAAAAAAGGCCCGGAAGCACACAGAAAAAGGGGAAGGGAAGGGGTATCTGCATACTTTTGATCCGGGCCCAAACCTCAGTGGATAAATCCACCTCGATTTAAACTGGTGAAGTTCATCTTCACATCAACAATCCCTCGTCGATGGAGCGCACCTTAACCTGCTTTCAATCAGATTCAACATAAATTTTCTTTCATGTTTCCTGAATCTAATCGACTGAAAGTATCTTCCCATTCAGAATCGATAATATAAACCATTTCACAATAAAAAACCACTTAAAAATTCTGGTTATATACGAGCTGTTTTATCTGCTGCTGCCCTAACCGGGGCAAAGCTATGGCGATGATGTATACACGGCCCAAATTTCCGAAGGGCATCCATATGCAGCTTGGTTCCGTAACCCTTGTGTTTTGAAAACTGATAGACTGGAAAACGGCAATCGATATAGCGCATCAGACGATCCCGGACGACCTTAGCCATAATGGATGCTGCCGCAATTTCCTGCACCTTATCGTCGCCACCAATCACTGCTGAAACAGGAATCGATACGTCTGGACAACGATTGCCATCCACCACCACTTCAGATGGTGTGATATCCAATCCATCTACAGCCCTTCGCATTGCAAACATGGTCGCATGTAAAATATTCAGACGATCAATCTCTTCAACGTTCGCCTGTGCCACCGCATAAGCCACCGCATGTTTGCGAATATGATGATAAAGACGAATCCGTTTTTTTTCCGATACTTTTTTAGAGTCCCGATATTGCCCCAGCAACGGATCATTCGGAGATAATATCACTGCAGCAGTAACAACCGGGCCTGCCAATGGCCCACGCCCGACCTCATCAACACCAGCAAGCATCTTATTCATGAACCACTGTTCTAATGTCATAGTTCGATTGCCAGCGTTTTTTGGTAAACCAGAGCACGATCGCAAATTGCACAGCCACGATACAGGTTCCCATGAATGCATTCCCTTCCCCTTGAGGGAAAAAGAATATATCTAAAATATCCAAACCTGTTGCATTGGCGATCGATGGGAGAAGGCCATACAGAACAATAAGATAAAGAACTGCTGTGATATCAGCACGCTTGCGCTGTTGGCTAAAATTAACCCACAAAATAATACAGACATCGCGCAATACAAAAAGGTAAAGCGCCACAAAAAACAAACTGGACTCAAAGCCTTTTCCAACAGGAAAAACAGATGCCAATGTCATGCAAATCATAAAAGCAAACAGCAATGTTATGAACCAGCACGGTAAAATTCGACTGATCTGTTGCCATTTTTTTTGTTCAAACATCGTTTTAAGGCGCAAGAAAATCACAGGGTCTTTTGATTCCACAAAAATCATGAGATAAGTCAAAACCAGTGCCACCAGACAGGCAACAAGCAAGCGTGAAGAACCCACTCCGCCCCACCTCATGACCAAGGCATCATCAACAAAGCCCATCAGATAACCCATCAACCAGATGACAAAAAGTGTCCAGCCCCAAATGCCATGTTGCATCTGCAATTCTGAACGCATCGCGTGATAGATGCCTATCCATGCCCAGGCCACATAAAAAACGAGTGATATAAGGACAAAATCCATATAATTCATAGTAATGCCATACCACTCTGCCGAAATTTTCTGATTAAAAGCCAGTTGCAATAGCGGTGCAGCTGCCATAAGCCCAAACACGGCATAAACGGTCGCCTGTGAACGGGCGACTGAACGATCCTTTTTCAAGATTTGCAAACTCGCCACCAAAGCAACTGATTGAGAAAAAAGTCCACAAAGCACAAACAACAACATCACTTTTATAACAACTGAAAATGGTTTGTCTGCACTTGTCAGGTACACCAGCAGACATATTGCAGCGCCATACCAGGAATAAATCGTAGCTCCGAGCAACTTACCCCAACTCATATCCCATGCACTCATGGCAGACATACGTTGATTCTCCCATGTGTGGCTTCGTACCTCCGAAAGAATCGATTCAGCAGCCAGACTGGCCCCCCAAAGCATGCTGATCAGACCACAAAGTGTTAATGCCAGATTAGCCACCCCCTGCCCCCATTCCTGATCATTGAGAAGATAGGCAAGTAGAAACATTGCCCCCAATACCAACGGCATGCCAATGAGGCGATGCGGAGTGACTTCCAACCAGAGATTCCGGCGAAACTCAGGATTAAACATGGTCTGTTTCCTGCATCTTATCCAAATAGGCAGCGTGCATATCCCGTTTTTCCTCTGCAAAAGAGGCAATCGGCACATGAGATTCGATCAATTGTTTCAGCAGATTGTGCTGTAATGTTTTGTCGCAGGAGAATGAAAACGAAGCCTGCCAAACATCAGCCTGATCATCAATTTGAATGGCGGATATCCCACCAATGTTTTTGAGTACTGAATCAAGTTCAGGGAAATCTGATGCTAATTTCAAACGTAATTGGCAAGATGCCACAGAGCTCTCATACCCATGAATCACATCCTGAGAAATAATTTTCCCCTGACGCATCACCAGCATGTGGGTCGAATAGGCCTCAAGCTCGGTAAGAATATGTGAGGAGACAATCAGCGTCAGACCCAAATCGCGCAAGCTTAAAAACAGTGTTGCCAATGAATGGCGCGCTTCCGGGTCCAGACCCGATGCAGGTTCATCGAGTAACAATAAAGGTGGTTCATGCACAATCGCCTGTGCAATCGCCAAACGTTGCCTTAAACCGCGTGAAAGCTCTTTGGCTCGCACCTGCATACGATCCGAAATATCCAAACGTTCCGCAGCCTGCTGTACAGCATGTTCGACTTTATCAGCCTCAATACCATGTGCACAGGCATGATATCTGAGGCAACGTTCAACCGTTAAGTCTTCATACAAACCAAAAAAGTCAGGCAGATAACCAGTTTTTCGATGTGTCATACGAGGATGCTGAGTTATATCATCACCATCCAAATAAATGACTCCGGAAAGCGGTTGGTCCAGCGCAGCCAAACAATGAAGCAATGTTGTTTTACCTGCCCCATTAGGGCCGACTAATGCAACAACACTGCCTTTTTCAACCGTAAAAGAGACATCATCCAAAGCCCGAACACCCGGATATTCAAAGCAGAGATGCTCAACCTTAATCAACCTCTCAGACTCGCTCCAAAGCGTTGGTTCATTGATTCAACCATAGCTGCTGAAACTGCATCAACCTCATCCTGAGTCAATGTTTTCTCTGGTGACTGTAGCTCCAGTCGCACACCCAGACTGATTTTATCTTCAGGCACACCTTTACCGGTATAGCGATCAAATATCCGCACACCAGTCAGTAACTTTCCGCCTGCTTTTCGGGCGGCCTGTACGATGTCTTCTGCTCGGGTGTCACGATCAAAAAGAAACACAAGATCTCTTTCCACACCGGGAAATTCCGGCAATGGCACAAACTTCAGCTGTTTACCACCTGGCAGCGCATCCAAATTCATTGATGCAACATATACAGGCATCTCAATATCAAAACCATCTGCAATGCCAGCATCCACCTTACCGATATGCCCCACCACAGATTTACCAATGAAAACCTTAGCACGCTGCCCTGCCTGCAAGCCCATCATTCCATCACCCGTTCCATTACTCATTCGATCAGATGCCCCTTCATCATCGGCCATAAAACGTGCAACCAGCCCACGTGAAGCAAGCCATACTTCAATCGCACCTTTAAGATCAAAAAAATCTGTTTGTCTTGCATCTGTGTGCCACTCATCGCGCTGGGCTTCGCCGGTCATCAGCCATGCAATGACATTACACTCACGATGAACGCCATTTTTTCGGATATATGTACGGCCCTGTTCCACCAGAGCCACGCCCGACTGCTGACGATTCAAATTATATTTAGCCGTATTCAGCAAACCCGGCCAAACACTGCGCCGCATGACACCCATAGCCTCGGAAATCGGATTTTTCAATGCAATATCATTGTCATCAGCTGCGCTGAACAACCGCTGTTCGTCGAGTGAAATAAACGCGTAATTAATCACCTGAACAAAACCCAAAGCCACAGCACTGCTGATCGCTGTATCGACTTTGCACGGTTTAATCGTTGTCAACGCTGGCAACACTTCCGGGATGGCATCAAAACCAATCACACGTGCATACTCTTCGGAAATATCTTCAGCAATCGAAATATCATGACGATGACTTGGCACCTGGACTTCCAGTTGATCACCGGCATCTGAAGGCTTACGCACAATGCCAAAACCCATACGACTCAACACTGCATCCGCAGAGTCAGGCACAGCAATGCCTAAACGTGATTCGATGCGTTTCATATTAACAGCAATGGACCTGTTTTTTATCAATGCCTCTGCATCGCCTGTTTCACTCACAACACTCGCTTGGCCACCAAACAACCCAAGAATCATGTGTGTCGCCTGATTCATTGCCACAGCAATCATAGCCGGATCAACACCGCGCTCAAAACGCATGGATGACTCCGAAACCAGTCCATAAGTACGGCGTGTTGTGCTGATCAATGCGGCACGAAATGCTGCGGACTCCAGGATGATATTTTTTGTCTTCCCCGTCACCCCCGTGGGTTCAGAGCCCATGATGCCAGCCAGTGCCACCACGTTGTCATCATCGGCAATCACCAGGTCACCTTCATTCAATGACACATCACGGCCATCCAGAGTTAAGAAGTGTTCGCCTGCTTTTGTAACACGTACTTGCAGGTTTCCGTTGAGTCTATCCGCATCAAAAGCATGCATCGGCTGCCCCAAATCCAGCATCGTGTAGTTCAACACATCCACCACACCATTCACCGGGCGTTGCCCGGCTGCAATCAACCGTACTTTCATCCAGTCAGGTGAATCTGTAACCGTCACACCTTCAATTCGGCGCGCTAAATACAAAGGGCAATCAACTTTCGCTGACACAGAGATATCAGGTGATGATATCGAAGTATCTTCTTTTGCAAGCTCATCACCTGGCTCAATCAAAGGCAGATCATAATCTGCCGCCAAATCACGTGCTAAACCACGCGCACTCATGCAATCACCACGGTTTGGCGTAATATCCAGATCAATCACAGCTTCTTCAAGCTCCAGATATTCGCCAACCTCCATACCAACAGGCGCATCCGCAGGTAAAATCAACAAACCTGCTGCATCTTCAGCCACACCAAGTTCAACCTCGGAACAGCACATGCCGAAGCTGGTCTTGCCACGAATGTTGCCTTTTTTAATTTTCAGGCCATTCGGGAGTGTTGTACCTATCGTTGCAACAGGAACCTTGTCACCCTCTTCCATATTGGATGCACCGCAAACAATCGCCAACGGTTCAGCTTCTCCAATATCAACCTTCAGCAGCTTCAGTTTATCGGCATCGGGATGCGGTTTCATCTCTTGAATCAGCCCTACACGCACACCTTTAACGGCAGTACGCGGCTCTTCGATGCTTTCCACTTCATGCCCGAGACGAATCAGATTGTCCGCAACCCTTTGTGGTGAATCTGTCAGTGGTGTGTGTTCCTTCAGCCAGGACAAAGGTAATTTCATGATCCCATCCTCCTTAAGAAACGCACATCGTTTTCAAAGAACAGTCTCAAATCAGGAATTCCCTGTTTCAACATCACCAGACGTTCCACACCCAAACCAAAGGCAAAACCGGAGAATTTTTCGGAATCAATACCTACGGAATTTAATACATTCGGATGAATCATGCCCGAGCCCAAAATTTCAATCCATCCACTTCCTTTACAAATTCGGCAACCTTTACCTGAACAAAACACACAGCCAATATCAACCTCAGCAGAAGGCTCAGTAAATGGGAAATAATGCGGCCGCAAACGGATCGGCAAATCTTTTTCAAAATAGGTGGAAAGAAAGTGTTTCAACACCCCTTTTAGATGTGCGAGTGAGACATCATGATCCACCTTGAACACCTCAACCTGATGAAACATCGGAGAATGTGTCACATCATAATCACAGCGATAAACCCGGCCCGGTGCAACAACAGAAAGTGGTGGTTCAACCCCCTCTTCCATGAAGCGTTTCATGGTACGAATCTGTACCGGTGATGTATGCGTGCGAAGCAGCATCGGTTTCGCTTCCGATTCCGATTCCGCTACATTTGCATCCTCATCGTCTTTCAGGAAAAAAGTATCATGCATGGCACGTGCTGGATGTTCAGGAGGAATATTCAATGCATCAAAGTTATGAAATTCATCCTCAATTTCGGGGCCTTCAGCGATATCAAATCCCATCTGAGTAAAAATCGCTGTCATCTCATCCAGTCCGGTTTGAACCGGATGTTTTGAACCGCGTGTCCGGCTCCGCCCTGAAAGGGTTACATCAATACGCTCTGCCTCGATGCGCTGCTGCGTTTCAAGTTCCTGAAGCGCAACTTCAGCCTCACGCAAGGCATTGCCCAATACCTGCTTAACAATATTGACGCTCTGGCCGATCACAGGGCGCTCTTCAGCCGCAAGTTTACCCACACCTTTCAATACTTCTGTCAGTGAGCCCTTCTTACCAAGATAACGAACCCGCAGTTCAGTCAATGCAGCCACATCGGTCGCCGCAGTAAAAGCAGTCAGTGCTTCCTGCTGTAAAACACTTAACTGCTGATTCAGCGCATCAATCTCACTCATAACGCTCCCCTGATTTTAATTCATCCGGCTTCAGGCTTCCTGCCTTTCACCTCAGACGTATTTGAACATACGATTTCCAAACATTCACTAAAGCCAGCATCCTGAGTGGAAGCCGTATCTAACAAAAACAAAAAAAGGCAGGACTGCGAACAGCCCTGCCTTCGATTTCATTACCACTTATAACCGGCCGGAACCGGAACAGTGTTTTTACTGAATCTGTGCGCGAGCTGCTTCTGCCAGCTTCGCAAAACTATCTGCATCACGTACAGCAATATCAGCCAGAACCTTACGATCCAGTTCGATACCAGCCAGCGACAAACCGTTCATAAAACGGGAATAGGTCAAACCATGTTCACGTGCCGCAGCATTAATACGGACAATCCACAGGCTGCGGAAATCACGTTTTTTAACTTTACGGTCACGGTATGCATACTGACGTGCCTTATCAACCGCCTGGGTTGCTACACGAAAACAGCTTTTACGGCGACCACGGTAGCCCTTGGCTGCCTTGATAACTTTCTTATGACGCGCATGCGCCTGTACACCGGATTTTACTCTAGGCATCTTGCTCTCCTGCTACCTTTAAATCAGCGGCCTGGAACCAAACGGTTCAAGGATTTAACATCAGATGGTGCAACCATTTCCGTACCACGGATGTTACGTTTACGCTTGGGTGACTTCTTGGTAAGAATATGATTACCAAAAGCATTATTACGTTTCCACTTACCGCTTCCCGTCTTTGAAAAACGCTTTGCAGCACCACTGTTTGACTTCATTTTAGGCATAATTTATTACTTCCTATTACTTCTTAAGCGGTGCAACGATCATAATCATCTGCCGCCCTTCCAGATTTGGAACCTTTTCCGGCTTACCCAAATCTTCAACCTCTTTTGCGATGTATTTCAATTGATCCGCACCGCGTTCTGTGTAAGCCATTTCGCGTCCGCGAAAACGGACACTCAGCTTCACTTTATTTCCCTGCTCAAGGAACTTTCGTACCTGTTTGAGCTTCACATCCAGATCATGCTGATCTGTACTTCCGCGCACTTTCACCTCTTTTACCTGGATAACGTGCTGCTTCTTTTTTGCCTCATTGGCCATCTTACTTTGTTCATACTTGTACTTACCGTAATCAATGATCTTACAAACCGGAGGTTTTGCATTGGGTGACATCATCACCAAATCAAGCCCTGCCGCTTCAGCCTTCGCTATCGCCTCTTTCCGGGAAATTACACCGATCTGCTCACCATCATGACCGATAACACGCATTTCTGCCGCTTCGATTTCATAATTGGTTGCCAACTCTTTCTTAGCTATCTGAGCCCCCTATCGGTATTCAGTTTTCATGACTTGCATCTCTTTAAGCCAATCTTCCACATGCATTGAACCGAGATCTTCACCACTTCTGCTACGAACAGAAACCGTTCCTTCATCCCGTTCGCGATCACCTGCAACCAGAATATAAGGCACCCTTGCCAAAGTATGGGCGCGCACTTTATAGCCGACCTTTTCGTTTCGCAAGTCCGATTCTACTCTGAAGCCTTTTTGGAACATCTGGTCCGCTATTTTTTGTACGTATTCAGACTGACTTTCCGAAATATTACAGACCACTGCCTGCACCGGTGCCAGCCAGAAAGGAAACTTCCCTTCATAGTGCTCAATCAGGATCCCAATAAAGCGCTCCATTGAACCTAAAATTGCTCTATGCAACATCACAGGTGTCTGTTTGCTGTTATCATCCGCGATATATTCCGCATCAAGGCGGCCCGGCATAGAGAAATCAACCTGAATCGTTCCACACTGCCACACACGACCCAAACAATCTTTCAAAGAAAATTCAATTTTAGGGCCGTAAAATGCACCCTCGCCCGGGTTCAGGCCATATTCCAACCCTTTACCCTGAAGCGCTTCATGCAACGATGTCTCTGCTTTATCCCATTGCTCATCGCTACCCACACGCTTCTCAGGACGATCAGAAAGGAAAATAATCACATCTTCAAAACCAAATGTTTTATAAGTTTTGAAAACAAGATCGATAAAATCGCCCACTTCGCCATTAATCTGATCCGGCGTGCAAAAGATATGTGCATCATCCTGCACAAAGTTACGCAAACGCATCAAACCATGCAGCGTTCCGGAGGGTTCATTGCGATGACATGAGCCAAATTCAGCCAGACGTAGCGGCAGATCGCGATAAGAGTGCAATGCCTGATTATAGACCTGCACATGGCAAGGACAGTTCATCGGTTTGATGGCATAATCACGATTTTCTGTACTTGTGGTAAACATATCCTCACGGAATTTTTCCCAGTGACCGGATTTTTCCCAAAGTTTGCGATCTACAACCTGCGGTGTTTTGATTTCCTGGTAGCCGTTTTCAAGCATCACCTGGCGAATTTTATTCTCCACCACCTGCCAGATGCTCCAGCCTTTTGGGTGCCAGAAAATCATGCCCGGTGCTTCATCTTGCAAATGGAAAAGTTCCAACGCTTTACCAATTTTTCGATGATCCCGCTTCTCTGCCTCTTCCAAACGATGCAGATAGGCTTTCAGGTCATCTTTGCTCGTCCAGGCCGTACCGTAAATACGCTGTAGCTGCTCATTATCCGAACTGCCTTCCCAATAAGCGCCGGAAACGCGCATCAACTTGAAATGTTTGAGTTTTGAGGTGTTTGGCACATGCGGGCCACGGCAGAGATCTTTCCAATCGCCCTGACGGTAGACAGTGACTGCCTCACCTTCAGGAATACGAGCAATCAATAACGCCTTATATTTTTCGCCCATGCTTTCAAAATGTTTAATCGCCTCGTCACGATCCCACGCTTCACGCGTAATATCAATACCACGCTTGGCAATTTCCTTCATCTTGCCTTCGATTTTTTTCAAATCTTCCGGCGTAAAAGATCTTTCATAAGCAAAGTCATAGAAAAAACCATCTTCAATCACCGGCCCAATAGTCACCTGAGCTTCAGGAAACAACTCCTGAACCGCCATCGCCAGAAGATGCGCGGCGGAGTGCCGAATGACATCCAAAGCTTCTTCAGACTTCTCTGTAACCAGTGAAACACTATCACCATCAGACAATTTGCGAGAGAGATCACACGTCTCACCATTGACCTGTGCAGCAAGCACAGCACGGGCAAGGCCGGGGCCAATATCATTTGCCAGATCAAAGGCTGTGGCACCTTCAGACAGGGTGCGAACCGAACCGTCCGGCAATCGGATATCCATACTGTTTCACCCCTTTTAATATAGAAATTTCAAGGCCTGTTTTACCCTGAGAAAAAGGCTGCGGAAGCTAGTCACCGCTTCAAACAGGGTCAAGGAAAGCATCAAGTCAAAAAATGTTCCTTGCCTGTCAGCATCCGCTGCAAGTGACCTTTCAAGGTTGAAACAGATTGAAACAAAAAGGCCCCGGTCGGAATGACCAGAGCCTTTTGATGGATGGTAGGCTCGGGCGGTTTCGAACCGCCGACCCCCACCATGTCAAGGTGGTGCTCTACCCCTGAGCTACGAGCCTATTTTGGGTAACCCTCTTGCGAGGGCTGCGAAGAGTATTGCCCACCCCCAACACGGTCAAGGACGTATACCCAACCAAGCAGAAGATCGCCCCATGCCTGGATTTACATATTGATAGATCAGAGACTCCTCAGGTAAACGTGATTATACGATGCAAGCGATAGCGGTACATGCCGGATCACACCATGCACAATGAATAGATTGATTAAAAAGGAGGATGACAACCTGCCAGGACGGTATCTGACTATGGTCGCAGAGTTTGACCATTAATTCCTTGATCGAATGTTCAAACTGATAGTTTTTTCAAATCAGTAATTTAATTGAAGTGCAGATTTAAAAAGTTATGCTACGCTGAAAAATATTATGCAGCCAATTGTTTCAATATCTGATTTATCAAAAACCTATGCAGGTGGTCATCAAGCACTTAAACATGTGAGCCTTGATATCATGCCGGGTGAAATCCTTGCGTTACTCGGCCCGAATGGTGCGGGTAAAACCACACTGATTTCGATTATATGCGGTATTGTTGCTGCAAGTTCAGGTTCAGTTCACGTATCTGGTTTTGACATTGTGAGTGAATATCGAAAAACGAGGGCTTTGATTGGTCTGGTTCCGCAGGAATTAACCATCGGTGCGTTTGAAACGGTCTGGAACACACTCTCTTTCAGTCGAGGTCTGTTTGGTAAAGAACCTGATGCCGATTACCTTGAAACATTACTCAAAGAGTTATCATTGTGGGATAAAAAAGACGCCGCACTCATGGCATTGTCAGGCGGTATGAAAAGGCGGGTGCTTATCGGCAAAGCGCTCTCACACCAACCCTCTATTCTTTTTTTGGACGAACCCACAGCGGGTGTTGATGTGAATCTGCGTAAAGATATGTGGGCGATTGTTAAACGTCTGCGTGAGTCAGGTGTCACGATTATTTTAACCACGCACTATATTGAAGAGGCTGAAGCGATTGCAGATCGCGTGGGGGTTATCAACAATGGTGAGTTGTTGTTACTGGAAGACAAAGCGCATTTAATGCAAAAATTGGGTACACGGCAATTATGTATTGAACTTGAAGAAGCCGTTGACCAGTTGCCTGAAACATTGTCTCAGTGGGCACTGGAGCTATCGCATGAAGGTCATCGGCTGACGTATACGTATGATCAGAACAAATCCGAATCAAACATTGCGGCGCTGTTACATGCGATCAGTGAAACCGATTTGCTATTAAAAGACATCAATACTTCACAAAGCTCACTGGAAGAGATATTTATTAATCTTGTGGATGAAAAACAATGAATTATCAAGCTGTTAGAGTTATTTACAAATATGAGATGCTGCGCACATGGAACACCATACTGCAAAGCATCGCCTCGCCGGTGATCTCTACCGTATTATATTTTGTCGTGTTTGGTTCTGCGATTGGTTCACGTATGCAAGAGATCGACGGCGTCACCTACGGTCTGTTCATTGTTCCGGGCCTGATCATGCTGGCGCTGTTAACACAAAGTATCGCCAACGCATCGTTTGGCATCTTTTTTCCCAAGTTCACAGGCACCATCTATGAAGTAATGTCAGCACCGATTTCATTTATTGAGATTCTACTGGGTTACGTTGGTGCGGCGGCCACGAAGTCCTTTATCATTGGTTTGATTATTCTGGCAACGGCAGGTTTTTTTGTACCGCTGCAAATTGCCCACCCGATCTGGATGTTGGCCTTTTTAATATTAACCTGCATCTCCTTTAGCCTGTTTGGTTTCATTATCGGTATATGGGCCGATAACTTTGAGAAGTTACAACTCATACCGATGTTAATCATTACACCACTTGTCTTTCTTGGCGGAAGCTTCTACACAATTGATATGCTGCCACCCGCGTGGCAAACCATCTCACTGTTTAATCCGGTGGTCTATCTGATCAGCGGTTTTCGATGGAGCTTTTTTGAGGTCTCCGATGTGAGTGTTGGAATCAGTTTAGTGATGATACTCGTTTTTCTAAGCGCCTGCCTCCTCACGGTCTGGTGGATGTTTAAAACAGGTTATCAACTAAAAAAATAAACCAAGTTCAGCCCTAAACCATCAAGACAAGAGCCTCTATTCAATCCATTGAGTTTGACCCTTTGCAATCATAGGAACATTGCATTCATGGTCTTATGGTTAATGGTATGAATGTCTTTGGGGACAGGAGAGGGGATTATGCTCGAATATCTGCAACGCAAAACACGATACAATCAGTGTTTGAACCACAACCTACATATCAAAACGCAGCTTATTTCTGCTGAAAGGCTGGATAGGGCATGAAAATTAGCCAATCAAGCCCTGTCCCCAAATACACTTTGCCCAAAACTGTTGTAATGTCAGCAATAATTCTTGATATGTCACGGTCTAAAACTCCGAATTGTAGCTACAATTTGGAGTTGCACGCAAACTATAGCCAATCAGCTGTATTCGTCATTACATAAGTTATTAAAACGTTAATCACGAGCTAAAGTATCTAAGGGGCTGACCACTGCCCCAAGGTTTTGCTGCAATACATGCGTATATATTTCAGTCGTTTTCACATCGGCATGGCCAAGAAGCTTTTGCACCACGCGGATATTCGTGCCCGATTCAAGCAGATGTGTCGCAAATGAATGTCGAAGGGTATGGGTGGTGACACGTTTGTTGATACCTGCTTTTTGACTGGCTGAACGAATCGCTTTTTGCAGCCCTGACTCGCCAAGATGATGGCGGCGAATTTCACCTGACTCGGGATCTTTTGATAAAGACTTGGATGGAAACACATATTGCCATTCCCATAATTTCGGGGCATTGGGATATTTCTTTGCTAAAGCGCCGGGCAACCAAACATTGGCCGTACCCTCAGCAATATCACGTTCAAACAGATGTTTCACACGCTCCAAATGATTAGCTAGCTCATCCCGAACCGATTGCGGCAATAAGGTGGTGCGATCTTTATCCCCCTTGCCTGCACGAACCGTGATATAGCCGTTACCAAAATCAATATCCTGCACACGTAACCGCAGCCCCTCCATCAATCGCAAACCACCACCATACATGATTCGCGCTATCAGATGATGAACACCCTCGATTTCCGCCAACAACGATTGCATTTCACCCCTGCTTAACACAACAGGGAGTCTTGGCTGCCTTCTCGCACGCACCGGCGCCAAATCATCAGCCAGCGGCAAATCCAAAACATCGCGATAGAGAAATACAATGCCATTAAGTGCCTGATTTTGCGTTGATGTGGCGACATGTTTGTCCACTGCCAAATGGGTGAGAAATGCCTCAACCTCTGCTTTGCCCATATCTTTGGGATGACGTGTGCCGTTAAACTTGATAAACCAGCGAATCCAGCGGCTATAAGCTTCTTCAGTTCTTTTTCCATAATGATGATAACGCAACACTTCGTGAACTTGGTCCATTAACTTCACAGCCTTGGGGCGGTACTTCGATTTATTGTTGACCTTCGACTCGAATCGGGACATCGTACCTCCATTCCGTGTTTTCATCTTAATACGGGATACGGGGGAATTATGTCCGTATATATAGAAAAAATACATGGAATTTTTTCCACGTATCAACACTGTTAGGCGTCTAGGAGATATCAGTGCGAAACAATAAATTTTTATTAATTGCCATGCTTTTGGTGGGCATTTCTAATTTTGGGTGTGCAGAATTAGAACAAGCTCATCGTTCTCAAGTACGTGCCGACGAGTTGATGAACCAGTTAAATCGATCGAGAGAAGAGGAAACAATCCCCATGCCCGAATCATGGAAGTTCCCTCAAGTAATTGAATCAGCAAGGGCAATTAGCCCAAACAATGAGGAAGGAAAATCTTTTAACAGGTTTGGCCTCGTTTATACACTTGACGAGCTTGCGAAATTAACATTGTCTTCCATGTCCGCTGAAGAACTTCAAAAATACGCTGACATTGTTACTCATGCATACCCAGATGCTGTTGCACGGGGATTCCCTCCTTCATGCAACGACCTTCCAATTGAGAAATTAGACGAAACAGCTGTAGCAGGGCTCGCTTATATCTCTATAAATGCGTTAAACGAAGATACACGAAATAAAGCATCTGTGTGCCTAGTAGTTATTCAGAAGAAGCTGAGTCAACATGGCAGGTAACAGCCTAACCAAGCGCTCCACCCGACCAAAAACCGCTACACGGTTTTCGTCGAGTGAGCTTGGTCGTTAGCCGTATAAAAAAATCACGGAGATTTTATGCCAAAGGGTCAAAGAATTATTGTTTTTCTAGCAGTCCTTATACTGCTCTTGATCGTATATTGGGCATTCAAGAGTCCGATTGATTCTCTAAACGATAAAGGGATAGTGATAATGTCTTCACTTATTATGTTGTCCTTTACTACCTTGTTAGCAGAGCATTTCTTTACAAGACCTACTGATGTAGTCGCATCATCCGTTTCAATTTTATTACTGTTGTCTCCATTACACGCCGCATTAAAAGATATGGGGGCATGGTACTGGATATTCTGGTTTTATAGTTGCGCTGTATTACTCATTTCTCTGATTTCATTGTTATTTCTCGATAGCTATAAATCATCTGCCGATATGAAAAATAAAACATCAGCAGTACTTAAAACAGTAGCTATCAGATTTGGAAATGGTCGTTTTATGTGGTTCTCATTGTTTGCTCTTTCCGTTCTTTTTTATGTAGACAGTCAATCGCCTCTATTCATAGTGTTATTTATTTATGCTTCCGTATTACTACTTATTGACCCAAAGAAAGCGATATTTTCGATTAAGTCATTAGCAAGCCGAACTGAAACTGAAATTGCAAAATTATTTGGAATTCAATCATCAAGTGCTTACTTGGCGCGCATGTACCCCAATTGCGCTCCTGTAAATAGATTTGATGTCGTGGGTTTTTTGTCTAATTCAAGTGGTCACGAGTCGTGGACAACTGGTTTGGTACTCGAAACATACGAGCTGAATGAGCAGCGATGGCTGAAAATATTAACAGACCCATCATTTCAAGAATTAGACGATAAATCTACTAAACCTGAAAAAACGAAAAATGGTATTGTTCATATTCTTCCAATAAATGGTGAATTAAATTTAGTTAAACGGTTGGTTGGCACTGTCTGTGAAGGTGCAACAATTGAAAAGCTGAAATTTGAATTTGCTTTTAATGTGAACATCCAAGAAGGAGAATTATTGGAGGTTATTTGCAACGACTCCAAGGTATTGTATCAAGTTGTTGAGGGTACAACTGGTTCAGAAACACTAGAGTCTAAAGATGAAGCAGGCTTTATAATTGGTGAAGCAGTACAGCTAGGTATCTGGGATAGTGGAAAGCGTAATTTTGAAAGGTATGGATGGGTTCCTAGAATAAACAGCCCTGTATCTAAAGCTGAAGAAATTGATGTACCTGAGTGCCTACCAAGTGAGTATCAAATTGGAAGCATTCCTGGCACAAACTTCCCAGTGTTTATAGATAGAGAAACATCTGTAACACATCACCTAGCTATTCTTGGTGTTACGGGATCTGGAAAGTCAGTTTTTGCCAGAAATCTTATTCGCCAAATTGCCGACTGTGACACAAAGGTAATATGCGTGGATTTCACAAATGAATATGGAGTTCAGCTGTCTGATTTAATTAGTGGATCCTTGGTTACAGGAGATGCGGCAGCTTCACTGTTTACAGCTATTGATGTTATAAGCAATGAAATGGATCAATTTCCAAATAATAGAAAAAAGGAACTCATAGCTCAAAAAGAGCAAGAACTTCGGGATGGCTTCAAAACAGCCATACAAGAATTTGTAACAGGAGAAGGAAAAGCAACTTTATTTGAATTGCCGGACGTGACAAATTCAGCCGGAATACTCGATTATACCAAGTGGTTCTTTAAAGCATTATTTGAATTGGCTAAAGCCAATGATATAAATGGGAAGAGAATCTGTGTTGTTCTGGAAGAGGCGCATACGATTATCCCTGAATGGAACTCCCTTGGTATAGATGACAAACGTTCTAGTTCAGTTGTAAATAGCATCGCCCAAATAGCACTCCAAGGCAGGAAATATGGTGTTGGATTTATCGTCATTGCCCAACGCACAGCAAACGTATCAAAAACAGTTCTTACTCAGTGCAATTCTGTTATTGCATTCCAACAATTTGACAAAACAAGCGCTGACTTCCTAGGTAACCACATGAGTTCTGATTATGTGGCATCGTTAACAAGGTTACGTCCTCGACACGCAATAGCTGTAGGTAAAGCTTTTAGTAGTGGTACTCCAATGATTTTTGAAGTGCCAGAAATACAGGAGCCAGAAAAATAAAACGGCTAACAAATAGCTCCATCGGACAATTCAAAGCGGCACTTGTTTTGCTTTCGCAAAAAAACGTGCCATTATGAATTGCCGCTGAGCACGGCGTTAGGCAAATAAAAAAACTATGGATACAACTTTATTTATTTCTTTTTTAATTGTAGCTGTTGGGGTCATAATAATTCCTGGACCGAATGTTCTTATTATCATTTCTACTAGTTTGAAATATGGTAAATCGCGTGGACTTCAAACAGTTGCTGGCACATCTTTGGCTATGGTTATACAGCTAGTCATTGCAGGCCTTAGCACTTCATGGTTTATACAATTCTTAACAGAAGGTTTTTATATTATGAAATGGTTAGGTGTGGCTTATTTATTATATCTCGGTTTACAGCATCTTAAATATGCGGTATTTGCTAACGACATAGAAGCTCGATTAACAGCTAGCTCTACCTTTTCAAGAGGCTTCCTAGTTTCATTAACCAACCCTAAAACAATCTTATTTTTTAGTGCATTTCTACCTCAGTTTGTATCAATAGACGGTAATTATTTACAGCAAATCAGCATTTTATCAGTCACTTTTTTAGTGATTGCGATAATACTAGATTCTAGCTATGCAATATTATCTGCAAAATTTCAGTCGCTATTACATAAACGTAGTTTTTATAGAATACAAAACGGATTTAGTGGTTTATTATTTTTAGGTGCGAGTGTAAGGTGGGTCAGGCTTTCATAACTTGATATTTTCCTGAACCGCATTAAGTTTTTTTTGAGTTCACCATCTTCTAGCAACCTCCTTTCCAACTTCCGTGCAGTCAGTCGTTATTCAACGTTGCTTCCTCACCCTACGAGGATGGGGTCAAATTGAGCTTCCTCCAGTTTAAGGCATAGTTATATGTTTTGTACTCCTAAAATTTTAGGGAAGCTATAACACCATCTTCACATCTGGATGTTTGTTGAAGGCAAGGTAGAGATTGTCCAGCTGCTCACGACTATGGGCGTTGATAGTGATGGTTACAGATAGATATTTTGCTGAACTGCTTGGGCGTGAACGGATAGCGCTTTCACCGAGATTGGGAACCTGCTGATTGGCAATCATGAAAATTTCGTTTTCGAACGAGTCTGTATTGAGACCCATCACTTTGATTGGGAACTCGCAGGGAAATGTTAAAGCTGTCTCTTCAGTCATGGCGGCTCCGTAAAAAAAATCAGGTTATTTGTGAAATGCCTGAAAGATTGAGTCGGCAAGTTTAGCAGAAACACCGGGGGCTTCAGCAAGCTGTTCGCGCCCGGCCTTTTTGATGCCATCAATACCACCGAAGTGTTTGAGCAGTGCGGTGCGTTTGGCTTTGCCAATGCCGGGTACGGTATCGAGTTGTGAGGAGAACATGCTCTGTTTTTTTCGTTTCCGCATATACTGACCTGCAAAACGATGGGCTTCATCACGCACGCGGGCAATAAGCAGCAGTGCAGGGGAGTGTTTGCCGGGAGATAAAGAGCCTTCTTTCCATGAACACCATAACACTTCATCACCGAGTTTCCGGCTTTTTCCTTTGGCAACACCGACCAGTTTCAGATCACTCAAGCCAAATTCTCCGGCGGTTTCCATACTCACTGACAGTTGGCCTTTACCCCCATCAATCAACATCAGATCAGGACAGGGGATGCTCTCTTCATTGATCGCTCGGAAAAAGCGGGAGAGCACCTGCCGCATGGCTTCGTAATCATCACTGGGTGGCACATCATCGAGTTTGTATTTGCGATAATGATCTTTATCCGGGCCATTCCAGTTGGCATAGGTGATTGCTGCAACAGTCTGTTTACCACCGAGATGAGCATTATCAACGGCGGCAATGCTCTGAGGCACTTCATCGAGATCAAAGAGCTCTACAAGCGCTTCAAAAGCTGCCTGTTGATCGATATTGGATCGGCTGGCCAGTGTTTGTTCACCGGATCGTTTGACCTCTTCCAGCCAGTTGGCAAGCGGGCCACGTTTGGGAGATCGTATTTTTGTTTTTGTTCCGCCCGGCAACAGACGAATCAGCCGTTGCAGCTCGGTGCGCTCTGTTTCGGAAGTTTGTAGTAAGATTTCAGCTGGCGGAGCTTCTTTGCGGTAGCGTTCAATCAATAGACTTTGAAATATCTCAAAATCATCAGCTTCAATGGCCTGATCAACCTTGATGTTATGCGTGCCAAGGTTTCGCCCACCACGCCGTACACCCATGCAGGCAGCTACCGATGTTGCATGACGAACCAGCATGATGGCATCGGCATTGGCAGGGAGTTCGGCATTGTCACTACCGGCAAGGATGGTGCGCAGGGCTTTGATACGATCACGAAATGTTGCTGCTTTTTCAAATTGCATGGCTTCCGATGTTTGCTGCATGGCGGTTTCCCACTCTTTTAACAATGCCTCATCCTGACCCTTGAGAAAGGCTCTGCCATCGTTCACCTGAGCGCCATACTCAATGTCCGAAACAAGATCACAGCAAGGTGCCGTGCAGCGGCCAATCTGATGTTGCATGCAGGGTCGGGAACGATTGTTGAATACTGAGTTTTCACAGTCGCGCAACATAAATGCCTTTTGCATGATGTGCAGGGTTTGGTGAACGGCTCCCGCGTTGGGGAACGGACCAAAATATTCGCCGGCTTCACTGCGGTTACCGCGATAGATCTTCAGCCGTGGGTAGGCCTCATCGGTGAGAAGAATATAAGGGTAAGTCTTGGAATCCTTGAGCAATACATTGTAACGCGGCTTGAGCTGCTTGATCAGATTGTGTTCAAGAATCAATGCTTCGGCTTCAGAAGGTGTGGTAACAAATTCAATATCACGAATTTGCACCACCATCGCTTGCGTACGTGGTGAATCGGGTTTGCGCTGAAAATAGCTGGAGACCCGTTTTTTTAAGTTTCGTGCCTTGCCAATATAAAGCACCTTACGTTTGCCATCGAGCATACGGTAAATGCCCGGCTCAGGGGGAAGGTCAGCGAGTGTAATGGGAGGTGTAACCCACATGATTCTGATTTTCCTCTTTAAAGTTCGCTTAGTCTGTCGGTTTCACAGACGGTTTCACACATATCAAAAAGCGGACAGTCATCACATTGTGGTTTGGAACTACAATGCTTTTTTGCATGTTTAACAATCAGAGCGTGAAACTCCTGAAAAAGTTGCAGCGAGTTGGAAAGCCTCTGGAAGAAGAAGTTTTGCACATCATCGTAGCTTAAGGTGGCTTCAAAAAGCCCCAATCGACTGAAAATGCGCTTGGTGTAGGCATCCACCACAAACACAGGTTTATCGAATGCATAAAGAAGCATGGAGTCTGCCGTTTCAGGGCCGATACCTTGAACTTCCAGCAATCGTGCCCGCAGACATTGGGTAGCCCAGCGTTTCAATCCATGGATGCCATTATGGGCAAGAAAAAAGTTGGAAAATGCGATAAGATATTTGCCTTTTTGACGGAAAAAACCGGATGGCCGGATCAACGTCTCAAGGTGTTTTGTATCGCAGGAGATCATGGACTCAGGATTCAGAACGTTAGCATTTTTCAGGTTTTGGATAGCATCTTCAACATTCTCCCAGCGTGTATTCTGGGTGAGAATGGCACCAACCATCATCTCAAAAGGGGATTCCGCAGGCCACCAGTTCTGGTCGCCATAGTGACTGTGCAGACGCTGATAAACTTCCAATGGTGCGGGATGTCTCACTCTTTTTTATCTCTCCTGTTTGGCATGACAGCTTTCAACTTTTTCACTTCATCTGCTTTTAAGGTGCGCCAGGCTCCAACGGGCATTTCAAGGTCAAGTTTGACCGGGCCAAAGCGTGTACGCATCAGGCGTCGGACTTCATGGCCGCAAGCGGCAAGAGTTCTGCGCACTTCGCGCCAGCGTCCCCGATGAATGGTGACAGTCACCCAACTGTGCCCTCTGGTTTCTGAATCCACGGTGATTTCCCATGGGTCACTAAAATCGCCATCACCCATATCAATATCACCTTTTCTCAAAAGCTCCAGTGATTCAAGGCTTAGCTGGCTGGTGATACGCACACGATATTGACGCGGGATTTTCGCGCGGGGGTGCGTCAGCTCCTGTGCCAGCGCCCCGTTATCGGTGAGCAGTAGCAGACCTTCGCTGTCCATATCGAGTCTGCCAATCGATTGCACACTGGCTGGAATATCCAGATGATCATAAATCAGTGGGCGATCCCGATCATCCTTTCTTGAACATAAAAGGCCACGTGGTTTGTTATACATGATATAGGTGTTATTGGCTGCTGGTGTAACCACCTTACCATCAACTGTTACGATATCTCTTCGGCCAATTTTTACACCGGGCTGGGTGAGCGTTTTGCCATTGAGTGCAACACGCCCTTCGGCAATCCAGCGGTCCGCCTCACGGCGTGAACAGATGCCACAGGTGGCAAGGTAACGATTGATGCGTTCGTCTTCTGCTACAGGTGATCTTGTGGGCCGATTTTTTGGTCGACTTGTGGACTGATTTGCAGGACGTTCTGTAGAACGAGTTGTGGATCGATTTGTAGATCGATCTGCTGACCGATGTGACACATTTTTTCTTACCGTTGTTTTGTCAGACTTGGGCTGGGTCTTTTTTCCAGCTTTGGCACGCGGTTGATCTTTTGATGCATGTTTTGGTTTATCTACCGATCTATCTTTCGATCTTTCTGCCGATTTTTCTTTTGATCTGCCTTTCAACGTGTCTTTCGACTTGTTTTGTTTAGGCGTCACGGGTGATTTCTTTGCTTTCTGCATGATTCTCTTTACTGGATTTAAACGTGTCAGTTTGAGACTGTTCAACGTTGTGATGATTATTTTCAGGTTCCGGATGCTGCCCGTTTTCGGCCAGTTGCGCTTCAACACTTTGAATCACTTCATCTTCATCCATCAGTTGTGAAGAATCCGGGAGCTCACGCAGTGAATTCAGGCCGAAGTCGCTCAGGAATGTTTTGCCTGTGCCATAGAGGTGGGGGCGACCGGGAACCTCTTTTCGTCCCAATACCTTCACCCAGCCACGCTCCTGTAGTCCGCCGAGTATCGAGCTTGATACTTTCATGCCACGCAGCGCTTCGATTTCTGCACGGGTAGTAGGTTGGCGATAAGCAATGATGGCGAGTGTTTCTAACATAGAGCGGGAAAGTTTAGCAGGCCGTGTCTGCCAGAGATTTGAAACCGTGTCACGATACTCTTCAGCAGTCTGGAACTGCCAGCCTCCGGCTACCTGCACAATCCGAATGCCGCGATCTTTGTAGTGTGCTTCGAGTGTGATCAGAGCTTCGCGCAGATCGGATGAAGCTGTATCATCAAGCAGTTCTCTGAGCTTTTGCAGTGTTAAAGGCTGATCACTGGCAAGCAACAGAGCTTCAACCTGATGTATAAGCGTCATTCTTCAATCTCCTCTTTGGCAAGCAGTGTGATCGATTCATAACAATCGTTTTGAATCACCGTAATCAACTTCTGCCGCCACAGTTCAAGAATTGCCAGTATGGTGGTAACCAGTGCTTCACGACCGGGCTGGTTGGCCAGCAGTTCGTCAAGCTGCATGCTGCCACCACGAATGCCTTCCATCACCATCTGCATCTGTTCCCGCACACTCATGGTCTCCATAAACACCTGATGCCGGACTTCGCCACCGACACGTTTCAATACATTTCGAAATGCCAGAAGCAATCCATCCAGATCGGGTTCTGCCAATGGACGTTCCACCTGTTGTGCTTCAGGAAAGATGGATCGTTGAAACACATCGCGGCCACGGCGAGGGCGTGTATCAAGCTCTTCAGCCAGCACGCGGTATTGCTCATAAGCAATCAGTTGGGCAACAAGCTCTTCACGTGGATCAATCGGGTTGCCTTCATCATCAATTTCAGGGCGGGGTAGCAGCATCCGGCTTTTTAGCTGCATCAGTGTGCTGGCCATCACCAGATAATCCCCTGCGACATCCAGATCCTGAATTTGATTGGCTTTGATGATTTCGAGATATTGGGCTGTGATCGTGGCCATCGGAATATCAAAAATTTCCATCTTCTGTTTGCGAATCAGATGCAGCAGAATATCCAGTGGTCCTTCAAAGGCTTCAAGTTGTACAGGTGGAAGGTCAGGCATGGAGGTTTGAAGCTCAGACGTGGCTTCTGTGTTTTCAATCATGGATGCAGGCTCCATGACTACAGGCTCTGTTGCTACAGGTTCTGTTGCTACAGATTCAACGGCTTCTTCCTGAGCCTGATCCTCTGCCAGAGGTTGCATCAGACGCGGTAACCCATTTTTAGCGTTTTACGCACTTTTTCCATGGTCCTGCCTGCTTCCAGGCGAGCCCGTTCATTGCCAGATTTCACAATATCGCGCACATCATCCATGCGGCTTGCAATCTCAATGCGGCGTTCGCGGATCGGTTGCAGTTCCTCTTCGAGGTGGTTCAGCAATATTTTTTTGCAATCAAGGCAGCCGATGCCAGCCGTTGTGCAACCCTGTTGAACCTCGGCACGTTCGTCTTCAGTCGAATAAACCTTGTGGAAATCCCAGACAGGACATTTCTCCGGCGTGCCGGAATCTTCACGGCGAACACGGGCCGGATCGGTTGGCATGGTTTTTACCTTTTTCTCGGTGACTTTCCATTCTTCGGCAATCTCAATGGTATTGTTGTAAGACTTGCTCATCTTGCGGCCATCAAGTCCCGGCAACTTTGAGGCTGGCATCAACAGCGATTTGGGTTCAGAAAAGAGCGGTGGGATACCCTGACGATAAAGGTGGTTGAAGCGACGCGCCACTTCACGGGTTAATTCAATATGGGGTACCTGATCCTCACCAACAGGCACCGCATCAGCCCGATAGATTAGAATATCGGCAGATTGCAGCAAGGGATAACCAAGGAAACCATAGGTACCAAGGTCTTTCTCTTTAAGCTGTTCAATCTGATCTTTGTAGGTCGGCACACGCTCAAGCCATGAGAGTGGTGTCATGAATGATAAAAGCAGATGCAATTCAGCATGTTCAGGCACTTCGGACTGAATGAATACCACTGCTTTTTCCGGGTCAATGCCGACGGCTAACCAATCGATCAGCATGTCCCAGATAGTCTGTTTTACAATGCCGGGGTTGGCATAATCGGTGGTCAATGCATGCCAATCGGCGGCAAAGAAGAAACACTGGTTATCATGTTGTAATTGAAGCCAGTTCTCCAACACACCTTTCATATGTCCCAGATGCAGCTTACCCGTGGGGCGCATGCCGGATAAAATTCTCATGGATTTTTTGCTGTCGTCGGTCATGTCTGAGCTGCTCACAAACCTCTCCCGTAAAAGTAGATCGCGATGATGGCATGCAGGTAAACAAATGCAACGCTGCTCGTATCAATTTTCACATGAATTCAGTAGTCATTTCGTTATTGACGAACTATGTCGCCTGCTTACAATGCGCGCTCTGTTGATTCACAGTGAAATATAATATGGCGCTTTAGCTCAGCTGGTTAGAGCACCGGAATCATAATCCGGGTGTCCGGGGTTCGAGTCCCTGAAGCGCCACCATCTTCAAAGCCTTCTGCCAATGCAGAGGGCTTTTTAATTTCTTATGTTATTTAGCATTTATCTTGCCTAGAAAAAGCTATTTTTGGCTTGTTTTGTAAGATTATTGATGAATTTATATTAAATTTACACTGTTGTTTTTTTAGAGAGAAGTTAAGTCATAAATAGGCATAGGAATGCGCCAAACAAGACCTACCCCTTATATTTTCGAGGTAAGTGAGCCATGCAGACAACCTGATGTAATTAGTGCATTTAGTAAACTACCACCATAATTTGGATTGTTTTCCTGATGGAAACATGCTTAATATAAAGGTTTCTGGAGGAACTAATGGTAGATCAAAAAGAGTTGTCTGATTTTATTGAAGTTGGTATTCAAAGCTATCACGAAAAGATACTTGCTCGTCTATTAAAGCTTAAACTACTCGATGTTCTCAAAAGGAAAAACCCTTATTTGTTTAGGATAAAAGCTCTAGATACCAGTTATGACCTAATAAAATCTATCCTTGAAGCTCATTTATCATCTCAAGAAGAAGGAATATTTGGTGGGTTGCTTGAAGAGCTAGCTATTTTTATATGTGAAAAAGAAAATGGTGGCGTTAAATCGGCAGCTGAGGGCATTGACCTTGAATTTGAAAGAAACTTAATTCGTTATATTGTATCAATTAAGTCTGGGCCAAACTGGGGAAATAGCGCACAAATTTCAAAATTGAAAGACCACTTTAAAAAAGCGAAACGAATTCTTGGAACAAATGCTAAAAAGCAGAATGTTGTTGCTGTTAATGGGTGCTGTTATGGGAAGGACGACTCACCAGATAAAGGGGACTATTTAAAGCTATGTGGGCAACGTTTTTGGGAGCTTATTTCTGGGGACAGAGAGCTTTATGTTCAAATAATTGAACCGCTTGGTCACCAAGCGCATGAGAGAAATGAGAATTTCCAAAAAGAGTATGCAAAGGTGTTAAATAAATTCACTATGGAGTTTTCAATTGATTACTGTGATGCTGATGGGGCAATCAATTGGGAAAAACTATTGAAGTACAATTCTGGTCAAAAGACAGAAATTAAAGTTACTTAGTATTATCCTAGGTAAAAGGGATAGTGGCCTAATTTAGTTCCAGTTCTTTTGAATTCTTTACCAGTGAAAGTCTACTTTCAAAATCCAGTTCCCACTCTTTAGTAGAAGTATTATTGTAGCGAGAGTGCTTAAAGTTAGGGATATCTTGAACAGGCTTTCCTTGGATTAAATTAAATATTAATTTTCCTACAGCTAAACCAAAGCCAACAGGAACAGCGTTCCCAACCTGCTTATATTGCTGAATCAAGGGTCCTGCTAAATCCCAGTCGTCAGGAAATTCCTGAATACGTTTATATTCTTGAATAGAAAGGGGCCTGTTTTCTTTGGGGTGAGCCAAGTCTGTTGCGGGCATAGCTGGGTGAGTAACAAGTGTTGGAGATGGTTTGTTCCAGTCTAAACGCCTTAGGAAACCTGTTTTTCCACCGCCAGAGTAAAATGATTTCCCCATAGCTTCCTTTTGGAGACTTTTTGGTAAATTTTTCCAATTTTGACCTGATTTTAATAGTTTATAGTATATTAATCGCTTTTCTGGAAAGTTAATATGGTCATGCTTTTCAATGTTATTAAAACAAGTTTTGATAGTATTCCATTTTGGAAGACCTTCTCCTCCATACTGTGAGTGAGTTGGGACTAAAAAAGGTGGCCTATTACCATCTCGCGAGCAAATAATAACAACACGCTCTCTGCTTTGGGGGGTTCCAAAATTTGCTGCGTTGTATAAATTAAATGAGTAGGCATAACTAGATTTTTTTAACTTTTGAATGATAAAGTTTAACGCCCCGCCTTTTAGTTCATCACCAGCTAAGTCAGAGAAGCCTGATCCTCGTTGGTCATGGGGTCTATGATCCAAAGGACATGATAGAAGGCCTCTAACATTTTCAATAATAAAGTATTTAGGTTTTAATGCGAGAGCTAAATCTATGTATTTAAGAAACACGTTTCCTCGATCATCGTTGAACCCTTTTCTCTTGCCTGCTGTACTAAACGCTTGGCAAGGAGGCCCTCCCATAATTAAATCAATATCATCGTTAATTGTTAGTTGTGCTTTTTCTAAAATATCTTTTGGCTGGTAGTTATTAATGTCACTTAATAGTGCTGTATTAGGCTTGTTGAGTTCTATCGTTTGTCTACAGAATTTATCAACTTCACAGGCTAGACGAATATCAAAACCAGCTTTCTCTATTCCCAAATCTAAACCCATTCCACCTGAGAAAAAACTCAAAGCGATTGGTTTTTTTTTCAAAATATCTACGTTATATGCAGGGTGATCCTCTGCGACCATATGCGCTGTTTGCAATCCATATTTATCCATGCTGGGTTGATCTATAAGCCAAGTTTTCCCATTTTTTCGTGCTGTTATTAACCCTTCACGACACAGGGTTCTAACCCTTTGCTCGCTAACCCCTAGCTTCAAAGAGGCGTCTTTAATATTAATTTCTATACTCATAGTTAGTCTCTGTTCCGAAACTTACAGCAAGTACCTATATTGGCAACACTCCTTTATATATTAATAGCCGATGTTAAATTCTGGAACCTGTTGGGTCGGATCAAGCTAACATATTGATTATCTTGCATTAGCATCAAAATAAACCAGCTTTTCAGAGGTGAAATAAAGGTAGTCAGAGTCAAGTTTTATTTCGGGAAGCTCAGGTCTTGTTTGGTGCGTTTTTTTATTGGTGGAGATTTGCGTTATGGCTAGGCTGCTAAAACCGATAGAGTGAGACTTGATAGATTGAAAGTATTAAATAAAAATGATAAATAATGCTAAAATAGTGATTAAATGACTATTTTATCTTAAATCATCAATTTTGTTTTAAAATTCTTAACTAATGCGTTGGTTTTTGTGCAACCGGATGCAGGTATCGACCGAGATGTAGATAAGACTCATGTTGTGCATATTTCATCTCGATGCGCACGATTTCTTCGATAGGCGTTGATCTCAAGCTACGTAGTTACGGTGACAGTTTACTAAATACACTTAACAGGGGAATTATGAAAAATAAAAGTTTTAATGTGCTCGCTATTTTCTTTTTTATGGCGCAATTATTTGGTTTGAATTTGGCGTGGGCTACAGACACCACAGTTCAGAATATGACTACTCAAGCAGTAGGGGAGCATTCATCCAATGAGGATAAAGCCGCTATCTTGAGGTTTGGTGTTTTTGGAGATATCCCCTACGGAAAGAGTGATTATGATCAATTATATGACGTATTGGTGCCACGCCTCAACAGCTTGGGTGAGCCGTTACCTTTTGTTTTACATACCGGTGACATTGGTCGGCCAGTGAAAGAAGGGAATCCGGGCAGTGAGTATAGTGCTTGCTATGACAAATTTCGGAATGCTACTTTGAACAAATTTGTTAAGAATTTTTCCATGCCAGTATTCATTACACCGGGAGACAATGACTGGACTGACTGTAATGAACGTCGCTTGCCAGGTTCAGGTTTGGATCCGCTCAATGAACTTTATAATTTTAGACTTTTCTTTTCTGTTTCTCCTTATATGAAGAATAAACGAAAAGAGTTTCCTGCTTATGATAAATTTCCCGCATATGAAACCCAGCCCAATTATCCGGAAAACCAATTGTGGGTTAAAAATGAAGTTCTTTTTGTAACCCAGCATTATGTCGGTAGTGATAATGGATGGGTTGAAGGTAATGACCGCTTAAATAAGGAAGTGTTGGCCAGAGTTACGGCCAATATTTATTGGTTAGTTCATGCCTTTTCGATTGCTGCAAAGAAACCAACAAAAGAACAGCCGCTTAGCATAAAAGCAATCGTTATTCTTACGCATGTTGATCCATTTGAATCTGTATGGGATTTACCGCAATGGAAAAATAAGGAGACGATACCTGCTACTGATGAACTTTCTAGATGTATAGGCATCATCGGGCACTGGCCAGCCAACCCGCTATACTCACAATTATGTAGGGACGTGCGGGAGGAACAGGAGACTAAAGTGCCTGAAATGCCGGTTTTGATCGTGCATGGAGATACAAATGCGCATTGTATGGATCAACCAAGCCCTAAGGATAATTTACTGTGGAGATTAAACGCTCCCGGCGATTTTATGACCAATCCAGATATAGACATTGTCTCAGTTGACCCAACGAACACTCAAAAACCGTTTTCAGTAGCGGGTTTGATCAGTAAAAAAGCACCTGTACCTATGTGCTCCTATGAACGATTTGTACGGACGCCTTCGGGTAAGGCCTATTCAAGCAGACTCACAGTATTATCAGGCGTTAAGAAAGTCATTGCAAAAATAACATCCAATGATGGGTATGTTCAAATTTATCGTGAGAGAAAGGGGAGTCCTGTTGTTACATTACTCTGTTCAATGCACGCCAAAGAGTGCGAAATAAATGTTGGTGCAGGCCTGTCTATTCAGGCGGGAGACAAAATAATAATTGGGGCGGAAAATCAATTTCCAAACAGATTGAGGCCATATACTTATAAGTATTATTTTGAATAAGTTAAGAGTCTCAGGTTCAAGTCTTGTTTGGTGCGCTTTTTGTTGGTGGAAAGTTGCGTTATGGCTAGGCTGCTAAAATCGATAGGAGTTAAGTTGATTAAGTATCAAAAAGAATTTGAAGGTTATTTAAAAAATGCCAAGCTTAAAGGTAATGAGACTGTGGGCGACACAATCAAGGCGCTCAACGCTGTCTCCAAACTCTTGGGTACGAATATCAGTTCCAAGAATATCGGCTCGGATGAAGATATAGCCGAGGCTCTAAAGAGGCTGACTCAAATAGATAAATCACATGATAAAGCCATGAGACAATTTAAAGCTGCTATGCAGCATTATGTGAATATGATGAATGGTTTATAAATAAGAAATGCAATCTAGGTTGATCAAGGCCAACTCTTGTTTGATGCGTTTTTTATTGGTGGAGAGTTGCGTTATGGCTAGGCTGCTAAAACCAACGGAGTGAGACTTGATAGATTGAAAACATTAAATAAAAATGATAAATAATGCTAAAATAGTGATGAAATGACTATTTCATCTTAAATCATCAATTTTGTTTTAAAATCCTTAACCAATGAATTGGTTTTTGTGCAACCAGATGCAGGTATCGACCGAGATGTAGATAAGGCTCATGTTGTGCATATTTCATCTCGATGCGCGCGACCTCTTCGATAGAGCGTTGATCTCGTGAAGATTTCCTGTCACCACCTCTCCCTTTCGGCTTTGCCTGCCTAGCCGTCAACCCTTCAGTCCTATCTTTAAATCAGCTTATGTCTTTTGGGGTTAAGTCTTGTTTCACACATTCTCACCCCTACCTTAGACTTGGCAATCAGGCACTGAATTTCTCCTGAATCAGATCGGCAACACTTTGGCCGACGTCTAACATCATCGTTTCATCCACCGCTTCAACCATGACTCGTGCTTTAGGTTCTGTTCCTGAAAGGCGAACGTTGATACGCCCGTTAGCATCCAACTTTATTTCGGCATCTTTGATGGCAGCAACAACCGAAGTATCGGCAAGAATATCTTTGCGCTCAGCCATGACGATATTCCAGAGTTTTTGAGGAAACAGCGACATGCCATCAGCAAGCTCAGACAGAGGTTTATCTTGATCTGACATGGCACACAAAAGCTGAAGCGCACTCATCAGGCCATCACCCGTGGTATTGTGATCAAGCATAATCAGATGCCCGGACTGCTCGCCACCCAAGTTACAGCCTTTCTCACGCATCATCTCCAACACATAACGATCACCAACTGCGGCGCGATGCATTTTAAGGTCCATCGCATTCAGATAGCGCTCCAGCCCCATATTACTCATCAGGGTGGTGACGACACCGCCGCCTTCAAGCGCGCCATTCCTTAACTGCTGAGTGGCTAAAATGGCTATGATACGATCACCATCAATAAGCGTTCCGTTCGCATCACAGGCGATCAGGCGATCAGCATCACCATCCATTGCAATGCCAATATCTGCATCGGTTGAGGCAACTATCGTGCACATCGATTCCGGATAAGTAGAGCCACATTCCTGATTAATGTTATAACCATCAGGTTGATCATGAATCGCAATCACTTCGCACCCAAGCTCGGCAAGAATCCGCGGTGCAACGTCATAAGCTGCACCATTGGCACAATCAACCACGACTTTCAATCCATCCAGGCGCAAACCTCTTGGAAGGGAGCCTTTGAGAAACTCAATATAACGCCCTCTGGCATCATCCACACGAACTGCCTTGCCAATTGACAGGGCATCCGGCAACGCAGGAAGATTATCCAGACAATGCTCAATCTCCAGCTCGATCTCATCCGGCAACTTAAAACCATCCGCACCAAAAAACTTAATCCCGTTATCTGCCGCTGGATTATGAGAAGCAGAGAGCATCACGCCTGCATCTGCACGCAGACTGCGTGTCAGGTAAGCCACAGCGGGTGTCGGAACTGGGCCGACCAGTTGTACATTCATTCCCTGAGCCGTTAAGCCAGCACAGAGTGCAGATTCGATCATGTAACCTGAAAGACGCGTGTCTTTGCCAATAAGCACATGGGGCTGATGCGAAAGATGACGGGTTAACACATGACCTGCGGCCCTGCCTAGTTGCAACGCAAATTCTGCTGTCATTGGATCTTCATTCACGGTTCCACGGACACCATCCGTCCCAAAATAGCGCCTCATTTCTTCTCCTTTTCAACTGCCACAGGAGTCGCCTCCTGATAGACCAGCGTGCCTTTCACAATAAATTTCGCTTTTTCATCCACCAGCCGAATCGCCTTGCCTGTTGGACTTGCAACACCTGTGCTTGCCGTAAACTCACCCTGTTTAAATTCCGGCTGAATCGCGATGGTTTCCACTTCAGTCAAAGACCCTAACCAAACTTCCGGCCCGGAAAGTTTCACTTCGGGTGGCTCCACCGAGACATTTTCAGCATGCCAGCCTTCAGGAAGTTCAAGCCGGGGAAATACAGCGATGGAGCGGGTCACGATCCGATCTACCTGTAGCTCAATACGATCCGGCTGCACCTTCTCAACTTCAAGCCCTGATGGAAGCCGAATATCAATCGTTTTCACAACACGCTCCACCACGCCCGGCATGGTGAGGCCCGATGCATCGAAGGGAACATAAATATCCTGTGGATTCAGTGTTTTCAAACGAGCCTGTAGACCATTCACCGTGACATGGATGACATCTGGGAGATCATTCACCACAACCATCGCCTGCGGCAAACCCTGCACCTGAAGCGCGACTTCCATCGTCAAACTTCCTTCACCTTGCCCATGAACCTGAAACCAGAGCACCACAGCAATCAGAACAGCCCACAGATGAAGTGCCTTGCTTCGTAATAGAGAAATAAGCCTGCGCATCAAAATCAACTCTCGGACAGCGTACGCTTTTGTATACGGGAAGAAACATAAACAAGGCGTTTTGTTAGCTCTTTACGCAGTTCGGCACTGCCCAATGGGGCAGATAGCTTGCCTTCTTCGGCAAGATGAATCTCGCCACGCTCTTCCGATACAATAAGAACCAAAGCATCGCTCTCTTCAGTAAGCCCAACAGCAGCACGATGGCGAGTACCAAAGCCACCAGCCAAAGCATTGGCCTGAGCCAATGGAAGCAATACTCTGGCTGCAACCACTCTTCCGCCCCGTTCATCCATCAATACAATAATCGCCCCATCATGCATCGGCGCATCCGGGCAAAAAATGGCTTGTATCATATCGGGTCTAAGCGCCACATCCATTTCAACACCGGAGTCATATAAATGTTTCAGGCCAGTTTCACGTTCAATGACAATCAGACCACCCCATTCACGATGAACCAGCGACAAGGCCGACTCAACCAGCAAATCCACAACCACATCTTTTGGAGAAGCACCGGATGCCAAAGGATTAATCGCTACACGCATCAATCCACGGCGAATCTCGTGCTGGAAAAGCACAACCATCACCACAATAAACACAGAGAAAAATTGAGAAAATATCCATTCAATGGTGAGCAGATCAAACATACGGGCCAGCTCATAAACGACCAGAACCACCGCCACACCAATCAGCATCTGTTCAGCTCGTGTACCGCGAATCAGACGCAATACATAATAGATTACAATCGCCACCAGAGCGATATCCACAGCATCCCGAATTCCAAATTGCCACGCAGTCATAGGCTTACGATAACCCCAGATGCGCATCACGCAAGGCCGATCCAACCGCAACAGCTTTGCTCTGGCTCGCAATATCATGCACACGAACCCCATCACAGCCATTAAAGATGCATGCCGAAACTGCCGCCGCAGTCTCTATTTCACGCGATTGTGCGTCGGAACCGGTTATCATTCCCAAAAAAGACTTTCTTGAAACGCCCATCAACACAGGCAAACCAAAGGCTTTTTTAAATGTCTCAATGCTGGCAATCAAAGCAAGGTTATCTCCCAATCGTTTGCCAAAACCAATACCAGGGTCAATCAAAATCGATGTTTCAGAAATACCCGCTTGAAGGCAGGCTTCGATACGCATGCCAAGGTAATCTTTCACCTCACTGACAACGTCTCGATACGCCGGGTTGTCCTGCATGGTTTTTGGCATCCCCTGTTTATGCATCAAGCACACATCCACTCCCGTATCTGCCACAACCGAAAGCGCATCAGGATCATCGCTGAGTGCAGAGACATCATTGATCATGCTTGCGCCCGCAGCTACCGCCTGACGCATCACTTCGGCCTTGGTTGTATCAATGGAAATATTCATATTGTAAGTAGACAAGGCTCGAATAACCGGTATCACCCTTGCCAGCTCCTCGTCCACTGACACCGGATTCGCGCCCGGTCGGGTCGATTCACCCCCCACATCAATCATCACAGCACCCTGATCACGCATCATCAATGCATGCTGAACAGCGGCATCAATATCTATATCAACACCAGCATTCACCGTATCCGCAACAAAATTTCCACCATCCGAAAACGAATCGGGGGTGCAATTAAGCACCCCCATAATCCACGCAGGTTCGCCCGGAGTTCTAAGCCAGCACGACATTACGAGGGCTCTGAAAAAACATACAAACGCATTTATTCAGAAGTTTTTTCAGCTCTTTTGTTCACTTCCTTTACCATCAAGCTCATGACCTTTTGGATCAGAGTCTGCATCCACAACATCATCCGCATTTTTCCCTTCAGCATCTTCATCATCAGAAATTTTACTAGTAGCAACGTTATCCGGGTCTTCACGAACAATCGTTTCACCTTTTAAGAGAGCCGTAACCTCTTTGCCGGAGAGCGTTTCATACTCAAGCAGCGTTTCAGCGATAAGATTAAGATCCTTGCGATAGGTTGTTAGAACTTCGCGCGCTTTTGTCTCACCACCTTCAACCAGTTTACGAACCTCTTCATCAATCAGTTGAGAGGTCGCATCGGACACATGCTGACTCTGGGTGACAGAACGGCCGAGGAAAATCTCTTCCTCATTCTCCGAATAACGGAGCGGACCGAGCCTTTCGCTAAAACCGTACTCGGTCACCATAGCCCGCGCCATGCTTGTGGCCTGCTGAATATCATGGCCTGCGCCTGTTGTGACATTCTCCAAACCAAACACTAATTCTTCAGCCACTCGCCCACCGAACAGTGACGCCATGCGGGATTCAAGTTCAATCCGTGACTGACTCAGTCTATCGCGTTCCGGTAAGTTCATGGTAACACCCAACGCTCTGCCACGCGGAATGATCGTCACTTTATGCAGAGGATCATGTTTCGGCATGTGAATGCCGACCAGCGCATGGCCAGCCTCATGGTAAGCAGTCAGACGTTTTTCCTCTTCGCTCATCACCATGGACTTGCGCTCTGCACCCATCATCACCTTATCTTTGGCATTCTCAAAATCATCGTTACCCACCTTATTACGGTCATAACGGGCAGCATTAAGTGCGGCTTCGTTTACCAGATTGGCAAGATCAGCACCGGAGAACCCCGGCGTGCCGCGAGCCAACGCCTTCACATCCACATTGGAATTCAATGGCACTTTTTGCATGTGCACTTTCAAAATCTGCTGACGACCCAACAGATCCGGACGAGGAACCACCACCTGACGGTCAAAACGCCCAGGACGCAGCAATGCAGGATCAAGCACATCAGGACGATTGGTCGCAGCCACCAGAATCACACCTTCATTGGACTCAAAACCATCCATTTCCACCAGCATCTGATTCAATGTCTGCTCACGCTCATCATTACCGCCGCCAATACCTGCACCGCGATGGCGACCCATCGCATCAATTTCATCTACAAAGATAATGCATGGTGCATTCTTTTTGCCCTGCTCAAACATATCACGCACACGTGATGCGCCGACACCCACAAACATTTCAACAAAGTCAGAACCGGAAATAGAAAAGAATGGAACTTCCGCCTCACCGGCAATGGCTCGGGCCAGCAGGGTTTTACCGGTTCCCGGAGGGCCAACCAGAAGTACGCCTTTTGGAATCTTACCACCCAGACGTGTAAATTTTGATGGGTCACGCAGAAACTCAATAACCTCAGTCACTTCCTGTTTAGCTTCATCACAGCCTGCAACATCTTCAAAAGTGACCCGTGCAGTATTCTCGTTCAGCAATTTTGCCTTGCTCTTGCCAAAGGACATGGCACCGCCTTTACCACCGCCCTGCATCTGACGCATGAAAAATACCCAGACAGCAATCAGCAGCAACATAGGGAACCAGGATATCAGAATCGATAAAAGGAATGGCATCTCGTCACGCGCTTTCGCATCCACTTCAACTTTATTCTCAAGAAGGTGCTTAACAAGGTTTGGATCATCAGGTAATTCGACAGAAAAGGTTGTCATATTATCTTTCATATCGCGGTATTGACCCGTCAAATGTTTGTCCTGAATCGTTACTTTTTCAACCCGGCCCTGATCAACCCCATCCATAAAAGCAGAATAAGACATCACAGTACTCTTTGAGCCCGACGTATTATTAAACATGTTGAAGAGACTCATCATGGTCAGACCAATCACAAGCCAAAGTATCAGATTCTTACCCATCAATTCACCTCGATATAAACATCAGTAACAAATTCACTAACTAATTTCATGCCAAATATGAAAGCAGCCGCATTAAAACATTATGAACGCTTTGTCTTACCTATCATTTCCGCATCAAACAGAGCTGGCCATCCTTGCGCATAATACGGCTGCGTGACAAGTCCAAACCACCATGTCCACCATTTTGCACCCAGTTTTCAACAAGCATGATATGTCGACGCCCTGCTACAATCCCCTCTCCAAACAAATATTGCATCATTCTTTGCAGCAGATATGCCCGCATCATGGCGGGTAAAGCTTCCCACACCTGCCAGGAAAGAGAGCAACTTGTGACATGATATTGTAACAAAACAAGGTCAAGGCTCGCCTCAATTTCTGCCGCAATGTTATTTGCCTGTGCCTGCCAACGCAAAAAAAGCTCTGTCGGACGCACACCGCAACGTTGCATTGCCGGAAAAATCTGTTGACGAAGCCTGTTCCGCCAAAGCGTCATATCATTGTTACTCTCATCTTCCAACCACTGCACGCCAGCCTGTTGCAATGCCTTGCACAGCTGCAAACGCGACACATGCAACAAAGGTCGAAATATCTTCAAACCATCTCTCATCCGTACCTGATGCATACCTCGAACACCATGCACACCTGCCCCCTGTAACATGCGCATAAAAACCGTTTCTGCCTGATCATCCTTATGATGCGCCAAACATAATGCATCAATATGCTGTGCCTTTGATAATTGAGAAAATGCCTGGTATCGACCATCTCTTGCTTCGGCTTCACGATTCACGCCTGTTGATACTGGCAAGCGTATAACACTGAAAGGAATCCCCCACACATCCGCCTGCTTCGCCAACTGTTCAGATTGTTTAGCAGAATCTTGATGCCATGCATGATCCACATGCCATGCATGAACATGATAACCTGAATCGGCCAAGGTCAAGAGCAGTGCTGTGGAATCCGCACCACCTGACCACCCTACAGCAAGGCGAGAGGGCAATGGTTCAGGCAAATCCGCTGTATCAAGCCATGCCCGAGATGTTTTAAGCGAGGGTCGTTGAATCATATATTATTGCTTTACTTAAAGCGTACTTTGAAAAAAATTAACGCCAGCGGTTCAAACCTTCTGTCAAAATCAATTGCGCAGGCTTTGTATCTTTATCAAGAAGTTCATAGAGATCAATATCAACACCGGCAAGACAAGGTCGCCCTGCCCTCACCAAAAGTAATGGGTTTTCCTCATCGCCATTTTGAGTAATGCATAACAACTCAAGCCCATCCGTAAAATACCGATATTCAGACAATACTGCTTCAGCCGATTTTTCATCCACATTAAATTCCCGAACCGAGGCACGATGGCGCATCGTTGAAGTCAATTCAGCCACAACAGAAGCTGTCAATGCAATCCCGTTATTATAAAGCACCTGAGCTGACTGGCCTGTACCACTCTCAAGTTGTTCGACCCGGACACCGCCTAAAGGTTTGCGTTTAGCCTTATGATCACGGTAGGCAATCAATCTTCCTACACCGCAATCTCTTGAAACACCCGAATCAGCCTGGACTACGGCAAGGCTGAATGCCAATGTCACAGCATCATTTCCCTTGCCCTCATAGCGAACAAAATCCCAATCGCCCATAAGTGCTGCACACATAGAGACTGCAGGCATATGAAAAACCTCATCTGCCTCACTCATATCTTTATACCACGTACGCATCTGCATGCGCAGATCCATGGCTGTCTGAACCAGCTCAAGAATAGAACCTCGCATCAGACATCCGGAAGCGGAACAGTTATCCATAAAAAGATTCTCTTTATTGGCAAGAAAGCTTAATACGCCTGGCAGGAACGTCTTCTCAAGAAACAATTGATTATCCGTATGGACGGCTGCCATCGCAGCAAGGTAATCCGACCATTCAATACGCAAACAGCCCTGCTTCGCTGCCAGAGAGACACCACTGTGCAAGGACTTTTCCTGATCCAATTGGAAATAGATCAGTTTACCTTCCTGATACGCAGCTTCCAGCAACATATCAGAGTCACCACCCTTTCCAGCAAGCGCACGACGCTGATCCATCCACAATTGCTCAAATTTCCGGCGCTCAACCTCAACCCTCACATCTTCTTCGAAGACCCTGAAAGCCATTAAAACCCGATCATCTTTCAACCACGGTGCACCACCATTTTTTACGCCCTTCCCTTCTTTTTGGCTTAATAACCATGCCGCCACCGGATACTGTTTATGATAAGGTTCAAGGAGTTTTACAATGGCTTCAGGCAATGCTTCTGCACGCACCAGAAGTTGATCAAGTTTTTTGGCATCCAACACCCACTGCATCCAGATCGCCTGATGGGTCTTTGCTGCCAACTCCCATAACGAAAGGCGTACCCAACTCCGTTTAAGTAAATTTTCACCCATCTTCTCTCTGGCCAAAAGCGCAAGGATGCCAGCTTCATTTTTAGCGCCGACTTTTCTCCGCAACTGCCGCATCCGTAACACCAGATCAACTTCCAATCCATAAGCTGCAATCACAAAACGATCATCGGAAAGCAATGAATCATCCGGCTGGCGATAAAGGAATGCGATCGGCGTCGCAGGAATGATCATGGATTCATACGTTGAGATGCGGGTAACTTCTACCGCGCCATCCAAATGCTGTTTCAGAAAATCCTGCACCGCCCAGTCATACAGGCCACCTACCATGCAGACCATGACATGATCCGTATGGGCTGCATGTTCACCGGGCAATTTGCCAATCGCTTCACGAATCAATTTCAAAATTAATACGTTCACAGCCGGAACCCATGGAGCAACATCAACCTGATCCTGTTTCCATGACTGTTTCCACATCTTTTGCCAGACCTGATAAAGTGCTAACGCACCACTTTCATCGCCACACCAATGGTGCACAAGTGTATGCGGAAGGTGCGGATATCGTTTGCGCAAATGTTGCGCCATCTCACGTGATACGGCACTCATTTGCGGCAATTGATGCCCGGACACTTTCTCACCCTTGAGCATATATTTGGATGCATAATCCTGAAGCCGCTGCACCGACACAAAAAAAGCTTTTTCAAGCTGAGAATGAACAGCATATGGAATATATTCTCTTGCATCCTCACCGGGAATTCGAACAGGAAGCCTGCGAACATCTACTTTACAACGGCTTGAGGGGATTTCACCCCGGTTCAATACAGGGCGATACCAGCTCCAGCGAAAATCAAAATAGTCTGGAGAAAGCATCAGCGAACGGACTTCTTACAATATCTACCGCATTGTAGCGTCACAACGGATCGCATAGCATTGCCAACCATGGCCCAATCATTGTGGAAAATAGCAGGTAGCATTTTGACAAGTCCTCCAAAAAAAATAAACTCAGACCCCGGATTCATAGCTGTAAGCTTTGAATTTTGCAAGAAAATATCACACGCTGTCATATTTCTTGTCAGTCTTTTTTTTGTTTCCACAGCCCATAGTACAGAAATTATCGCAACCATCCCCCCGCTTGCAGGTCTTATTCATCTGCTTGATAAAGAGAGTCAGGTTACCTGTCTGCTACCAGCAGGAAGCGATCCACATCACTTTCAGCTGTCTCCCCGCCAGATTGAAAAACTCAAACATGTCTCGCTTTTAATCAGAACCTCAAAGGATGATTACGCCTGGTTAAAACTTTCATCAGAGACTCCCGTGATTGACCTGTGGCCTGATCAGGATCATGCATGGCTTAACCCTGAGCATGTAGCAATCATATTACCACGACTGGCTGAAAGGCTTATCACTGCATCTCCGGAAAAAAAGGCCCAAATTTTAGATAATCTTAAAAGTGCGCAAAAAAAAGTTGCATCCATCAAGCTGAGATTAACAAAGGCACTGGACCCTCTAAAAACAAAAGGTATCATCATACAACACCCTTCATGGCGAGGTCTGTTTGAACAATTAAACATCCCGATTTTAACAACACTTGAATCAAATCATCACGGCCATGAGCATGGCCCACGCCATCTTGAAAAAGCTCTGAACATCCTGAAAGAAAACCCTGATGCAATGCTGATAGGCGACTTACAACACAGCAACCGTTCACTCCAGTGGTTATCAAAGCACTCAAACCATGAAACCGGCAAAAAAGAAATCCTTTATTTAGATGCGTTAGGAAGTTGCGATCATGACTGGGCAACACTCATGGAACAGAACATTAGCCGGATCAGGAATCAATGAGTACGCCCTATGTCAACATCACAGAATTAAGTTTCGGGCCACAAAAAATGCCAGTGCTTGATCAGATTAATCTTTCGTTGGAAGCAGGGCATTTCATGGGAATCATCGGCCCAAATGGCGCGGGGAAAAGCACGTTATTATCAGCTATTGCAGGTTTAATTCAGCCAGCTTCCGGCCAGATTGAACTGTTTGGGAAATCGTTGCATTCATTTAATCGTCACCGCCTTCTGAAACAGGTCGGTTTTTTAAATCAGCTCCATGATCATGAACCTCGACTACCCTTGCGTGTTTCTGAAGTTGTCGCCATGGGCGCACCTGATTATGCCGCGCCTCTCTGGAAAAGGAGACACAATCAGGATGCCATTATGCAAGCCCTCGAACAGGTTGAAATGGCAGATCTCGCTGATACAGACTTTCGCCATCTCTCCGGCGGACAAAGACAAAGAGTTCGTCTCGCACGTGCGCTGATAAGAAAACCAAAACTGTTACTGCTTGATGAACCTTCGGCAGCATTGGATAGTAAACGGCAGGATCAGCTTTATGCATTACTGCGTCGATTAAGCTCGGAGCAAAACATGACCATCATCATGGTAGAACATGACATTGCCGCCATCACAGCCTATGTCGACTCCGTTGCATGTCTGAATCGGCGCATTCATTACCATGCCATGCACGGTGATCAGATTCCCGAAGATATCTGGCATGCTATGTATGGTGATCACATTCACATTGTTGCACATGATGCAGGTTGTATCGGCTGCTCTTATCCAGAGAAACTTCCGGATGAGGAACATTGAACATGGATATGTTAAATCAGTTTTTTTCCAGTGCCGTCATGCAGGAAAGCCTAACCCCCGCCCTGTTAATCGCAGTGGTCGCCTCATCTATGTCTGTGATGGTGCTGGCACACCGCCTCTCCTTCCTCACTGTGGGTGTTTCCCATGCATCACTGGCAGGCCTTGGCCTTGCAGTCACCCTTTCACTGCCCCTGCTACCCACGGCAACAGTTTTTGCTTTGTTCATCACCTTCCTTTTAGCATCCATGCCTGAAAAACAGGGTATTACCGAAGATGCTGGCACAGGTATGCTTTTTGCCGGCAGCATGGCGCTTGGTGTTGTTCTTATCTCGACTGCCAGTCGTTATGAAGTGGATCTTTTTGGACTCCTGTTTGGCAACATTTTAACCATTTCATCCGCCGAAATGAACTGGTTATTACTCATGGCCACAATCATCATGATAAGTATGCTGGTGCTTGCCCGTGCATGGTGGAGCATTGCTTTTGATCCCATTACAGCCGCGGCCTCAGGGTTACCTGTCTCGGCCATGCGACTGGTGCTTTACGGTGTGACAGGGCTGACTGTCATCATGTGTGTGAAACTTGCCGGCATTGTACTCACAACAGGTCTGCTTGTGCTGCCCGCAGCCTGTGCCTGGTTCTGGGGGCATTCGCTAACCGGGTTATGGTTGTTAAGTGTATGTTTCTCCGTATGTGGCACCCTTACGGGCTTGATTATTTCATACCATAAAGACTGGCCATCCGGTGCCACAATCGTACTGGCTCTGTGCTGTCTTTTCATTCTAAGTTGGGGGGGATCATGGCTGAAGCAATACGTCCAAAAGCACAAAACGCAGGAATCCTGATTCGGCTTCTTGCCGCCTGTTATGATGTTCTCCTTCTCACAGGCATAGGCTTCCTGGCTTTTATCCCAGTCGCTATTGCTGAAGAATCATTCGGCGCCACTCCTCCCGACTGGATCAAACTACTTCTTTTGATGACCGTAGCGTACAGCTACTTTGCAGGTTTTTGGTTCAAAGACAGTGCAACAACAGGTATGCGTCCATGGAGGCTACGGATTGCCATGATAGACTCTGGTGATGCAATATCACTGAGCACTGCAACCGTACGGTTTTTTGGGCTCATGCTTACCTGGCTGGCCGTAGCCATAACCCTGCTCTACCTCTTTGGGCATAACACGGGACACCCTCTGTTCATCATTGCAGCCGTATTACCTGCTCTGAGCCTGCTCTGCATGATCCTGACACCCAATCATCAGGCACTGCATGACCTCATTTCAGGCACAGGGGTATATCGGCTTACAAAATAAAAGCAGTAAAAAAAACTTACGAAGAGAGTTTTCCCTTTTTGTTCTTTTCCTCACTATTTTGCACTGAACCGCCTGCTTCTTTCTCCACTTTTAAACGTGCCTTTTTCCGGTGCTCGGACGTTTCAACAAAGCAAGTGAGATTAGCAATCATCAACGAATAAATAGCTATTCCAAACAGCATGGTGAAAACAGCAATGATACGACCACCGGATGTAACGGGATAAACATCACCATAACCGACTGTCGTCAATGTTACAAAAGCCCACCAAAGACCATCACTGATATCTGAAAAAGCCGGGTTCTCAGCATGCTCCAGCATGTAAGCACTCGCCCCAAAAACAAAAACAACACCAAAAATCAACGACATCGCCACAGGAAAACTTTCGCTGGAAAGAACCACAAGCTTCATAAGCCGATCTTTGTTGGCTCGAAACAGTGTTCCGAGTTTCAAGGCAGGCGCAAGACCCGCCACCTTAAAAACAACAAACAGACGCAAAAGTGGTGATGAAAGTAATACAACCAGAGCCAGATCAATCCAGTTGCTTTTTAGATAAGCAGTCCGGTGATCACTATACCAGCAGCGCAGAAAAAAGAAGATCACAAAAAGTGTTAATATCAAGAGGCTGACCCAATCCGGTGCCTCTTCCCAAAAAGAGATGCCGATTGCAGCCAGCGTCGAAAGAAAAAGGAGAGCATCCAGTGTCCGCCTCAACAGCGGCCTGCTCTCCATCGTCATTATTTATGAACCATTCCCTTTATGGCCCAGATAACCGGCCAGTGCTACCAGTGCAATACCGCTGCCCATATAGAGAATATCGAGAGGCTCATTAAATTCCACATGAATCACATTTTTGAAAAATGCTACAATCAGAATCATCAGAATCACTTTTCCCAAACGGTCTTTCAAATCATCCAGGCTCTTGATTTGGAGAATGGATCCCGCCGCATCAGACTGACGTGCATATTCAATTTTGCTGATATGCAGTTCATACACACCCAGTGCAAAAATCAGCAGTACCATCGCCAACAAAAAATCATCCACAGCAGTAATGACATGACTTACCACAAGCGTATGAAAATTTTCAATTTCATGGCCCATGATATAAACATCAATAAACTCCATCAGTAATTTACTCATATCAATGGCAGACAAAACAAACAGCATTGCCATGCCAACGATGCATGACCAAACCGCCAACAACGTTAAATAACGCGAACCCCAAAGCATTTTTTCAAAAAAATCTTTCATTTTTCAAGCCTCATTCAAAGTATTTCACAAATATGCCCCATACTAAAAACTTAAATCAGAAACATGCAAGCAAATTAGAGACCAAAAGGAAAATTCATAACTTATTACAATCTTCACTTTAAAATATTTCCCGTAATTTGACATTCCTTTAAGTCCTGCTTAAATGCACGCAATTAAAAACACCTTGGGGAGGGGTTTCATGTTATATAAAATATGCCGCACGCAGGCAATTCCGTTTCAATCATGAATATGTATATGCCATTTTCATTGGGCTTCTTTTATCGTAAGTCTACCAAAATCCCACTCTGCTTATTACTTAGTTTCTTTCTTGTAAGTACCGTTTTTGCTGAAGAAAATTTCACACAACAATGTGTGGAACTCAATAAAATTGACTTAAATGACAATGACATTCTGAATGAAAACCAACAACAGAAACTATTTAAACCTTATATGGGTAAGTGCATCGACGGTAAGCTTTTAAAAGCCATCATCGCCGATGTTTCAAGTTTTTATATGACCAAGGGTCACATTACCACCCGGCCCTATCTAAAAAAACAGACCATCCGTGACGGCCAGATCGATATCACTGTTCTAAAAGGCACGGTCGAAGATATTGTTGATGCCTCAACAAAAGAATCCACAGCACAGATTAAAACCGCCTTTGCCTTTCAAAAAGGCCATATTTTAAATTTGAGAGATTTAGAAACTGCTTTAGAGATGATGAACAGACCTCCCTCCAGCGAGGTTAAATTTGAACTAAAACCCGGGGACAAACCCGGCGCAAGTATTGTGGAGATTAAAAGCAATGAAACTACGCCCTATCACCTGAAAATAGGCGCAAGTGGTCGAAAAAACTTAAGCGATAAAAATCTTTATCTCACAGCAGAATTATCGATAGATAACCCACTTAATATCAACGACATTCTCACATTTAGCTACAATGGAAGTCGTGTGCAAAAAGAGTATCAAGGCAGTAAAGGCGGTGAGCTGAACTATTCATTCCCCATCGCAAGTTATTTAGTGGAGTTGGTCGGCTCTAACTTTTCATACAGACAAGGCGTGAATGGTTTAAACGACACTTACCTATCCAATGGTGATACAAGCGGCCTTCGTTTGAGAGTAAGTAAAGTTTTAATGCGAGATCAAAAAAATAAATTTAATGTTGCTCTATCGGTTTATCATAAGAATACCAAAAACTATTTTGCCAATCAGTTGATCGATGTTTCCAGTTATAAAACTACGTTGGCACAGATTGATTTAATACATACCTATTTGCAAAACTGGGGTCGATTGACAACAGTTTATAGCTATTATCAGGGCACTGACTGGTTTGGTTCAAGAGCTGATGGGTATGTCAGTGCAGAAATTGATGCCACAACTCAGGCAAAACTTCAATTTAAGAAACACAGTATTGATGTAAACCTGCTCTATTATCTAACAGATAGAAGTTACCAAATCACTTCAAATTTTCATCTACAGCACACAACTGACACATTATATGATGTAGATAAACTCACTGTAGGCAGCGATTACACCGTCCGGGGTTATTTAAATCGTAATCTGTATGGAAATAATGCCTGGTACAGCAAAAATGACATGACAAAAACATGGGAGGTTAATCTTCACCCATCCCTGTTACAAAATGTCTCTGTTTCTGTCGGGTTTGATTATGGTCAGGCGAGATGCGAAACAGACAATCAGAGCAGTTGTGGAAACATTTATGGCATGGCAGTGGGTTTGAGTACGCAGGCTAAGAAACTGACTACCAGCTTTGTCTGGAGCCGACCTCTGAAAAAAATAAACAACAATTTCAAATTGGATGATTTATTTAAGTTTGATGTGACATGGCAATTTTAACAGGGAGATTTGAATGAAGGGGTTTAATATGGAGCTGTTGGGCGGGACTTTCAGGAAGTTTTTGATTGTTTATTTATCATGTTACATGGTTTTTTCCCCGTTGTTTGTTTATGGCGCACCGTTGCTAGCCGATGGCACAACTCAAACCATTATTGATAAAGCTAGAAACAATGTTCCGGTTGTTCAAATTGCCAACCCGAACGCTTCGGGCCTCTCCCACAACAAATTCACCCATTACAATGTGAACAAGTCAGGTCTGATTTTAAACAATGCAACAACCTCGACAG
>Ga0316204_10000393_pt1 | contig 168831 bp, 165 predicted proteins | sample 6monrhotite_MG_2_FD_205661 | JGI IMG/M metagenome (GOLD analysis project Ga0316204, IMG submission 205661) | Microbial mat bacterial communities from mineral coupon in-situ incubated in ocean water Damariscotta River, Maine, United States -... | ecosystem: Environmental > Aquatic > Marine >... | reverse complement strand
GTCATAAAACCCCTCCTGCGAATCATCACTACAAGGGAATCACAGATACACTCAATTGGGAATCCATAATCGACTCTGTGTTTATTCAAACCGCTCTAGATTAAACATATACCAGATTGCTGGCATCAGACATGACCCCAGTGCAATTTTGGTCAGGTCGCCTAAGACAAAAGGTGTCATACCCCATTCGAGGATCGGCTTATCCCATCCGTAAAGTGTGCCCAGCCATAACAAGCCGGGAATGTAGATCAGAATATTGCCGATCAACATCGCGGCAGCGGTTGTCATAATGCGGCGGTCCAAACCTCGCTCGGCGAGCCAGCCGCAGCAACCGGCAGCGAGAACAAAACCGATCAGGTAGCCCCCGGTACCACCGACCATATAGACAAGCCCGATGCCTTTTTCAGGTGTGCCCGCGAACACGGGAAGTCCGACAGCCCCTTCAAGCAGATACAAAATCAAGGTTGCCATGCCCAGACGCCATCCGTACGCCATACCGATGGTCAAGATCACCAAAGTCTGTAGTGTCATTGGAACCGGATAGAACGGCACCTGTGTCTTTGAGGTCACGGCAATCAGCAGACTTCCGGCGGTGGCCAGAGCGATCTGGCGCGTGAGGGTGAGTTGGTTTCCTTTGATGGGGTTTGAAAATGCGGCGGTAGCTATAGTCACATTCATTTCGCAACTCCTTAACTCAATTTTCAGCGAGACCGAGCAATTGACGGGCCTCCTCGGGGGTGGCGGGGTGGCGGCCATACTCACCCGCGATATCGACAATCTTTGTGACAAGTTCCGCATTGCTGATGGCCACACGATCACGGTCAAATTTGATGTTGTCTTCGAGACCCGTCCGACAGTGTCCTCCCAATTCAAGGCACCATTTATTGACCTCAAACTGATGCCGCGCAATTCCCGCCGCTGTCCAGGTGGCACCCGGAAGCACGTCAGGAAGCTCTGAGAGAAGGAATTCAAGAAGCGAACGCCGGGCGGGCATGGCATTCGGAATGCCCATCACGAACTGAACATGCACCGGGGCCTTGAGTAAGCCACGTTTCACCAGATTGGCGGCGCTATAGAGCATGGCCACATCGAACACTTCTATCTCGGGCTTGATATCGTTCTCAAGCATCCTTGAGGCTAAACCATCAACAAAGTCTGGCGGGTTTTCATAAATTCCGTTCGGGAAATTCACTGATCCCGTAGAAAGCGAGGCCATGTCCGGACGGTGATGCAGCATCGCGCCACGTTTCTCCTGATCGCGTCCACGACCGCCGGTGGAGAACTGGATGATCATACCTGGGCAATGTTTGCGCACACCTTCCTGTACGGCGGCATACTTGTTTGGATCAGAACTGGGCGTCTGATCTTCGTTACGCACATGAATATGTACCAACGAGGCTCCCGCCTCGAATGCCTCATGAGTTGATTCAATCTGTTCGGAAGGTGTTACCGGAACGCCAGGGCAATCCGCCTTCGTTGGAAGTGCACCGGTTATCGCCGCCGTAATTATACAAGGTGAAGTCATGGCTGGGTTTTCAGCTCCAAAAATTTAGACGTTATCGACAAAATGAAACGATTTGATGGAAGGCCGATCTGCAAGTTCCCTGATCAGCGTCAGCAGCGGAGTCGCCATCAAGTTATAGTTCGTGTTGATCGGCCCTGCGTTTTTCAAGGCACTGTACTGGGTATCATCGTAGAAGGCGGCGAGGAGCAGATTGTCATCGCTGTCAAAAGGGCCACGACTTTTACGTAACTTTTCCAGCGCTGGTGTGACTAAAGCACCGGGGCGTTCGGTTATTGGTTCGGCGCCGCGCGTGATTTTGTCGTATAGGTTTGGCTCGATTTCTCCGGCGATCTCTCCGTAACCACCACGTACATAAAGTCTGATTTCATCCGGAACAGTATCAAAACGCTCATTGCCCTGATCCAGCGCCATCACGTTGAGTACCGATTGCGTGATGATATATTGCGCAAACGGGCTGACGACAATCGGGTATCCGAGATCCGCACGAACCCGGCCCGCCTCGTCAAGAATCTCCTCCATCCGATCTGACAGACTGACGGTTTCCAACTGGCTTCGAAGATTGGAAATCATGCCGCCAGCCACCTGGTGATGGTAATGGAATTCTTCATATTCAGCGGGTGCACCAATGGGCTTGTCTTCGCGCTCCGCGATATACGTCAGGCGTTCTGCGACTTCTTCGATGGGACCAAGGTCGAGATCAACGTTATAACCTCGACGCAGGCAATTTTTTACGAACAGTTCCGTCGGCGGATGCGATGCTGCGTTGGCCAGTGGCGAAGTTGCCGTGTGGACGACATCCACGCCATGTTTTACGGCCTGCAAAGCAACGTAAGGCCCGAGACCAGAGAGACAGTGTCCATGAAGTTGTAACGGCAAATTACCAATCACGGCTTTAATTGCAGGCACCAATGTAGCGATCCGCTCCGGGATCAACAGACCGCTTGGGTCTTTAAGGAACAGAGCATCTATACCGATGTCGACAAGTTCCGTGGCCTTCTTTGCATAGTAGGCATCCGTATGAACGGGACTGTCCGTATAGACCAACCCGGGCACGGTATAAATGCCATGCCCCCGGGCGGCACGGATTGGAATTTCGAGGTTGCGAATATCATTCAAGGCGTCATAGACGGTGTGATAACGCATGCCATTAGCGGCAAACCGCTCGGCAGCCAGTTCGACCACATCGTCGGCAAAAAACTCAAACGTAAACAAGCTTTGGCCACGCGTATGGATGATCAGTGGCGTTTTGGTGACCCAGGTATTGAGGATACGCATACGTTCCCACGGGTCTTCACGCAAGAACCGCACACAAACATCAAACACCGCGCCACCCACAAGATCGATGGCCTCAAATCCGGCAGCATCCAGTCTGGGGGCAATGTCTTTCATCATAGCCGTCGTCATTCTAGTTGCCCACAGACACTGATGTCCGTCACGAATGGTCACATCGATCAATTTTACGTTCTTGGTCATGAGGTTGTTTCTCCCTGATCGGCGACAATCATCTCTGTTTCGATCCAGCGGGTGTGAACGCAGTTCTTGAGAAAAGCTTCGTGATCTATAAGCATTCGGTGAAAATCAATCGTGGTCGCAATGCCTTCGCAACCAAATCCAGCGAGCGCGCCGCGCGCCTTCTCAAGCGCATCTTCCCGGTCACGGCCATGAACAATCAATTTCGCGATCATCGAATCATAGAACGGCAAAATGCGTTGCCCCTGATATGTCGCGGTATCGAGCCGGATACCTTCCGCATGCGGTACCTGCCAAGTATTGAGCACACCTGGAGAAGGTTGAAAATCACGCTGCCAGTCTTCTGCATTGATCCTGAATTCGATGGCATGCCCGCCGGGCACCGAATTTTTGTCGAACTTGGGGAGAGGGTTGCCCTGGGCTATGTCAAACTGGGCCTCAACAAGGTCCAGCCCGGTCCGCACTTCAGTCACCGTATGTTCAACCTGAATACGGGTATTCATTTCGATGAAATAAAATTCTTCGGTTTCTGCATCGAAAATAAACTCAACCGTGCCAGCACCTTCGTAGCGAATGCCGCGGGTCAGTTTGCCGGCGGCCTCCAGAAGGTGCTGGCGAACCTCTTCGCTAATGACGGGCGAAGGTGATTCTTCAACAAGCTTCTGGTGCCTGCGCTGAACGCTACAGTCGCGTTCATCAAATTCAAGTGAGCCACCTTTACCATCACCAAACACTTGCACTTCGATGTGGCGGACTTTCGCGAAAAACCGCTCCATATAAACGGCACCATCATTAAATGCTGCCTCTGCTTCACGGGTCGCCTGTGCAAATGCTGACGCGAATCCTGCCTCATCTTCAACGATGCGCATGCCACGCCCGCCGCCACCGGACCGCGCCTTGATAAGCATCGGATATCCAATATCAGCAGCAGCCTTTTCCGCCAGCTTTACATCAACATAGACGCCTTGAGATCCTGGAACGACGGGAACTCCATATTTAACCGCAGTCTCCCGGGCTCTAGATTTATCGCCCATTGTGCTGATCGTCTCCGCCGACGGACCAATGAATTTAATGTCATTTTCTTCACATTGTTCTGCAAACGCGGTATTCTCAGCTAGGAACCCGTAACCTGGATATACAGCATCACAGTTCATCACTATAGCTATATGGAGCAATGTCGGTATCGACAAATAACTTTCCTGAGCGGGCGGCGGGCCAATACAAACTGCATGTGTGGCCGCCCAGACATGAGGTGACGCCGCGTCTGCTGTGGAGTAAACTGCAACTGTTTCAAATCCAAGCCGCTGGCAAACACGAATGGCACGAAGTGCAATCTCGCCACGGTTTGCGATTAGGATACGATTGAAACTTGTCTTATTATCCATAAATGGTGCCGTTTTGCCTTAAAGGAGCAAAATTATCGTCTCATAATATAAGACGATTGATTTCATTTTTACAAGAGCTATAATACGGGTGTGCTCATCGAACCTTCGAATTTGTCTTTAAATTAAAGTTAATGCCATGAAAACAAGAACCACAAAATTATCAGTTGTCGGGAATTCTTCAGATGAAGGGCTCCAGCGCACGCGTAATGCGGATGTCGAACGTAATGAGCAATTGGCAGAACTCGGCATAGCGGGCAAGGCCTTCTCAATACTTGAAGTGATTTCCCTGAACCCGGATCCAACGACAATGCCTGAGATTATTCGCACAACCGGGATGACCAAACCGACTGCGCATCGGATCGTCAATCTGCTAGTCGATATGGGATTCCTTGAACGTGACGCCTTTGACCGCGGCTTCATTGAAGGTGCCAGTCTGGTTGGGTTAGCATATCGAACATTGGCCGCCTCCGCACCGAGATCGCTTCGCCATACAATCTTACAAGGCATGTCCGAATTGGTCGGAGAAACCTGTAACTATGGTGTTCTAAGTGGCGGAGAGGTCGTATACCTTGACCGTGTCGAAGGAAAATGGCCGCTCGGACTCCGGTTCGATGCTGGCAGCCGGGTTCCTGCATATTGTACGGCTATCGGGAAATTAGCACTTAGTAACCTGGGGGAGCCTGAATTGCGCGCCGCCATCGAAGCTATGCCTCGCCCCTCCTATACGGCCAACACAATCACTGAAGTTGGGGCGTTGCTGAACGCATTTAAAAATATTCGACGGGACGGCATTGGAACGGACAATCAGGAATTCATGCATGGTGTGGTCTGCGTCTCGGTACCGGTTATTGGCGAAGATGGACGCTTCCTTGGCGGCATTGCGATTTCAGCACCAGAAGCGCGTATGACATTGAACGGAATGCTGGGGTTTGTCCCCCAAATGAAGGATGCCGCAACGCGCCTATCGGCAACCTATTCACGCGGGTCAACCGCGTGACAGTTAACGGAGAACAATATGACGCTAAGCTATAAGGACGCTGCGGAGATCATAAAGATCATTGACGCGTCGAGTTGTGAAGAAGTGGTCCTGGAAACGGAAGGGACCCGTCTGGTAGTCCGCCGAGGTGGCGGGACAGATACAGGCGCTTCACCTTCTGTTAGCACAACAGGTCTACCCCCTAAAGCAGAAACACAAACCTCATCACCTGCATCTGCGCCTACACCCGCAGCCAGTGCCGCTCCACAAATTGAAGGTGCGAACGGGCAGACGGTTAAATCACCTATGGTCGGCACGTTCTATCGCCGCCCGTCACCCGATGACGCGCCGTTCGTTGACGTCGGAACGAAAGTGGCTGCAGGCGATGCGTTATGCATGATCGAAGTGATGAAGCTTTATACGACGCTTGAGGCCAATTCCAATGGCATTGTTGAATCGATCCTTGCGGAAGACGGCAAGCTTGTGGAGTTCGACCAGCCTATTTTCATTATTCGCGCAGACTGATAGCCACACGTATCACTGCTGGCCTTTGCAGCAAGCCCCTTCGCTCTTCTCACAATCAATATTCAGCAGTGCCCCGGAAACGTCATTAATCTGATCGACGCCTGCCGGGATTTTCTTTGCCTAGCGGGTTTTGGTGGACCGCACGTAAGCGCCCATCAACAGGAAAAGCAAGCCGCCTGCATAGAGGTATTGAAGATCAAGGGTCATGCCCAGGAAGCCCAGCAGGGCCACGCCTGCGAAGGCTATTCGTTCCCAACCAACAAGGACGCGGAACATGAAGCCGTAAGAAGCAACCGACACAGACCATTGAATGAACACCACTTTAAGAATGGCGGGAACGACAGCCCAAGTCATGTCCGGGAATGACATCAATTCTGGAGAAAAGACAAAAGCAAACGGGATGATGAACGTCGTCAGCGCAATTTTTAGCGAGTCCTTGGCCGTCTCCAGAAACGTTGCATCTGCAAGCTTCGCCGCCGCCAGCACACTGACCGCTACGGGTGGGGTCAGTGTTGAGAAAACGGCAAAATAGAAGACAAAGAAATGCGCCTGCAAGGGGGGAATCCCGATCTGCTGCATGAACGGCACCAGCGCCAATGCAACGATGATATAAGCGACAGGTGTCGGCAGTCCCATACCCAATACCAAAGAGACCACCATTGCACCAATAAGAAGTATCAATTGTGTGTCTGGAAGGTATTGGATGAGTGCAGAGCCTAATCGCCCTGAAAGGTTAGTCGTCAACATCACCTGACCCAGTGGTCCAACGGCGATCAACAGCAACGACAGGATGGCGACAAGATAAAAGCCTTCTTCAATGGCTTCGTACATCTGCCGTCGGGTGGGACGAAATTTTCCCTGAAACATAGCGAGAACGACAGCAAGGCCAATACCCCACATCCCTGCGATGGCAGGAGAGCGATAGCCAAGCAACATCCAGAGAACGACGCCAAAAGAAATGAGGAATGTTGGCATCATTCGTTTGATTCGTGTCGTATCAACGGCCTCCTTGAGTTTCGGCAGATCATAGCGCTTCGCATATACAAAAACCGCAATACACACACCAACAAGATACAATAGACCTGGGATCATCGCTGAGAGAGCAACGTCGATATAGGCTCGGTTGAGAAACGACGCGATGATGAATGCGGCAAGTCCCATCACCGGCGGCATGATCTGCCCGGCCGTCGAAGCTGTCGCCTCAATGGCTCCTGCCATTGACCCCTGGTAGCCATATTTCCGCATCATCGGTATGGTCAAACGCCCAGTCAAAACGACATTGGAAACTGCCTGGCCCATAATAGATGCGACGATACCAGAACCAATAATCGCCGGCCCAGCAGCACCACCGGCAACACGCCGACCAGCCATCTTGCCAATATCAAGAACCATGTCGAGCATACCGACACCAAGCAAAATTGCTGCATAGATAATGAGGAAATAAACGGAATCAGCAGCCACCTGAGCGAGATAATAAAACCCCTGATTTGTCCCCAGCCCAATGTAATTCATCACAAATTCAGGTTCATATTCCGGAGTCATGAACAAGGGATTTTCAATAAGATATCCAAGAAAGAAGTAAGTAATGGATATGGCAATGATGCTGGTCAGCAGCAGACCCCAGTGAATCAGGGTGAGTGCCAAAATTGATATTGTCATCAACCAGCCAAAAATCATGTCCGTTTCATTAAAAAACGGCTGAGTCTGCTCCAGGGTTATCGCGTTGATGCGCACATACCCCATCGCAACGGTACTGGTTACGAAGGCCGCAACAACAAATGCCATACGAATACCAAAAAACCGGCGCTCAATACCTAAGACTTTCTCATCGCACATGCTCCGGATGGCAATCAGCCCGCACATGATGCAGGTGCCCAGAATAAAATTCGAATAGTGTTCGGCTGAATTTTTGATAAAACCAAATGCGGCGGCACCGATATAAAGAGTCAGCACAAATCCAGTGAGCAAAAACGGTATATCTGCTGCAGTTCGAAGCTTCTTCCAGAAGGACATTTGGATAACCTTGTTTGATTTCAGTTGGTTAGGAAAATTCTAATAACTTAACAACTAAAAAAATAGGGAGGCAAAGCGCGCCGGGACTAACAAAACCCGGTGTTTGCCTCCCTAGAGACGAAGTCCTCTAGGTGCTTATCCTTTTGGATAGGTCATTGGTGAACACTTTTTCGTTAACTTCCACCACCCAAGTTCTTTATAGGCCCGGACTGCACCTGGATGGGTGTTGTTTTCATCCAGACCGCAAGTCATCAGGTCAGGAGACCAAACCCGCCACAACGCATGCAGCTCTTTCATTTTGGGTGCAATTTTAGCAACGGCCATAACGGTCTTATAGGCCTTCTCTTCACCAAATGTCGGGTGAACCGCGGCATACGCACGGTTTACGCCGATACCTAGAGGCTCTGTCTGATACGGAAGCGTGTTTGGCGGCAAATTGACATGAATCCATGTTGCCTGGAATTTTTTATTGAGCGCTTCGATGTCCTCTTTCGTTACACCGATGTAGCACATTTTTTTACCCGTTGCTTCGAGCTGACGAACCAATCCAGGAATCATGAATTCTTTCATGTTGGGCTCAGCGCCAATTGGAATAATCGCCGCATCCGTCGCGCCATCGATCAATTGCTGCGTCAACTGACCAGGAGTCATATGGCGAATATCGGCATTTTTTGTCGTTACTCCAAAGACGTGCTCAAGCAATAACCGTGGGAAAACGCCCCAATCAGACTGACCGCGAAGGCCAAGCGAAATCCGCTTTCCTTTGAGATCGCCCATAGTCTTCAAACTGCAATCAAATGTGCCCAGGAATTTGCCCTGACCCCACCATGTTTCGCCATAGAGAAGCTTCCATGGAATTTTCACAGGCTCGGGAATGAACTCTTTCATTTCCGGAGTACCACCAGCATAGGCAACCTGGATCAATGTATCTTCAGTCTTGAAGATCGAGCTTTTCCATTTCCGCTCGCTCCGGCCCATTTCACGAATATTGTACATATAACCGGGCGTTTCCTGGGGTAAAAGAATGACGTCAGAACCAGCTTTGATGAGCTGGTTCATCAAGATCGTATCGCCAGCCATAGGGCCACAACCGAAGGGACACAGCAGAATTGGAATGGTTTCAGCGGCTTGCGGGTTCGAGGGAGCCCCCAATGTTGCCACACCAGCAAGTATTGCAGCACCTGCAGCATGGCGGATTTTACGGAACGATTTCATATGAATCACCTCTCTGTTTTGCCTGTTTTATCGAAATCTGTGCGGGCCGTTTCGGCCTCAATAGGAATGCGGCATTCTATAAAAAATCCTCACCCCTTTTATATTGATACAAAAAGTATCATAATATGGAACGCTCTGGTCAAGAAGAATATTTTTACATGAGGCTTTGAAAGCAAATGAACGAAATCAATCCGCACGTTTCAGATGCCCTCTTCGATGTCAGTGGACAGGTTTGTCTTATCGCCGGGGCAGGCGGTGGCTTAGGCAGAGCAATAGCCAAGGCACTTGATAAACGCGGCGCTCAACTTATTCTCCTTGATATTGATGCAGCAGCCCTAGATCGACTCCATCTGGATGTTCCTGGCGCACGGATAGAGGTCGCCGACATCAAGAATGAAGCTGCGATATCCAATGTGGTCAGTTCGATTGTGGAACAGAACGGAAGGCTTGATGGCGCTGTTAATGCGGCTGGCGAGTTGCCGATAGCCTCCGCCGATACTCTTGACGAGGCAGTATTCCGCCAATGTATTGACGTCAATCTAACTGGCGCGTTTCTGTTTTCCAGATGCGCTGCGAAGGCCATGCAGGTGCACGGGGGACGCATCGTTCATATCGCATCAGTTTCCAGTTTTGTTGCCAATGCTGGTTATGCTGCCTATGCCAGCTCGAAAGCAGCTCTGGCGCAGTTGGTCCGGGTTCTGGCGCGGGAATGGGCACCAGCAAATATCCTCGTGAATGCGATTGGGCCAGCCTTGACTGAAACACTGTTAACGAAAGATTATCTGTCCGATCCGACATTTCGAAAAAACGCGATATCTATGATTCCCATGGGGCGCCTGGGTGAACCTGAAGACCTGATCGGGACTACATTGTTGCTCCTAGCCCAGGGCGGTGCCTTTATCACCGGGCAGACAATATATGTCGATGGGGGACGAACACTTGTCTAAAGCGCCTGCAGATGAGCCCCTCAATGACAACATTCACTCACTTAATGAGGCGATACGCGCTGAAAATCGGACGCTTGGGGATGTGATTGACGGATACCGAAATCGAATTGAAACTCGTCAGCCGGACATCCAGGCTTGGCAAACACTCGATTGGAATTTCGTCGAACGTCAGACTGCCAATCTGAACCAACGTGCACCCGGCGAACGAGGCTCTCTTTATGGCATTCCTTTCGGTGTTAAAGACATCTTTGATACCGCCGACATGCCGACCGCGTATGGGTCACACATCTACAGAGATAATCAACCATCAGCAGATGCCGCCACAATTACGCAACTCAGGGTGGCAGGCGCCGTTGTGATGGGCAAAACGGTTTCAACTGAATTTGCGTACTGGAAACCGGGAAAAACAAGAAACCCGCTTGATATGGCGAGAACACCCGGCGGATCATCAGCCGGGTCTGCCGCAGCCGTCGCCGACTGTATGGTTCCTTTTGCGCTTGGCTCACAAACAGCCGCATCAACAATCCGCCCCGCCTCTTATTGCGGCATCATTGGTTTTAAGCCGACTTGGGGCCTAATAAGTACAGCAGGTGTCAAAGCTTTGGCTGGTTCGATGGATACGGTTGGCATCTTCGCCCGAACCGTTGATTGCGTCGCAACTGTCGCTTCAGTCTTGACGGGAGATAACAACCTCAACAACAATCCCCAAAACCAGTCACAGCCACGCCTGGCTGTCTTACGGGCACCGGAGTGGGACATTGTTTCCGCAGATGCCCTCGCCCAAATTGACATCGCTTCTTCACTTGCACAAACGACCGGAGTGTCTGTTCGCAAGGACAAGGTGCCAATGGCTTTCATGAATTTGGCAGATGATCAGACACGTCTCATGGCGTTTGAAGCTGTTCGTGATCTGGCATATGAGCGCCATTCTCATTTTGATGAACTGAGCCCGCCCTTGCAGGATTTGTTGGTTCTCGGCGAATCAATATCTTTCGAAGATTATACAGCAATTTGTCGTCACCGTGATGCTTGCCTAGCGAACATTGATGATTTATTCGGCGATGCCGATGCTATTCTGGCACCGAGCACACTGGGCGAAGCGCCGTTACTTGAAGAAGGTACCGGTGACCCCGCTTTGAGTCGCGCCTGGACACTGCTTGGCCTTCCCTCAATCACTATTCCTTGTGGCACCGGGAAGAATGGACTACCGCTTGGTTTGCAGATTGCCTGCCGGATTGGCGAGGACGCTCAGTTGCTCTCCATTGCACGTTGGTTTGAGCGGGCATTGATGGACTCCAAATGAGTGTTTCAGACCTTCTCGCATTTCTGCCACCGCCATTTGAACTGGCAATTGTGATTGGCGTCATTTTTGCGGGTGGTTTCCTGCGCGGGTTCACCGGCTTCGGCGCGGCTTTGATAATTGTCCCAGTTCTCGCCATTATCTTCACCCCACAGATGGCCGTGGTTATGCATTTGCTCATGGAAATTCCCGGTGTTTTACAGCTCCTGCCGTCAGCGGCGCGCCATTGCGATAAGAAAGCAATGCTCCCCATGTTGGTTACGGTACTTGCGGGCGTGCCCTTAGGTGCGTTTCTCTTGTCGACTATTGATGAAAAAATCCTGCGCATCACGATTTCGGTTTTTGTTTTAGCCGCAGTTTGGCTGCTTGCCTCCGATTGGCGTTACCGTGGCGTTATTCGTTGGCCACTGATGGCGGGAAATGGCTTTCTGGGCGGGTTTATTCAAGGGGTTGCCGGCATGGGTGGGCCACCAATTGTCACCATTCTCCTGTCTCGCCACGATAGCATCACTATCTCACGGGCAAATATCATCGTTGCAATGAACACTCTTATCCTCGTTGCCATACCAAACCAATGGGCCAATGGGCTGGTAACGACGAAGGTTCTGGTTCTCGGCGGCTTGGCAGGGCCATTGTATGTCCTCGGTACTTATACGGGGTCATGGTTTTTCAATGCCGGTGGGGAACGTTTCTTCCGCAAGGTGGCGTTGATCATGCTGGGCGTGATTGCAATCATCACACTGCTCACCAGTGTTGGATTATGAGCTAAGGGACACTGGCTACGGAGCTGAGATAACAGATCGGTAATTGTGACCGGACCGACCAGCGGCATCGGCATCGGCAAGGAAATCGCCTATTGTATGGCGTCAGCGGGATATTGGGTCATGCTCAATGGAATCGACGGTCCGGATATTGCGGCGCTGCCCTTTTTAATCGCGAGCACCGAGGGACAATTCGGCACCGCCGACATTCTGATAAGTAATGGCGGAATTTCCACAAACCTCCGCCGTTTGGTAACTTTCGGGACTAAACATCTAGCACCCAAGGAATATGGAGGCATCTTACTGTGAACACATAATCCGTGTGAAAAACGCCCGTACCAAACGGGCTACACAAATGCAATTTTTCTCACTTTATGGTTCCGTATTCTCATTTTATGAGTCCCGGTTCTCACTTTATGAGTCCATCGACAAAAGCACACCAACACTAAACATCCAGATTGGCGACTTTCAGAGCGTTGCTTTGGATGAAATCGCGACGCGGTTCGACGATGTCTCCCATCAGTGTAGAGAACACATCCTCGGCATCATCCGTATGGTTGACCCTGACCTGCAGGAGCGAACGCACGTTTGGATCAAGCGTGGTTTCCCACAACTGACCCGGGTTCATTTCGCCGAGCCCCTTGTAGCGTTGGAAGCTGATGCCCTTGCGGCTGATGTTGAGCACCGTATCAACCAGCGAGACCGGTCCGGTGATCACATGCTCCACATCCTTGACCGTCAACCGGCCATGATTGGCGAACATTTGCTGCAGGCGGCCGGCGTAGTCGTTGAGGCGTCTTGCGTCGGCGGAGCGGATCAGCGCGCCATCAATAACATGACGTTCGGCCACCCCCCTGAGCGTGCGGCTGAAGGCCAGGCCGCCATCTTCCAGCGGAATACCATGCCAGCCACGTTCGTTTTCGTCGGTCAGTGCGTCCAGGCGCTTGGCGACATACTCGGCTGTCACCAGGGCGCGTTCGCCATCGGACAGGATTTCAGGGTCCAGCGCGCTGGCGATCGCCGCCTGCTCCAGTACCATCACGGGCACGTGCTGGACCAGATGATTGAGCAGGCCTTTCACCTGGCGGGCCTCTTCAACCACTTCGCGAAGATCGTTCCCGGCAATCTGGGCGCCGCTGTAGGAGGTGAACACGGACCCGTCTTCCGTAATCCCGGTAAACAGGTAGTTCTCCAGCATGGCGTCGTCCTTGAGGTAGACTTCGGAGCTTCCCCGCTTGGCCCGGTAGAGCGGCGGCTGAGCAATGTAAAGATAGCCACGCTCGACCAGTTCCGGCATCTGACGATAGAAGAACGTCAACAGCAGGGTGCGGATATGGCTGCCATCAACGTCAGCATCCGTCATGATGATGATCTTATGATAGCGGCACTTGTCGGCGTCGAAATCCTCGCGACCGATGCCCGTACCCATGGCCGTAATCAGTGTGCCGATTTCAGTTGAACTGAGCATCTTGTCAAAGCGCGCACGTTCCACATTGAGGATCTTTCCACGCAGCGGCAGGATCGCCTGGTTTTTCCGGTTGCGGCCCTGCTTCGCCGACCCGCCAGCGGAATCTCCCTCCACAATAAATATTTCAGACAGCGCCGGATCGCGTTCCTGGCAATCGGCCAGCTTGCCGGGCAAGGAGCTGATATCAAGCGCCCCTTTGCGCCGGGTCAGTTCACGGGCCTTGCGGGCCGCTTCACGAGCCGACGCCGCCTCGATAATCTTCATGATCACTTTTTTGGCGTCACCGGGATGTTCTTCAAACCAGCGGTCCAGACCTTCGCCGATGACACCCTCAACAATCGGACGGACTTCGGATGACACCAGCTTGTCCTTGGTCTGCGATGAAAATTTAGGATCTGGAACCTTGACGGACAGGACGCACGTCATGCCTTCGCGGGCGTCGTCGCCGGTAATGCTGGCCTTTTCTTTTTTGGCAATACCGGATTTTGTGACATAGGAATTGATTGTCCGTGTCAACGCGCCACGGAACCCCGCAAGATGGGTGCCGCCATCACGCTGCGGGATGTTGTTGGTAAAACACAGCATGGTTTCGTGGTAACTGTCGTTCCACTGCATGGCCATCTCAACGGTGACACCGTCGCGTTCTCCGACAAAGAAAATATCTTTTTCGTGAAGCGTGGTCTTCGAACGGTCCAGATAGGAAACAAACGCCGCGAGGCCGCCTTCATAGTGCAGGTCAATGGTCACCGGATCGACACCGCGATTGTCGACGATCTGCAATCCGACGCCTGAATTCAGAAATGCCAGCTCGCGCAGGCGATGCTCCAGCGTGGCCAGATCATAGTCCGTTTTCGTGAACGTTTGGCTGGAGGCGTGAAACGTCAATTCCGTGCCGCTACGAACCTTGCCATTTTCGACCGGCGCGTCGCCGGTAACTTTCAGCGGCGCTTCGGCTTCCCCATCAACAAAGCGGATCTGGTGCTCTCTGCCGTCCCGCCATATTTTAAGCTCCAGCCAGTCGGAAAGCGCGTTGACCACCGACACGCCGACACCATGCAGGCCGCCGGACACCTTGTAGGAATTCTGATCGAACTTTCCACCGGCATGAAGCTGGGTCATGATAACCTCCGCCGCCGACACGCCTTCTTCGGTATGCATGTCAACCGGAATGCCGCGCCCGTTATCACGTACACTGATCGAGCCATCGCCGTTCAATGACACAAAAACCGTGTCGCAGTACCCTGCCAACGCCTCATCAATGGCGTTATCGACGACCTCATAGACCATATGGTGTAGCCCGGAGCCGTCATCGGTATCGCCGATATACATGCCGGGACGTTTGCGAACCGCCTCAAGTCCCTTCAGGACCTTGATGGAATCGGCATCATAATCACCGCCATTGGGGAGGTCTGTGTTGGTGTTCTCGTCGCTCATAAAACTTCCGTTCAATTCAATCCGGTGCCTCAGGCACCACTAACACGCCCGTCCGCAACCCGAAACATCTGGGCCTTGGACTTAAGGGGCTGATACAGGTTTTCGTCGGTTCCCGTGAACCATGTCTGGGCACCGAGGGCGATCAGGTGATCAAACAGGGCCTCGCGGCGCTCGCCATCAAGGTGGGCGGCGACCTCATCAAGCAGTAACAGCGGGACCGCGCCCCGTTCGGCGCTCCGCAATGTGGCGTTGGCGAGCACGATGGCGATCAACAGAGCCTTCTGTTCACCGGTCGAACACAGTTCCGCCGCCTGTCCGGTGCCAGCGTGATGGACGATCAGGTCGGTGCGGTGCGGGCCGCAGCCGGTGCGACCGGTTTCACTGTCGCGCCTGCGCATCGCCGCCAGTGCTTCGCGAAACTGGTCTTCCGCCTCCAGCGCCGGGCCGCCTTCAAGCCAGCCTTCAAGATCACCAGCAAGCGCCAGTTCCGCGCCCGGAAACGGGGCCAGTCCGCGCGCCGAAGCGGGACCAAGGCGGTGCAGCAACTCGAGGCGCGCCGCAGCGACGGCGATGCCGCGACCGGCCATGGTATCTTCCAACGCACTCAGCCAGGCGATATCCGGGCGCGCCTCATCGCGCAGCAGGCGGGCGCGTTCGCGCATGGCCGTTTCATAGGCGCTGATGCGACCCGCATGGGCCGGGTCCCAGGCATAGACCAAGCGGTCGAAAAAGCGCCGACGTTCCGATGTGCCGTCGGCGAACAGTCCGTCCATCTGCGGTGTCAGCCAATACACATTCATCATCTCCGCCAGCACATTCTGGCTGGCAACTGTCTGTCCATCAATCCGCACAACGCGGCGCTCGCGCCCGCCGCCGTCGGTCGGGGTAAAGCCGGTACCCAGCTTAACCAGGCCGCCCGGAGTCTCGGCGTCCACGGCCACCGCCCAGGCGCCCGAACTTCCACTGCGCGAAATTTCACTCAGCTTGGGCTGGCGCAGTCCGCGTCCGGGGACCAGCAGGGACAGGGCTTCCAGAATATTGGTTTTACCCGCCCCGTTCGGCCCGGCGAGAACCACCGGTTCCGGCCCCAGATCAAGGCGCAAATCCTTGTAACAGCGAAAATCCGTCAGGGTCAGGCGCGAAACGGCATAACGACGGGGGAGAGTTGCTGGCTCCCGTGGCTGTACTTTTCGCAGGCTGGTTATTGGCGACAGATCCTTTTCCTCACACACGCATGGGCATCAGAACATAAATCGCAGTGGCATCATCGGCCTCACGAAGGATGGTTGGTGAATTGCCATCAGCGAATGACATTTCCGCACTCTGACCTTCGATCTGGCGGGTGATATCAAGCAGATATGCGGAATTGAAGCCGATCTCCACCGTATCGCCCTGATAGGCGATTTCGATTTCTTCGGTGGCGCTGCCATGTTCAGGGCTGGAAGCCGACAGCATCAGATTGCCGCTGGAGATTGTCAGCTTCACCGCGCGGGACTTTTCACTGGAAATCGCCGACACCCGGTCCACCGCATCGGCGAACAGTTTACAGTCCACCGTCAGCTCCTTGTCATTGCCGCTCGGGATGACTCGTTCATAATCAGGAAAGGTGCCGTCAATCAGCTTCGAGGTGAGCACCGCGTCATCGAAGGCGAAGCGGATCTTGGCTTCCGACAGGCTGACCTCAACCTCGTCACCGGACTCATCAATCAGCTTTCTCAGTTCTGTAACCGTTTTACGCGGCACGATAACACCCGGCAGGCTATCGGCGCCCGTTGGCAGCGGCGATTCAACGCTGGCCAGCCGGTGACCGTCTGTGGCCACGGCGCGCAACACATCAACCCCATCGCGGTCCGCCTTGTGCAGATAAATACCGTTCAGATAATATCGCGTTTCTTCCGTGGAAATCGCAAATTTGGCCCGATCAATCAGCGCCCGAATCTCCGCCGCTGTCAGGGAAAAGGTATGGGGCAGCTCGCCACCGGACATAACTGGGAACTCTTCCGTCGGCAGACATGACAGCGTGAACCGCGAACGCCCGGCGCTCAGAATCAGCTGCCCGTCACCTGATGCGTCGAGCTCAACCTGAGACCCGTCCGGCAGCTTGCGCACAATGTCATAGAGTGTGTGGGCTGGCACCGTTGTCGCCCCTTCATCCATGATATCAGCGGCAACGGAATCGACCATATCCAGGTCCATATCGGTCGCATTCAGATGAAGCCTTCCGCCCGACGCCTCAATTTTCACGTTTGAGAGAATCGGAATGGTGTTGCGCCGTTCAACAACGCTTTGCACATGCCCCAGTGACCGTAACAATGCCGCCCGTTCTATGGTGAGTTTCATGGTTTGTTTTCAAGCCTCTAGCAGAATTTATCGTTTAGAAAACCGGACCCTCGTGAGGGTCCGGTCCAGTGGGCGCGTAGGGCACCCTCCAAATTCCGCTTATTATAACAAAAGTACCGGATTTCGTAAGAAAATTCGACGTCGCGGACAGATTGGCGGCTGGCCTCCCAAACCGGCAAAACCCGCGCCGCGCCTTACCCCCGCTCGAACGGCGAATTAGCCTTCCAGCATGCGCCGGAGAAGTTCGACGTCTTCTGCGAAGCTGCTGTCGTGTTCGCGCAGCTCTTCGACTTTTTTAACCGCATGCATAACGGTGGTATGATCGCGCCCGCCAAATTTGCGGCCGATTTCAGGGAGTGAACGGGTAGTCAGCTGCTTGGCCAGATACATGGCGACCTGGCGCGGTCGGGCGACGGACCGGGCCCGGCGGGCCGAATGCATATCCGACGTGCGGATATTGAAATGCGACGCCACCTGCTTCTGGATTTCTTCTATGGTCACGCGCCGGTCATTGGCGCGCAGCAGATCGTGCAGCACATCCTGGGTCGCCTCCAGCGAAATATCCCGCCCGACAAGCTGAGCATGGGCGACGACCCGGTTCAGGGCCCCCTCCAGTTCGCGCACATTGGCGGTGATTTTATGGGCAAGAAACTCCAGCACTCTGGCCGGGACCTCGACTCCCAGCTTCTGGCCTTTTGACTGCAAAATGCCCAGCCTCAGTTCGTAAGTGGTGGCGTGAATGTCGGCGACCAGCCCACAATTCAGGCGCGACACCAAGCGCTCTTCCATTCCGGTCAGGTCGGATGGCGACTTGTCCGCTGAAATGACGATCTGACGGCCCTCATCGACGAGCGAATTGAAGGTATGGAAAAATTCTTCCTGCGTCGCATCCTTGCCGGCGATGAACTGAACGTCATCAATCATCAGCACATCGACGGAACGGAACTGTTCCTTGAAATCGACGGTCGTCTGCTCGCGAAGCGCGCGGATGAACCGGTACATGAAATTCTCGGCAGACAGATACATTACCGTGCGGTCAGGTTCGGACTGACGAATATGCCAGGCAATGGCATGCATCAGGTGCGTCTTTCCCAGCCCGACGCCGCCGTAAAGAAACAGCGGATTAAACGGCGGACGCTTCGATGCTTCGGCGACGCGACGCGCGGCGGCATAGGCAAATTCGTTGGGCTTGCCAACAACAAACTGATCAAACGTAAAACGCTTGTCGAGCGACGCGCTGGGCGATTTCGGTCGCGGGTCGCGAACAGGCTCGGCAACAACGGCCGGTGCCGGGCGAGTCTCCTGAGCCGCCGCCGAGGCCATGGGCTGAAGCCCCCGTTCGGCCTGAACGATAATTTCGACGTCTTTGACGCCGACGTTTTCCGCCCGCCACAATTCGCCAAGCTGGTCGATATAGTGGGCCAGGACCCAGTCCCTCATGAAGCGGGTGGGCACGGACAGGCGCAACACATTACCGTCAATGCCACGTAAAGAAATAGGTTTGATCCAGCTTTGAAAAGCCGCGTCCCCAATATTCGTCCGTAAGGTTTGCGTAACTCGTGCCCACTCTGCGCTGAGCGCATCGCCCCGAGCCGTGTCTCCGCTGCCTTTCAAATCATCCATTTTGCCGAAGCATCCCCAAATCCTGACCCTAACCACCTGAAAGCGGCCGTTGTAGCACTCCAAACCGGTGACGGTTACGGAGCCCCCTTTGTTTTTTCTCAGTTCCCTGCAAGCCGCTCCAACATCTTAACGTCCTTGAGCCGCATTCCAGGGCCTCTAAATATCGACCGGATTAAGACTGGGGCTTTCCGCCTGCTTTAAGATCCAATCTGATTTTTCTTTTCCGGTTATCCTTTTTATCCGACGCCCCCTCAGCATACGATGACGGCGATCACACAGAAACTGAAAATCCTGAAAAAAATTGATCAATCGTTAAAAATCCGGCTTTCCCGCTCCTCTTTGAGAATAATCGTTAACCTTCAAAATGAATGTCGGCACTCACAAATCAATACCAAACACGTCGCAAGAGATTCCAAAATCCCGAAGGAACCTTATGTCGACTCACCGGCCATAAATTTTTTATTTTTACTTCAGCGAAGAACGGCAATTCAACAACCCTTGCACCGCACCCAAGTAATAACCAATAACTCTTAAAATAATTATTTCTTTTTTCTGTATTTACTATTTTGCGACGACTCTTGGGCTGTCCCCGAGACGAGATTAATATTACGGACGGAATCGCTCATGTGCAACAAGATCGAAACGGGAACGTCGAAAATAATCAACTTGACAAAATCATGCGCCAAGAGTCCGTCCGCCAAAATCGCGGTCCGCGAACAAAAAAAATCGCATGGCGGGCAGCCACACGATTTTCGCTAACTGGTTGTTTCGGGAGAAGCCCGTTCAAACAGGCATCGCCTTGATGCGCTTGGTCAATCTGGACAGCTTCCGGGCAACCGTATTTTTGTGATAAACGTTATTATTAACACCGCTCATCAATTTGGGCTGCATGGCGCGGAAGGCTTCCTGGGCAGCGGGTTTGTCACCGCTGTCGATCGATTCCTCGACCTTGCGGAGAGAGGTGCGGATTGCGCCGACCCGGGCACCGTTCGATTCCGTGCGCCCTGCGGTCTGACGGATACGTTTTTTGGACTGGGCGTGATTAGCCATGGCCTTAAAACCCTTATAAATTCAACGAAGGGCTGGCTTATATAGGGGTGCACTTGCAACGTCAAGCGCCCATTCTCGCCATTTTATCACGGCGTCGCCGGGGCCAGCCTGAAATGTACATCGACCCACCCTGGCCGCGCCTTATCCGTCGTGATTTCAAGGGCAAGCAGCTCACCTTCACGACGGTATCGGTCAAGGGTTTCAAGGTGCCATCCCAGCTCCGGAAGAGTGGCCGCATAATATTCACGTACACGGTGCGCTTCCACCTCTCCGCTGGCGACGGCCTGGGCGATCCGACCGGATGCCGTTTCAAAAACCACGGCGGCGGAAGCATCCTCCTCAAGACCCGCCATCAGCGGGAGGTCGGCGACGACGCTAACAAATGCCGCCGGGTTGGCGCGCAGACCTTGTGAAGGCACCAGCGCGCCAAGGGCAAGCGGCAGCGCCAGGACAAAACAAAACAGGCTGGTTCGAAGGTTGTTCATAAAACGATTATATCACTATCTCTGGCATCGGGAACAAAAGAAAGTCGAACGCCCGGACTGGGTGATCTGACGGATGACGGCATCGCCCTCACATCTGGGGCAGGGCGCTCCCGCCCGGCCATAGACCTGAAAATTATGCTGAAAATATCCCAGCTCGCCGGAAGGCTGGCGGTGATCACGCAGGGATGACCCACCCGCTTTGATTGCAAGACTAAGCACATCGTCGATGGCGCGGGCAAGCCTGTCCGCCCTCTTTCCCTGCACGGTTCCGGCTTTTCGTCGCGGCGATATCCCAGCCGCGAACAATGCTTCACAGGCGTAAATATTGCCGATCCCGGCAACTGTTTTCTGGTCAAGTAACGCCACCTTGACCGGCGCCGCCCTGCCCCTCAGGCGCTGACCAAGAACCGCACCCTCAATCCCCGGGTTAACTGGTTCCGGCCCCAGGTTTTTCAGCATGGAATAGTCATCAAGCTGAGCTTGCGGGCAGATATCCATAAAACCGAAGCGGCGTGGATCGTGATAACGAATCTCGACTCCATCCGAGGTCAGGAAGACGACGTGATCGTGGGGGTTAAGAGCCGGCGGGTGGCGATCATAAATCCTGAAGCTTCCGGACATGCCAAGGTGGGCGATCAAAACCGTGTCGTCCTCCAGCCTTATGAGCAAAAACTTGGCGCGGCGGTCAACTTTGGACACGCGCTTTCCGGTCAGCGCCTGACCAAAACCCTCGGGGAAGGGAAAGCGCAGGTTTGGACGATTGAGCACAACCCGCTCCAGCCTGCGTCCTTCCAGTACTGGGATCAGGCCTCGCCTGACGGTCTCGACCTCTGGTAATTCAGGCATGATTCCACCTATTTTTATATACGTGTCAGCCTAGCCTACAGGGACCACTTCGGCTATGGTCCCGCCATGTCTACAGAAACTGCCCCGGCGGATGCAACCACGCACTTCGGTTATAAGGAAGTTGCCGAAAATGAAAAGGCGACGCTTGTCCGCGATGTGTTTGACAGCGTGGCCTCAAAATACGACCTGATGAACGATCTAATGAGCATGGGTGTCCACAGGTTATGGAAAAGCACCATGCTCGACATGCTGCGTCCACGGGCCGGTATGACGCTCGCCGACGTCGGCGGCGGCACCGGGGATATCGCATTCCGCTTTCTCGACCGGGGCGGAGCCGCTGTCAAAGTCATCGACATCAATAACGAGATGCTGACCCATGGCCGCAGACGGGCGATTGATCAGGGACGCCTTGATGGCCTTGACTGGATTAACGGCGACGCCGAAAAACTGCCCCTTGAATCTGGGTCCGTGGACGCCTATACGACAGCATTCTGCATCCGCAACGTGACCCATATTGATCAGGCGCTGGCCGAGGCCGCCCGCGTTCTCAAACCGGGCGGACGGTTCGTGTGCCTGGAGTTTTCCCATGTGGCGCTTCCGATTCTGGAAAAGATATATGACACATACTCCTTCTCCGTCCTGCCCTGGCTGGGGGAAGTTGTCGCCAATGATCGCGGCTCCTATCAATACCTCGCCGAAAGCATCCGACGCTTCCCGGTTCAGGAACGATTTGCCGATATGATCACCGAGGCCGGACTGGCACAGGTCATGTATAGAAACTTGTCCGGGGGAATCGCCGCCATTCATTCCGGCTGGCGAATATAAACCACATGCTGGACGCTTATGGAAATATCGGTCGCCTGCTGGCAATCGCCCGCATTCTCGCCCGTCATGACGCCCTGTTTGCGCTTGAGTATTTTAATGTTGCACCCATCGTGGTCGCTCTGGCCCGCATGATCTCGAAGCGAAACGTCGAGGGCCGCCCGGGTGAAAGGCTGGCCCGCGCCCTCAATGAGGCTGGTCCCAGCTTTATCAAATTGGGACAGGCGCTTTCAACGCGCTCCGATTTACTGGGCGAAGAGCTGGCCCAGGACCTGTCTGAACTCCAGGACCGCCTGCCGCCTTTCGCCGGGGTCGAAGCGCGCAGAACAATCGAAGACGAACTTGGCGACAGCATTGAAAACATGTTTGAGAGTTTCGAAAACGAGGCGACGGCGGCGGCCTCCATCGCCCAGGTGCATTTCGCCGTGACCTCAGATGGCCGCGAAGTAGCGGTCAAGGTCTTGCGTCCGGGCATCGAGCAGGCGTTCCTGAAAGACCTTTCACTGTTTCGCTGGCTGGCGCGATTGGCCGAGCGGGCGCGCCCGGAACTGAGACGGCTAAAACCCCGTCAGGTCGTGGAAACCATCGCCGAAACCGTGGAGCTTGAGATGGACCTGCGGTTCGAGGCGGCGGCGGCGGCGGAGCTGTGGGAGAATTTTCAGGACAACGAAGACTTTGTTGTCCCCGAGGTGGACTGGGGCCGCACGTCCGGGCGGGTCCTGACAACAGAACGCATTAACGGAATCCCCATGGATGACCGCGACGCTGTACTTGCCGCCGGTCTTGATCCCGAAGATGTTTTGCTGAAGGCCTCAACCGCCTCATTCCAGCAGGTTTTCCGCGATGGCTTTTTCCATGCCGATGTCCACCCGGGCAATATGTTCGTGCTTGAAAATGGTGCCGTCGGCGTTGTCGATTTCGGCATTATGGGTCGGCTCGACCTGAGAACCAGACGTCATCTCGGGGAAATGCTGCTGGGCTTCCTGACCCGCGATTACCGCCGCGCCGCCGAGGTCCATTTCGAAGCCGGCTGGGTCCCGGCCCATAAAAGTGTGGAGACCTTTACCCAGGCCTGCCGCTCCATCGCCGAGCCGATCATGGACAAACCTCAGAACGAAATTTCCATCGCCCAGCTTCTGGGGCAGCTGTTCCAGATTACGGAAACGTTTGAAATGGAGGCGCAGCCGCAATTGCTGTTACTGCAAAAAACCATGCTGGTCGCCGAAGGCACGGCCCGCAAGCTCTGCCCTGAAGCCAACATGTGGCTGATGGCGCGGCCCCTGATGGAAGAATGGATGCGCGAAAATCTTGGTCCTGAAGCGCGCATTCGCGATACCGTCAGCGGCATTTCCGAAGCCATGGAGCGCCTGCCCCGGATGCTTGACGGCATCGAGGAAAGTACATCGATGATTGCGGGCGGGCGGATCAAACTACACCCCGACACGGTTCGCGCGCTCCGGGAAGACGGCGGCCCCCGGGGATTACCGATCACCTGGGTGATCATTTCTATGCTGTTGGTCGGCTTCCTGGTCGCCCTTGCCGATTAATACCCCCCTTAACCTTCCGGTATCAAACACGGGCTTGCATCCGATGGGATGCACCTCTAACTTATTTACACAAATCAATCGTAATTTCTGGTTTTTCACATACTGGTCATAAACACGTGCCGTCAAAACGAATACTTTTGATCGTCTCTGGTGGGATTGCCGCCTACAAAACCCCGGATCTGGTGCGCCGCCTGCGCGAGCGCGGGTTTGCCGTGCGCTGTATTTTGACCCGGGCCGGAACCGAATTCGTCAGCCCACTGGCCCTTCAGGCGGTCAGCGAAGACCGGGTTTATCAGGAGCTTTTTTCACTGACCGATGAAAACGAAATGGGACATATTCAGTTGTCGCGGGACGCCGACGTCCTGCTGGTCGCCCCGGCGACCGCCAACATCATGGCCCGCATGGCCCACGGTGAAGCCAACGATCTGGCGACCACCGCATTGCTGGCAACCGACAAGCCCGTATTCATCGCCCCCGCCATGAATGTCCGCATGTGGCAACACGCCGCGACACAGGCCAATCTGCAAACCCTGCAATCCAGAGGCATCACCGTGATCGGCCCTGAAGAGGGCGACATGGCCTGTGGAGAGTTCGGCATGGGGCGCATGTCCGAACCGATAGAGATTGCTGATCGCATGCAAGCCGCCGTGACAGGTGCGGGGGCCCTACACGGGAACCGCGCACTGGTGACCAGCGGCCCGACTTTCGAGGCCATCGACCCGGTGCGCTTTATTGGTAACCGCTCATCCGGCAGGCAGGGGCACGCCATCGCAGCGGCGCTCGCCGGTCTGGGTGCCGAAACGGTGCTGATCACGGGCCCGACCCATCAGCCGGACCCCGGTGGCGTGAAAGTCATTCATATCGAGTCGGCGCGCGACATGCTGGCGGCGTGTGAAGCGGAACTGCCGGTTGACATCGCCGTATGCGCAGCAGCCGTATCTGACTGGCGGGCGGCGGACACCACAGAGTCAAAAATCAAAAAGCAGGCCGGCGAAGCGCCACCGGTGCTGAAGCTGATTGAAAATCCTGATATTCTTGCCACCCTGTCACAGTCCAGAACCAACCGCCCGAACCTGGTGATCGGCTTTGCGGCGGAAACCGACGACGTCATCGCCAACGCCATCAGCAAACGCCAGCGCAAGGGCTGCGACTGGATTGTCGCCAACGACGTGTCCCCGGAAACAGGGACCTTTGACGGTGGCTTTAATACGGTCCACCTGATTTCCAGCGACGGCACCCAGGACTGGCCGCGCATGAGCAAGGCCGATGTCGGAGAACGGCTGGCCCGGCAAGTTGCGGAATATTTTTCGGGAAGGCCACAATGAAGGTGCCTGTTGAAATCAAACGGTTGCCCCATGGCCGCGATCTGCCGCTGCCGGATTACGCCACGCCACAAAGTGCGGGTATGGACTTGCTGGCGGCTGTTGAAGAACCCCGAACCCTGGAGCCGGGTGAACGCTGCATCGTGCCCACCGGAATCGCCATCGCCCTGCCGGATGGATATGAGGCGCAAATCAGACCCCGTTCGGGACTGGCGATCAAGAATGGGATTACCGGGCTCAACAGCCCGGGCACAATCGATGCGGATTATCGCGGTGAAATTGGCGTTATCATGATCAACCACGGCAGCGAACCGTTTCGAATTGAACGCGGCATGCGGATTGCGCAGATGGTCATCGCCGCCTTTCAGACGGCCCACTGGCAGGAGGTGGAAAGCCTGAACGATACTGCGCGTGGGGCTGGCGGATTCGGCTCCACAGGAATAACTGGAGAAGGGTGAAGCTAGATGCTGCATCTGTCGCGAAAAGTCCTGTTTGCCATAGAGGCGGTTCTCGATATTGCCTATCACACCAGCTCGGAGCCGGTTCAGAGCAAGGAGATCACCCGCCGCCAGGGCATTCCCCGGCGCTATCTCGAACAGGCCCTGCAACATCTGGTGCGTGATGGCATCCTGCTGGGCGTGCGTGGCCCCAAGGGCGGCTACCGGCTGGCCAAGGAACGGCGGCGCATCACGATCGGTGACATCGTCCGCGTGGTTCGAAAAATGGAAACGAAAAAACAGGCTGAAGACGATTCGGAAGGATCGGAACTCGGCATTGCCGTCGTCCGCCCGTTATGGGCGGAATTACAGGATGGCTTGATGACGCACCTTGATGCAACCTCGGTAGATGATCTTTGTAATCGGGCCGATCTGGCTGGTATTGTCAGCGAGGGCCGCCAAAACCTGGATTTCACCATCTGACCGGAGACATTTGTTCATGACCGAATTTCGTGGCCGCATATACGACAGCATCATCGACACCATCGGCGCCACGCCACTGGTCCGCCTCCCCCGGCTTGCCGAAGAGGCGGGGATTGAGGCAGATTTGCTGGGAAAATGTGAGTTTTTCAATCCCATGAATTCGGTCAAGGACCGCATCGGCCTGGCCATGGTCGAGGCGGCGGAGGCGGCCGGGCAGATAAAACCGGGAGCCACGCTGGTCGAACCGACCTCAGGAAACACGGGTATCGCGCTGGCGTTTGTCTGTGCGGCCAAGGGATACAGGCTGATCCTGACGATGCCGGAATCGATGTCGCTGGAACGCCGGAAAATGCTGCTGATTCTGGGTGCCGAGATCGAACTGACCCCGGCGGCAATGGGTATGCGCGGCGCCATCGAAAAAGCGCAGGAGCTGGTGGATGCCACACCGGGGGCGATCATGTTGCAGCAGTTCGAAAATCCGGCCAATCCCGAAATCCACCGCCAGACGACGGCTGAAGAGCTTTGGTCGGACACCGGCGGGGCCATCGATGTCCTGATCAGCGGCGTGGGGACGGGCGGCACCTTGACCGGTTGCGCGGGAGTGCTGAAAAAATACAACCCCCAGATCAAGATTATCGCGGTTGAGCCCGAAGACAGCGCCGTGCTGTCGGGGGGCACCCCCGGACCCCACAAAATCCAGGGAATCGGAGCCGGATTTATACCCGGTGTTCTTGACACCGGATTAATTGATGAGGTCCTTAAGATCGGTAACGAGACCGCGCTTAACATGGCGCGCAAGGTGGCCCGGCTGGAGGGGCTGGCGTGTGGGATTTCATCGGGCGCAGCGCTGGCGGTCGGACTTGAGATTGGTGAACGCCCGGAGATGAAGGGCAAAACGATTGTCGCCATTCTACCGTCTTTCGCGGAGCGCTACTTGTCGACGCCGCTATTTGACGGGCTGGGCTGACACCGAAGAGGAGCTGAACGTTGGATTTTTCCGAACAGCAGATTAACCGGTACGCGCGTCATATCCTGCTTCGGGAGGTGGGTGGTACGGGTCAGGAAAAGCTGCTCAAGTCCAGGGTCCTGGTGATCGGCGCTGGTGGGCTCGGGTCTCCGGTGCTGCTGTATCTGGCGGCCGCCGGGGTGGGTACGCTGGGCATTGTCGATAATGACGACGTTGATCTGTCCAACCTTCAGCGCCAAGTTCTGCATACCACACCGGACATCGGCCGCCCCAAGGTCACCAGCGCCGCGGAAACCCTTGCGGCCATCAATCCCGACGTCAAGGTCATCACCCACAATATGCGCTTCGAAGCTTCAAATGCGCTCGAACTGTTATCCGGCTATGACCTGATCGCCGATGGCAGCGACAATTTCTCGACGCGTTTCCTGGTCAATGATGCCGCCTATTTTGCGAAGGTTCCGTTGGTTTCGGGGGCGATCTTGCGATTTGATGGTCAGGTATCCACGTTCAAACCGCATGTGCTGGACGAAAGTGGAAATGCCGGACCCTGCTATCGTTGCATATTCCGCGAACCGCCACCCGAAGGGCAGATCCCGTCTTGCGCGGAGGCGGGCGTACTTGGAGCGTTGTGCGGCATGATTGGGTCCCTGCAGGCAACCGAAATTTTAAAAGAACTGATGGGCATTGGCGAAAGCCTGTCCGGGTCGCTGTTGATTACGGAGGGCCTTGGCACCGAATTTCGCAAGATCAAGGTCCGGCGCGACCCTGGCTGCCCACTCTGTGGCGACACCCCCAGCATCAAGGATCTGAGCTGCCATGAGCACTGAGCAATCTCCTGATAAGCTGTCGATCGTCGTTTACGATCACCATTATGACAAGGTTCACTATGCCCTGGTCATGGCGGCGGCGGCGGCGGCCATCGGACGGCCAGTCACGGTGTTTTTCACCATGGGAGCCTGCGGCGCTATTCGGGCCACCGACGAAAACGGCGCACCGGCCTGGACGACCATGCCGTTAAGCGATGAGGACGCGACCGGAATTGAACGGGACAATTTTTACAAACGCACCGGCATCGCCACCATGGAGGAACTGATTGAGGCCTGCATCGCCTTCGGGGTCCGGTTTCTGGTTTGCGAAATGGGGCTGCGGGCCAAAGGGCTTGAGCAGACCGCCCTTCGCTCCGACATGGATATCGAGCACTCCGGCGTCGTGACCTTCCTCAACGACGCCTCGAAAGACGGCGCGGTGGTATTAATCTAGGGAAATTTTACGGCGCTTCAGATAATCGGCGAAATCAGCCCGCTCGGGCAAAGACAGCTGCCGCGTAACATTTTCCGACCAGGTGCATTTTTCAAGTTCGCCATATCGATCCGTATGGCGCTGCTTTTCCGGCGGCAAGGCGAATCGCTGGTGATTGCGTTCATCAAAGTCTGTGATTTCTTCGGCAAGGCCGCTGTCGTCATAACGGTCTTGGTGGACGATGATATTCTGGGGCAGACGCATGGCCGAATATCCGGCATCAGCCCTGAACCCGAGCGTCAGCCCGCAAATCGGAAACACGCCGTCGGGCAAACTCAGTAGTTCAGCCAGCTCTTCAATGCTATTGCGCACATAACTGACGGGGCAGGTACCAAGACCGATGCTTTCGGCTGCGGTGATCAGATTTTGCATGGCCAGCGCGGAATCGACGGCGGCATTCATAAAGGTGTCGGCGTTATTATTCTGATATTCATGGCCCCGCATCTCGGCCAGCCTGCGGATACGCCGGACATCGCCCAAAAAAACCAGAACCACGGGTGCGCGCGCCAGCCATTCCATGGCAGGAACAAGGTCGCCGAGTTGGCGGCGCAGGTCAGGGTCGCGTACGACGACAATCGAATACTGCTGAAGATTGGACTTGGTCGGGGCCGACTGGGCACTGGCCAACAGAAGGTTCAGGGTTTCATCACTGACCGGCTGATCGGTATACCGGCGGCAGGTTCGGTGGCTAAGGATGGTTCGGAGGGTTTCATTCATCTGGTTCGAGACGGCGACATCAACACCATAACGATCACGCACCAGGGTATCAGTTTCCGACATCACAATGTCCCCTTCTTTTCTTGAAGAGAGAAGGGTGCGTGGAATTCAGATGAAGTGCAAGAGCTTGAGCGACTCCCGAGGGACCCCGCGGGAGTCACGACGACGTATTTGCGTCAATCAAAAGCTGTCGCCGATAACCCGGTCTGGAGGATTATGGCCGTCGGCAAACGTCTTGATATTCACCAGAACCTTCTCGCCCATGTCGATGCGTCCTTCGACGGTCGCGGACCCCATGTGGGGGAGCAGGACGACATTTTCCATGGCAATCAGTTTGGGGTTCACGGCGGGTTCGTTTTCGAAGACATCGAGTCCGGCACCGGCGATTTCGCCATTGGTCAACATCCGGGTCAGGGCGTTTTCATCAATTACCTCGCCGCGCGAGGTATTGACGACGACCGCGTGGGGCTGAAGCAGTTTCAGGCGGCGCGCCGAAAGCAGGTGATAGGTCGCCGGCGTATGCGGGCAGTTGACGGAGACAAAATCAACCCGCGCCAGCATTTGGTCAAGGCTTTCCCAATAGGTCGCCTCAAGCTCGCCCTCGATCTCTTCATGAAGTTTGTGACGATTGTGATAATGGATCGCCAGACCGAATCCCTTGGCCCGGCGCGCCACGGCCTGACCAATTCGCCCCATGCCGACAATGCCAAGGCGTTTACCGTAAATCCGGTGCCCCAACATGCCAGTTGGTGACCAGCCCATCCATTCACCGGACCGAAGCACGTTGACACCATCGGTGAGTCGTCTCGGCACGGCCAAAATAAGCGCCATGGTCATATCGGCCGTGTCTTCGGTCAGAACATCGGGGGTATTGGTTACTGTAATGCCGCGCTGGCGCGCGGTAGCGAGATCAATGTGGTCGACTCCGGTTCCGTAATTTGAAATCAGACGAAGGTTTTCTCCCGCGTGCGACAGCACGCCAAGATCAATACGGTCCGTGACTGTCGGGACAAGAACGTCCGCCGTTTCGACCGCCTCGATCAGCTGGGCCTTGGACATGGGGGCGTCGTCCAGATTGAGCTGTACGTCAAAAAGTTCCATCATGCGCGTCTCAATGACATCGGGCAGCTTGCGCGTAACGACGACCTTGGGTTTCCTGGTGACCATGCCTCTTCCTCCGACGCGAACGGGTTGTACCAGAGGGCCATAGCAACCCCCATCGGGGATGTCCAGAGTGCAGTAGCGATTTCAGATGTAACCGTGCTGAATGCTTGACCTTTTAGCGGTTTCACGACCTATAATACGGCCGTCGCGTTTCACACATGGAAACCATTTTCAAACATGCCTTTATCGATAAACCCGATTATGAAACTGGTGCGGCTTGCCGTTGCCTGGGGTCTGATTACTGGGATCGCGGGACCCGCCTTTGGCCAAACTCAAAGCACCGGCCTGCCGCTACCGCGCTTTGTCAGCCTGCGGGCGGATGAGGTCAATATGCGGACCGGACCGGGCGTTCAGTATCCGGTGGAATGGGTTTACCGACGGCGCCAGCTGCCGATGGAAGTCATCGCCGAATACGGGACCTGGCGCAAGGTGCGCGACTGGCAGGGTACGCAAGGATGGATTCACCAGAGCATGCTGACCGGCAAGCGCACGTTTGTCATCACCAGCACCGTTCGCAACGTGCGGCGCAAACCCGACTCCAACAGCGCAACCGAAGCCCGCGCGGAAGCGGGGGCGATTGGCGAAATTAAAAGCTGCGGCAAAGGCGAGGGCTGGTGCCAGATCGAGATCGGCCGATATGATGGCTGGTTACGACGTGTCGATTTCTGGGGTGCCTATGAGAATGAAAAGATCGAGTGACGCTTACGCAAAATCTTTCGCCAATGCGGCCCGGATCTGATCACTGAGGATCGCGATATGGCCATAATTCGGATGGCCGATACCGATACTGACCTGCACATCGGAATCCCTGAACTGGGCAATCGCCTCTCCGTCAAAGGAAAAATGAACAAACTGCACGGATGATGCCTTACCCGCCGCTGATGTGCGGTCTACGTCATCTTCTGGTACGGCGCTGATCGCCTTGACGCCGTTAAAGGCAATGTAGATCGTCTCTTCAAATCCCCCCAGCTCCGCCAGAACTCTGGCGCGGCGATCCGGATCATCGATTTCGACCATCACCGTTGCGACCAACTCGCCGCCGTTGGGAATAAGCGGATTATAGGCGCTCAACTCATCTGCGATCTGATCTTCACCACCTTTTTCGATCCACAGCATTTCGTGGATCTGGTGATACATCGTCTCATAGCTCTCAAAATAAAACGTTGCATCCGGGCCAACCGCAACCCGGCGATGACGCTTGACCGCAGACATATTCGTTCGGCGCGTGTTACGTTCCGCACCGTAGTCAGCCATCGGCATGATATCTTCTGGTCGGATTTCCGTCTTTAAATTCATTGTATTCTCACCTTAATTCTCAAACCCGTAAGACCGGGCCAACAGTTCAACAGGGTGCTGGGCCGAACTGGTTTTCAGCGGCGACTCAGCCAGCCGGTCCGCGCCCTGCAACAGATGGTCCCGGGCCAGTGGACACTCGGACACCACATGCCCGGCGCTCTGTTCGGCAACCTTGCGGGCCGCCGGTTTGCCAACTTTCAGGGCAACGTCAAAATTTTCCTTCATGATGCCCCACGACCCGCCGTGTCCGGAGCAGCGCTCGATCACCTCGATGGCGGTGTCGGGGATAAGGCGCAGCATTTCCGCCCCTTTCTGGCCCATGTTCTGGGCGCGGGCATGACAGGCGATATGGATGGTCACGCCGCCATCCAGGGGCTGAAGCCCGTCGGCCAGACCTTCGTTTTTAGCGATATCGACGACATATTCGGTAATGTCGCGGGTCGCCGCGCTCAGGCGTTTGACATCATCGTTTTCCGGCACGATCAGTGGCCACTCAAATTTCATCATCAGGGCGCAGGACGGAACCAGGGCGACCACATCATAGCCCTTGTCGATCCAGGGTTTAAGCGCCCGGGCGACGTCTGCGGCGGCCTCGGCGACGGCGCCAATGTCCCCCTGCTCCAGTTGCGGCATGGCGCAGCACCGGGGGTAGACGACCTCTGTCTCGACGCCATTTTTGGCCAATACCTGGCGCGCCTTTATGCCGATGCCCGGATTATTGTAGTTGGCGAAGCAGGTGGCATAGAGGACAGCCTTGCGACCAACGGCAGGAGCGTCGGCATTGACCTTTGGCGCGGCTTTCGCCTGGTCCATGAAGGTCTGGCCGTGAAATTCCGGCAACTGGGCGTCCCGATGAACCCCCAACACACTTTCCATAGCGGGCCGGGTCAGCCTGTTTCCGCATTTCGATGCCCAGTTGGCGAGCGGGGCGACATGTCCCGCCAATCTACCGTTGCGATCAGTTTTGGTCATTTCGCGGACACCGAAGGAAACACTGCCGGTTTTAGCCTGAACCGCCCGCGCACGTAGCATCAGATGCGGAAAATCCAAATCGAATTCGTGGGGCGGCACATAAGGACACTTCACCATAAAACACATGTCACATAACGTGCAGGCATCGATAACCGGCCCGAAACCCGTCGATGAAACGGAGTCCAGCTCCCCGGATTCGGAATCGTCAATCAGATCAAACAACCGGGGGAAGCTGTCGCACAGGTTAAAACAGCGGCGACAGCCGTGACAGATATCGAACACGCGCCGAAGTTCGTCATCCAGCAATTTCGGATCATAAAAAGAAGGGTCGCGCCACGCGATCGGGTGGCGGATCGGGGCCTCCAGACTGCCTTCGCTCATAATCACATTTCCCGTTGTTATGGTCACATACACAAAGGGGGGGCCGCTTCCGGCCCCCCCAAATCTTACGGCCGTTGATTGACTGGATTAATCCAGAGAATCAAAGGCTTTCTGGAAGCGACCGGCATGGGACTTTTCCGCTTTCGCGAGGGTCTCAAACCAGTCGGCAATTTCATCAAATCCTTCTTCGCGGGCGCTTTTCGCCATCCCCGGATACATGTCGGTGTATTCGTGGGTTTCGCCCGCGATTGCGGCCTTCAGGTTGTCGCCGGTCGGGCCGATGGGTTCTCCGGTTGCCGGATCACCCGTTTCTTCCAGAAATTCAAGATGTCCATGGGCGTGACCGGTTTCGCCTTCCGCGGTCGAGCGAAATACAGTCGCCACGTCATTGTAACCTTCGATATCCGCTTTCTGGGCAAAATACAGATAACGGCGGTTGGCCTGAGATTCGCCGGCAAAGGCGTCTTTCAAATTCTGTTCGGTTTTAGTTCCTTTAAGTGCAGGCATTTTTCATCTCCCGAATTTCACGTAGATTAATTGAGTGAATAATTTTTCACGCACGCGCACCTCCGAGGTGCGCGTGATTTCAGCAATATGGCCGCTACAAGAAGTATAGTCAACTATCTTTTAGAAATTCTAAAAAACATTGTAACTAATTGATTTATCTCAAGATTAGCTTGAGAGTTTAACGACAATATCGACCCGCGTAATTTCCGTGCCGTATGGTGGCTGCGGCAAGGCCGCAATGGCGATCTGCCCCGCCGGAATGTCCTCCAGACGGTTGGATTTTTCATGGAAAAAATGATGATGATCGCTGGTGTTTGTATCGAAATAACAGCGTTGGGAATCGACAACAATCTCGCGCAACAGATTGGCTTCAGTAAATTGGTGAAGAGTGTTGTAAACCGTTGCCAGAGAGACGCGCATTTTGGCGTTCTGGACTTCCGCATGCAGTAATTCCGCCGTCACATGCCGATTGCCGCCTTCAAACAGGATCTTTGCAAGCGCGATACGCTGGCGGGTGGGGCGGAGCCCGGCTTCGCGGAGTTGATTAATAACGTTGCTGTAAGGTCTTTGCATATCCATGATTTCAATATGGTACCCATTCAAGAGGTGTCCAACACACAATTAACGATTTTCCCTGGCCCCGACTATAACCATAATAATTTTAAGGTAATTCAGCAAGGCCATACTTAATTATAAATCCGCCTGTTCCTGCACGCGCCTGGGGTCGGGCATGGCCATGATATTATAGCCGCTGTCAACGTGGTGAATTTCTCCGGTAACACTGACCGACAGGTCCGACAGCAGGTACAATGCCGAGCCGCCAATATCGGCCAGCGCCAACGGACGCTTGAGCGGCGCATTGTCCTGACAGAAATTCAGGATATGCCGCGCGCCGCCAATGGCCGCCCCCGCCAGGGTCCGCATGGGGCCGGCGGAAATGGCGTTAACGCGAATATCCTGATGACCAAGATCGGCGGCCAGATACCGCACACTGGCCTCAAGCGCCGCCTTGGCGACACCCATGACATTGTAATTGGGCATGACCCGGTAGGCCCCGGAAAACGACAGCGACAGCAGCGCCCCGCCGTCAGTCATCAGCGGCGCCGCCCGGCGCGATACGGAGGTGAACGAATAGCACGAGATGTCCATTGTTCGCTGGAAATTTTCTCGCGTGGTATCTACGTAATGGCCCTTCAATTCCTCCTTGTCGGAAAAGGCAATGGCATGAACGACAAAGTCGAGCCGCCCCCAGGCCTTGCCGATGGTCTCAAACACGGCGTCAACGCTGATGTCGTCCCCAACATCACAATCGAGAATAATGTCCGCGCCCAACTGTTCCGCAAGAGGGCGGACACGTTTTCCCAGCGCATCCCCCTGGTAGGTAAAGGCCAGTTCCGCACCGTGCTCATGAAGCGTCTGGGCGATTCCCCAGGCAATCGAGTTTTTATTGGCGACGCCCATGATCAGGCCTCGCTTTCCGGCCATCAACTGGTTGGGTTGAGACACGTTATTTCCTTCCGATGTTGCGGGACTTATTGGTAACGGCTAAAGGCAAGGGTCGCGTTGGTGCCGCCAAAACCAAAACTGTTCGACATGACACAGTTAAGTTCCACATTGTTCTGACGTTCCGTCACCAGCGGCATATCCCCGACCCCTTCGTCCGGCTCATCAACATTGGCCGAGGCGCAGATAAAATCGTTTTCCATCATCAGCAGGCTGTAGATGGCTTCCTGAGCACCGGTCGCGCCCAGCGAGTGGCCGGTCAGAGATTTAGTTGAACTGAAGGGGGGAATTCGGCTATGCGATTTGAAAACCTCACGCATGGCCTCCAGTTCCCTGATGTCGCCTACTGGTGTGGAGGTGCCATGGGTGTTGATATAGTCCACCGGGCTACCCAGGCCATTCATCGCCATCTGCATGCAACGGACGGCGCCTTCGCCAGATGGCTGAACCATATCGTAGCCGTCGGACGTAGCTCCGTAACCCGTAAGCTCACCATAAATTTTTGCCCCACGCGCCTTGGCGTGCTCAAGCTCCTCAAGGACCAGCACGCCCGCGCCGCCCGAAATGACAAAACCGTCCCGGTTGGCGTCATAGGCACGGGATGCTCTTTCCGGTGTATCGTTATATCCGCTGCTTAATGCCGGCATGGCGTCAAACAACACCGACAGACTCCAGTGCAGCTCTTCGCCCCCCCCGGCGAAAACAACGTCCGCCTTGTCAAGCTGGATCAGCTCGGCGCCATTACCGATGCAGTGCGCGCTGGTTGAACAAGCGGACCCAATGGAATAACTGAGGCCCTTGATTTCAAACGCCGTCGACAGGGTCGCGGAATTGGTTGAGGTCATCGCTTTGGGCACAACAAAGGGACCGACTTTTTTTGGCCCCTTGTTACGGGCGTTGTCGGCGGCCAAAACCTGCGCCGATGTCGAAGGACCGCCAGAACCCATAATCATCGCGGTTCGGACATTTGAAACATCCGATTTTTCCAGGCCCGAATCGTCGATCGCCTGCTGCTGGGCGACAAAGTTATAGGCTGCCCCCTCTCCCATAAACCGGCGCCAGCGGCGGTCCACCAAGGCTTCCAGATCAATATCCGGGCGGCCGTGGACATGGCTACGAAAGCCCATCTCCTTGTATTCTTCCGAGAAAGTAATGCCGGAACGCCCGCGTTTAAGAGAGTCCAGCACCGTCGCCTTGTCATTGCCGATGCACGACACAATTCCCATTCCGGATACGACAACTCGTCTCATAATAGCCTCACATAATTAATTGTCAGTGACGAACAGCGTCACCTTCAGGCCTTCGGCCTCATAAGCCGTCTCGCCATCGATCTTCATTACACCATCGCCAATTCCCAGTGTAATCTGGCGGTTCATGACGCGCTTCAAATCAATACGATAGGTGAGAAGCCTGGCGTCTGGCGTGACCATATTGGTGAACTTGACAGAGTTTACACCCAACGCGCGTCCCCGGCCTTTCGCGCCGGTCCAACCCAGAAAAAAACCCTGCAACTGCCATAGGCCATCAAGGCCGAGGCAACCTGGCATAACCGGGTCGCCGGGGAAGTGGCAGTCGAAAAACCAGAGGTCGGGCCTGACATCAAATTCGGCCTCGATAAAACCCTTGCCGTGCAACCCGCCCTCACTGCTGACGGCAGTGATGCGATCCAGCATCAGCATTGGCGGCAGGGGCAACTGGGCATTCCCGGGGCCAAATAATTCACCACGCCCGCAGGCCAGAATTTCTTCGTGAGAGTAATTGTTTTTTTTGCTCAACGGTTTCAGAGCCTTCCCCGTGCCATGTACGCCTTAAAATATATCCTAACCGAACCCGGACGACTAGAACACTTTGACTTAATATAGGTCGCAAAAAGGGCGACCGCAAAATCACGGCCGCCCTTTTCCGGAACAGAAAATCAAAAGCCTAGCTCGCCTGTGATTCATCCTTGGTGATTTCTTTGCCAGTTTCCTGATCCACCGATTTCAGCGAAAGCTTGACCTTGCCGCGGTCATCAATGCCGATCAGCTTGACCTTGATGACATCGCCGACGTTGACAACGTCCGTGGTCTGCCCGACTCGGTGGGGCGCCAGTTCTGAAATGTGAACCAGACCATCCCGTGCACCCATGAAATTGACAAAGGCGCCAAAATCGACGGTCTTAACTACCTTGCCCTCATAAATCTTGCCGACCTCGGGTTCAGCCGTGATGCCTTCGATCCATTTGATGGCGGCACTTGCGGCGGCCTCATCAACGGCGGCAACCTTGACCGTACCATCGTCATCAATATCGATTTTAGCACCGGTGGTTTCACAAATCTCACGGATCATCTTGCCACCCGGTCCGATGATTTCGCGAATTTTGTCCTTGTTGATGGTCATTACCGTAATGCGCGGCGCATTTGTGCTGACACCGTCACGGGAATTGTCAATCGCCTTGGCCATTTCACCCAAAATGTGCAGGCGACCATCGCGAGCCTGGCCCAGCGCGATTTCCATGATCGCTGGTGTAATGGAGGTGATCTTAATGTCCATCTGCAATGATGTGACGCCCTCGCTGCTTCCAGCCACCTTGAAGTCCATGTCACCTAGGTGATCTTCATCACCCAGGATATCGGACAGCACGGCGTAATTGTCGCCTTCCTTGATTAATCCCATGGCGATGCCGGCCACCGGGCGGGGCAGCGGAACGCCCGCGTCCATCATGGAAAGAGAGGTGCCGCAAACCGTCGCCATACTGGACGAGCCGTTTGATTCGGTGATTTCCGAAACCACGCGAACGGTATACGGGAAGTCGAGCTTGCTTGGCATAACCGGGTGAATGGCCCGCCAGGCAAGCTTGCCATGGCCGACTTCACGCCGACCGGTAAAGCCGACACGCCCCGCCTCACCAACCGAATAGGGCGGAAAGTTATAGTGAAGCATGAAGTGTTCACGGTAATCACCATCAAGGCCATCGATGATCTGCTCATCCTGACCGGTGCCAAGCGTGGCGACAACAAGCGCCTGTGTTTCACCGCGGGTAAACAGAGCCGATCCATGCGCGCGCGGCAGAATACCAACCTGTGCGGCAATGGAGCGCACGGTGCTGAGGTCGCGGCCATCAATGCGCTTGCCGGTTTTCAGGATATCCTGACGGACAATGTCGCTTTCGACTTTTTTCAGGATGTCTCCCAGCAGGGCGTCAACCAGCGCTCCGTCCTGAGCCGCGTCGGTACCAAGATCCGCAGCGACCTGTTTCTTGATCACGGAAATTTTCTCCTGGCGAACCAGCTTGACGGTTTCCGCATAAGCCTCGCGAAGACCCGCCTCGGTCATTGAGCGGACGGTCTCGGCCAGGGCGGCCTTGCCTTCCGGTTCTGCTGGCAGATCAATGGGGTCCTTGGCGCAGGCGTGAGCCAGATCGATAATTGCGTCAATCACCGGCTGGAAACTCTCGTGGCCGAATTTGACGGCGCCCAGCATGACTTCTTCGGACAGCTCGCTGGCTTCCGATTCAACCATCAACACGCCCTCGTTGGTGCCCGCCAGAACCAGATCAAGGTCCGAATCGGCCTTTTGATCAATGGTCGGGTTCAGAACGTATTCGCCTTCGATGTAGCCAACCCGCGCACCTCCGATCGGGCCCATGAACGGCAGACCTGAAATGGTCAGCGCCGCCGACGTCCCGATCATGGCGACAATATCCGGATCGTTTTCAAGATCATGGGACAGCACGGTGCAGAGCACCTGAGTTTCGTTTTTGAAACCTTTTACAAAAAGTGGACGAATCGGCCGGTCAATGAGACGCGATGTCAGCGTTTCTTTTTCGCTCGGACGGGCTTCGCGTTTGAAAAAACCGCCTGGAATTTTACCGGCGGCATAAGCTTTTTCCTGATAATGAACGGACAGCGGGAAAAAATCGAGGCCCGGTTTCGGTGTTTTTTCTCCGACAACGGTGCACAGCACCTTGGTTTCTCCGTATGTGGCAACCACTGCGCCGTCAGCCTGACGGGCGACCTTGCCGGTCTCCAGGATCAGCGTGCGCCCACCCCATTCAATTTCTTTTCTAAATTCTTGGAACATATCTCTCGTTTCCTAATCTTCCTACCAGGGCCGACGCAGGATTGCGTCGATCCCCCCGGCACAGCCTCAATCTGACCATGCCCTCCGCTTACGCGAATCCTCCCGCCCGGCGGATTCCGGGCAGATGGCGTGCAAGCGGTTTTGACCGCGCCTGATTAACGGCGCAGTCCCAGACGTTTGATAAGGGTTTCATAGCGCGTGGCTTCCTTGCGCTTGACGTAGTCAAGAAGGCGGCGACGCTGCCCGACCATCATCAGAAGACCGCGACGCGAATGAAAATCTTTCTTATGCGTCTTCAGGTGTTCCGTGAGATTGGAAATCCGTTCTGACAGGATTGCAACCTGAACTTCGGGTGAACCGGTATCACCTTCTTTGGTGCCATATTCTTTAATCAGCGCATCTTTGCGCTCTGCTGTAATCGACATCGTATACTCCGTTTTCTAAAGGTTCATGACACGGAAGGGTCTGATTTCCCCTCCCTTGATCTCAGCCAAAGCAACCAGCCGACCCTTGGACATTGCAGAGACGGTGTCGCCCTGACTTATGTCGATTTTTGGGGTTCGGCTGAGGACCGGCAAAATCGAAATCGCCTGTCCATGCTTCAATTTCCGGGCTTCTTCTTCGCTCAAGGCCAGGGCCGGGATGTCGTCCAGCACGGTCTCAATCGGAAGGATCGGCTCCGAATCGGGCGCAATATGCCCGAGGTTTTCCAAATAATCCAGCGAAATAGCACAGGATTCAGAAAAAGGGCCAACGGCGGTCCGCCGCAACGTCCTGATGTGTCCAACGGTGCCGAGGCGCCGCGCCATATCGCGGCCAAGGGCGCGCACATATGTGCCCTTGCCACAGACCACTTCGAACTCCGCATGATCAGCGTCAAGGCGGCGAACCAGCTTGAGGTCTTCGATAAAAACACGGCGCTCCGGAAGTTTGACCTCCTCATCGGCGCGCGCCAGTGCATAAGCCCGTTTGCCATTGACCTTGATCGCGGAATAGGCGGGAGGGATCTGCTCAATAGGGCCCGTGAAATCACCCAGGATCGCCGAAATTTCATCATCTGTCGGGCGACACTTGCTGATCTCGATAATCTCACCCTCGCCATCGTCGGTTTTGGTGGCTTCACCCCATCGAACGGTAAACCGATAGGCCTTATGCCCGTCCATCACGTAATTCATGGTCTTGGTGGCCTCGCCGAGGGCAATTGGCAGAATACCTGTCGCCAGCGGATCGAGCGTTCCACCATGCCCGGCTTTTTCGGCGTCAAGCAACCGCTTGACCTTGCCAACCACGGCGCTGGAACTCATGCCGAGTGGTTTGTCGATAATGACCCAACCGTGCAGCGGACGACCCCGGCGTTTACGCGCCATCATTGTCCTCTTGCCGTCCGTCATCGGGCGCGGGTTCATCGAACGTATCATCGGACGCGGTCTCGGGACGCACCAAGTCGCGGGCAACCCGCGGGTCACGCAGCAGACTGTCGATGTGGCTCGCCTCGTCAAAAGACGTATCGGTGATAAAATTCAGGCGCGGTACATTTCTCAATTGCACATTGCTGGCGATCACCTTGCGCAAATAGGGAACAGCGCGGTTGAGACCCTTGAGCACTCTCTCAAGATCGTTTTGGGTGCCCCCGCCTAACGGCACAACAAAAGCCGTGGCATTCCTGAGATCGGGGCTAATCCGTACTTCGGTCACCGTCACTGGCACACCCTGAACATCAGGGTCCCGGATCTCACCGCGCTCCAGCGCCCAGGCAAGGGCGTGGCGCACTTCCTCGCCGACCCGCAACTGGCGCTGGCTTGGCGCCCTGGATTCACGTCTGCTCATGACGACCTCTAATCAACGGGCGGGGCAATATCAGGGAAAAGTCCGACGCTTGTTACAGCTGCCGGGCAACTTCCTCAACATCGAAACATTCGATCATATCGCCGGGCTGGATATCCTGATAGTTGGCGAAAGCCATACCGCATTCAGTTCCGTCCTTGACATCCTTGACGTCATCCTTGAAACGCCGGAGCTGGCTGAGCTCGCCTTCGTGAATAACCACGTCATCACGGATCAGGCGGACCCTCGCCCCACGCTTGACTTGGCCTTCCGTGACCATGCAGCCTGCAACCTTGCCAACCTTGGTAATGTTGAAGACTTCACGAATCTGCGCATTGCCGAGATAGGTTTCGCGAATTTCCGGTGCCAGCATGCCCGACAGAACCTGCTTCAGGTCATCGGTCAGGTTATAGATGATGGAGTAATAGCGAATTTCCACACTATCGCGGTTAGCCAGTTCACGGGCCTGCGGATTAGCGCGAACATTGAAGCCGATAATCGGTGCATTCGAAGCGCGCGCCAGGGTGACATCGGATTCGTTGATCCCACCAACGGCGGAATGCAACACCTGAACTTTAACTTCGTCGGTCCCCAACTTGTCGAGGGCGCCAACGATAGCTTCAACAGAGCCATGCACGTCCGCCTTAATAACGACCGGCAACGTCTCTGCCTCGCCTTCCTTGATACGCTCGAACATCTGTTCCAGCGTTCCACGTGCGCTGGCGGCTGTGCTCGCGGCTTTTTCACGGCGGAGCCGGAATTCACCGACCTCACGAGCCCGGGCCTCATCCTCAACCACGGAAACCTCGTCACCGGCGTTAGGCGTACCGCCCAAGCCGAGGATTTCAACGGGGACCGAAGGCCCAGCCTCGTCCAGGGCCTCGCCATGAGCGTCAAACATCGCCCGCACCCGGCCCCACTCCTTACCGGCGACAAAGATGTCGCCGACGCGGAGCGTGCCGCGCTGAACCAGCACGGTGGCAACAGAACCCCGGCCTTGTTCGACCTTGGACTCGACGACTACCCCTTCCGCCGGACGGGCGGGATTAGCCTGCAGGTCAAGGAGTTCCGCCTGCAACAGAATGGCTTCTTCAAGCTTGTCGAGGTTTATCTTCTCGGTCGCCGACACTTCGATGGCGAGAACTTCACCACCGACTTCCTCGACCTGAATGTTATGCTGGAGCAGGTCCGTACGCACCCGGTTGGCGTCCGCATCCGGCCGGTCAATCTTGTTGATGGCAACGATGATCGGAACCTCGGCAGCCTGCGCATGGCGGATGGCCTCTACCGTTTGCGGCATGATACCGTCATCCGCGGCAACACAGAGAACAACGATATCGGTCACCTGAGCGCCTCGTGAGCGCATTTCGGAAAACGCGGCGTGACCCGGGGTATCCAGAAAGCTGATCTTAGCGCCCGAAGGCATTGTCACCTGATAGGCGCCAATATGCTGAGTGATGCCGCCGGCCTCATGGCCCGCCACGTCTGTTTCGCGAAGGGCATCAAGCAGAGAGGTTTTTCCGTGATCAACATGACCCATAATGGTGACAACCGGGGCCCGCGCCTCGAGGGCGCCCTCGTCATCATCCTGGCCGCGAAGACCAATTTCCACATCCGCTTCGGCAACGCGCTTGTATTTATGGCCGAACTCTTCGACCACAAGCTCCGCGGTGTCCGCGTCAATGGTTTGGGTCGGCGTGACCATCATATCCATCTTCATCAACGACTTGATGACATCGACCGCACGTTCCGCCATCCGGTTGGCCAACTCCTGAACGGTGATGGCTTCCGGGATGATAACTTCGCGAATGACCTTTGTACCGGCGCTCCGCGCTTCCATCATTTTTTCACGTTCCCGATCACGCTGGCGCTTGACCGATGCAAGCGAGCGCTGGCGCCCTTCCTGCTCTTCCAGCGCCTCGGAAATCGTCAGCTTGCCGGCAGAACGACGTCGTGGTTCGCCACGCCGTGAGGGTGGCGTTTGCTGTTTCTTGACGTCGACCTTTACACCCTTCTTCGGGCGGGGACGGCGCTCGGCGTCTTCAGGCGGCGGTGCCGGAATGTCCTGCGGGGCGACAACTTTCTGCTCTGCCGCGGGTTTGGATTCCACTTTCGGCGCGGGCGCCGGCTCGGGTGCCCGCTCTGGCGCCGGCTCAAGGGCCTTGCGCTCCGCTTCCAGACGCGCTGCTTCGGCGGCTTCCTCTCTGGCGAGGCGCGCACTCTCCAGGGCTTTGGCCCGGGCGGCGCGCTCTTCGCTGGTCAGATTTGACGACGGTGACGCCTCCTCAACGTGGATAGGCGCTTCAACCGGCTCCGCGAACGTGGACTCAGCGAGGGCCTCTTCGACGAGACTTTCCTTCACTTCCGACATATGGCCGCCGGAATCACGTTCAAAGGTGCGCTTTTTGCGAACCTCAACCGTGACCATCTTGGAGCGCCCGTGCGAGAAGCTCTGGCGAACCTGGCCAGCCTCGACGGTCTTGTTCAGTTCCAATTTGCCCGGACGTGACAGTCCCAGCTTTTTGCCTTTGGTCGTATCTTTGGTCTCGGTCATCGAATTCCGTTCCAACCCTACCTGCCCACTATCGGGCATTCACGGAGAGGCGTCACTCCCCAACTTCCACTTTCTCTGCCTTGATCCGGAACCCCCTGAGGCGTTCCATCTCACGGCGGATGCGCTCTGCCAGCGCCCCCGGGGCGACGATCGCGTGAACCACCTGTTCACGCCCCAACGCCTGGCCAAGTTCCAGACTGCTGAGCAGGTCAAGTTCGATGTCGTCCGAACTCGCGCCCAGTAGCTTTTCCCGGCCCCCCCTGGCGCCATCGCTGGCCGCCAGAATAATTCCTTTTCGCCCTTCCTTCAGAGCGGCGCGGACTTTTTCAAATCCGCAAACTACGTTGCCCGAACGCCGGGCCAGACCGATCAGGTCCATTGTACGCCCGGCGAGCAGCGCCTCAATTCGTTCCACCAGATCGTCTGGCACATCCACTTTTTGCCGCGCCGCCTTGGCAAACGTCCGCTTGGCGCATGCTGTACTTACCACATCACGGTCGGCGCTCAACCACAATCCCCGCCCCGGCAACCGTTCTTCAAGATCAGGGACGATCCCGTTGTCAGGGCCAACCACAAACCGGATCAGTTCCGCCTTCGGCCGCTCCTCACCAGTAACTATACATTTGCGGCACGGAAGTGGGCTTTTTTTTACCCGGTCGCGGTGACGATTTTTGTTCACTTTCGTGCCTCCCATCTTCACCACCCGGCCACATTTCGTGCTCAGACGTCTGGTGTTTCACCCTCCGTAATGTCCCCGCCATCACCGGCATCCTCAACCGCAGCATCCTCATCGGCAAACCAGTGGGCGCGTGCCGCCATGATGATTTCGTTGGCCCGATCAAGGCTTGCAACTGCGCTACCGACGATTTCCATCAGCTCGTCTCCGGCCAGATCAGCCAAATCATCACGGGTCTTGACGTCTTTTTCGCCCAGCTTCACGGCCATCGCAGTGGTAACGCCCTCTACATTAATCATATCGTCTTCAACGCCGAGTTCGGCGCGGCGAGCCTCAAGCTCCTGATCGCGCTGGGCAAGGAAATTCCGAGCTCGCTCGCGAAGCTCCTCGGCGACCTCTTCATCAAACCCTTCGATGTCCGTCAGATCCTCAACCGGGACAAAGGCGACCTCCTCAACCGTAGAAAAGCCTTCCGTCACCAACAGGTGAGCAATCACCTCATCGACATCAAGCGCGTCCACATACATCTGCGAACGTTCCTGGAATTCCTTGGTCCGGCGCTCTGATTCTTCCGCTTCGGTCAGGATATCGATATCCCAGCCTGACAGCTGCGACGCCAGTCTGACATTCTGGCCGCGCCGTCCAATGGCAAGGCTGAGCTGGTCATCCGGGACAACCACCTCGATCTTGTTTTTTTCCTCATCAAGCACGACTTTCGCCACCTCAGCCGGGGCCAGGGCGTTGACAATGAAGGTCGCCGGATCATTTGACCACTGGATAATATCAATTTTTTCGCCCTGCAACTCGCCGACAACGGCCTGAACCCGCGATCCGCGCATACCGATACAGGGGCCTACCGGATCAAGGCTGGAATCATGGGACAGAACGGCCATTTTTGCGCGTGAGCCCGGATCGCGGGCAACGGACATTATCTCGATAATGCCGTCATAAATTTCCGGCACTTCCTGTGAAAACAGCTTGCCCATGAAATCGGGGTGTGTGCGTGACAGAAAAATCTGCGGTCCCCGCATTTCTTCGCGCACGTCGACAATATAGGCCCGCACCCGGTCACCGTTATTGAAGTGCTCTCGCGGGATGCAGTCATCGCGGCGCAGGACGGCTTCGGCGCGGCCCAGATCAACAACCACATTGCCATACTCAATGCGCTTGACCAGTCCGTTGACGATTTCACCCATACGGTCTTTATATTCGGCGAACTGCCGGGTGCGCTCGGCCTCGCGCACCTTTTGCACGATAACCTGCTTGGCCGTTTGCGCCGCAATTCGGCCAAAATCAATCGGCGGCAGCACATCGATCAAAAACTCACCGGGCGCAGCGTCTTTTTTCTTGCGTTGGGCCTTGACCAGATCGACCTGGGTAAATTCGTTTTCGATTTCCTCCGGGGTCGCAACAACCTCGAGATACCGCGCCATTGTAATCGCCCCGGACGACCGGTCGATATGAGCCCGGATATCGTGCTCCTGGCCATATTTCGAACGGCCCGCTTTCTGAATGGCCTCTTCCATGGCCTCCAGAACCTCATCGCGCTCAATGCTTTTGTCGCGCGCAACCGTTTCGGCAACCTGCAACAGTTCGGGCCGCGAATGAACGGCGCTGGTATCGGTCATTGCTTCACTCATTGTTTTCCACCTTTTTGAGCCGCCTTCAACAACTCATCGGTTATTACCAATTTCGACCTCAGGATATCGGCGTGGGAAAGCCGTGTTTCTTCGCCATGCACCAGAAGCCTCACATCATCCCCGGCAACGCCGAGAAGCTGCCCGCGAAAACGCCTCTGGCCGTTTTGCGCGCGCGCCAATTCAATCCTTACCTCATTTCCGGCATATCTTTCGAAATCCCGGAGCTTCACCAGGGGCCGATCCATGCCCGGTGAACTGACTTCTAACGTGTAAGTCCCCGTTATGGGGTCCTCGACATCCAGTACGGCAGAAACGGCGCGGCTGATTCGGGCGCAGTCCGCAACGGTCATGCCCCGGCCATCCAGTGGTTCGGCCATGATCTGAAGGCAAAGGTTGTTCTGGCCGGACAAGTCAATCCTGACCAAATCAAACCCCAGCCCCTCTATGGTCGGGCCGATCAACTCATTAATCCGGCGAACCAGTTCCATTGCCGGAATCTCCATTTCAATACCAGCTGCCCCAAAAAAGACCCAGGAACGAAAAAAGGCGGGCCCGAGGCCCACCCCATCAATTCCGGTCAACTACGGAGCCAACGAGCACGTTCTGCACTGAACGTGGCGCTCATATACTCTGATACGCAGAAGATTTCAAGGCTTTCAAGCGTCAGTCGCCTACTTTCTGGGGACCCGGTGAAAACGAAGGTAAGCGGGAAGATCCCCTATTGCCCGCGCCTTGGTTTCATAGCGGGTTTCAATCCAGTCGGCGGGTGGGTCGCGCCAGTCATGGGCCGAAACCGCCTGCCAGTCAAAATCCGAGTGGCGAAGCAGACGTTCCAGCGTCCATGAGGTATATTCCATATGGTCGCTGGCGAAGCGCAGTTCACCGCCATCCTTCAACAGGCGGGCAAAGCGGTCCAAGTTGGCTTCGGCCATCATGCGGCGGCGATGGTGACGGGTTTTCGGCCAGGGGTCGGCAAACAGCACGAATATACGGCCAATGCTTGCGTCCGGCAGGGTGTCCATCAGGACGCGCGCGTCATCATCGTAAATACGCACATTTTTCAGACCCGTCTGATCGATATGGGCAAGCAGGCTGGCGACACCGTTGATAAATGGCTCACAGCCGATAAAGCCGATCTCAGGATGGTCGGCGGCCTGGGCCGCCAGGTGCTCGCCTGCACCGAAGCCGATTTCCAGCCAGACATCCGTGCAGGGCGAACCGAACCGCGCACTCAGTCCGTCTTGAGCCTCCAGGCCTTCCGGGTCGATTCTAAGTTGCGGCAGCAGGCCGTCAACCAGTCGCTGGCGACCGAGGCGCAGCTTTTTGCCGTGCCGTCGGCCATACCAGCGAGGGTCGGTATCTTCCGCTGCGCTGATCAGGACGCCCCGAAAGCCGATTTCAGATCAGCAGCGATGTCCGTCCGCTCCCAGGAGAAACCGCCATCGTCTTCCGGGATGCGGCCAAAGTGGCCATAGGCCGCCGTGCGGGCGTAAATGGGTCGGCTCAATTCCAGGTGCTCGCGAATGCCGCGGGGCGAAAGATCAACCAGTTCCTGGAGGACTTCAGCCAGCTTGTCCTCATCCACATTGCCGGTTTCGTGCGTGTTGACGTAGACCGACAGGGGCCTGGAGACGCCGATGGCATAGGCAAGCTGAATGGTACAGGCCCGAGAAAGCCCCGCCGCGACCACGTTTTTCGCAAGATAACGCGTAATATAGGCCGCCGAGCGGTCAACCTTGGTCGGGTCCTTGCCAGAGAACGCGCCGCCGCCATGCGGAGCCGCCCCGCCATAGGTATCGACGATGATCTTCCGCCCCGTCAGGCCGGCGTCGCCATCCGGTCCGCCAATCACAAATTTGCCGGTGGGGTTCACATAAAATTCGTCTTCCGGGCACATCCAGCCTTCGGGCAGAACTTTTTCGACAAACGGACGGACCATTTCGCGAATATCATCCTGCGACAGGCTGTCTTCGTGCTGGGTAGAAACAACAACAGACGTAGCGCCGATCGGCCTGTCCTTAACGTACTGAAGCGTGACCTGGCTTTTGGAATCGGGGCCAATACCGGGAAGATCACCGGCGTGCCGGGCCTTTGCCATCTCTTTCAGGATCTGATGGGAATAGTGGATCGGGGCGGGCATCAAGACATCCGTTTCATCGCAGGCGTACCCGAACATCAGTCCCTGGTCGCCGGCACCCTCGTCTTTATTTCCAGCGGCGTCGACGCCCTGGGCGATGTCGGCCGACTGGGAATGAACGCGGACCTGAACCTCGGATTTTTCCCAATGGAAATTATCCTGATCATAGCCAATATCCTTAACGGCATCGCGCGCCGCGGCCTCAAGCTCTTCCGGCGTCACCTCTTCGGAACACCGGGTCTCACCGGCAAGCACGATCAGGTTGGTGGTGACCAGTGTTTCAACGGCGACACGAGAGACCGGGTCCTTACCGAGATAGGTGTCGACAACCGCATCGGAGACGCGATCACATACCTTGTCCGGATGGCCTTCGGAAACGGATTCGCTGGTGAAAAGAAAATCGGATTTATGCATGTTGGATCCCTTCGATCACAAGTTCAAAATATTGGACCAGGGGCCGCAACGGGTTGCGTTGAAAGGTGCCCACTTAGCGCCGGTTTTACGTGGAGGCAAGCAGTCCAAATCCGACCACGATCTCAAAACATACCGAGACGGCGAAATTTCTCGCAGGCTTTGGCGGTCGGGTCAAGGGTTTTGAGAAGATTAAAATCCCGGATAAAACCGCAGTTTTAAAAGGGCTTTGCGGAACTTTATTCGTCGCCGTCAACACCACCGACCGAACGGGCCAGATCAAGCAGCCGCTTGCGGATAACCGGGTCCGCAATGCGATAATAGGCGCGCACCAGTTCCAGCGTTTCGCGGCGGGTCATGGGGTCGCGGTCAATGGCGTCCTGCTCACCATCGGAAAGGCCCGCCTGTTGACCTTCCGGGGTCTTGAGCTGTTCCGGCATGTCGTCGAAAAAATATGAAACGGGAATTTCCAGAATACAGCTGAACTGATAGAGTCGGCTGGCGCCGATACGGTTGGTGCCGCGCTCATATTTCTGGATTTGCTGGAATGTCAGTCCAACCGCCTCGCCCAGCTTTTCCTGGCTGATCCCCAAAAGGGCACGGCGCAGGCGCAGGCGATGGCCGACGTGCATATCCACTGGATTGGAGACGCCGGGCGGCAGTTTGTCATATTGCGGCAGGTCTCGGTCCGTTCCTTTTGTCATGGTTCTCCCTTCACAACGACCTCCACGGTAATGAGCTCTATGCGCGGACCTGTCAACCGCCGCTCCGCGTCAGCCCGTCTTCTGACTTCGCAGCAGAACGCCCGCCATCAGCGCGACCATAATCACAACCAGCGTTATCCAGTCACCATAGCGCCCGTAGGGTGGACGCGTGGACAGGTGTTTGGGGAGCGGCGAATCGACGACACCCTCAATACCCAAATCGAGATGCGCGCCGACCCGACCATAACTGTCAACAACCGCGGAAATGCCGGTGTTGGCAACGCGCACCAGCGGCACACCCATTTCGATGGCCCGGAAACGAACGCTGGCAAAGTGCTGATACGGTCCGGCTGACATTCCGAACCAGGCGTCGTTGGTAACATTCAGCAGCCACTCGGGCACCTGTGTTTCATTGGCCAGAGAGGCGACTTCGGCGGGAAAAATCGCCTCATAACAGATCAGCGGCGCCACGGCGGGCAGTCCCGGCAGGGTCCATACCCTGGGACCGCTGCCGGGGGAAAAATCAACCCGCCCCGCCGTTAGTTTGGAAAAGTTAAACACATTTCTAAACGGCACGTATTCGCCGAAAGGAACGAGGTGAATCTTGTCGTAAACGGCGGCGATCGCTCCGCCCGGGGCGAGGGCGTGCAGGCTATTCCAATAGGTGGGGTTCGCGGACCCAGGTGGCGTCGAGCGCGGCGCGCCAACAATGATATACCCCCCTTTCGGTGCGATTGACCCCAGATAGGACAGCAGCCGTCTGTCATGAACAAGATTGAAGGGCACCGCCGTTTCCGCCCAGATGATATGGGTTGGAGGAATTCCATCTTTGGACGCCTGAACGCTAAGCTCGGCCTGTTTTTTGACATGGCCCACCTTGTAACCGGATTTCCACTTCAGGTTCTGGGCGATATTGGGCTGTACCAAACGCAACTTGACGCCTGGTACATATGCAGGCGCGGCAGCAGACAATCGCCACATCCCACCACCCCAAACCGCACCAAGCCCCAGGACCGCAATGACGAGTGCGGCCACGGCAGCGCGCATGTGGACCTTGTCCGCAAGGGCCCCGGGCACGGCGGCTGCGGCAACCGTCACCAGCCCCAGTCCGTACAGGCCGCCATAGGCCGCGAACTGCATCATGGCGTCGGAAAACGCCCAGACCGTCCCCATCAAATTCCACGGAAAGCCAGTGAACAACCAGCTTCGCAGCCACTCAAAGGAAATCCACACCGCCGCCAGGATCAGCGCCTGCCCGACCATGGTCAGGCGAAGTTTGCCCGAAATGCGCCAGCTGATGAGGGTCGTAAAACCGATGAACACCGCCATCCCCGCAGCCAGCGCCAGCACGGCAATCGGCGCCATCCAGCCGTATCTGGCGGCATCGACCAGAAAGGCGTGACTGACCCAGTAAAAACCCGTGGCAAAATGTCCGACGCCGAAGGCCCAGCCGATGGAGAACGCAGCGCGCTTCCGGTCACTTGAGTCAATCAGCCATAACAGCCCGCTAAACCCGGGAACCAGCAGGAACACCAGGTGGTAGGGAGCCATCGCCCCGCCAGCGAACACCCCGCACAAGGCCGCAAGGGCAAGTCGGCGGGATTTTTGGCCTTTGCAAAACGTCCCGTACCATTGCCCCGGCGCCGGAATCATGAAGAGGCCGGGTCCTGATCAGACTGTTGCGGTGTTGATTTGCGCAGGCGCAGGCGCTTTATGCGCCGGGGATCGGCGTCCAGAACCTCAAACTCAATACCGGACGGATGGTGGATCAGCTCACCACGAACAGGGACGTGTCCAGCGATCGAGAAAACCAGCCCGCCAAGCGTATCGATGTCTTCGCGTTCATCTTCACTGAGAATATCACCCAGTTCCTCTTCCAGGGTTTCGATCGTAACCCTGGCGTCAGCCTCATAACTCCCGTTCGATGCCCGGACCAGTTGCGGCTCATCACTGGTATCGTGCTCGTCCTCGATTTCACCAACGATTTCCTCGACCAGATCCTCAATTGTCACCAGACCGTCGATCCCGCCATACTCATCAACCACAAGCGCCATGTGAGAACGCCTGACTCGCATCTCCAGCAACAGCTCAAGAACCTGCATGGACGGTGAGACAAAGAGGATTTTACGCAATATTTTCGAGGGCTCGAACTCCTCTTCCAAACCGCGCCACGCCAACACATCCTTGGCATGGATGAAGCCGACACTATCGTCCATATCTTCCTTGTAAACCGGCAGGCGTGAATGACCTTCCCGGGTGATCACATCTATCACTTCGCTTAGGGAGGTTTCGAGCTCGACGCCGACAATATCCGCGCGCGGAACCATGACATCATGAACCGTCCGGTCGCGCAGCTCGAGAATGTTGGCAAGCAGTATCCGCTCGTCGGCATTGATCGGGACCTCCGCCTCCTCACGCTCCTCAATCAGTTCATCCAGCGTATCGCGCGCCGACGTTTCGCCACTGCCGTGCCAGAACAGGGATTTGAACCAATGGCGCAGTCCCGATGGCTCCGACGTGGCGTCACCATTGGCTGGAGCCGGAACCGAGGGTTGGCCATGCATTATCCCCGCCCCTTCGCGTCCGTGGTCCGATCCGGCCCGGAACGAGGCCAGGCATACGGGTCGGCAACGCCCAAATGCGCCAACACCCTAATTTCCATCGCCTCCATCTCATTTGCGTCATCGTCTGTTTCGTGATCATAGCCCATCAGGTGCAGCATGCCATGTACAATCATATGGGCAAGATGGGCGTCCAGAGTCTTACCGTCGCGCCGCGCTTCGCTGCTTACGGTTTCAAAGGCGACGACGATATCTCCCAATAATACAGGCGCATCATCCGGATGATGGTCCAGGGCTTCATCGTCATTGCCTGAAAACGAAAGCACGTTGGTCGGCCGGTCAATTCCCCGATAATCGCGATTAAGCCCATGGACGCGCTCATCGTCGCTGAGCAGGACCGAGACCTCGGCGTGGTCGCCAGACAGCCCGATCCCGTCCACCAACGCCATATCGAAAGCGGCTTTAGCCGCCCGTCGGCACAGCGCCTCCGGGTCAGCGCACCGCTCAACCCACGCCCCGCCGGATGTCGCGACATCCACGTCCAATTCTGCCGCCGTCCGCCGTGGGGACGGGTCTAGGGATGGGTCCGGGGCCGGGTCAGGGGTTGGTTCGGGTTTCATTTTTGCTTTCGGGTTCTGATTCATAGCGAGCCCCCTGGCGACGCCTGCTTTCGACGGAGCCATAGGCATGAACGATGCGCGTCACCAGCCGGTGGCGAACAACGTCTTCCTCGCCGAAGGTGACGAACTTGACCCCCTTGACGCCCGTCAGCACCTCCCAGGCATCCCGCAAGCCAGAGCGCACACCGCTTGGAAGATCGACCTGACTGAGGTCTCCGGTGATCACCATGCGGGAGCTTTCACCGAGGCGGGTGAGGAACATTTTCATCTGCACCGCCGTGGTGTTTTGCGCCTCATCAAGGATCACAAAGGCGTTGGCAAGGGTCCGGCCGCGCATGAAGGCGAGCGGCGCAACTTCAATTTCTCCGCTTTCCAGGCGCTTGGCAACCTGATCACCCGGCATCATGTCATGCAGCGCGTCGTAAAGCGGGCGCAGATAGGGATCGACTTTTTCGCGCATGTCGCCGGGCAGAAAGCCAAGCTGCTCGCCAGCCTCCACCGCCGGTCGCGACAGGATGATCCGGTCAACGTCGCCAGACACCAGCCGCTCCACGGCCATGGCAACGGCAAGGTAGGTTTTCCCCGTTCCCGCCGGGCCCTGCGCAAACACCAATTCGGCATCTTCGATAGCTCTTAAGTATTCCGCCTGCATCGTTGAGCGTGGTGAAATTCGCCGGTTTCGGGTAACGACGGTAATATCTCCGTCGCTCACATTGCCATTGGGGGCGCTGACCATACGAAGTGCGGCATCGACCTCTTCGCGGTCAATATCAAGGCCGCGCTCAAGCCGGGCATAGAGATGATCAAGCACGCTACATATGGAATTTACCGTTTCCGTTGACCCACTAATGACCACCTCGTTACCGCGGGCGTGGATCGTGCCATTCAGCTTCTGCTCCATTCGCGCGAGGTGCGAATGATGTGAACCAAACAGCTGTTGGGCGAGACCGTTTTCTGGAAAAACCCGCTTAGCAGAAACTTTTTCCGTAGCACCGTTCTGACTTGCCTTCTGAGATTTCGCCGTCCGCTTTTTATTTGCAACCCGCTTTACCGTCACCCGACCGCCCTCGTTTCCATCATCTCTCCTTTAGTGTTTTCAGCTGTTAGCGGTTGCGCGCCCAGGCTATTTCCATGTGCGCTGACGATTTCCAGGTTGACGATATCACCCAGGTTATCCGAATCCATTTCGACGTGAACCGCCTGCATATAGGGGCTGCGCCCGATCAGCTGCCCCGGATGGCGCCCAGCCCGATCCAGCAATACATCAAGCCGCTGCCCGATGCAGCTTTCGTTGAACGTTCGCTGCTGCGTATTCAGCAAATCCTGCAGAGCGGTCAGGCGTTCGGACTTGATCTGTTCCGGAATCTGAAGCTCGTGGGCGGCGGCGGGCGTTCCCGGGCGCGGGCTGTATTTGAAGGAATAGGCCTGCACAAATCCAATTTCACCAACAAGATCCATGGTGTCCTGAAAATCACGATCCGATTCACCGGGAAAACCGACGATAAAATCCGAGGACAAGGCAATGTCCGCGCGGGCCGTCCTTAACCGTTCCACCAGCCGCCGGTAATCGTCGGTGTTGTGGCGGCGGTTCATGCCTTGCAACACGCGGTCTGATCCGGACTGCACGGGCAAATGCAGGAACGGCATAAGCTTGGGCACGTTCTTGTGCGCGGCGATCAGAGCCTCATCAACCTCCGCCGGGTAGGAGGTCGTGTAGCGAATACGCTCTACGCCTTCAACTGTCGCCATTTCTTCGATAAGCCGACCCAACCCCCACACTTCTTCACTGGCGGACAGGCCATGATAGTTGTTGACGTTTTGCCCGAGCAGCGTGAGTTCGCACGCCCCCGACCCGGCCAACCGGGCGGCCTCCGCCATCACATCATCGACAGGCCGGGAATATTCGGCGCCCCGCGTATAGGGAACAACGCAGAAAGTGCAGAACTTGTCGCACCCTTCCTGTATGGTCAGAAAGGCCGAATACCCCTCCCTGACCTCCGGTGCCGGGAGGTGATCAAATTTCGTTTCGGCCGGGAAGTCCGTCTCCAGCACGCTGCCCGCACCCCGGTGCGCCCGGGCGACCATTTCCGGCAGTTTGTGGTAGGTCTGGGGACCAAACACCATATCCACATAGGGCGCGCGGCGAATAATTTCCTCGCCTTCGGCCTGGGCGACACATCCCCCAACCGCCAGGATCATCTGCCCGCCAGCGGCCTTGCGATCGGATTTTTTGAACTTAAGCCGCCCCAGTTCCGAGTAAACTTTTTCCGCCGCCTTTTCCCGGATGTGGCAGGTATTGAGAATGACCAGGTCCGCGTCATCAGGGCTATCGGTCAAACCATAACCAAGCGGCCTGAGTACGTCGCCCATGCGCTCGGCGTCATAAACGTTCATCTGGCAGCCGTAGGATTTGATGTAAAGTTTTTTGGTCGTTTTGGAAGTGGACGTCATGCGCCGTCTATTTATCCTTGTCCATCGGTACACAATACAGTTCCAGTCTGTGACCAACCAGCCTCATTCCGTTTTCACCCGCGATTTTTTCCTGCAGGCGCTCGATTTCATCACTCTGGAACTCGACCACCCGGCCTGACTTCATGTCGATCAGATGGTCATGATGATCGTCCGTGACCTCTTCGTAACGTGATCGTCCGTCACCAAAATCATGGCGCTCTATGATATCCGCCTCTTCAAACAGGCGTACGGTTCGATAGACTGTAGCGATTGAGATGCGCTCATCGACCGCGCTGGCGCGGCGGTGCACTTCTTCCACATCCGGGTGATCTTCGGCGTCAGACAGAACGCGAGCAATGACGCGCCGTTGTTCCGTCATTTTCATGCGCTTGGCGATACAGACCTGTTCAATACGCGAGGGCGTCATTAATGTTTAAAACTCCGTGGGATCAGTCCAGCCCCGGACAGTATAAACCGATTTGCGAACCTGTCACAAACAGATCGGTCAAAACCACCCGTTCTTTCCCGATTTCAGCTTTTTCCGGGTTTGCGAGGTTTCGTGCCCAGACCAATTTTTTTAGCCAGATTAGAACGGTGTTTGGCGTAGTTGGGGGCGACCATCGGGTAGTCGGCACCCAGCCCCCAACGATCCCGGTACTGATCAGGCGTCAGGTTATATGCCGTTTTTAGATGGCGCTTCAGCATCTTGAGCTTTTTTCCATCTTCCAGGCAGATGATATAATCTGGAAAAATGGAACGTTTCGGAGAGACGGCCGGACGGGGCTTGTCAGATACCGGCGACGGGCTGCCGACGCTGGACAGGGTCCGATAAACATCCTGAATCAGTTTCGGAAGATCGTCCGGAGACAACGTGTTGTTCGATGCATGGGCCGCAACAATTTCCGTTGTCAGTTCCAGTAACTCGCTTTGGCTCGGCTTTTCAGTCATGTATTATATTCCCGTTCAGCAACTACAAAATTAACGGTGGAGATAATTCCATTCTTACAAAATAGCATAAAAATCATGTTTTTTATTTAACTTAATATTTTTTATCTTCATTCCGGGACTATATATAGGTCATGATATTTCCTCAGCAAGAAAATAAGTTGATCTGATGACCGAAACGACTCTTCCACATCGCTCTGATTTTTTCATCGACATAACCGGCGAGGTCTGCCCGATGACCTTCGTCAAGACCAAGCTGGCGATCGAAAAGCTGCAATCCGGGGAGGTTCTGGAGGTCCGGCTCAAGGGCCGGGAGCCGCTGATCAATGTACCGCGCTCTTCGGAAGATCACGGCCACAAAATACTGTCGCTGCAACCCGAAGACGCCAGCCAGCCCGAAGACGGCATCCACACGCTGATGATCCGCAAGGACGGGTAATACCAAAGAGCAGTAATAATGACCCATAGGGACGGTATACCAAGGTTTTCGGCAAGGAGCGTATGGCGTGGCGATGCGGGGTATCGGGAGCCGTGCGCGACGCTGTCCGAAAGCCTTGGTATACCGCCGTTCCGGTCGCCCATGCGGCCCGTCGGAGGGCGTCAAAAACGCTTGCCGATACCCCGCATCGCCTGCGCGTTTCTTCCTGCTCGACGGGCCGCATGGGCGATCTCTATCGGTCATTATTACTGCTCTTTGGTATAAGACAACTGCCTCAGGCGCGAAGCCGACCGCCGTGTTTTGGCACGACCGCGTCGGGCGGGCGCAAATACAGCGGGCGCAACTCCCGCAGGGGAAGACCTTTCGCCATTTTGTCCGCAGCCAGGGCCGCGACATGCTGGGCGTCGGGAATGGAATGCGCAAAATCCGGCTGGACCGATAGCCCATGCAAGCGCGCCAGCCCCTCCACCCGATCCGCCGCATCTCCGATCAGGGTCACCGGGCCCTTGAACCCAAACCCGGCCGCCCACGCGCCAAGACCATCCGAGGCAACGGCCTCCACATCACCGAGGGCGCGGCCATCTTCCGAAAACACCTGCATATAAATATCGTCCCGGCGGGAATCGAGGGCCGTGACAAGCTGACGCGTCCCGGCAGCCTGGGGCTGGGTTTTGGCAGCGTAAGCCAGCGCTTCCATCGTGGTTACGCCCGCCGCGTTTACACCGCTTGCCAGAGATAGCCCGACGGCGGTGGCGATGGCGATGCGCAGCCCGGTAAATGCACCGGGACCGATGGTCACGGCAATCAGATCCAGGTCACCGGCGCGCAACCCGGCCTCAGCCATGACGTCTTCCACCATCGGCATCAATGCTTCCGACTGTCCCCGGGCCATCTCTTCATAGCGTCTGGACAGCAGCATGCCACCGTCACAGACCGCTGCGGAACAGGCGACCGTCGCGCTATCCAGTCCCAACACTTTCATCTTGCCTGCGGGCTCCATCCAGCCAATGCATTGCGCTTGTATTTGCTTGTCTATGGCGCGAATAATATTCCGGGATCACCGAAAACAAAAGCGGACACGCCGACAGAATTGACATGATTGCACCAAACCCGCGGCCCATCAACATCACCGGCCACTTCAGGCTCTGCGCCGCCGCCTTGGGGCTGTTTCTCGGCGTGATGTCAGGCTTCTCAGCCGACGCGCTGGCCAAACCGTCCGCCGTTATCATCATGTATCATCGCTTCGGCGAGGATGCCTATCCATCAACCAATACCACAACCGAGCAGCTTGACGCACATATCACAGAGCTTAAGTCCGGTCCCTATACGGTCCTGCCGGTCGAGGAGATTGTCGAACGGCTGCGTAGTGGAAAATCGCTGCCCGACCGCACGGTGGGGATCACCATTGATGACGCCTACCGCTCAATTTACACAACCGCCTGGCCAAAATTCAAGCGCGCCGGACTGCCGTTCACCGTATTTGTTTCCACCGCCCATGTGGATCAGAAATCATCCAACCACCTGACCTGGGACCAGATCAGGGAAATGCGCGATGGAGGTGGCGTCGATATCGGTCACCATACGGTTTCCCACCTGCACATGCCGGAAGCCAACGTTGAGCGCAATACCGCCGAAATCAAAAATGCCTCTGCACGGTTTAAGAAAGAGCTGGGCCGTGTTCCTTCCCTGTTTGCCTATCCCTATGGCGAGGCCAGCCTGCGGGTGGCCGCCACGGTTCGCGAATCAGGATTCCGGGCGGCCTTTGGTCAGTATTCCGGGGTAATCGGTGGTGTTGGTAATTTTTTTAATCTGCCGCGCTTTGCCATGAATGAAAAATATGGCGATCTGGCGCGCTTTCGCATGGTCGTCAATGCCCTAGCCCTTCCGGTTAAGGATGTGACCCCGGCCGAATACCTGATCGGTGAGCGCAATCCACCGGCCATCGGCTTTACCCTGAAAAACCCGTTGGCGGGCTTGCGGGGACTGGCCTGCTTCACGTCCCATGACGGCCGGGCGCAGCTTGAACGGCTGGGACCGGTACGCATTGAAGTTCGGATAGGCAAACCTTTTCCCAAAGGTCGCACCCGGCTGAACTGCACGCTCCGTACGGCGGAAGGACGCTGGCGCTGGCTGGGTCGGCAGTTTTTAAAACTTAACTAACAGACCCTATATGATCGGTCGGGGGGTATCCGTGCTCTTGATCAAGCGGGCACGATCGAACCTGTGCAGCTTATTGGCGGCGATGATTGAGCGCAGGGTGGTCACATATTTTTCACCGCGTTCGGAATAACTGCTCAGTTTTTCAGCCAGTGTCAGGCCATCGACGGCAAGGCCGCGTTTGCGTAATTGATGACGCAGCGCACGCAGATGACGATAGGCCCGGTGCGTATTCAAATTGCGCGCGTAAGCACGAACCGACTGAAGCAAGCTGTCGAACGCCCTGATCCTGTGGGATTTGCCTTCATCCCGGTTTTTCGGAACAATCGCATCTGGCGACCTTGACGATGTCCACTGTCCGAACATGGCATTGCCTTCGCGGACAAAACGCGACGTCCCCCAGCCACTTTCCTCGGCCGCCTGCGCCAGCGCCAGGGATGGCGGAATGAGATCGGCACGCTTGATCAGCGCATCCATGTCGCCGCGTCTGGTCTTGTAACGTTCAGCCATGACGATCAGCCACAACCGGTCGACTGGGCCAATTTTTTCACCACGATTCCTGGCTTCAATCAATCCGTGCAGGCGCCTGCGGTCGCTGGCGATTTCCTCGTTGACCTGCAAGACCAGCGGCAAAACGGTCTTGAAAAACAGGCCCTTGCGCTTTTTCGATTCGCGCATTTTACCGATGTCACCCGGCATGCTGGCGAGAAAGATGCGCGGCACTTCCGCCTTGCCGCTGCCGACAGATTCCAGGTTATACCCCATCTGGGTAAATGTTCGGTCCAGGACAGCAGCGGTATTCATCGACCGGGCAACATGCCCGGCATCGGACGGGCGCACGTTGCCGCCATCAAGCAGGGTTTCCGACCCGCGCGCCTTGACAGGAACAAATTTCGAGCGTTCCAGTCCGGCGCGTTCAACCCCGCCCGGTTGCAGATCCAGCACCGCTTTCGGAGAGCCGGTTTCCAGGGCCGGCGGGTCAACCACAACACTGATCAGCAATATGCCCACCAGCGTAAATACCGAAGCCAACGCGCAGCGTTCGTAGTATTTGCTCATTTTTCCCTCAAGTCCGCACTGAAAGCTCTCCCGCTGAGGCAGGACCGCTTCGCTTCAAACCCAAATATTCGGGGGATTGTCCGTTTGTTCATACCCCCAAAACATGAACCCAACGGAATCTCTGGCCGACAATCTTTTATTGGGGCGCTGCATAACACATCTGCCGTGAAATTTCCAGTGGTTATACAATTTGTTGCATCGCAGCATAAATGCTGCAATGCGGCGGCATTGTCAAGTTCTGCTCGGGTCCGTCACTGAACGGGCCAGCATCCTTCGCATACCTACTCGACAGCCCGGACCTCCTGCACCTCCGGCACATAATAGCGCAGCATATTTTCAATGCCGTGCTTCAGGGTTGCCGTCGAACTGGGGCAACCGGCGCATGCGCCCTGCATGCGCAGAAACACCACCCCGTCCTCAAATCCGTGATAGACGATATCGCCGCCATCCTGGGCAACAGCCGGACGAACGCGGGTGTCGATCAGCTCCTTGATCTGACGAACGACGCCATCATCATCGGCATCGCCCGGGCTGTCAGAAGCCTCGGCCGTGCCGGTGACCGCAGGGCGCCCCGACTGAAAATGCTCCATGATCGCACCCAGGATCAAGGGCTTCATAATGTCCCAGTCCCGGTCATCGATTTTGGTAATGGACACGAAGTCTGCGCCAAGAAAGACTCCAGTCACACCCTCGGTGGCGAACAGGTTCAGGGCCAGGGGGGAATCCCCCGCCTCTTCAACGGCGGTAAAATTCGCCGTTCCCTTTTCCATCACCGTCTGGCCCGGAAGAAACTTCAGCGTTGCCGGATTTGGTGTGCTTTCTGTCTGGATGAACATGTTGGACCCTCTTTCGCTCGGCGCTGGCAACGCAGCAGATTTGGAATACAGTCTCTAAATGGGCTTTCTCATGGGTCAGGGCAAGGCCAGAATCGAAATTAATCGCGCCGTCAGACCCGCAGGAAGCCGATCGTTTCCTGAATTTCGGCCATGATCGGCGCGGATATTTCTCGCGCCCGCTCGGCCCCTGTACGTAAAATCCCGTCAACATACTCCGAGTCCGCCATCAGGCGACGCGTCTCATCCTGGATGGGGGAAAGTTTTTCGACCGCCAGGTCCGCGAGCGCCGGTTTGAATTCACCAAACCCCTTACCGCCAAACTCGGCAAGGACCTGCTCGACGCTGCGATCACTGAGGGCAGCGTAAATACCTACCAGATTGGCCGCTTCCGGTCGCTCCTTCAGGCCTGCGGCCTCGGCGGGCAGCGGCTCCGAATCCGTCTTGGCCTTGCGAATTTTGCGGGCGATGGCATCGGCGTCATCGGTCATGGAAATACGTGACGCGTCAGATGGATCGGATTTACTCATTTTACTGGAGCCGTCGCGAAGCGACATCACTCGCGTTGCTTCGCCAAAAATCAGCGGTTCGACAATGGGGAAAATATCAGCGCCGAAATCATGATTGAATTTGATGGCGATATCACGGCACAGCTCCAGGTGCTGCTTCTGATCCTCACCCACGGGAACGTGGGTCGCCTTGTAGGCCAGGATATCGGCAGCCATCAAATTGGGGTAGGCGTACAGGCCGACCGATGCCCGTTCGCGGTCCTTGCCGGCTTTTTCCTTGAACTGGGTCATGCGGTTAAGCCATCCCAGGCGCGCCACGCAGTTGAATATCCAGGCCAGTTCGGCGTGGGCGGAAACCTGGCTTTGGTTGAAAATGATGTTGCGCTCGGAATCGACGCCCGCGGCAATCATCGCCGCCGTCACTTCGCGGGTATTGGCCCTAAGTGACGCCGGGTCCTGCCAGACCGTAATGGCATGCATGTCTACGACACAGAAAATGCACTCATATTCCTTTTGCAGGCGAACCCAGTTGCGAATCGCCCCCAGGTAATTGCCGAGATGCAGGTTGCCGGTCGGCTGAACGCCGGAAAAAATTCGTTTCATGTCGAACCCTTATGGTAAAAGCCGCCGTTTTATGGCCCGCGGTGCCCAACGGGTCAAGACGCATCGCCGGATCGCCTGAGACCCCTGAGGTCACGCCAGCTCGCCGCGCCGAAAATCTGGGCGAGAGCGGCAAATACGGCCAGGCCGCCGCCGACCAGCAACACCAGCGCCAGTGCGGGCCGGACACCAGCGCCACCCAGCATTGCGGACAAAAGGTCCGCGCCATAATATAATCCACCCGCCATCAGCGCGCTGGCGGCAAGGACTCGAACGGCGCGACGCCTGAGCCGGTCATCCAGCTCAAGATGGCCCCGGCGTCTCAGCACCAGACCAAGACCGAGGGCATTCACCCAGGCGGCCAACGATGAGGCGCAGGCGATACCAATGTGTCCCCAAACCTGCATAAGGATCAGGTTGAGAACGATGTTGGCAAGCATCGCCGCAGCCGCAATGCGAACCGGCGTTGAAGTGTCTTCACGGGCGAAAAACCCTGGGACCAGGACCTTGATCAGGACATAGGCGGGCAGGCCCGCGCTGTAGGCCGCCAACGCCCCGGCGGTGGCGATGCTGGCGTGGGCGTCAAAGGCTCCGCGTTCAAACAGCACGGAAACGATCGGCAACGAGATCGCCATCAGGGCGAAGGCCGCAGGCAGCGTCAGCAACAGGGCAAATTCAAGCCCCCGGTTCTGACTGTGCATCGCCGCCTGCTCATTGCCCGCGGTCAATTGGCGCGACAGCAGGGGCAGCAGGGCGGTGCCGACGGCGACACCAACGACACCCAGGGGTAACTGGGTCACCCGATCGGCATAATAAAGATACGAAACCGCGCCATCGGAAACCAACGTGGCCAGGATTGTGCCGATCAGCAGATTGATCTGATAAAGACTGGCGCCAAACACGACAGGCAGAATCCTCTTACCCAGAAGGCGCACGTTGGCGGCCAGCCTCGGGAACCCGAAACCGAGCAGAAAGCCCTGCCTGCGGCAGTGATATGCGAGCCACACAAACTGGATGACGCCGGCCACGGCAACCGCCCAGGCCAATGCATGTCCAGGCGTTGCGGCGCGCCCACCAAACAACAGCAGGGCGGCGATAAACGTCAGATTCAGGAGAACCGGTGCGAACGCGGCGGCGGCAAACCGATGCAGCGAGTTCAGAACGCCGGACTGTAACGACACCAGCGAGATAAAGAACAGGTAGGGAAAGGCGATTCTGGAGAGTTCCGTCGCCAGCTCCATTTTGCCCGCCACCTGATCAAATCCAGGCGCCAGAACCATCATCGCCCAGGGCATGATGATTTCGATCACGGCGACAAAACCGGCCAGGATGATGGCGAGGACGGACATCGCCTGATTGGCGAATACAAGCGCCTGTTGTCGGCCCTCTTTTTCCAGCAGGCCAGAAAAAATGGGCACAAACGCGGCGCTGAACGCGCCCTCGGCAAACAGGCGCCGAAACAGGTTGGGGAACCGAAAGGCGACAAAAAAAGCATCGGCAATCATGCCCGCGCCGAGAAAATTGGCGATCAGGATATCGCGGACAAAACCGAATATCCGGCTCAGCATGGTAAAGCCGCCGACAGTGGTAATGGCACGCATGAGATTCATGTGCACTCAATAGCCGGTTTTTATGGCGACGGAAAGGCGGGGGTTTGCCATTCAGGCTTTGGTCGGCGCGGTTTTTCCAGCTGCGGATTTGGGCTTTTGCGCCGTCTTTGGGCCGGTATTGGGTTTTTTATCGGCATCGCCACCGCCAACGGCCTGCACAAGAAATTCGCGGATTTTTTTGATCTTGTTTTCATTCATCACCTTCAGGCCGAAGACATCCTTGACATAGAACACATCAACCACCCGCTCGCCATAGGTCGAGATATGTGCGCTGGAAATCTGCAATCCATTCGCCGTCAGGCCCGCTGTCAACTCGTAAAGCAGCGCGGGCCGGTCCTTGCCGTTAATTTCGATCACGGTATGGTTTTGGCTGGCCTTGTTGTCAATCAGGACCCGAGGGGGCACACGAAACGCCCTTGATCGACTGGGCAGCGCCGTCTTCTGGGCTCTCGCCAGTTCCCGTTTGGGGTTGAACTTGCCCTGAATCGAATCTTCAACCCGCTTCTGGAAACGTTCAAAATCCCGCCCGGTTCCGAACGCCTTGCCAGACGCATCCTGAGCCCAGAATGAATCCAGCGCCATGCCGTTGTTCAGGGTCTGTATCTTGGCATCAACCACCGACGCGCCGGCCAGCGCCAAAGCGCTGGCAATCGCCGCAAACAGCCCGGGATGGTCTGGCGCGTAGACAATTATTTCGGAAACGTCACGTTCTGGTTCAGCCCGGATCGTGACCTCAAACCCCTTACCGGCGGCCTCGGAGTTGTAAATGAGGTTCGCGTGACGGGCCTGTGAGTCGGTGTCGACCGACAGCCAGTAGCTGTCCTGCCCGCGCTCGATATGGCGGTCGATGTCTCCTTCGTCCCAGCCCGACAGCCGCTCGCGCAGCCGCGCCTTTGCCCGCTCCACCCGTTCGCTGCGGCGCTCTTCAGTGGTGCCGCCCGAGAAGGCCTCCTGGGCGCGCCAGTAGAGCTCGCGGAGCAGCCCGGCTTTCCATTCATTCCATACACTGGGTCCAACAGCACGAATGTCGGCAATGGTCAGAATCAGCAACAGGCGCAATCGTTCCGGTGATTGAACGATTTCAATGAAATCGGCGACGGTTTTCGGGTCTTCAATGTCGCGCTTGAAAGCGGTATTGCTCATCAACAGATGGTAACGCACCAGCCAGGCGACGGTTTCCGTCTCCCAGTCATTAAATCCGAACCGGGGCCCGAGCTTTGTGGCGACCTTGGCGCCGAGAACGGAATGATCCCCGCCACGACCCTTGGCAATGTCGTGCAGAAGCACGCTGGCATAAAGAGCGCGGCGCGACTGCACCTCACCAACCACCGAGCTGGCCACAGGGTGGCTGTCTTTCAGGCGCATGGTTTCAATACCATTCAGAATGCCGATGGCGCGGATGGTGTGCTCATCGACGGTATAGACGTGGTACATATCGTACTGCATCTGAGCCACGACGCGGCCAAAATCGGGAATAAAGCGGCCCAGAACCCCCGCCTCGTTCATGCGCATCAGGGCCAACTCAGGCTCGGTGCCCGTCAAGATTTCAATAAACAGCTCGTTCGCCGCCGGGCTCTTGCGCAGGCCGGCGTCAATTAGACGCAGGTTCTGAGTGATCAGGCGAAGCGCGTTAGGATGCACATCCAGGTCGTTTTTCTGGGCCAGATGAAACAGTTGAATGAGTTTTACCGGATGCCTTTTAAGGTCATCCCCGGATTTAACGTTCAAGCGCCCCGAATCAAAAGCAAAACCGTCAATCGTTTTCTTTCGTAACCGGAATGAAGGCAGCCAGGCCGGTCGGCGTTTCTTTTTGTGCTGTTCTTCCAGCACGGAACATAATGTACGGGTGAGGTCGCCGACGTTTTTGGCCGTTAGAAAATAGTGTTTCATGAATCGCTCGACGCCCCGCGTGCCGGCATGGTCACGGTAACCCATACGCTTACCCATTTCATCCTGAACGGCAAAGATCAGCCGCTCTTCGGGACGCCCGGCCTGATAGTGCAGGTGGCAGCGGACGGTCCACAGAAACTTGGACGCCTTGGCGAACTGGCGGACATCATCGCGAGTCAGGACCCCGGCGCTTTGCAGGTCCGAAACGCTGTCCACACGGTAAAGATATTTGGCGATCCAGAACAGCGTCTGCAAATCGCGAAGCCCGCCCTTTCCCTCCTTGACGTTGGGCTCCAGCACATAGCGGGTATCTCCCATGCGGTCATGACGGGCGTCACGCTCGGCAAGCTTGGCCTCGACAAATGCCGGGCCGGTTGAGGCGATGAGTTCAGTACTGAAACGTGCCCGGAATTGATCGAAAAGCTCTGCATTGCCCCATAACCAGCGCGATTCCAGCAAGCTTGTGCGGATCGTCAGATCTTCGCGGGACAGCCGCAGCGCCTCATCGACGGATCGCGTCGCATGTCCCACCTTCAGACCCAGATCCCATAGCATGTATAGGGTGAACTCAACCACCTGTTCGGAATGGGCGGTAAGCTTGTAGGGCAGCAGGAACATGATATCGACATCGGACCAGGGCGCCAGCTCGCCACGCCCGTACCCACCGGTGGCGACAAGCGACATCTGCTCTCCCGTCGTCGGATTGGCCGAGGGGTAAGCCCGGGTCTGGGCAAATTCATGAATCGTCCTGATCAGCTGATCAACCAGATAGGCGTTGGCGTGAATGGTGTCTTCGGCAGAAGCTCCGTCGTTCTCGAACCGGCGGCGGACCGCGTTCCAGCCTTTTTGCTGGGTATCCTTGAAGATATTAAGGACCTGCGTCTGGGTTTTTGGCGTATACCCCGACCACTCGACTATCTCATCCAGTTCGGCGACCAGCCTTTTGCGGTCGATGATCTCTCGGGGTTTCATAACATTGGGCATGGCTCAGGCACTCTGATAGCTGTTCTCTATATACTGATCCGGGTCCGGCCATGAAAGGGCAGGTATCGGCCTCCTTGACGTAAAATATATTCCACTTCCGATCTAAAAAATAGGGTCTTTTAAGTGATCTTGAATCTCAATAATTTTACAATTAGGCTGAGCTGCGTGCTCTTAATTTTGATTTTTAACCCGCCCCAAGATTTAAGCGCAGGCTTCTCGCTCTATTTTGATTTTTACTAGGTATTACAATACTCAGTAATTTTTCTACAGCAATATAAGCTTAATAGATTAGGCTTATGTTTTTTCATGCAGCATTTTCAGTTCGTACAGCAGGTCAAGCGCCTGTTTTGGCGTGAGCTCATCGGCATTTATCTGATCGAGTCTCCGCTCAATATCCGTTGGGCCGCTGGTGAGTTCGGTTCGGGGTTTCTGAGGTGGCAATGACTGGAACAACGGCAGGTCCTCCGCCAGTCTGCGAATAGACGCGGACTGATCGCTCTTTTCCAGATTGGCCAGGACCTGTTCCGCTCGCGTAATAACCTTGTCCGGCAGTCCCGCCAAACTGCCCACATGAATACCATAGGAGCGATCTGCCGCCCCCGGCGCCACCTCATGCAGGAACACGACGTCGCCCCTCCATTCCTTAACCCGCATGGTATGGCACTGCAACCGGTCCAGTTTGGCGGACAACGCGGTCAGTTCGTGATAATGGGTGGCGAACAGCGCCCGGCAGAGATTTTCCTCGTGCAGATGCTCTACCACCGCCCAGGCGATGGAGAGGCCATCATAGGTCGCCGTTCCCCGCCCGATTTCGTCCAGGATAACCATGGCGCGAGGGCCCGCCTGATTGAGGATGGTCGCCGTTTCAACCATTTCGACCATGAACGTCGAGCGCCCGCGGGCCAGATCATCCGCCGCTCCGACACGGGAAAACAGCCGGTCAACGATACCGATGTGGGCCGTATCCGCCGGAACGTATGAGCCCATTTGCGCCATGACGACGATCAGCGCCGACTGACGCAGGAAAGTGCTTTTCCCGGCCATATTGGGTCCTGACAGCAGCCATATCTGGGCATGGCGCTGATCGGTATCATCGGCCCCGGCAAAACAGCTGTCGTTGGCGACGAATCGCCCTTCATTGGCCTCTTCCAGCACGGCCTCGACAACGGCGTGGCGGCCCGCCTTGACGTCGAACCGGGTCGATTCGTCGATTTCCGGGCGCACATAGCGCCGTTCAGTCGCGAGCTGAGCGAGGCTTGACGAGACATCAAGCCCGGCCAGCGCCTGTGCCGCCGTCGCAATCTTCGGGGATTCGGCCTGGACCGCAGCGGCGAGACGCTGAAACAGGTCCAGCTCAAGCGCCAGGGCGCGGTCTGCCGCCTGGGCGATGCGGCCTTCCAGATCAGACAGCTCGACGGTAGAATAGCGCACCGCATTGGCCATGGTCTGGCGGTGGATAAAGGGGCTGCCCGCACCGCTGGGCATGGTTTCCATGTGCCGGGCCGTAATCTCGACAAAATAGCCGAGCATGTTGTTATGGCGGACCTTGAGGCCTGGAATTCCGGTCTCTTCAACGTATCTGGCCTGAAGTCCGGCGATCAGACGACGGCTCTGGTCGCGCAGCTCCAGAAGCTCATCCAGATCCGGTGCATACCCTTTGGCAATGAAGCCGCCGTCACGGGCAAGCAGGGGCAGCTCATCCGCCAGCGCCGCACTCAGCAATTCGATGAGGCCATGATGATCGCCAAGTGCGGCGTCAAAAGCGGCAATTCCTTGGGGCAGAACCAGCGACGTATCGTCCGCAAGGAGTCGACGTACCTGAACGCTCAGGCCGAGACCGTCCCGTATCGCCGCCAGATCACGTGGCCCACCGCGACCCAGCGACAATCTGGACAGGGCGCGCTCCATATCCGGACCGCGCTTGAGGAGATGGCGAAGATCACTCCGCAGACGCTCGGCGTCACAGAAGAACTGGACCCGGTCAAGACGCGTCGAAATGATGGTCGGGTCCGTCAGGGGTTGAGCCAGATGCGAAGCCAGAAGCCGGGCGCCGGGACCGGTTATGGTACGGTCCAGCAACCACAGCAGGCTGCCCCGGTGCTCTCCACTTAAAGTCGAGGTCAGTTCCAGATTGCGCCGCGTCGCCGCGTCGACCTCCATCACCGCGCCCTCAAGAACCCGTCCGGGGCGCTCAAGGCGGGGCATCTTACCCTTTTGGGTCAGCTCGACATATTCAACCAGGGCTCCCGCCGCAGCCAGTTCTGCGCGGCTGAAATCGCCAAACGCGTCCAGGGCCTTTACCTGATACAGGGCCTCAAGCCGCCGCGCCCCTGATCCACTTTCGAACTTGATGGCAGGCAAAACCGTCGATACGTCGCGCCAGTCTGACAGCACGTCGGCAAACGTGTCGCGCCCGGCCAGAGTTTCTGACAACAGCAATTCGCCCGGGCTTATCCGCGCCAATGCCGCATCCAGCGCGCCCGCGGCGATGGGCTGGGTCAGGAAGGTCCCGGTTGAGACATCAATCCAGGCGAGCGCATGCTTCTGTCCGGATTCGGCCAGGGCCGCCAGATAATTGTGTTGCCGGGCATTCAGCAACGTATCTTCCGTCAGGGTTCCCTGGGTAATGATACGAACCACGTCTCTGTTGACGACGGACTTGGCGCCGCGCTTTCTGGCCTCCGCCGGGTCTTCCGTCTGCTCGCAGATGGCGACACGATAACCACAGCGGATCAGCCGGTTCAGATAGTTTTCATGGGAATGCACCGGCACCCCGCACATCGGGATGTCTTCACCAAGGTGCTTGCCACGTTTTGTCAGGGCGATATCCAGCGCCGCGGCGGCCTTTTCCGCATCCTCAAAAAACAGCTCGTAAAAATCACCCATGCGGTAAAACAGCAGACTGTCGGGGTGTCTCTCCTTGATCGCCGTGTACTGAACCATCATCGGCGTCACGCCGGGTGACGGTTTCGATGATGGAACCTGGCTGGGGTTATTGTCGGGCTGAAGCTGGGGCACGGCGGTACTTTTCGGATGGACGGGATCGCAGCCTACCATAACTGCCCCCCCGTCCATCAACACCGGATATTGTGAACAGGCTTTTAATCCGGGGCGGCCTTGGGCATGATGATATTGTCATTTTGAATCGAGGTGAAATCAGATGGGCGAACAATTCGATCCCGGTCGTGAGGTGGTGGGGGTACTTGCCAACCGCGAAGACTTTGAGACCGCTGTTAACGCATTGCTGGACGCCGGCACCGAACGGAGCGACCTGAGCGTGTTAAGCTCACACGAATCCCTGGCCGTCGCCGGAAAGCCCGCCAAACCCTGGAAAGAGGCCCTGACGGCGCTGGTTGGAGAAATCAAGTACGAGGGGCCGCTGGTGGCGTCGGGAGCCATATTGCTTGCCGGCGGCGCAACGGCAGCCATGATTGCCGGAATTATCGGCGCCGCCGTTGGTGGCATCGCCTTGAAAGAGGTCCTCGAAGAGGTTGCCGCCAAACCCGATACGGAGGCCTTTGCTCTCTCGCTTGACGCCGGCAGTGTGATTTTATGGGTGCGCACAGAAAGTCCCGAAGCGGAACGTCGCGCCATGTCGGTTCTGGAGCAAAACAACGCGGCCAATGTACATGTGAGTGGACGCGATACCTGATCCGCAACCCTGTGCCTTCCTGCTGAAAGCCTGTCCCACTGAAAGTCTGTCCCATGAGTGATGATAACAACAAGCTGGTCTTTGAAGAGGCCCTCCGTATGCACGCCGGCGGCCGCCCCGGCAAGGTTGAGATTCGCGCCACCAAACCGCTGACGACTCAGCACGACCTGACCCTGGCCTATTCTCCCGGGGTTGCCGCGCCGTGCCTTGAAATCAACAGGGATGAAAACCTGGCTTATGAATATACCAACATGAGCAATACGGTCGCGGTCGTTTCCAACGGCACCGCCGTGCTTGGACTTGGTAATATCGGTCCGCTGGCGGCCAAGCCGGTCATGGAGGGAAAATCCGTTCTGTTCAAACGGTTCGCCGACGTTGATGGCATTAACATTGAGGTGCACACCGAAAATGTCGATGAGCTTGTCGAATGCGTGCGCCTGTTCGGCCGCAGTTTCGGCGGCATCAACCTGGAAGACATTAAGGCCCCGGAATGTTTTATTATCGAACAGCGCCTGCGCGAATTTCTGGACATCCCGGTCTTTCATGATGATCAGCACGGCACCGCCATCATTACCGCCGCCGGCCTGATCAACGCGCTTGACCTGACCGACCGCGCCATCCACAAAACCAAACTGGTGGTCAATGGTGCCGGGGCCGCCTCTATCGCCTGTGTCGAGCTGTTCAAAAGCATGGGCATGCCCGGCAAAAATGTCATCATGTGCGATTCCAAGGGGGTCATCTATCAGGGCCGCAAGGAGGGCATGAATCAGTGGAAGTCCGCCCATGCGGCGAAAACCACCGCGCGCACGCTGGCCGACGCCCTCAAGGGAGCGGACTGCTTTGTCGGCCTGTCGGTGGCCGGGGCCGTAACCAGGGAAATGGTCGCCTCGATGGCCGCCAAGCCGATCATCTTCGCCATGGCCAACCCGGACCCGGAAATCACCCCCGAAGAGATCCTGCAGGTTCGAGACGATGCGATCATCGCCACTGGCCGTTCCGATTATCCGAATCAGATCAATAATGTGCTCGGGTTCCCTTATATTTTCAGAGGGGCGCTCGACGTCAGGGCCAGCACCATCAATGATGAAATGAAGGCTGCAGCCGCCCATGCGCTGGCCGAACTGGCGCGCGAGGATGTGCCGGATGAGGTTGACGCCGCCTATTCCGGATCTCACCTCCGGTACGGTCCCGGCTACCTGATCCCCGCCCCCTTCGACCCCCGCCTGATCACCGCCGTCCCCATGGCCGTCGCCCAGGCGGCGATGGAATCCGGCGTAGCGCAAAACCCGAAATTCGATATGGAACGCTATCGGGCCGAGCTATCTGCACGCCTGAATCCCATATCCGGTATTCTGCAGAGCATACTGGATAAGGTGCGCGAAAATCCGAAACGGGTGGTTTTCGCGGAAGGCGAAGAGGAAAAGAGTATCCGCGCCGCCTACGCTTTTCATAGTGCAGGTTATGGCACGCCCATTCTTGTCGGGCGCGCCGAACGTATTGCCGAAGCGCGGGACGCCCTGGGCCTGCCGGAAACAGACAAAATCAAGATCACCAACGCCAAGTTTTCCAAATCGACCGAAGAATATACGGACTTCCTCTATGCGCGGCTGCAACGAAAGGGTTTTCTCCATCGGGACTGCCAGCGCATGGTCAAGCGCGACAGGAATGTTTTTGGTGCCTGCATGGTGGCGCTCAAGGATGCAGACGCCCTGGTTACGGGCCTGACGCGAAACTATCACGTCGCGCTTGAACAGATCATGCGGGTCATTGATCCGGAGCCGGACTCTCCGGTTTACGGTATTTCGCTGGTCATTTCCGGGGGCCGCACCCTGATTGTCGCCGATACCACCGTTCATGAGGTTTTGAGCCCGGAGGAGATGGCCGACATCGCCGAAGGGTGCGCCCGCGTCGCCCGCCGGTTCGGTTTGGAGCCCCGGGTGGCGCTGGTTTCCTACGGCAATTTCGGACACCCGGACCTGCCGCGCTCAGAGCCGGTGCGCGAGGCGGTCAGGGTCCTTGATGGACGCAGCGTCAATTTTGAATACGACGGCGAAATGAGCGTCGAGATCGCCCTAAATCAGAAAAAGATGGCCAATTATCCATTTTGTCGCCTCACCGGGTCGGCCAATGTTCTGATCATGCCCAGCCTGCACGCGTCGCAGATGGCCACGCAGCTGTTGGGCGAACTGGGCGGCGCCACTGTCGTCGGCCCGCTTCTCATGGGTCTCAGCATGCCCGCCCAGATCGTACCGATGGGGACCACGGTCTCCGACACGGTCAGCATGGCCGTCATGGCCGCAGACGCCGCCAGGTAGCCAAGGTGCCGATCTATCTTATCCGCCACGGCCAGTCGGAATTCAATGCCGCCCCCCATCATGGACCGGACCCGCTGATTTTCGATGCGCCGCTGACCCGGTTGGGCGAAACCCAAGCGGACCGGGCGCGCGATGAGGTTGCCGACCTTGGCATCCGCCACGTCATCAGTTCGCCACTGACCCGGGCGGTGCAGACGGCACTCAGGATTTTTGACGGGAGCGCGCCAATTATCATTGAGACGGGTCACCGGGAGTGGTTGACGCACAGTTGTGACGTGGGTCGCCCGCCCGGCGACCTGGTCAGGGATTTTCCTACCCTGTCTTTTGCCCACCTGGATGAGCACTGGTGGCACAAGGGACCAGCCAACGAGAACAATGTACCGGTTGAACCGGAATCCGTCTTTCATGGCCGGGTGCGGGATTTTGCTGATGTCCTGAAGGCGGCGTCAACGCGCCCCGTCGCCATCGTCGGACATGGCAACTTCTTTCAGGAAATGATCGGACGCATGCTGGAAAATTGCGAGATACATGCTTATCAACCGACGGAACCCGCCTGAGACGTGAACCGAGACCTGATTAACACAGGTCTTGCGCGGGCCACTGCCTTAACCCATGTTTTTTCAATGTGCCGAATCGTTCCGCTGCTGATTATATCATACCTGCTGGTCATCTCACCGGCGCAGGCAGGTCCGCTTGACGGCCTGTGGTTCTCCTGTGAATACGCGCACAGCAAAATCCCGCCGTCCGATAATTGTCAGGTGCTTGATGACGATGGTTTTCTGATCAGTGGCGGCAAGATCGCCTACGTCAAGATTGAGAACGGGGATCAGACGGGATGCCGGGGGGGGGGGGGGGGGCAGTGTTTCGAGCGGACACGCACCGCACTGAAAGCCCGGACCCTGGGCATCGGGGAGGTGACGCCAACGCCGGACGGCGGGATTATCAGCTATCTCTGGTGTGACCAGGCCTATACCGTGACCCGGTATAAAACCCACGCCGAAGTCCGCCCCTCCGGCAGACGCTGCCTGTGGGCCAGTGACAAAACCTATTATGTCGCCAGGTGGTCCGGCAAAATTACGATTGAGAACTAGACCGGACGAAGACTCGACTGAATAAGGCAGGCCGCCTGTTCCAGCGCCTCCAGCCGGGTGGCGAAACAGGCCCTCTCTGACAGCAACTTGAAAATCCCGATGCGGGTCAGCACATGCTTCACGCCGGGGCGCATGCCGATTATTAGAACGGGTGTATGGTTATCGAGGCCGTGCTGGATCACCTCCTCCATGGCCAGACTGGCGCTGGAATCGAGCATCGGCACGGCGGAGAGGTCAAGAACCAAAATCCGGTAACCCGCGACCTCGGTCAGCTGGCGGGTCATACCGCGCGCCGCACCGAAACTGAAAGGGCCGTTCAGCTCGAAAATCATGATCTGGCCATCGGCGGCGTCGAGGATTTCCGCCTCGGCCCCGGACAATGCCCCACAATCTCCCCCGGCGGAAATACGGCGGATAGAATCGAGCTGAATATCGGCCATACGCTTGACAAACAGCAGGCTGGCCAGAACGACGCCAACCGTAACCGCCGTAATCAGGTCAACGAACACGGTTAGCAACAGCACCACCAGCATGAAAATCACGCCCGCGCGTGGCGCCCGGTGAATGCGCTTCAGGTATTCCCAGTCAATGATATCGATGCCAACCTTGATCAGAATTCCGGCCAGAACCGCATGCGGAATATGTTTGGCCAAGCCGCCAAGGCCCAGCACGATTGCCGCCAGCACCAGCGCGTGAAGCGCTCCTGATATGGGCGTGCGCCCGCCGGTACGCACATTAATGACCGTGCGCATGGTCGCCCCCGCGCCGGGGATCGCGCCAAACAGCCCGGCTATCGTATTGCCGATGCCCTGACCGATCAGCTCACGGTTCGAATCATGGTGGGTGCGTGTCACGTTGTCGGCGATCAACGACGTCAGCAGACTATCAATGGTGCCGAGCACGGCCAGCACCAGCGCCGACTGGATCATGCCGTGCAGCCGGGCAAGCTCAAACGTCGGCAGTTGCAGAGCGGGCAGGCCAGTTGGAATATCGCCCAGCACCGGCGCTGCCGGGAACACATAATAGACGGCCAGCGTACCAACAATCAGGGCGACCAGGGGTGATGGGATCAGCCGTGAAATCGAGCCCGGCAAAAGAAACTGGATAAAAAGCGCAACCCCGCCAACGATAAGGGCGTCAGTGACCGGATTCGCGTAGATATCGGGCAGCGCCATAATCGTTGCCGTAATGCCGCCCGGCGCCATATGCCCGACCAGGGCCGGTAGCTGCAGCACGATAATGATGCAGCCGATGCCGCTCATGAATCCGGAAATCACCGGAGCCGGCATCAGGCTGATATAGCGCCCGAACCGCAGGACACCAAACAAGATTTGAAATACGCCCGCCATCATCACCACGGTGAAGGCCATGGCGGGTTCGTGGGAATACTGGGTGATGATCCCGGCCATGACCACTGTCATCGGGCCGGTGGGACCGGAAATTTGCGACGGGGTGCCGCCAAATAGCGCCGCGAACAGGCCAACGAAGATAGCGCCATAGAGCCCGGCGACCGGCCCCGCACCAGATGCGACCCCGAACGCCAGGGCCAGAGGCAGGGCGACGACGGCTGCCGTCAGTCCCCCGTAAATATCACCCCGGATATTGTCAAACGTCAGCCCGTGCACCACACGCATTATAAAAATCCTTCGTCAAATCGGCCTTAGACGGCCTCTTTTGCTCGCACGATCCCCTGGCGGATCATGTCCATGGCCTCTTCCGTCTCACCCCAGCCCATGACCTTGGCCCACTTATCGCTTTCCAGATCTTTATAGTGTTCAAAAAAATGGGAAATCTGATCCAACAGCACCGGACGGACATCACGATAGGAGCTTACATCGCCATAATAGGGATGAAGGGCATCGACGGGAACACAGAGGATTTTTTCATCGATCCCGCTTTCGTCCTCCATCAGCAGCACGCCAATGGGTCGCGACCTGATGACGACGCCCGGAATAACCGGGATCTGACCCAGAACGGCGGCGTCTGTCGGGTCGCCGTCGTCCGATAGGGTGTGCGGGATGAATCCGTAGTTGCACGGATAATACATGGCGGTGTGAAGGAAGCGGTCGACGTACATGGCCCCCGACTCTTTGTCGAGTTCGTACTTCACCGGAACGCCGCCGATGGGGATTTCGACAATGACATTAACATCATACGGCGGATTGTCGCCGATCGGAATTTTGGAAACATCCATGATTGCCGTCCTTTACCGAGAAATGATTTGTGCCTTTATAATCCTGGAAATCGAGATTTCCAGCGCTTGTTCGCGTGTACGGCAAACGGTCGGTGCGGATCAGCCCCGCACCGCCCGGCGCGCCACCAGCGCAATCAGAACCAGCACCGGCACCCCCAGTATGGCCGTGCCGGTAAAGAACGCCGCGTAGCCCACCGATTCGACGACAATACCAGAATAGCCAGCAAGGATTTTCGGCAACAACAGCATGATCGAACTGAACAGCGCATATTGTGTCGCCGTAAACGCGGAGCTTGTCAGTCCCGACAGATAGGCAACGAAAGCCGCCGAAGCGATCCCGGCGCTCAGGTTGTCCGCCGAAATCACCGCCATCAACATGCGGATATCATTGCCCATCCCGGCCAACACGGCAAACAGAAGGTTGGTCCCGGCGGACAGCACGGCACCCAGAAAAAGCGTCCGCATGACACCAAAGCGGATGGTAAAGGTGCCGCCGACGAACCCGCCGAAGATCGTCATGACCAAGCCAAAACCCTTGGTGATACGACCGATTTCCTGCTTGGAGAACCCCAGATCGACATAGAACACGTTGGCCATCACCCCCATGACCACGTCGGCAATCCTGTAGGTTGCGATCAACGCCAGGATGAGCAGCGCCGTGCGACCATGGCGATGAAAGAAATCACGAAATGGGGCGACATACGTTTCCGCAACCAGTTGGCGCGGAACAACGCCCAGCCAGATCAGGGCAACAGCGGCAACAGCCGCCGCCGCAAATGCGGCGCCAAGCCGGACAGATTCGACGATGAAGCTCGCCACCCCCCCCGTCAGACCCCCGGCGATCCCGTGGGCGTCCACGAGCATGGCCTTCATGTCGATGGCCAGATCGGCGGAAACCAGAAACACCAGAACAAAGGCGCCAACAGCACCCAAAAATCCAATCAAAAATCGACCGTAGTCGCTGCGGTTTTTCAGGCTGTCTTTTTTGGGTATGGCGGCTTCCGGTTCGGAAATGCATAGGGTGGTGGCAATACCGATGAGCATGACACCGGCCATGGCCAGATACGTTTTTGACCAGGCCGCAAAATCGTATCCGGCTCCGCTCTGGAAAAAGCCTGCAATTTCCAGCGCGCCGGCACCGGCAACCAGCATGCCAGCCCGATAGCCCGCGATATAGGTGGCCGACATCAGGCCCTGCATCTCCCTGGTCGCGGCCTCAATTCGATAGGCGTCAATGACCACATCCTGGGTGGCCGAAGAAAACCCCAGCAGCACGGCAAACCCGGCCATCAGCGTCAGGGATTTTTGCGGATCGTTTTGCGCCATAAGGATTAGCGACAGCATGATGGCGAGCTGCGAAACCAGCAGCCAGGACCGACGCCGGCCCATCACCGCCGTCAACAGCGGCAGGGGCAGCTTATCGATGACTGGCGCCCAGATAAATTTGAAGGCATAGCCCAGCGCTGCCCAGCTGAAAAACCCGATGGTCGCCCGACTGACATCCGCATCACGCAGCCAGACCGACAGAGTGCTGAACACCAGCAGAATCGGGACGCCCGCGGAAAACCCCAGAAACAGCATCGTCACGACCCGGCGCTCGGCAAAAGCCCGAAAAGTCGCGGCCCAGGATTTTTGGATTTCGGCCTCCCCGCTCAAGACGCGCTCCGCTGAAGGTCGGGCAATACGCTCAGGCAGGCGTCCTGAACGACCTGTTCACTAACGGCGGCGACACAGGGGAAGGAGCTGAACTTGTCGTCGCGCTTATCACAGCGCCAGAAACAGTGATAACACGGCATCCGCGCGTAAACGAAGCGCACGTTGTCTGGTGTCACCTCTTTGGGATAAGGCACGAAACTGCCAAAATGACCGCCGCCAATAATAACAACTGTTGGCGCCCCAAGGCCAATCGACAGATGAGCCGGGCCGGTATCGTTGCTGACAACCAGGGCCGCGTATTTCATCAGGTCAAGAAGGTCCGGGACACTGGTCCTGCCCGTCAGATCAATGATCATCTCGCCATCCGCCAATTCATCAGCACCGCCGCCCGTGGCGCGCTCCTCCGCCTTGCCGACAAATACCACCTTCACGCCCCGCGCCGCAATCCATGACGCCAGCGCCAGATAGTTGTCAAGCGGCCAGCGCCGACCATATTCATTGCTGCCCGGATTGAGTACCACATACCGCCCGTCGACAACCTGGTTTTCAGGGTGGTCCGGCCACGACAGCTTCGGTGCGAGCGGGGCGATGTCGGCACCGGCGAAATGGGACACAAAGCGGGCGTGACGGACGAGTTCATGGGTCGGGTAGGGGCCGGTGTCGACGATCTCATCCACCGCACTCAGATACCAGGAATACTCCGAACGGGTCGGTTCATTGATATAGGGATAGGACACCAGCGACTTTGCCGGCGCCATCATCCAGACCAGACTGTCGGCCATTAACGCGCGACGAAAATAGGCGTCTGAAACAACCGTCAGCGGAGCCAGGCGACGGACTTTCAGGTTGACTAGAAACCGATAGAAAGGGTTTTTGGCGTAGGTGTGTTCATTGATCGCCAAGACGCGAAAGCCCTTGAAAAGCTCGTTCGCCAGCCCGCCCCAGCTTTCACAGCCAATGACCGTGATATCCGCGCGATCAACGCCGAAAGCTCCGGCATAATGATCAAGGGAATTTCGAAACAGAACCATATCGCCGATGCCGTCCATACGAACGACGACCAGCCCCTGCCGGGTTTTGAATAACGGCCAATACCGCGCCACCAGATCGAAGGGCCGAAACCACCACCAGCGCCTGCGCATACCCGCCGGCACGGCCCGCCAGAACCAGCTGGCCTTAAAGATTGGTCGCGGCAGCGCATGTTCAGGCGAATCGCTCATGATCCGAGGTTAGTGCAGATTGGCGACAAAGGGAATCCTTGCCTTGCAATGACCCGGCCCGTCTTCAGGACGTCTCCTTCGATGCCGCCCGCATGGCCTTTTTGCGGGCATGGGTATCGAGATGGCGCTTGCGCAATCGCAGATTTTCCGGTGTTACTTCTACCAGCTCATCATCGCTGATGTAGGCAATGGCCTGCTCCAGCGATATGCGCCGCGGCGGGGTCAGGCGGATGGCGTCGTCTGTACCCGATGCGCGAACATTGGTCAGCTGCTTCGATTTCATCGGATTGACCTCAAGGTCATTGCCGCGCGAATGCTCGCCAATGATCATGCCGTCATAAACCTGAACGCCGGAACCGATAAACAGCGGGCCGCGGCCCTCCAGTCCAGCGAGGCCATAGGCAACGCTTTTACCGGCGGAGTTGGAAATCAGAACACCGTTGCGCCGCCCCGGAATTGGGCCCTGATGATCCGCGTAGGAATGGAACACCCGGCTCATGATTCCGGTCCCGCGGGTTTCGGTCAGGAATTCTCCGTAATATCCGATCAGCCCCCGGGCCGGGGCGACAAAGGTGAGGCGCACCTTGCCGCCGCCGGAGGGGCGCATTTCAACCATGCGGCCTTTGCGCAAATTCAGCGCCTCGACGACGATGCCGGAAAATTCCTCATCAACATCGATCTGCACTTCTTCCATGGGTTCTTCGCGCTGACCGGTTTCGGGGTCTTCACGAAACAGCACACGCGGGCGGCTGATCGACAACTCGAACCCTTCCCGGCGCATCTGTTCAATCAGCACACCGAGCTGAAGTTCGCCGCGCCCGGCAACCTCGAACGCATCCTTCTGTTCGGTTTCCGCTACCCGGATGGCAACGTTGCCCTCCGACTCACTGAGCAGCCGGTCCCGAATAACACGCGACGTAACCTTCGAGCCCTCTTTCCCCGCCAGCGGCGAATCATTGATCGAGAACGTCATCGCCAAGGTCGGCGGATCGACCGGCTGAGACTCTATTGGTTCACTGACCTCAACCGCGCACAAGGTATCGGCAACGGTCGCCTTCGACAGCCCGGCAATGGCGACGATGTCTCCGGCAGATGCGTTGTCGATCGGCGTTCTGTTCAGGCCCCGAAATGACAGGAGCTTGGAAACCCGCCCCGTATCAACCACCACACCCTCACGGTTAAGGGCGTGAATTGAGGTATTGGGGGCAATCGACCCGGAATGGATACGGCCGGTCAGGATGCGGCCGAGGAACGGGTCCACCTCCAGTGTTGTCACCAGCATGGAAAACGGATGGGTACGCTCTCCCTCCGGTGCCGGCACATGTTCGATGATCTTGTCGAAAATGACCGTCATGCCGTTGTCCCGGTCGTCGGGGGTCAGCCCGGCCCAACCGTTTTTGGCCGATGCGAAGATGGTTTGAAAATCAAGCTGCTCGTCCGACGCATCAAGGGCGGCAAACAGATCGAAGACCTCATCCTGAACCTCAAAAGAACGCTCTTCGGGTTTATCTACCTTGTTAATGACAATGATCGGCTTGAGCCCCAGCGCCAGCGCCTTGGCGGTAACGAACTTGGTCTGCGGCATGGGGCCTTCGGACGCGTCAACAAGCAGCAATACGCCATCGACCATGCTGAGGATGCGCTCAACCTCACCGCCGAAATCGGCGTGGCCCGGTGTGTCGACGATATTGATGCGCACATCGCCCCAGGGAACGGACGTGCATTTGGCGAGGATGGTAATGCCGCGCTCGCGTTCCAGTTCGTTGGAATCCATGGCCCGTTCGGCGACACGCTCGTTTTCACGAAAGGTGCCGCTTTGCGCCAGCAGTTCATCAACCAGTGTCGTTTTACCATGATCAACATGGGCGATGATAGCGATGTTGCGAAGTTCAGAAGCCTGAGGAGTCACTGCATTAACCTAACTTTATAAGTCGAAAGATGAAGAATATGGGGAGATCAGCCGAAACGCCCCTGGAGCAGGTCGGCAAGAGAAGTTTCCGGTCGGGCGCCCATATGGGAAATCACTTCTGCCGAGGCGATCCCGCCCATCCGCGCCGCCGTCGCCAAATCACTGCCCCTGGTCAAGCCGTGCAGGAACCCCGCGGCATAGGCGTCGCCAGCGCCGGTGGTATCGACGACCCTGTCGACCGGCTCCGCATCGACCACGTGTACTTCGTCGTCGGTGACGATGACGGAGCCTTTTTCGCTGCGGGTCAAGGCGGCGATTTTACAGTCCTCGCGTACGGCCTGAAGGGCGGTGTCGAAGTCTTCGACCTGATAAAGCGAGATGATCTCTTCTTCGTTGGCGAACAGAATATCAACATGATTTTTTACCAGATCACGGAACTCATCGCGATGGCGATCAACGCAGAACGGGTCGGACAGACTGAGTGATACCTGACGTTCGGCACTGTGCGCGATCTTGGCGGCTTTCAGAAACGCTTCCTTGGCGGCTTCCGGGTCCCACAGGTAACCTTCCAGGTAGGTAACATCCGCCGCCGCAACGGACTCATCGTCAATGTCCTCAGGACCAAGGCCGACACAGGCGCCGAGATAGGTCTGCATGGTTCGCTGGGCGTCATCGGTAACCAGCACCAGACAGGTCGCCGTCACCGGGCCCCTGGTCGCCGGGGTTGTGTCAAAATCGATACCGAGGGCGCGGATATCATGCGCAAAAACCGTGCCCAGCTGGTCATCACGCACCTTGCCGATAAAGGCCGACCTGCCGCCAAGCGACGCCAGCGCGGCGATCGTGTTGGCGGCGGAACCTCCGGAACACTCAATCGCCGGCCCGGATTTCGAATAAAGGTCCGCAGCGCGCTCGGCATCAACAAGGCTCATGGCCCCCTTGATCAGACCTTCCGTATTCAGGAATTCGTCATTGGTATGGACCAGAACATCGACAATGGCATTACCGATGCCAATGACATCGTATCGGGTTGCGGGCATCGCGCCCTCCTAAAATACAAGCATGAGAATTGAGCGGCGCAGTATAGCGGCGGAATCCTTTGCCTCAAGCAGGGAAAATTTCCCGCGTCCGCAACTTGCGAAAGGGTCCCATCCCGGTTACCTAAAGGCCCTGAAGTACAGTTCGACCCGGCTGGTTTTTCGCTAGGTCATGTGTGCAAAACTGGAACGGATATATCACCATGTTCAAAGCCTTTTCCAAAGGCGTCTCCCAACTGAACGACGGCCCCACCCGCCAGGTCCTCCTGCTTAGTGTCGGAATTGCCCTGGTGGTCTTTGTTGCGCTCTGGTCGGCGGTCGCCTACACCCTGACCAATACGGCCTTTTTTCAGATGGGCTGGATGGAAACGGTGGTCGATGTACTCGGCGGGCTGGCAACCGCGGTTTTGACCTGGTTTCTGTTTCCGGGCGTCGTCAGCGCCGTGGTGTCGCTGTTTCTTGAGCGTGTGGCGGACTGTGTAGAGGCCCGCCACTATCCGGACCTGCCCAAAACAGAGGGACCACCGCTGTCGGACACGTTGCTGTCGTCGGTCCGGTTTCTGGCGATTTTTATACTTCTTAACCTCGCCGTGCTGCCTTTTCTGTTTTTCCCGCCGATATTCCCTTTTGTTTTCTACGGCGTAAACGGTTATCTTCTGAGCCGGGAGTATTTTGAGCTTGTCGCCTTCCGGCGCCTTGAGCCGGAACAGGCAAAAGCGTTACGAAAGGCCAATCAGGGTCAATTGTTTGTTGCTGGCGTTATTATTGCCTTCTTGTTAACAATTCCGGTGGTAAACCTGATAACGCCCGTGGTTGCGACAGCCGCGATCATCCATTTGTTCGAGGTCTGGCGCAGAAAATCGGAAGCCCAGCTGATAGCCCATTAAACTCTATAGAATTTATGCCCGGCGAATACGAAAGGGGCGAACATGTTCAGCAAGAAAAGAGACGATAGCGTCAACAAGGCAACAGAAAGTGATGGTGGCACAAAAAATATGGCTTCTCCCCCTCTAAAACCCTTTTCACGCAAAGGCAGCCACGGCCCGTCCAAACCGCCGACGGCGACGTCCTTTCAACCCGAAGCGCCGCGGAGAATTCCCGATATCCCAGGCGGACCCGCACGGCGGACAGAGCGCTCGCGGGGTCCGGAATCAGAAAGCCGCCGCCTGGTGGTCGGTCGTGACATCCGGCTGACCGGCGAAATCACCACCTGCGATAAGCTCGTTGTGGAGGGCCACGTTGAAGTTGCCCTGCCTGGAGCGGGAATTATTGAAATTGCGCCCAGCGGGTTTTTCAAGGGAAAGGCCGAGGTTCAGGAGGCCGATATCAGCGGTCGTTTCGAAGGCGATCTAATTGCCCATGACCGCCTGATTGTCCGCGCCGGTGGGCGGATTGCCGGAACCATCCGCTATGGCAACATCGTTATCGAATCTGGAGGCGAGATTTCCGGCGACATGCAGACCATTGACCGCAACGACGAGGCCGACTCCTAAGTCCAATGGCGCTTCATATCGCGGACGATCACGGGCCAGGAAAGGGTACCTTGGCCCTGTTGGGCCTGGCGCTGGCTCTTGGGGCCTGCCAATCGTCCCGCCCGCCAGCGGCCCCGGTTGAGCTTGAGAGCAAAACCAAACACGAGGCGCCGCCCGTCGAGAAAGCGCGACCGGTGGCGAAAATTGCACGCGCGGCACCGAAGCCCAAAAGGATTTATCCCGACCCGGACGGCCTGAAAGGCGTCGCCGCCCGCGACCTGATTGGTGTCATTGGCAAGCCGGAGTTCATTCGAAAGGACCGGCCAGCCGAAATCTGGCAATATCGCGGAGCCGCCTGTACGCTGGACATCTTTCTCTATCAAAACGTCACGGGAGAGCCCTACAGGGTGGATTATATTGAAACGCGCGCCCATGCTGGCGGACCAACGTCCAACAGGGCCTGCCTGACCTCGATCCTGAAGGCGCGTGAAACCGCCGGGCCGAACGGGGCGGCATCATAATTTTTAATTTCAATACGTTATGCGGTTGTCTTGCCCTTAAATCTGCAAAGCTCTCGCACGCAACATTTATGGCACTCGGGCTTTCGCGCCTTGCAGACATAGCGGCCGTGCAGGATCAGCCAATGGTGGGCATGGAGTCGGAATTCATCGGGGGTAACGGCCTCCAGCTTTTTCTCGACCGCCAGCGGGGTTTTTCCTGGTGCCAGGCCGGTGCGGTTTGAAATCCTGAAAATGTGCGTATCGACAGCGATGGTCGGTTCCTGAAATGCAATATTTCTGACCACGTTTGCGGTTTTGCGGCCGACACCCGGCAGCGCCTCCAGCGCCTGCTGGTCATTGGGAATGGTGCTGTCATGGTGATCGACCAGCAGGCGGCTGAGTGCAATCACGTTTTTGGCCTTGGCATTATAGAGACCGATGGTCTTGATGTGATCTTTCAGCTGCGCCTCGCCCAGCTCAACCATCTTTTCCGGGCTGTCGATCGTCCTGAAAAGTTCCTTGGTCGCACGGTTAACGCCGACATCCGTCGCCTGCGCCGATAAAACGACGGCGACCAGCAACGTAAAGGTATTTGTGTATTCAAGGTCGCTTGTCGGATTGGGCCGGTCTAGGGCCAGCCTTCGGTAAAACTCTTGGCGATCAGCTTTTTTAACCATGGGTCCTCTAAGATAGGGTCGGGTGAAGAATATCCTGTGGAGTGCAGGTAACAAGGGAATTCTTTTGGACTGGCGGAAACCCTGATAACGTGGCCCGGTGTTTCTTTGACGGTGCTGGAATCATGGTTAAGAGACAGAAAGATGCTGTTCGGTTTCTTGTCAAATTGCGACCGAATTGCAGCGGTTCTGTGCGAAGCGCGCACCTGTTCATGGGCTTTTTGCTGGCCGCGTTTATTCCGACTGGTGTAATTTTCGCGTTTGTCGGGGCGTGGCCGGTCCTCGGTTTCATGGGCGGTGAGCTGATGCTCCTGTATGCGGCCCTGCGTTTCGGTCAGCGCCAGTGTGGAGTTGTCGAGCGTATTTCGATTTCGCCGACCACCCTCACTGTCGAGCGGGTTGATCATTGGGGCGCCCTGCAGACCTGGTCTTTCCCACCGCAATGGCTGCGGGTCGAGCTCGACGACGCGGGGCGGCGCGATAACCGACTCAATCTTCGTTCTCACGGCAAATCACTGACCATCGGACGCTTCCTGACCCCGGACGAGCGCCTTGAGGTTGCCGCTACGTTGAGGCGCGAACTGATCCAGCTCCAAAGAGCCTAGCTAAACCCCAGAACATCCCGCATGGAGTAGTATCCGGGTCCCTGCGATCCCGCCCAGATCGCCGCGCGCACGGCCCCGGCGGCAAATACACTGCGGTCGGCAGCCTTGTGAGTGAGCTCAAACCGCTCACCATCGGCAGCAAACATAACCGTATGCTCGCCAACAACACCGCCGCCGCGCAGCGTCGCAAACCCAATATTACCGGCAGGCCGTGGGCCGGTATGGCCGTCACGAACCCGGGTCGATACATCGGCGAGATTAACCTTGCGGCCTGCCGCCGCAGCCTCGCCCATAGCCAGCGCCGTGCCCGATGGCGCATCAACCTTGTGACGGTGGTGCATCTCAACGATCTCAATATCGTAATCTTCACCCAAAACGGATGCCGCCTGTTCCGTCAGACCCAACAGGAGATTGACGCCGACCGAAAAGTTAGCGGCGTGCACGATAACATGTTTATCACCGAACTCATGGAGCTCCCGAAGCTGCTCCGCGCTGAATCCGGTCGTGCCGATCACCATTGCCGTTCCATGACTGGCTGCCAGCCGGGCATGCGCCATGGTGACTTGGGGCGCGGTGAAGTCGATGATCACGTCGGTCGCCTCAATCATGGTCCCGGCACTGTCCGTAACCGTAATACCAGTTTCGGATGTGCCCGCCAGCGTCCCCAGATCGGCACCGATAAATGGGCTGCCCGGCGCTTCCGTCCCGCCGGAAAGCTCGGCGCCCTCAGCCGCCTGGACTTCGGCGGCCAGCATCCGGCCCATGCGCCCGGCAACCCCGGCGATCCCGATTTTCATGGCCTCTCCCTTCATCTCCAGAGACACTCATAAGCGACGGTGCGTCGGTTTTCCAGAAAGAAAGGGCTTTGGTGACGAATCTGCCGAAGGTACTTGCTGTTATTCCTTGAGGTCTTCCCAAAGGTCCTTGACCTTGTCGAAGAACCCATGCGATTCGGGGCTGGTTTTTTCGGCCGAATTTTCGTCATCGAACTCTTTCAGCAATTCTTTCTGTCGGCCGGTCAGGTTTACCGGCGTTTCGACAAACGCCTGAATGAACATGTCGCCGCGGGCCTTTGAACGAAGCACGGTCATGCCCTTGCCTTTAAGCCGGAACTGATGACCGGTGGGCGTGCCGCCAGGAATCGTGATCCTGGCCATCGTGCCATCCACGCTGGGCACTTGAATCGTGCCGCCCAGCGCGGCCTTGGTCATCGGAATCGGCACACGGCAATAGATATCGGCACCTTCCCGTTGGAAAATCCGGTGCTGTTTCATGGACAGGAAAATGTAGAGATCACCGGCAGGGGCCCCACGCAGTCCGGCCTCGCCTTCGCCCGACAGCCTGATCCGCGTACCATCCTCAACACCCGCCGGAATATTGACCGAAAGCGTTTTTTCTTTCTGTACGCGACCGGCGCCCGCACATGTTCGGCACGGGTCCTTGATCACCTCACCGGTACCCTGACACGTCGGACATGTCCGTTCGACCGTGAAAAAGCCCTGTTGCGCCCGCACCCGCCCGTGACCATGACAGGTTCCGCACGACGCCGGCGCCGCACCTCCCGCCGCGCCGCTGCCATTGCAACTGTCGCAGGCGACGGATGTCGGGACTTTGATTTCGGTCTGTTTGCCGCTGAAGGCGTCTTCCAGAGAGACCTCCATGTTGAAACGAAGGTCCGAACCCTTACGGGCTCCGCCGCCACCCTGGCGCTGGCCACCCACTCCAAACTCACCAAACATCTCTTCGAAGATATCGGTAAAGCCGCCAAAGCCACCACCACCGGGACCACCGCCGCCGGGACCGCCCTGTTCAAAGGCGGCGTGACCAAAGCGATCATAAGCCGCTCGTTTTTCGTCGTCTTTCAGGATTTCATAGGCTTCATTGACATCTTTGAAATTCTGCTCGGCCGTCTTGTCATCAGGATTACGATCCGGATGGTACTTCATCGCCAGCTTGCGATAGGCCTTTTTAATCTCGGCGTCATCCGCGTCGCGGTTGACACCCAGCTTTGTATAGAAGTCGTCCTTGGCCATGGTCCGGGCCTCAACAATTCATCTGATGGAGATTGAGCAAAAACCGTGTCGGCGCGGGGATGGGGCGATCACGTCCCACCCCCGAATCCCAATCAGTCTTTCTTGTTCTGCTCGGCGTCGGGGTCGACTTCTTCGAAGTCGGCATCAACGACGGTCGCGTCTTCAGCGCCCGATTCCGCCTCGCCGCTTCCGCCCGCCGCCGGGGCCTCTTCAGCCTGGCTGGCCTTGTAGATGGCCTCACCCAGCTTCATGGAGACCTCCGTCAGTGTTTCCGTTTTGGTCTTGATCACCTCAACGTCGTCACCCTCAAGCGCCTCTTTCAGCTCGGAAACCGCCGTTTCAATGGCTTCCTTATCACCGGCATCGACCTTGTCACCGTATTCGCTGAGGTTTTTCTCGGTCGCATGAACGAGGGAATCAGCCGAGTTCCGAACCTCAACCATTTCACGCCGCTCTTTGTCATCGTCCGCATGCTGCTCCGCCTCATGAACCATGCGGTCGATGTCTTCATCGCTGAGACCGCCCGATGCCTGAATGCGAATCTGCTGTTCCTTGCCCGTCGCCTTGTCCTTGGCCGACACATTGACCAGACCGTTGGCGTCGATGTCGAATGTCACCTCGATCTGCGGCAGGCCACGCGGGCTCGGTGGAATTCCGACCAAGTCAAACTGACCCAGAATCTTGTTGTCCGCGGCCATTTCACGCTCACCCTGGAAAACCCGGATGGTTACGGCAGACTGGTTATCCTCAGCCGTCGAGAACACCTGGCTTTTGCGGGTTGGGATCGTGGTATTGCGGTCGATCAGGCGGGTGAATACGCCCCCCAACGTCTCGATACCGAGCGACAGCGGCGTCACATCAAGAAGCAGAACGTCTTTGACGTCACCCTGCAGAACACCGCCCTGAATGGCGGCGCCGATGGCGACAACCTCATCCGGGTTCACGCCTTTGTGCGGCTCACGGCCAAAGAAGGATTTCACGACCTCCTGAACCTTCGGCATACGCGTCATGCCGCCGACCAGAATAACCTCGTCGATCTCACCGGCGTTCAGGCCAGCGTCCTTAAGCGCCTGCTTGCAGGGCTTGACGGTACGTTCAATCAGGTCCTCAACCAGCGATTCCAGCTTGGCGCGGGTCAGCTTGATGTTGAGGTGTTTGGGCCCCGACTGGTCCGCCGTAATAAACGGCAGATTAACTTCCGTCTGCCCCGAGCTGGACAGCTCGATCTTGGCTTTTTCACCCGCTTCTTTCAGGCGCTGGAGCGCCAGATTATCGTCGCGCAGGTCAATACCGTTTTCTTTTTTGAACTCATCGGCAAGATAGTCAACGATGCGGTGGTCGAAGTCTTCACCGCCCAGGAACGTATCACCGTTGGTGGACTTGACCTCAAACACGCCGTCGCCGATCTCCAGAATGGAGACATCGAAGGTACCGCCGCCCAAGTCAAAAACCGCGATAGTGCCCGCTTCATTTTTGTCCAGCCCATAGGCGAGCGCCGCCGCCGTCGGCTCATTGATGATCCGCATCACCTCAAGGCCGGCAATCTTGCCCGCGTCCTTGGTTGCCTGACGTTGGGAATCGTTGAAGTAGGCGGGAACTGTGATAACGGCCTGCGAAACATCTTCGCCGAGATAGCTTTCCGCGGTCTCTTTCATTTTCTGCAGAATGAAAGCGCTGATCTGGCTCGGGCTGTATTTTTTACCGGCCGCTTCCACCCAGGCGTCACTGTTGTCGCCCTTGACAATATTGTAGGGAACCAGCTTCTGGTCTTTTTTGGTGATCGGGTCGTCAAAGCGCCGTCCGATCAGGCGCTTGATGGCAAAAAGGGTGTTTTCGGGGTTGGTCACCGCCTGGCGTTTCGCCGGCTGACCAACAAGCCGCTCGTCATCTCCGAACGCGACCATCGACGGGGTTGTGCGCCCGCCTTCAGCATTTTCGATGACCCTGGCTTCCTTGCCGTCCATGATGGCGACGCAGGAATTCGTTGTACCAAGGTCGATACCAATTACCTTGCTCATGTTAACCTCTTTGTTTGCGGCAGGCGTTCCGGACCCTTAAGGCATCGGGAAAGCCCCCTTGTTTTCGAAACTGAAAGTCCGGGTCTGAGGCGACACCTGACTTCCGGGCGTTATATAGTCCTGTAATCCGGGACGCGCAACACTCAGGATACCGATCTTCCTGAGGCCGCCGGCCTAGTGTCCGGCCATTTATTAAAACATTATTGTATGCAGGCCATGGTCAGGGTTCAAAGCTCTTCATCAAGCTGCGACCCCGGCTCTGCGCCCTTGCTTTCATAAGCCGCCTGACTGTCTTTGGTCAAATCCGTTTCCCGGTCTTCCGCATCACCCTTTTCTGCCGCGGCGGGAACGATCTTAGGCCCGCCCTTGGTAATGCCAACCTTGGCCGCACGCAAGGTGCGGTCGTTCAGGGAGTAGCCGACTTCCAGAACCTGGGCGATGGTTCCGGCGGCGGATTCGGGATCTTCGATCTCGAACATGGCTTCGTGCTGCATGGGGTCGAATTTTTGCCCAAGCGCCTTGATCGCCTTGATGCCAAAACGCTCAAATCCGCTGTTCAGCTCACGCACAACCATTTCGATGCCGACGATGATGCTTTCCAGTGCCGGATTGTCGGCACGTGAGTCCTCGTCGACACTTTGCAGGGCGCGGCCAAGGTTATCTGAAACCGTTATCATCTGTTCGGCAAAACTCTTGATCGCGTATTTGGAGGCATCCTCCCTGTCACGCTGAGCGCGACGGCGGACATTTTCCGTTTCCGCGATGGCGCGCAGCAGCTTGTCATTCAGGTCTGCGGCCTGCGCTTCGAGAATCTCTATACGGCCTTCAGGGTCGACTTCTTCCCCGCCGTCATCACCATCATCAGCGGCCTCAACGTCGTTACCGGCCTCAATGTCGATACTCCCGTCATGAGCGTCTGCGGAAGGGGCCGTCACCGGCTCTGTTGCCGTCTCGGCAGCGGCTTCCTGAGTTTCCGCCTGCGGAACATCAGGGTCGTTTATTGTGGTTTCGTTTTCGGACATGGTTCTTTCTGATCTAATTTCTAAAGGTTCAACCCATCAACCGGCCGATTAACTTGGAGGTGTAATCGACCATTGGAATTATCCGTGCGTAGTTCATCCGTGCCGGACCAACGACGCCAATAGCCCCGACAATTTGTTCATTTGAATTCTTGAACGAATTCACGACCGCTGAACATCCGGCCAGACTGAACAGATTATTGTCGGCGCCGATGAATATCTGTACACCCTCAGCCGCTTCCGCAAGGGACAACAGCTTCAACATCTCCCCTTTTGTCTCCAGGGCCCCAAATAACGAGCGAATGTGCTCCAGATCGGCAAGCGCCGTCACATCATCCAGCAAATTCGCCTGACCGCGCACAATGAGCGCCCCGTCATTTGCGTCCTGACCGCCGCCAGCCCAGGTGGCGAGACCGCTTTCAACCACTTTTCGGGTCAGTTCGTCAAGTCTTGCGCGCTGCTCTTCCAGTTCGGCGATGATTTCGTCGTAAGCCTGACCCAGGGTCCGGCCAACCAGGCGAGCGCTCAGGAAATTGGTCGCCTGGACCAGAGCCGAGGGCGGCAGGGCTTCGGGTGTCGTGAAAATACGGTTTTCGACAACGCCATTTTCCGTCACCAGAACGACCAGCGTGCGGCCGGGACTGAGACTGACAAACTCGATATGCTTTAACGGGCTTTCCGTCTTCGGCGCCAGGACGACACTGGCGCACCCGGACAGGCCCGACAGCGTTGTGCTCGCCTCTTTCAGCAGGGTATCGACGCTTTGCGACGATCCGGCGCATTGGGTTTCGATGCGCCGCGCCTCTTCGCTCGTAAGCGCGCCGACCTCCAAAATTCCGTCAACAAACAGCCGCAAGCCCATGTCCGTCGGCAATCGCCCGGCCGACGTATGGGGTGAAAACAGCAACCCCGCATCTTCCAGATCGGCCATGACATTACGGATGGTCGCCGGCGACAGTCCGATTTGCAGCCGTCTCGCCAGCGTGCGGGAGCCTGTCGGCTCACCCGTCTCGACATAATTCTCGACAATGCGGCGAAAGACTTCCCGCGAGCGCGCGTTGAGTTCAGCAATCATATCCTGAATTTAGGGCGCTATCGAGGTAGCGTCAACGCACCACCCTTTACCTTCATCGGCCAGAGGTCTAGCTTACGCGCCGCGTCACCTACCGAATCAGACAGAGAAATTCTTATCCATGACCCCATCCGACCATCGCCCGTCCGGGCGCGCCCTTGATCAGCTTCGTCACGTCGTTCTGGAACCGGATTTTGCCAAACATGCCGAAGGGTCCTGTTTTGCCAAATTTGGCGATACCCATGTGCTCTGTACCGCATCCGTTGAACAGCGGGTGCCGCCGTGGATGCGTGATTCCGGCAAGGGCTGGATTACGGCCGAATACGGCATGCTGCCCCGAGCCACCAATACGCGCACGGATCGCGAAGCCGCGCGTGGCAAGCAGTCCGGCCGGACCCAGGAAATTCAACGCCTTATCGGACGAAGCTTGCGTGCGGTCACAGACCTTAAGGCGATGGGTGAAATACAAATCCGCATCGACTGCGATGTCATTCAGGCCGATGGTGGAACCCGCACCGCGTCCATCACCGGGGCCTATGTGGCCCTGTATCGGGCGTTTGAAAAATGCCACAAGCTGGGCATCGTCGCCACCATCCCGTTTATCGACTCGGTCGCCGCCATTTCATGCGGTATTTATAACGGCAAAGCGGTGCTGGATCTCGATTACGCCGAAGACAGCAACGCCGGCGCCGACGCCAACTTCGTCCTCACCGGCACTGGCGGTATTGTCGAGGTTCAGGGAACCGCCGAAGACAGGCCCTTTTCCCAAGCGGCGTTTATGGACCTGATGGGGCTAGCTCAAAAAGGCGTCGAGGAACTGAGCGCCCAGCAAAACGTAGCGCTGGGGATCAGCTGATCCCGATGGCCCGTCATTTCACCGATAAAAAACTGGTCATCGCCAGCCATAATCCGGGCAAGGTCGGGGAAATAGCCGATTTGCTCGACGGATTCGGTGTCGAGGTGATCTCTGCCAGCGCGTTGGGTCTGACTGAGCCCGTAGAGGACGGTGACACCTTCATGGCCAATGCCGAAATAAAGGCGCGGGCGGCAACAGAAGCATCCGGACTGCCCGCGCTGGCCGATGATTCGGGGCTGTGTGTTCATGCCCTCGGGGGTGAGCCCGGTATTTATTCGGCGCGCTGGGCCGGACCCGACAAGAATTTCACTGTAGCCATGCAAACCATCAACGATAAACTGGACGCCTACCCGGACCGCACGGCGCATTTTATAGCCGCTCTTGCTCTGGCCTGGCCGGATGGGCACCTGGAGGCGTTCGAGGGCCGGGTTGATGGGGCGCTTGTCTGGCCGCCCAGTGGTAATCGAGGGTTCGGTTACGATCCAATGTTTCGCCCGGTCGGCCATGAGCTCACCTTCGGCAACTTTGACCCCGCCGAAAAACACCGGGTCAGCCACCGCGCCGATGCGTTTCGCCAACTGGTCGCCGCCTGCTTTCGGTAGGGAATTCCGTGGCAACACCTGAACCCGGTTTTGCCCTTTATGTTCACTGGCCTTTTTGCCTGTCGAAATGTCCCTATTGTGATTTTAACAGCCACGTGCGCAACGAAATCGATCACCCGCGCTGGACCAGCGCCCTGCTGTCCGAGCTTGATCACTACGGTCGGGAAACCACAGGCCGCCGTCTGACGAGCGTTTTTTTCGGGGGGGGTACGCCATCGCTCATGACCCCAGATACGGTGGCAACCCTGCTAGATAAATTGAGTATTTACTGGATATTGGATGATAATCTTGAGGTTACACTTGAGGCTAATCCAACGTCGATAGAAAGTCAGAAATTTTGCGATTTTCGGACGGCGGGGATCAACCGGGTCTCTATGGGGATTCAGGCCCTTGATGACGGGGTGCTGAAATTCCTGGGGCGCGGCCATTCGGCGGCGGAAGCAACGGCCGCCCTGGACATTGCGCGTGACAGCTTTGCGCGGTTTTCCTTCGATTTGATTTACGCCCGGCCAGACCAGACAGCCGAAAGCTGGCGGCAGGAGCTGACAGCGGCGCTGGCGCTGGCGGGGGACCACCTATCACTCTATCAGCTGACCATCGAGCCGGGGACATCATTTTATCGCGATGAGGTCAAAACCCTGGATGACGACCGGGCGGCGGACCTCTATGACCTGACTCAGGAGCTGATGGAAGCCGCCGACCGCCCGGCCTATGAAATTTCCAATCACGCCAAGCCGGGACAGGAGTCCCGCCACAACCTGACCTACTGGCGGGGCGGCGACTACGTTGGCATCGGCCCCGGCGCGCATGGGCGGATCAGCCACGGTGGCCATACCGAGGCAGCCTATCAGATTCACAACCCCGAATCCTGGTTGAGCAGCGTTGACGCCGATACTCACGGCACCGCCAAACGCCGGGTTTTGACTCCCGATATGCGGGCTCAGGAACTGATCATGATGGGCCTTCGCCTGCGTGACGGCCTCGACACCTCGGCGATTTCCAGGCAGACCGGACTGACGGTCGCCGAAGTGATCGACGATACCGCCCGACGCCAGCTTATCGAAGGGGGAATCCTGGCGGCATCGGATGGTCGGCTGAGGGTAACGGCTGATGGTCGGCTGCGGCTTAACAGCGTGATCAGACTGCTTTTGAAATGAACTGACGTCGGTCAACTCAGTTGATCACCGCCTCAAACGATTCGGGGGCCTTGCTGATCACCCGATTGGCGTCACGGCCAATCTCCAGAACGGCCAACCCACGCTCTACCGTACCCGGCGGCTCGAACCGGAAAATGCCGTCGCGGCCCCAGAAGCCACTGGGATTGAAAAAAGTTTTGGCAGAGAAATCCGGGTATCCGTCTCCGCCGGATAGCACGGCGGCCAGCGCCGTGGCATCGTAAGCGAGGGTAACCAACCGGGGCGGGACGACGGCGTAGGCATCGCGATACTGGGTTTCAAAATCCTTGCGCGCAGCCGGCGGCGGGGCGGCGAACCAGCCGCCAATGAGAGCTGGCTCCTTGCCGATGCCGGGCTCGTCCCACTGGCCGGTTCCAAGCACTCGGATCTTTCCAGGGTCAATGTCAAAAAAGGGCAGCAGGGCGGCAACGGCCTGCAGGCGTTTGCCGCCGTCGGCAACCAGCAAGGCCTCGAAGGGCAGATCGCCGATGGTTTGAAGGTTTTCCAGTCTCTTCAGGGCCTTTTCCGCGACCTCGCCCCCTTCGGCCTTAAGCTGTTTTCGCTGGTCCAGAAGCATTTTTCGCCGCGCGTCATAGTTGGCGAGCACGCGGACCGGGTCGGTAAAATCCTGGGCAAAAGGATCGTAATACTGAACCTTGACGACGGTGGCGCCAAGCGACGCGGCCGTGCGCTCCAGCGCCTTGACGACGCGTATGCCATAAGCGTTGTTGGGCGCAAGGGCGGCGAATCGCGTTACCCCCTTCTGGCTGGCATAACGCGCCACGCGGGCGACCTGAGCCGAGGGCAGAAACCCCATGGTATAGATTCCCCGACCGGCAACCGCGCTATCGTTTGAAAAGGCGATGACAGGCACGCTGGCGGCGCGCGCTGCGGGCGCCACGGCGATGACGGATTTTGCCAGTAACGGCCCCAGAATTAGGGATGCACCGTCACCAATGGCATTCTGCGCGGCGCGGGCGGCCCCCTGCGGAGTGCCTTTTGTGTCCAGGGGCAACAGCTCGAACCGGGGGTCGGCGAAGTCGAACAGCGCCAGCTGCGCCGCATTCAGCATGGCCCTGCCGATAACGGCGTTACGTCCGCTCAGCGGCAACATGAGGGCGATGCGCACGGTATCGGATGTGGCCGGTGGGGGTACCGGAGCGTATCGCGGCTGGTCCGGCTCCGCGCTCCCGGCCCGGCCCTGCAGATAGGGCAAAAATGACGGCACTTTTGGCACGGCCTCAAGCCCGGGTGCGGCGACAGCGGCTTGTTTTGTCGGCTCCGGAGGGAGTCGGGGTCCGGCGACGGGGGGGTTTTGTTGGGAAGGCGGCAGGCGCTTGCGGGCCTGTTCAGCAGCCGCCTTCAGGGCCTGATTCCGAGCTTCGACTTGCAACGCCTCGTTATTTTGCTGAGACTGACAGCCTGAAAGCATTATTGCCGCGATGGCAAGCGGGGCCAATAGTGATCGCTGAAACAGTTTGGGTAAACGAGCGCCTGACATGGAACAGGGACAATCCTTACAGTGCCTACCAAAGACGATACCGCTGGCGCGGACCGCATAAAATCTAACGAGGCGAAGGCAGCGTGTAAACCGTCGCCACCGAAACCCGGGCCCGGTCTTTACATCGTCGCCACCCCGATTGGCAATGCCCGCGACATTACGCTGCGCGCCCTTGATATTCTCAACGGCGCGGATGTGGTGCTTTGTGAGGACACCCGGGTCACCGGAAAATTATTCAGCTACCACCAGATTTCCAGCTCCTTGCTGCCCTATCACGAACACAATGCCCGGCGCATGCGCCCGCTGATTATGGAGCGCCTGAAAAATGGCGATAGTGTGGCGCTGGTCTCCGATGCCGGTACACCACTGGTTTCCGATCCTGGTTACCGACTGGTTGAGGCCTGCGTGGAAGAAGATATTCCATTGACCACCCTGCCCGGGGCATCATCGGTGCTTTGTGCGCTGGTGCTGTCCGGGTTGCCGACTGATCGATTTTTCTTTCAGGGGTTTTTGCCCAACAAATCGGGGCAGCGCCGCAATGCGCTCGGCGGGCTTATGGACATCCCCGGCTCGCTGGTATTTCTGGAATCGGCGAAGCGTCTGGCGGCGAGCCTCGCGGATATGAGCGAGGTGCTGGGCGAGCGCCCGGTCGCCGTGACCCGCGAACTGACCAAACTCTTTGAGGAGGTGCGACGCGGCGATCTTGCGGAGCTGGCCCGCTATTATGCCGACAACGGCCCGCCCAAGGGCGAGGTGACGCTGGTGGTTGGACCGTCCGCCGCTGAACCCGCGCCGGAAGGCGAGGTGCTGGACCGCCTCATCCTTGAGGCGCTGGAGACCCAGGCGGTCAAGGAGGTGGCGGCGGAGCTGGCGAAACGGCTGGGGCTCCCGAAGCGCCTGATTTACAATCGTGCGCTTGAACTGAAATCGGTTGCGAAATGAACGCTCTGGCCACCCGTCGCCGGGCCTTTTGGTTCGGGCAGCGGGGCGAAATGATTGCGGCGTGGGCGTTGCGCCTGAAAGGCTACCGGATTGTGGCGTCGCGCTTTAAAACACCCGTTGGTGAAATTGATCTGGTCGCACGCCGCCACAATCTGCTGGTTTTCGTCGAAGTCAAATCCCGACGAGGGCGGGGTGGCATGGATCGGCCAATATCCCACCGCCAGCAACAGCGCATCATCCGCGCCGCGTCGGCCTTCGTTCAACAAAACCCCGCCTTCGCAAAGCATGACATGCGCTTCGATTTGATGATCATACGCCCATGGCGATTTCCGCGCCATATCAGGGGGGCGTGGCGCCAAGGGTCCTGAATTTTCACCCGAAATGGCCCAACTGTGATCAAACTCCTTTTCAGGCTGTTATGTGCAACGGTAGAATGGCCCATCACAAGATCTGGAACAGGGCAGCAATATGACTGGAAACTTGAGATGGTGGGTGTGGGGACCGGTGGCGCGGGCAGCTGTTGTCGCTGGTCTGCTTGGCGGATCGCTGTCGGGCTGTGCCGGGATCATTGTCGGCGCGGGCGCGACAGCAGGGGTCGCCGCACTGGAGGAACGTTCCGCCAAGACCATCGCCAGAGATACCACAATCGCCACCAAAATCAGGCTCAACCTGATTGAGGCCGATGAAAAACTGACCCTTGGCGTCGCAGTCGAGGTATATGAGTCGCGGGTCCTGATGACCGGTACCGTGGCGACCGAGGCGTTGCGGGCCCAAGCCATTCAGCTGGCCTGGAAAGTCAAGGAGGTCAAGGATGTGCTGAATGAAATTCAGGTAACGAAAGAGGGGTTTATTGACGTCGCCAAGGATGCCCTGATCACCACCCAACTGACCACCTCCCTGACCTTTGACCGTGACGTGCAGGCCATCAATTACAACATCGAAACCGTTAACGGCATTGTCTATCTGATTGGCCTCGCCCAAAACCAGCAGGAGCTAGACCGGGTAATCGCCCGCGCCCGGGAGATCGGCGGGGTCCAGCGCATTATCAGTCACATGCGGGTCAAGAAAGCGGGATCGTGAGACCAACAGCGGACATTTGTAATCGCCTGGTTGCGGCGGGGAATCTCGCCGATAATGAGATTTGTCTGGTCGATACGTCACTGATCCTTGGCTCCATCGACCGCCCGAGCGTCGTGCTTGATCCCTACCGCCGCCACCTGAGATCGCTGTCTGAAGAGGTGGCAAATTTTCTGCATGGTCTTGAGGAAGGGCCAGAACTGGAAGATCGGGTTGGGGCGCTGTCACAGATCCTGCATCGCCGCTACGGTTATGCCGGGACCGAAGAGGCCTTTCATGATCCCGAAGGGGCCAACCTGACCCGGGTAATCGACCGCCGCTGCGGTCTGCCGGTGACACTGGGTATACTTTATCTGGTGACGGCCCGGGCGCAAGGGTGGGTGGCCGATGGTCTAGATTTTCCCGGTCGTTTTCTGGTCCGGCTTGAGCATCTGGGCGAACGCGTGATCATTGATCCGTTTGCCGGCGGGCGGGTGCTGTCGGTCGGGGACCTGCGCGACATGCTGAAAGCCTTTTCCGGAAATCATGCGGAGCTGAAACCACGCCATTACCGGAAAATGTCGGCGCGCCGGATTCTGATCCGCCTGCAGGGCAATATCCGCGGCCGCCTGCTCCGTGAAGATCGGCTGGAGGATGCGGTTCAGGTGATCGAAACCATGCTGCTGTTCGCGCCCAAAGAGGCCGACCTGTGGCGCGAATTCGGCCTGCTGCACAGCCGTCTCGACAACGTCGCCGATGCCATCGCCGCACTTGAAGAGTATCTCAAGCTCGGTTCCGGTACGGATATGCGCTATGGAACGTCTGTGCTCTTGCAGGAACTTCGCCAGCGCCTAAATTAGGCAATACTCAACCAGCTCAGGAGAATACCATGGTCCGCAAGGTGGCCTTCCAGATGGACCATATCGGTTCCATCGACATCACGGGTGACAGCAGCTTCGTCCTGGCGCTGGAAGCGCAGGTGCGCGGTTACGAGCTGTGGCACTATGAACCACAGAACCTGACCCTGAAAGGTGGCCGGGTCATGGCTCGGGCGGAACGCCTGGAGGTCCGTTATGAGGCTGGCAGCCACCATACCCTGGGGGAGCTGGAATGGATTGATCTCGGCGACATCGATGTCGTTCACATGCGCCAGGACCCGCCCTTTGACATGTCCTATATCGCCGCCACCCACCTGCTTGACCTGGTTCACCCGGAAACGCTGGTGGTCAATGACCCGACCGAAGTCCGAAATGCACCGGAAAAGCTGTTCATGCTGCGCTACCCAGAGCTGCTGGCCCCAACCATGATCAGCCGCGACCCGATTGCCATTCGGGCGTTTCGCGATGAATACCGGGATATCATCGTCAAGCCGCTGTTCGGCAACGGCGGGGCCGGAGTTTTTCATATTGCCCCCGGTGACGAAAACCTGAATTCGCTGCTGGAAATGTTCGCCGGCATCAATCGCGAGCCGCTGATGGTTCAGCAATATTTGCCAGAGGTCCGCGACGGCGACAAACGCATCATTTTGATCGACGGCAAACCCGTGGGCGCCACCAACCGGGTCCCGCAGGCGGGCGAGGCCCGGTCCAACATGCATGTCGGTGGGCGGGCCGTGCGCTCCCAACTGACCGAGCGCGAACACCACATCTGCGCGACCATCGGCCCTGATCTGAAGGCCCGCGGCCTGATCTTTGTTGGCATCGACGTGATCGGCGGCTACCTCACCGAAATCAACGTGACCTCACCCACCGGCCTTCAGGAGGTCAACGGGTTTGATAATGTGAAGCTGGAGGCCGATATCTGGGATGCCATTGAGGAGAGGTTGGGGTGAGGGTTTGGTTGCACTTCCCCCTTCCCCTTGAGCGTCGCGGTCATCCGATTGATTTCAAGGTTATTTGGAGGCTCGGTTTACACTGATGTAACCAAACCGCTTGATCATGACCTTGAGTTCATCCTGCGACACGGGCCAAGTTGTATTGTCGCTGAAATCAAGGCTTTTTCCGCGCCATTCCTGATATACCTTGATGAACGTATTATCGAGCTTAAGGAACCTGAAGAGCCCAACCTCTCCGATTCCCGGCCCGTATCCGCTTCCGGGTGGAACGTGGGGCGTATCCCTACAAATAACAACATAGGATTGGGATTGTTTGTTCTGGTGTATGCGCTGGATGGAGATATTTTCTTTGCCGCATGCTTTGATTAGCGGCCCGAAATTCGCGATTGCATAATTATCCAATAAAATATTTTTTCCGTCTTTATAGATGTTGCCGTGAACGGCATAAAGGCGGGACCAGCTCTCAAATTTTTCCCCCTTTGGTATCTGCTCAAGCAGAAATGAAGGGCCTTTCTGATCCTTATAATATTCGCTCTGATCCAAGCTGATTGGAGATTTAAACCAGCTCGGCAAAGGATAGCTGACAATGGCTTCGAATATTTTGATGACTTGAGGCGCCTTTTCAAAATTGGGGGCCTGCTGTGCATCGACCGGGAACGCTCCGAACACCACCCCAGCCGAGATGAAGATCGATAGGGCGGTTCGCCTCAACATTTCTGAAATTGGGTTCATCGGCAGCCTCACAATTCAAAAGTATATTGGTTCAGCTTATCCTAAATTAAGGATGTGATGTTTTGGGTGTGCCGTCAATGGATCAGCCCGAAACTATACACTTATCGTGATGATAGAGGGTTGCCCAGTATTGCATCTCTTTTTAGCTCAAAATTTTGCAACCTATAATTGGTTGAGTGATATTTTGTCTGCATATACCATTGAGGGTATAGAACAAAAGAGGTAGGTGATGGTAGCTTATGTATCGACGGTGGCGTTTCAGGGCATAAATGTTGTTGATATTGAGGTTCAGGTTCAGACCTCATCGGGACTGCCGGCCTTTACGGTCGTTGGCCTGCCGGACAAGGCGGTCGGCGAAAGCCGGGAACGGGTGAGGTCCGCCCTGCATGCCATGGGGCTGGCCCTGCCCAATAAGCGCATTACGGTGAACTTGTCGCCCGCCGACCTGACCAAGGAAGGCAGCCATTATGATCTGCCTATCGCCCTTGGTTTGCTGGTTACAATGGGGGTGCTGGAGTCCGATGATCTGTTGCCGTTTGCCGCAATCGGTGAATTGACGCTGGACGGCAAACTGCTGCCGGTCAGCGGTGTCCTGCCCGCCGCCGTCCATGCCAATGGTCTGGGCAAGGCGCTGATCTGCCCCGCCCGCCAGGCGCGAGAAGCCGCCTGGGCCGGACATCCGGACGGGCTTGCCAGCCCCAGCCTGCTTTCGCTGATCAATCATTTCAAGGGGGCCCAGCAACTGGCTCCACTACAGCCGGTTGAGGCGCTGGTGCCAGCCTTACCCGCTGATGGAACGGATGTGGATTTGGCCGAAATCAAGGGCCAGGAAACAGCCAAGCGGGCGCTGGAGATCACTGCGGCGGGCGGGCACAATCTACTGATGGTTGGGCCGCCGGGGTCGGGGAAATCCATGCTGGCGGCCCGGTTGCCGAGCTTATTGCCACCGCTGGCCGCGTCGGAAATTCTCGAGTCCAGCATGGTCCAGAGCCTCGCCGGGCTGCTCAAGGATGGCGAGCTGGCGATCCGCCGCCCGTTCCGGGACCCGCACCACTCGGCGTCTGTCGCGGCCCTGGTCGGGGGTGGCAACAAGGCGCGGCCGGGAGAGGTTTCTCTGGCGCACCTGGGCGTATTATTTCTGGACGAATTGCCGGAATTCAACCGAGCCGCGCTGGAAGCGTTGCGCCAGCCGCTTGAAACCGGGGCCGTAACGATCGCCCGCGCCAACGCCCATGTGTCCTACCCGGCCCGGTTCCAGCTGGTCGCCGCCATGAACCCGTGCCGGTGTGGACATCTGGCCGACGCCATGCGGGCCTGTTCGCGGGCTCCGCGGTGCGCCGAAAGCTATCAGAACCGAATTTCCGGCCCGCTGCTGGACCGTTTCGACCTGAATATCGATGTGCCCGCCGTCCGGATCAGCGATCTGGCCCTGCCGCCGCCCGCGGAAACCTCAAAAGATGTAGCCGCCCGGGTGGCGCGGGCGCGGGCGTTGCAGCGCCGTCGTCTGAAAGATATGGGTGCCGATACAAAAACGCGTTGCAATGGTGATACGGATGGGCGGTGGCTTGAAGACATCGCCCAACCCGATGACCCGGCCAAACGGCTTCTGGTCGAGGCGGCTGAACGATTCGGGCTGTCGGCACGGGGTTATCACCGGGTCCTTCGGGTCGGGCGGACCATCGCCGACCTGGACCAGAGCGAGGCGCTACGCCGCCATCACGTTGCCGAAGCCCTGTCCTATCGCAGGCTCGACACGGCGCGCGGACCGGCTCCGGTGCAGTTTCGGGCCGCCGGTTAGGTGTCGTTATTTGAGCAAAAAATCTGCGGCCTCGAAGTCCGATGCATTGGCGCTGACAATATCGGCGATCTGATAGGAATTCAGATTGGTCATGGCCGCCGCGTTGTCGGTATAATAGACCGCGACACCATCGGCACCGGAATTTGCGCCGACAACGACGATTCCGGCGTTGGCGACACCCCCCGACATGTCCTGACCGCTGCCGCCCAGCGTCAACGACGCGGTTTCAAAATAATCCGATCCGGCGGCCAGGGTACCGCTGTTGCCAAGGCCAAAATCGTCGTTGGCAAGGGCAAGGGTATCGTTGTCCGTTGCCGAATAGTCAGAGATTGTATCGGTGCCGAGCGACTGGGCCCGGTCAAACGCGCTGGCGCCGCTGCCCCCGGAAAATTCATAGGTGTCGGCACCGCTGCCTCCGGCAAGCGTGTCGTCGCCGATACCGCCGGACAGAATGTCATCGCCCGCATAGCCGAACAGATTGTCTGCGCCGTTCCCTCCGTACAGACTGTCCGTCCCACCATCGCCATAAAGCGTATCGTGACCGCTGCCGCCGATCAGGGTGTCGGCACCGCCGCCGCCCCACAACGTATCATTGCCTGCGCCGCCATCGACCATATCGTTGCCACCCGTAGTCAGGCCCAGCGGGAACGAGAACTCGCCATACAGCGTCGATGATGTATCCGGAACGTCACCATGCAGCTGATCATCCCCCGCCCCGCCCCAGATGCTGTCGTCACCGGAGCCAGCTGATACGATGTCATTGCCGCCACTGGCGGAGAAAATAGGGTTGGTCAGGGGGCTGGCCGCCGAATGGGTGGCCGGATCATAATTGGTCGGCAAATCCGAAAAGACAAAATCGTTACCTTCTTTTGATCCAAAAACCTCCGCCGCCGATGTGCCAACGAGAAAATCGGCGCCCGAGGAACCCACATAAGACGTGACCGTATCTGCGCTGAGCACGGTTTCCACAGGTTCGTTGCGGTCGTTCTGGGAGAGAACGTCACCGCCCGGCCTGAAGATCGGAACGGTATCAAACGCGAAGGTAAAACCGAAACCAAATGCCGGGTCGGCAAGGACAGACCCGCCGGGACCAAGGCCGTTCAGGCCTTCAAGCGACAGGGGCGGTGGTGGTGGCGCGAAAGACAGTGGCTCCGGCAGTGATAGCCGGGGAACCTCTTCGATGGGCGCTTCTTCCGGCGCGATCCCAAGGGTCGATTCCGGGGATTCGGAGGCCCCTGGCCGTGTGGCGAAAGACAGTTCCGCACCGGTATCCCGTCCGGGACCCGGGAAGCCGACGGATTCGGCGGCGCGAATGGCGGCGGACAGCGCCTCTTCGGCATCGGCCCCCTGGCCCAGTGCATCATCGAAAGCGCTTAAGGCTGACAGCTCGCCCTGCGCCAGTTTGCCTTCCGGTAATGTTTCCAGAAATGAGCTGAGCTCGGTATCAAGCGCGAGGTCTGCAAACAGCTGCTCTGCCTCGCGACCAACCGGATCATCAATGCCCAGAAAGGCATGAATGATCTTTTCATCCGCGTTGACGCTGGCCACCCAGTCTGCCGCCACCTGATCAAGCGGAACACCGCCGTCCCCATCGACAAGCGGCGGCTGCGGTAAAGCTTTGTCCAGTTCCGCCCGGGTGGCGTTTTCGGCCGCCAGCTCGGCAAACCGCGCCGCGGCCTCCAGGGCCACCGGATCGCCCGCGTCGACTCCATACGATCCCAGCGGCGACGGCAGGTCCTGTGACACCACTTGACGCACCCCAACAGCTGCATTGCCGCTCCAGTCATAGGAAACCGGATCGGTTCCGATCTGATCTGTACCCAAAAAGGGAGGTGGTATTCCGTCTGGCACTGGTTCTAGCCTCGCGTCCGCGGCACCCATGAGTGGGCGACATGGCTCCGTACCTTAGTTTATCGGTATTTAATACGAATTCAAAACGAAAATGCACCAGCCATTAACTCTCTGAAATTCAAGCCTTATTTATGGATTCTGATTTGCTGGTTTACTGTGTGGAATGAAAAACCAGCGAATCGCCACCCACGGTCAGGCCGACGCCCGACGCACCATGCCGCCCAGATCACGGCCGCCAAAAACGTGAATGTGAAAATGGGCGACCTCCTGACGGGCGTCTACGCCATGATTGGCAAGTATGCGGTAACCAGGGTCTTCCAGGCCGGCGTCCCGGGCAACGACCCCAACGGCACGGATCAGTCCGCCGATTTCCGCGTCCGTGGCGTTGGCGGAAAAGTCCGCCATCGACACATAGGCCCCTTTGGGGACAACGAGGATATGCACGGGGGCCTGCGGAGCGATGTCGTTAAAGGCCAGGGCATGGTCGTTTTCGTAAACCTTGTCGCAGGGAATTTCGCCCCTGAGAATCTTAGCAAAAATATTTTGCGGGTCATATGTCATCGTAAAACGCCTCCGGATCAGTCCCCGGCCTGATCCTCAGGCCGGTCCTTGAGCACATCCTCTGGTGGACGATTTCTCTTTTCTTCAATCCCGGACATGCCGACCCGGCCCTCAAGCTCGCCCCAGACCTCTTCGGGCTGAATTCCCATTTCCGCCCAGAGGACCAGTAGATGATAGAGCACGTCCGAGCTTTCGCTGACGACATGATCACGCGATTCTCCGAGCGCGGCGACCACCACCTCAACGGCCTCTTCACCAAATTTTTTACAAATTTTATTCCGGCCTCTCTCAAACATCTTCGCCGTATGGGACTCCCTTGGATCACCCCCTTTGCGGCCCTCAATGGTTTGGTACAGGTCTTCAAGAATGTGGCTTGTGGTCATCGTTAGGTCCTAAATATCGGTTTCGCGGACGGGAACCCCAGCCGCTTTCAGGTGAGCTTTGGTTTCGGCGATCGTGTGAATGCCGAAATGAAATATCGAAGCAGCCAGAACGGCGGAAGCGTGCCCATCGACGACACCTTCGACAAGGTGGTCCAGCGTCCCGACACCACCGGAGGCAATGACCGGCACCGGCACCGCATCGGCGACGGCGCGGGTCAGGGGGATGTTAAACCCCTGTTTGGTGCCGTCTCGGTCCATTGAGGTCAGCAGAATCTCGCCGGCCCCATAGTCGGCCATGCGCTGGGCCCAGCCAATAGCTTCAATGCCGGTTGGCTCGCGTCCGCCGTGGGTAAAGATCTCGAAACGGCCCTCACTGACGGATTTGGCGTCAACGGAAACGACAATACATTGCGATCCGAATTTTTCCGCCGCCTCACGTACAAAATCCGGATTTTTGACCGACGCCGTGTTGATTGAAACCTTGTCGGCCCCGGCCAGCAGAAGCTTGCGAATATCGTCGGTGGTCCGCACGCCGCCACCGACGGTGACCGGCATGAAGCACTGCTCTGCCGTTTGCTGGACGACCTCATAGATGGTGTCACGGTTTTCATGGCTGGCGGTTATGTCCAGAAAACACAGCTCATCCGCCCCCGCCGCGTCATAAACCCGGGCCTGCTCGACCGGGTTTCCGGCATCGATCAGATCAACAAAGTTGACCCCCTTGACGACGCGCCCCGCCTTAACGTCGAGACAGGGAATGATCCGTGTTTTCAGCATCAAGCCGCCTCCAGCAAGCGGGTGGCGCGGGCGACATCTACGTGCCCGTCATAGACGGCGCGGCCGGAAATCACTCCCTCGATCCGGCCGGGGCGGGTGGCGGATTTTGCGACAATATCCTCCAGGTCCGACATGGATGAGACGCCACCCGAAACAATGACCGGAATCGCGACCGTGTCGGCAAGCTCCAGCGTCGCCTCCAGATTGGGTCCCTGCATGGCGCCGTCACGGGAAATATCGGTGTGGATAATGGCGGCGGCGCCCGCGTCTTCAAAGCGCGCGGCCAGTTCAAGCGCGGTCATTTCCGAAACCTCGCCCCAGCCCTCAACCGCGACCCGGCCATCCTTGGCGTCAATGCCCAGCGCGACACGACCGGGGAATCGTCTGCATGCGGCTTTCACCAGTTCCGGGTCACGCACGGCAACCGTCCCCAGAATGACCCGGCGCACGCCGGCGTTCAGCCAGAATTCGATCGAATCGAGAGTCCGGATACCGCCCCCCAGCTGCAACGGAACCGAAAGGGCGTCAATGATCGCCTGTACGGCGGCTGCATTAACCGGCATTCCGGCGAACGCACCGTTGAGGTCAACCACATGCAACCATGTGCAGCCCTGGTCCTGAAAAGCCCTGGCCTGGGCACCCGGATCATCATTGAACACGGTCGCCTGATCCATTTCGCCACGCAGCAGCCTGACGCAGCTTCCGTCTTTCAGATCAATGGCCGGGAAAAATATCATCGCAAACGAAAGCCTCTTGTCTACGGGGTCCAGGTCAAAAAATTAGCAATAAATCCCAAGCCGACCGCCTGGCTCTTTTCAGGATGAAACTGCGTGCCCACCAGATTGTCACGGCCAATGATCGCCGTCAGCGGGCCGCCATAATCAACCGTCGCCAGCCGATGCGCCGGATCGTCACAGTGGAACTGATAGGAATGAACAAAATAAGCGTGACCGTGGTCCGGAAAACCTTTAAGTAAAGGATGAAGTGGAGAGAAAAAATTCAGGTTATTCCAACCCATATGAGGAATTTTTAATGTGGAATCTTCGGGGCAAATCGGGCGCACCTCGCCACCGATCCAGTCCAGACCAGGTGTATTTCCATGCTCACGCCCCCAACTCGCCATCAGTTGCATGCCGACACAGATTCCCAGAAACGGTCGCCCCTTGACGATGACGGCCTCGTTCAGCGCTTCGGTCATGCCGGGAACGGAGTCCAGCCCCCGCTTACAGTCTGCAAACGCGCCGACGCCGGGCAATACGATACGACCCGCCGAGGCCACCACTCCAGGATCGCTGGTCACGTGAATCCGCTGATGTCGCCCGACACTGTCGGCCGCCCGCTCGAAGGCCTTGGCCGCGGACTTCAGGTTTCCCGATCCGTAATCGATAATGGCGACGCTCATGCCCGGCCTTCGATCCGGTTAATTTCATAAGCCAGCTCGGCGTTATCGTCGAGATACCGCTGAAGAGCGTGATCACTGCCGTCCGCCGAAACCACCGCGCTCAGAACAAACCCCTGGCGCTCCAGCGTCCAGACCCGAAGGTCATGGCCCAGAAGGCCCGCCAGCAGGGCCAGGGCCGAGGCCAGAACGGTTGGACTGAGAGGATCGGAAAAAACCAGGGTTCCCAGCCCGCTGGTGACCGCCGCGCCGACAATTAGCGCAAGCGCCGCCCACCACATGCGGTGCCACAGGGCCCAGGGTGCCCCAAACAAAAAGGCCGGCCAGGAAAACCCGTCCTTAAGAACAACTACGTCCTTTTCCGGATCAAGGCCATGACGGCGAAGATGAATGGTATAAATGCGCATGGTTTTAGGGCCTCTAGAGCGACCCACCGAGGACCCCTTTGGTAGACGGAATCTCGTCTGATTTTCTGGGGTCGATCTCGACCGCCTGACGCAGGGCCCGGGCCAGCGCCTTGAAGCATGATTCAACGATATGATGGTTGTTTTCACCATATATATTTTCAACATGTAGCGTGATTCCGGCTGCTTGCGCAAAGGCCTGAAACCATTCCTTGAAGAGTTCGGTATCCATTTCACCGAGCTTCGGTTTCGAAAAATTCACTTTCCAAATGAGATAGGGACGGTTGGAAATATCCATATTGACCCGGGTCAGGGTTTCGTCCATCGGAATGGTTGCAGACCCGTATCGCGTGATTCCCATGCGCTCGCCCAATGCCGCATTGAGCGCCTCACCGATGGCGATGCCGACATCTTCTGTGGTGTGGTGGAAATCAATCTGCAGATCGCCCCTTGCCCTGACATCCAGATCCATCAGGCTGTGACGCGACAGCTGCTCGAGCATATGGTCGAGAAAACCGATACCGGTGCTTACCGTATAATCGCCGGTGCCATCCAGATTGAGAGAGACGGCAATCTCCGTCTCATGTGTTTTGCGCTCAATACTACCCTGACGCATCGCCCTTGCTCCGCCTATGTGTTCCACGCGCCTTTTATCAGGAAGCTGCGGAAACTACCAGCTTTGCAAGGAGTCTTCACAAATCTGATTTTGATTCTATAGTCGCTTGCGCCGCCCGGCATGGGTGACCAGATTAGGTGCTTAACACTCGTCTGTAACGGATGGAAAAATCATGGCTGAACATGGCGCGACGGGCTGGCGCGGAACGACCATACTCTGCGTTCGCAAAAACGATCAGGTTGTCATCGCCGGGGACGGACAGGTCAGTCTGGGCGACACGGTGATCAAGGGCAATGCACGCAAGGTCCGCCGATTGGCGGACGGGGCGGTTATTACCGGTTTTGCCGGGGCAACTGCCGATGCGTTTACCCTGTTTGAGCGGCTTGAAGGCAAGCTTGAGCAGTATCCCGGACAACTGACACGGGCCTGCGTGGAGATGGCCAAGGACTGGCGCACGGACCGGTATCTGCGCCGCCTTGAGGCCATGATGGCGGTGGCCGACAAGGATGTCTCACTGGTGCTGACCGGGACTGGTGATGTTCTGGAGCCCGAAGACGGCCTGATTGGCATCGGTTCCGGCGGCAATTATGCGCTCGCGGCGGCGCGGGCGCTGATTGATCAGGACAACATGGACGCCGAAACCATTGCCAACAAATCCATGGCCGTCGCCGCCGGTATCTGCATTTACACCAACCAAAACATTATTCTCGAGAAACTATGACCCTTACCAACAGCTTCACGCCTCGCGAAATCGTCTCCGAACTGGACCGCTTTATCGTCGGCCAAGACGACGCCAAACGCGCCGTCGCCATCGCACTCCGCAACCGCTGGCGGCGCCAGCAGCTGGATGAGGGCATGCGCGAAGAGGTTCTGCCCAAAAACATCCTGATGATCGGCCCGACGGGGGTCGGTAAAACGGAAATCGCCCGGCGTCTGGCCAAGCTTGCACAGGCCCCGTTCGTCAAGGTCGAGGCGACAAAATTCACGGAAGTCGGTTATGTTGGCCGCGACGTTGAACAAATGATTCGCGATCTGGTGGAGCTGGCGATTCACATGGTCCGCGAACGCCAGCGCAAGGATGTTGTCGCCAAGGCGGAGGTCAATGCCGAAGAGCGGGTTCTCGACGCGCTGGTGGGCGAAAACGCCTCCGAGGATACGCGCCAGAAATTTCGAAAAATGCTGCGCGAAGGCTCCCTCGCCGAGAAGGAAATTGAAATTGAGGTGAGCGACAGCTCCAGTCCGGGCATGCCGACCTTTGACATCCCCGGAATGCCCGGTTCCCAGATGGGAATGATCAACCTGAACGACATGCTCGGCAAAGCGTTTGGCCAGAACACCAAACCGAAAAAACTGAACGTCGCCGATTCCTATGATCTGTTGATTGCCGACGAAAGCGACAAGCTCCTGGATGAGGACAGCATCGTCCGCGAGGCCATTGGTATAGTTGAAAATAATGGCATCGTGTTCATAGATGAAATTGACAAGATTACGGCCCGCTCGGAACACTCGGGCACCGACGTCAGCCGCGAAGGCGTGCAACGCGATCTATTACCGCTGATTGAGGGAACAATCGTCTCGACCAAGCACGGAACAGTCAAAACCGACCACATCCTGTTCATCGGATCGGGCGCCTTTCATCTGTCCAAACCCTCTGACATGCTGCCGGAATTGCAGGGTCGGCTGCCCATCCGGGTAGAGCTTCAAGCCCTTAGCCGCGATGATCTGGTGCGCATCCTGACCGAGCCCGAGGCCAGCCTGATCAAACAGTATGTCGCGCTGATGGGGGTTGAGGAGCTGACGCTGGAATTTGCCGACGAGGCCATTGCTGAAATCGCCGATCTGGCCGCTGAAATCAACCAGGGAGTGGAAAACATTGGCGCCCGTCGGCTACATACCGTTCTTGAAAAGCTGCTTGAGGATATAAGTTTTTCGGCTTCGGAGAGGAGCGGCGAGACGGTTACCATTGACGCGAAAATGGTCCGTGACAGCCTTTCCAGCCTCGCGCAAAACGCTGATTTAAGTAAATTTATTCTTTGATTTTAGATGATTAGGTTATGTTTTTAAATTCAACATTCAGAATTATCCAGCGGCTCAATAGGCTGGCCCCTCGAGCCGCCCCTCCCGGCTTTCGATTTCCGCCAGAATCCATTCGATCGTCTGCTCATCCAGTTTGCCAATGCGTTCCGCCAGCAGATTGGCAAGGTGGGTCGCTTTCGGGCTGAGACCGGCGGTATCGACAACGACACGCGGATGCGACAGTTCCGCCAGACGCCTGATTTCCTCCGCCTCGTCCCACATCAGCCCAAAATAGCCACAGATCTGCTGAACAAGCCCCGACCCTGGACGACCGCGATGACCATGTTCAAGGGCCGAAAAGTAGGCCGGGGTCACGCCCATATCTTCCGACATTTTTTTCAACGAGATTGATCGAGCGGTTCGGTACTGGCGAACCTTTTGTCCGAAAGGCGTCATCGCTTCCTCCTGATCAAAACATACAGCGCCCCCTCGCCGCCGTGTTGCCGGGCGGCATGATCAAACCCCTTGATCCAGGCGTTCATCGGCGCCTCGTTCAGCCAGGCCGGAACGGCGCGCCGCAGCACGCCGATTTCACCGTCACGGGTCAGTCCTTTGCCGGTAATCACGAGAATGCTTTGCCGTCCCTCATTATAGGCGGTTTCCACAAATTTCAGTAAAACACGATAAGCCTCGGCTCTTGTCATTCCGTGCAGGTCGAGCCGGCCGTCGAGCCGCACTTGCCCCCGGCGCATGCGCGTCTGGGTCTTGCGATCCAGTCCTGGCGCTTTTCCATGCTGGAATGCGGGCTTAACGGGGCTTGAGTCCATCAGGGCATTAGGAATAAGAAGCTTTTGTTGATGTTGATATTTTTTTGGATAGGAAGAAGCGCTGCTAGATAAGCTTGTTTGAGAAGGGTTGTTTTTTAAGGTCAGAGGTTTGACGTTTTTTGTGATTTCCCGCCACAATTCGGCCTCCTCTTCTGCCACGGCCCGTTGGCCGTGGCGATTTTCGGGAGTGCTGCCGGTGCGCTTAGGGGAGCTCATCGTCAACAATAATGATATGGAGCCGTTGGGGGCCATGCGCGCCAAGCAGAAGTGTCTGTTCGATATCCGCGCTTCGTGACGGGCCCGTAATAAAATTCAGTGTGCGCGGCATATATTCCCTGGGGTCCCGACTTCCCTGGCCTTGCGCGCGCAGTTGCGCAATGGCCTGCTCATAATCGCCATAAATCTTACCCGCCTCAATAATGGCGATATTGGTTAGCGGCAGGAAGTTCAGGGTGGTTGGGGTTTCCGGCCCCGAGTGGGTGACCAGCGTTCCCGTTTCGGCAACACCGGCAAACGCCGAGGTTACGCCAACCGCATCGTCGCCAACGGCGATACCGGAAGCGACCTCAAGAAGTGTGGTTGACCAGGGCAGGTTCTTGAGTTTTGGCGCCAGCTTGATCTTGGGTGGAATGTTGGCCTCTTTTAAGAACCGCGCCACTTCCTGAGGAATTTGATCAACGGCCCCAATACGAACCACGCTTGAGTTGACTTTTTCCGCCTCTTTTATAAATAAGGTTATTCGAGCATCCTTATTTAAATTTCCGCGTTTCGGTATAAGATTAGTGGCGTGCGCTTGAAGGCGGTTATCGGCCACGGTGGTATCCGTGCTGGCGAGCATGTCTTTTTTTGCGGATCGGACCCGCTCGAGAATATACTGGCGAGAGCCGGTCATGGCGCTCGCCCTTTGCCATCGCGATATAAATCCATAAACGTTTTCCCCGGAGGCGCTGGAAAGTCGCGCCTGGATGTCCAGCCCCCCGCCAGCGGCAGCCAGGCAAATCGCCCGGATTTTCGTCCGAGCCGGCCAAGAATCCGCATCGCGTGACGATTAACAAAACGGTATAGCGCAGGCGTTTTTACCATTCTCGCCCACAGCGTCAGGGCAAACCGAGACAGTGAAGAGGATTGTTTCCGGACAAACTGCTGCCTGCGCCAGGCGCGAAGCATGCGGGGCAGGGGAATCCGCATTGGGCACACACTTTCACATTTTCCACACAGCGTAGATGCGTTGGGCAGGTGCGAGGCCTCATCCAGGCCGATCAGGCTTGGGATCAGCACCGCCCCCATGGGGCCGGAGTACACCCAGCCATAAGCGTGTCCGCCGATTGATTTATAGATCGGACAGTGGTTGAGGCAGGCGCCACAGCGGATACAGCGCAGCATTTCCTGAAATTCCGTCCCCAGCAAATCCGTGCGCCCATTATCCAGCAGAATTACATGGTATTCGTCAGGTCCATCCAGATCACCCGGACGTTTGGGGCCGGAACAGAAGGTTGTGTAAACCGACATTTCCTGGCCGGTGGCCGAACGGGCCAAAACACGAAGAATGGTGGCCGCATCCTCCAGGGTCGGAACGATCTTTTCAAGGCTGGCGATGACAATATGAACGCGCGGCAACGAATAGGTCAGGTCGGCGTTGCCTTCGTTGGTAACCAGAACGTTTGATCCGGTTTCGGCGATCAACATGTTGGCCCCGGTCAGCCCGACATCGGCGCCGATGAACTTTTCCCGCAGCTTTTCGCGGGCTTCCTCGAGCAGGGCCCGCGGCTCTTCCAAAGAACGGTCTTCAGGCAGGTCCTTATGGGCTTCAAAAAAAGTTTCGGCGACCTGCTCTTTGGACAGATGAATGGCCGGCGCAATAATATGGCTGGGGGGCTCTTTCCGTAGCTGGATGATGTATTCGCCAAGATCGGTTTCAATGGGTTCAATACCATTGTTTTCCAAAAATTCATTGATGGCGATTTCCTCACCAATCATGGATTTCGACTTGGTAACTGTCTTGGCGTCCACACGGCGGCAAATATCAAGAATCTGCTGGCGCGCCTCATCGGCGTCTTTCGCCCAGTGAACTTCACCGCCCCAGTTGGTTACGCGCGCCTCAAACTGTTCCAGGTAAAAATCAAGATTGGCGAGAACATGGTTCTTGATGTCGCGGGCCTGATCACGGAGTCCCTCGAACTCCGGCAAACGGGCCGCCGCCTCCAGCCGCTTGACTGGAAACCCCCGAGTCAGCTTTCCCAGGGCCGCCTGCAGGGTCGGATTGGCGAGGGCGGCGTTGGTGTTGTCACGAAAGTTGTGCGATGTCGGCTTCATGACGGCGCCTTCCCCGGTTCGGGCGCACCGATGGGCGGATCGTCCGTCATGTCGGCCAGCACTTCCGCGACATGACGGACGTCGATGTCCAGATTGCGGCGGGTCAATCGACCGGCGATATTCATCAGGCAACCGAGATCGCCACCTAATACGAGGTCTGCTTTGGTTGCAAGAATATCGTCGATCTTGTCATCCACCATATTCTGCGAAATTTCGGGATACTTCACACAGAACAGCCCACCAAATCCACAACAGGTTTCTGCCTGCTCTCCCTCAATTAAGGTTAACTGATTGACCTTGGACAGAAGGTTGCGAGGCTGGTTCTTGACCGCCATCTCTCTTAGACCAGAGCAGGAATCATGATATGTCGCGGATTTGTTACACCTTGCTTCAATTTTCTTGAAATTCACCACGTCGTGCAAAAAAGATGTCAGCTCAAACGTCTTTGCCGCCAGCGCCTGTGCGCGCGCCGCCCACGCCTCATCATCGGCCAGAACCTCTGGATAGTGATGTCTGATCATACCTCCACACGAGCCAGAAGGCGCCACCACATAATCAAATTCCTCGAACGCCGCGATAACCTGACGGGCGATATCCGCCGTATCGGGAGTGTCTCCGGAATTATAGGCCGGCTGTCCACAACAGGTTTGCTGATCCGGTACACTGACCCGGCAGCCCGCCGTTTCCAGTAGCTTGATGGTGGCAAATCCCACGGATGGGCGCGTCAGGTCAACCAGGCAGGTGACAAACAGGCCGACGTGAGGCGAAGGAGGGGCCAACGGAGCATCTGACATCATACGCCGAGAATGTAACTTTCTGAACGTGAAGGCAAGCAGGGCTTAGCTGGCGGGCCCGGTCTTTGCTGATTTCGGCAACAAAAGGAAATAGGTTCCTTTCTCCTTCATAAGCCCGGCCTTGGTTGCCGCGTGACGGCCGTGTCCCCAAAACAGGTCGCCCCGTATCGGGCCCTTGATTGCAGCGCCGGTATCCTGGGCGACGACCAATCGGCGCAACGGTTTTTTCGGCCTGCTTCCAGGGTCGGTTGTGACCAGCCACAGCGGCGTGCCGTAAGGAATATATCGGGGATCGACCGCCAGACTGCGACCCGGACTTAGCACCACGCCCTCCGCTCCAACCGGCCCGGCCGTGTTGGCGATTCGAAAAAAGATATACGACCTGTTTTTCTTGCGTAACGCATCTCCCGCCACCGGGTTCGCCACCATCCAGTCCCGAAGAGCCGGCATGGTGACATCGTCCAGAGTCATAACACCACTGGCCACCAACTCGCGACCGATAGCCGTATAACGCTGGCCATTCCTGCCCGCGTAAGCCAGCCGGATGAATGAACCGTCCGCCAGATTGACCCGACCCGAGCCCTGAATGTGAAGGAAAAAAGTGTCTACCGGGCTGTCGGCCCACAGGATTTCAAGCTGGTGCCCGCTCAGGGCGCCGGACTCGATTTCAGCACGGGTGTAATACGGAACGAATTTGTCTTTTAGCAACCGCCCAGCAATTTGATTACCGCTCCATCTGTCGTCGAACTGACCAAGGTCGGCCGAAACCAGATCTTTCGGCCGCGAGAGAATGGGATAACGATAGCGTCCATCCGGGCGAAACGCGCCGTTGAGCTCGGCCTCGTAGTAGCCCGTAAACAGTCCGGTGGCGGTCCATTTTGAGCCCACCGAATAGGCCTGGAACCGGGACTCGAAAAAATACTGGGTTTCCGCCGCATTGTCAGGGCGGATAATTTTGGCAGACTGACAAAGAGGAATCCAATCTTCGACCCGGCCCATTTCTTCCAGCACGCCGATGCGTTTGGTTTTTGGCTGTTTCCGGATCAGGTCGCAGCTTTTCAGAAACGCCGGCAGAATTGCGCTGTGAATATCCGTTTTCCAGCCGGGCAGGTCTTCGAAGCTGATCGGCTCCAAACCAAAACCAGTTTTTTCCGGATCGGTTTTGGAAACAGCGGTGGGGATCGGAATGTTGGTTGAAACAATACCAAGGTCGGCGCAGCCCGCCAGAATCAATAAGCCGCCAGCCGCTGCAAGGTGACGAAGCCACCTCTTGCTGGTGGCCGCCTTAGTCAAGGCTCCGCGTCGCGACAAGTGTCCAGTTCGGGTCACCGGACTTGGTGTCATGTGCAAAGGTCCAGAAATCCGTAACGGCGATTACCGCGTTCGGGTTGCCGTCCACCACATCTCCATTTTCATCGCGCGTGATGTTGATCTGATCCGTAACAAATTTGACGGTTACATTTGCCATCCGGCCCTCTGCATAGGCCTCCATTATGTCCGCTGTCTGAATGCCAACCAACGTATCCTCCATGACGTGACCAGCCTGTTCCCGGTCCTGAATGACCTTGGCGAAATTGGCGTAGACGTCGTTGCTGAGCAGTTGTTTCAAAGTGTCCGCGTCCCCGGACGCATAGGCGTTCAGCACCATTTCAAATGCGACCCGGGCACCCACCAGAAAGTCTTCGGCGTCAAAGGACCCGTCAATGCGGCGAATATCGCGAACGCTCTGGGCAAGCTCATCCGTCGCCCAGCTCTCGTCATCTCCATCAACCGTCTGGTCAAGCGTATCGGCATGGTCGCTGTCACCCCGTTCGGAAAGCTGTATGACATTTTCATCCGCCTCGCCCTTCGGCCGGTCAGGCTTGAATATGTCTTCAAAACCTTTTTCTTCGCTGTCGCGCCGACCCAGAACACCGCGCAGGCGCAGTACCAGAAACACCGCGATCATGGCGAAAAAGATAATATCGATAAACTGAAAACCGTTGCCCATGTTCGGTAGGAAATTCAAAAATCGGGAAAATCGGCACTCTGGACCCCGCCGACGACCCTGGATTAAACAAAATTCCGGTCCATATAACAAATTAGAGACTAAAAGCGCCCAGGTCTACACACCATTCTGATGAAATCAGTGTTTGTATTCCTGGACACCCCGGTCTTTGTTGATAGATAGGTTGATCTGCCGGAAAGGGCAAGCATGGCTGTACTTATTTTGATCGCATTGATCGGCGTGCCGATCGCTGAAATTGCCGTCTTTATCGAGGTCGGCGACAGGATCGGTCTCGGCGCGACCCTGGCCGCGGTTGTGATCACGGCGATCATGGGTACGGCACTGCTGCGCCAACAGGGGTTTTCCGTCCTCGCCCGGGCACAGGCCAGCCTGCAGCAAAACCGCTTCCCAATTGATGAGCTGTTCGACGGCGTGTGTCTGCTGTTTGCCGGGGCGCTCTTGCTGACCCCCGGATTTGTCACCGACTCCGCCGGGTTCCTGCTGTTTACGCCCCCGGTTCGCGGACTGGTGCGGGTTTGGGTCAAAAAATATCTGGCGACCCGTGGGCGGATTCATCCTGAACGAGGCGGCCACTCCGCCCCGGGTAACGCCGACAGCCGTCGCGGTCCGATCATCATTGATGGCGAATTCGAAGAGGTTGGGGAGACCAACAAGGATGGTCCTGACGATCCCGATCCACGCGCCGGACTGCCGCCAAACTAGTCCCTGTCCAGAGAAACTATTGTTCCGACCGCCAAGACGTGTTAGCCACGGGTCGCTTTAAACATGGAGATCAGCAATGGCGGACACACCGGAAACAAACGAAAACGCGAATGACGCTGAAGGCGCGGCAACAGAGCAGGCGCCCCCCGTTGTCGTTAACGCCCAGTACATCAAAGACCTGTCGTTCGAGGCACCGACAGCACCCGGCATTTTCCAGGTCATGCAGCAGCAGCAGCCGGAAATTAATGTCAACATCAACGTCGACACCAACAAGTTTGACGAAAGTGTATTCGAGGTGGTGCTGTCCATGGCGGCAACCGCGACGGTCGGCGAAGAAACCGCTTTTATCCTTGAGTTGGAATATGCCGGCGTTTTCACCCTGAACTGCCCTGAAGAGCACCTGCAGCCGCTGATTTTCATCGAATGTCCGCGCCTCCTGTTTCCGTTTGCCAGAAACATTCTCGCACAGGTTACCCGGGATGGCGGATTCCCACCGCTGATGGTCGGGGTTGTTGATTTTGTCGCCATGTTCCAGCGTGAACTGGAAAATCGTAGCGCCGCCGAAGGCGAATCCGAGCCCGCCGCCGAGGATGACAGCGTCTAATTACTGCTCCGTTTGACCGGGCCCTATTGGTCCTGTTTGTACCAGATCGGCTGATCAAGCCCCTCCAGAAAGGCCCGGTGAGCAACCTCTTCGTCCGGACTTGGCCCGTGAGGCCGGGGCGGACGGGCGCCGCCGATTCCGGCCGATGATGATTTGACCGGTTCAGGGCGGCGCTCGGCAGCCAGCTCCAGACCCTGCTGGCGTCCCCCCGTAAGTTCCAGATAAACATCGGCAAGCAGACGCGCATCCAACAGGGCGCCGTGAAGGTCGCGGCTGGAGTTATCGATTTGAAATCGTTTGCACAACGCGTCCAGACTTGCGGGAGCGCCAGGAAACTTCTTTCTCGCCATGCGAACCGTATCGACGCTGCGCAGCATATCGAGTTTGCCCAACTTCACCCGCGCCAGTTCGGCGTTGATAAAACCCAAATCAAACTCCGCATTGTGAATAACCAGCGGCGATTCACCGATAAAAGTCAGAAATTCTTCGGCAACCTCCGAAAAAAGCGACTGACTGCGCAGGAATTCTTCAGACAACCCGTGAACGCGAAACGCCTCTTCCGGCATATCGCGCTCGGGGTTTATATATTTGTGAAAGCTCTCGCCGGTCGCGACATGATTGATGAGTTCCACACAGCCGATCTCGACAATGCGATGCCCGGCCTTGGGGTCAAGGCCCGTGGTTTCGGTATCAAGAACGATTTCGCGCATAAATACTCCTGCTGCGGCTAGAGGGTGAGAAAAAAATCAGCGCCCCAGACGCCCGCTCAGTAACGGCCCAGGCGGCCAGTGACGGCCCCGCCAAGTTCGGGTTTCGTTGATGATTTTACGGATTGCGCGCAGACTCTCAAGCCGCCCATTGCCCGTCTGCACAACAAAATCAGAGCGCCGCCGCTTTTCTTCATCTGGGAGCTGTTTGGCCAGAATAGCCGCAAATTTTTCCACCGTCATGCCAGGCCGGGCAAGAACCCGTGCACTCTGCACAAACCACGGGGCGCTTACGGTCACCACACCATCGCACCGGGACTGGCCCCCAGTCTCAAATAACAAAGGCACATCCAGAACCACGAGGGGGTGCTGTCTGCGCGCAGAAACGCTTAAAAACCAGTGTTTTTTCTTGCCGACCAGGGGGTGAAGGATGGATTCCAGTTGCTTAAGACGGTCCCCGTCTCTGAAAACCACATCACCCAGACGCTTTCGGTTGATCCTGCCGTTTTCGATGGCCTCTCCGAATTGCTCCGCCACCTGGTGAAAGGCTTCTCCACCGGGCGCCATCAGGTCGTGAACGGTTTGGTCTGCATCGTGAACCGGCACCAATAGGTTGCGGAACGTTCGGGCCGCCGCCGTTTTTCCCATACCAACGGACCCGGTAAGCCCAAGGATGATCATCGCCTCACACGCCCATTCCTTTAAGGACATGGGCGCGCAAATCGCCGCTGACCTCCGGCAAAACACCAAACCACATCTCAAATCCCGCGCGGGCCTGATGAAGCAGCATTCCGAGACCGTCAACGACCGGGTTTCCGCGTGCTTCTGCGGCCTTGAGAAGCCCTGTCTGCAGTGGCGTATAGACGATATCATTAACCAGCGCCTGAACGGGCAGGGCGTCAAGACTGATATCCAGCGGGGGGTTTCCTTGCATTCCGAGCGCCGTCGTGTTGACCAGAAGGGTTGCCCCATCGAGGGCCTGATCAATTTCTGAAAATTCATATACACTGACCGGCCCGGCTACTGACCCAGCCAACGTCGTGGCCCGTGCGCGGGTCCGGTTAACCAGCCTGAGATCGCTAACCCCGGCATCAATCAGACTGCAGACAATCGCCCGCGCCGCACCCCCGGCACCCAGAACAACCGCAATCCCGGCCCTGGGATCATGACCCGGACAACCTCGCCGGAGGTTTTCAAGAAAACCGAAACCATCCGTATTGTACCCCGTAAGACAGCCGTCTTCGGAAACAGCCACCGTATTCACGGCGCCGATTTTCCGAGCCACGGGATCAACGGCATCGACAAGCTGAAGCGCTGTCTGCTTGTGAGGAACAGTTATGTTGATCCCGCTGAACCCTAGTTTTGGCAGGGCCCGAAAGGCATCTTCGAAATTTTCCGGCTTGACGGACAGCGGGATGTAGGCACCATCAATATTATATTGTTGAAGCCAGTATCCGTGTAGACGCGGGGACTGGGAATGCTGTACCGGCCATCCCATGACCCCCGCCAGTTTCGCTTTTCCTGAAATCATACCCACACCTCAAGCCTCAATGATGTTGTGTTGTCGCAGAAAATTTAGAACCGGCAACAGGGGTAAGCCAAGAATAGTAAAATAATCGCCATCAATGGTGCGAAAAAGCTGTGCCCCCTCCGCTTCAAGAAGATAAGCGCCAACAGAGTTCAGAATTTTTTCACCCGATCTACGCAAATAGTCTTCCAGAAAACTATCGCTGAATTCGCGCATTTCCAAGGTTGCAACTGCCGTCTCGGTCCACACGGTTGAACCCTGGTGAACGATCGCCAGACCATTGACCAGACGATGGCGCCGACCGCGCAGTTTTTTCAGATGGTTTCGCGCATTTGGCAGATCAACCGGTTTATCAAACCATTCGCTACCGCATTCCAGAATTTGATCTGCGCCCAGGACAAATTTGTCCGGGTGGCGTTGACCCACCACTGTCGCCTTGGCCGTGGCAAGCACAAGCGCCGCCTGCTCAACGGATAGCTGTTGACCTATCGCTTTTCGTTTCAATAAATCTTCATCAATATCAGCGGCGTCGCGCAGATGCGGGACGCCAACGCGCTCGAGGAGGTGGCTACGAGACGGAGAGGCTGACGCCAAAACAAATTTTATATTGTTTGTCAGGCGTTGATCTCCCGGTATTCCTGATAAAGCTGAATTACGGTCGCGGCTGTTTCTTCAATCGATTTCCGGCTGACGTTAATAACTTCCCACTCATGTTTGGCGTAAAGCCGCCGGGCATCGGAAATTTCCTTCGAAACCATTTCGATATCGACATAATCAGTATTTTCATCCTGATCTAGGAGTTTCAGCCGTTGCCGACGAATTTCGACCAGCCGTTTGGGGTCTTTGGTCAAACCGACCACCAACGGTGAGCTTACATTAAACAGTTCCTCCGGAATCGGGCATCCCGGAACAATGGGAATGTTGGCGGTTTTGATTCCCCGATTGGCAAGATAGATACTCGTCGGGGTTTTCGAGGTTCGCGATACGCCCAACAAAATTATATCTGCTTCTTCCAGGTCCCATGTCGACTGACCGTCATCATGGGCAAGGGCATATTGCATGGCCTCGATTCGTGAAAAATATTCGGCGTCCATGACATGCTGTCCACCGGGACGGGCCAGCGTTTTTGCATTCAGGTAGGTTCCAAGCGCTGCGATGATAGGATCGAGTACAGAGACACAGGGGACTTGTAACCGTCGGCATCCTTCTTCCAGCAACTCGCTATGTTGCTGATTGACGAAGGTATACAACACAAATCCCGGGTTTTCCTCAATGGACCTGATGACTTTTTCCAGCTGTTCCGTTGAACGAACCAGCGTCCATACGTGTTCAACGGCTTCAATATCAGGAAATTGAACCAGCGATGCACGCGATACATGATCGACGGTTTCACCGGTGGAATCGGAAACAAGATGAATATGGAATGTCTTCATAAAAATACCTGATCAGATCAACAGAGGTTTGTATAGATTGTGGATAAACACTCCTTCTTGGCGGATCAACGGATTAATACCCGATACCTGTTTTATCGCTCCATCGCTTGTGCACGCGAGAATCAGGTTATTCATCGTTCTGGATAAGACCTGATGGATAACCGTCACTAACAATTTATCCTCATAATTCACCTGATTAAGGGTGTGGGAGGAGATCAGGGTTTTTATGGATTGATTATAGCCTTTTAGGATTTCTCAACATACAACTCACATTCTGGGTGTTGAATTACAAAGGTCCCAATGAACTGTGTATGAAATTCTTACCAAACAATAATCCCCATGATTCACCGTACAACAGCTACTACTACCTAATGGTCTACTTATATACTTTTTAAATTATAATTGAGAATAACTCTCGAGATCGGAAACCAGAACAGATGAAATCAAGCTCCGAACGTAAATTGATCCGCGTACTGAACGGTGAAGTCGTGTCGCCGCCGCCATTCTGGTTTATGCGTCAAGCTGGACGGTATCTCCCAGAATATCGAAAAATTCGGCAGACCGCTAAAAATTTTCTGGATTTTTGTTATACGCCGGATCTTGCTGTTGAAGTGACGTTGCAACCCTTGCGGCGCTTGCAGGCGGATGCGGCGATCATGTTTTCTGATATTCTGGTTATTCCTGATGCTCTTGGTCAGGATGTGGCCTTCAAGGAAGGCGAAGGTCCGGTGCTGGAACCCATCCGTGATGTTTGTGCAGTGGCGGCGCTTGATATTGACCGCCTGGATGATCATCTGGAACCGGTTTATGAGATATTGGGCCGTCTGCGCCGGGAAATCCCGGAAGAAACAGCGCTTATTGGATTTTCCGGTGCGCCGTGGACGATCGCCATTTACATGGTTGAGGGTCGTGGCGGGACGGAATGCGGGCGGGCTCGGACATGGGCCTATCAGGACCCTGAAGGGTTTGGGAAATTGATCGGATTGCTGGTTGAGGCAATCAGCCGTTATCTGATCCGCCAGGTGGAATCGGGTGCTGAGGTTCTGCAACTGTTTGACAGCTGGGCTGGTGTATTATCCGAGACACAGTTTCGGCGCTGGGTGATTGAACCCAACCGGCAGATTGTCAAGCGGGTTAAGGCTGTTCATCCGAATATTCCAATTATCGGATTTCCCAGAAATGCTGGAGTACTCTATCGGGATTTTGTTGAACAAACGGGTGTTGATGGAGTCAGCCTGGATCACACGGTGTCTCCAGGTTGGGCTAAAGAACAAATTCAACCCCTGTGTACCGTCCAGGGGAACCTTGATAATCATCTTCTGCTGGCGGGCGGTCAGGCGATGGAAGACGGTGTTCGGAATCTTTTAAAGACGTTTGGTGATGGATCTTTTATTTTCAATCTTGGTCATGGTATTTTACCCACCACACCGCCGGAAAATGTCGAAAAGGTGGCTGAAATGATTCGTGGCTGGACACCTTGAGTCGAGCACATCAATGAGCAAACGGATTGCAGTGGTTTTGTTTAACCTGGGCGGACCCGATAGCCCGGAAGCCATTCAGCCGTTTTTGTTCAATTTGTTTAATGACCGGGCGATTATTCAGCTTCCCAATCCACTGCGCTGGTTGCTGGCGCGATTTATTTCCTCACGCCGCGCTCCTGTTGCAAAAGAAATCTATAAACATTTGGGCGGTAAATCTCCTTTGCTGGACTTAACCTTGGAGCAGGCGGCGGCGCTTGAAAAAAAACTGGCTGCTGTGGGCGAGGTTAGGTGCTTTGTCGCCATGCGATACTGGCATCCGATGATAGTGGAGACAGCTGAACGGGTTCGTGATTTCGCTCCGGACGAGATTATTTTACTTCCGCTCTATCCTCAGTATTCAACGACGACAACAGGATCATCCTTGAACGAATGGGCAAGAGCGCGGTCTGTCGTTGGGCTGTCGGCGCCGGAAAAATCAATTTGCTGTTATCCTGATGATCCGGGCTGGATTTCGGCACAGGTGGATTTGATCAGGATAGCCCTGGACGGCTTGGGCACGGATTCCGAAACGAGGATTTTGTTTTCCGCTCACGGTTTACCGAAAAAAATCGTTGATGCGGGTGATCCCTATCAAAGCCAGGTGGAATCTACCGTCGGGTTGATCGTTCATAAACTGGATACGGATACGGATTGGGTAATCTGTTATCAAAGCCGGGTGGGACGCCTGGAATGGATTGGCCCATCGACGGAAGATGAGTTGAAGCGCGCGGCTGAAGATGGTGTTCAGGTCCTGGTGGTGCCTGTTGCTTTTGTTTCTGAACATTCCGAGACTCTTGTCGAGCTGGATATCGAGTACCGCGAACTTGCTGAAAACCTTGGGGTTTCGGCGTATCACCGGGTCCCGGCGGTTGGGGTTCACGACCAGTTTATTTCCGGCCTTGCCGGGTTGGTCAGAAAAACACTTGATCAGCAAAAGCCAATATGTTCGGGTGCGCCCGATGGAAAGCGGATTTGCGAGTTGGCGTTTTCCAGGTGTGCGCTGAATAACTGAACCGGACCCTTGCCGTGGAAAATTCTTATCTGGTTTTTAAATCCCTGCATGTGATCAGTGTTATCGCGTGGATGGCGGGGTTACTTTATCTGCCCAGACTGTTTGTTTATCACTGCTCAGCCGAAGCCGGATCTGAAACGTCTGAAACATTCAAGATTATGGAACGCCGTTTGCTTAGGGCAATCATGAATCCGGCGATGATTTCATCCTATATTTTTGCGTTTCTGATGTTCTGGGAACTGGGCAGTGACGTTTTTGAAACGGGCTGGATGCAGGTGAAGATTGTTTGCATTATCGGTCTTACGGTCATTCATATGCGGATGGCGAAATGGCGCAAAGATTTTGAAGCTGATAAAAATACCCGAAGCGAGAAGTTCTTTCGGGTTATGAATGAGGTTCCGACTGTTCTGATGATTGTCATTGTATTCATGGTGATCATGCAGCCGTTTTGAGTGCTCGGATTTTAAAAATTTAATTCTTCATTTGACAGGCGGCTGAGGTTTGAGTAATTGTCTCGCCTATCAAATCAATTTCAGCGCCAGTGAGCGCGTTTCCTTTCTATCAACAGTGAATTGCGGGCCCCAACCCCGAAGCATACCGTAAATCGTTAACACCATCGGTCCACTGTTCTTCCACTTGACCTCATCGACTGAACGGCACTTTGTCCAAACGGAAAATCAGCTATGAATCTTAAAGACCTTAAAGCCAAAACACCGCCAGACCTGCTGTCCTATGCTGAACAACTGGGCATTGAAAATGCCAGTACACTTCGCAAACAGGATATGATGTTTGCCATCCTCAAGCATCTGGCTGAAGATGATATCGCCATCTACGGCGAAGGCGTACTGGAGGTTTTGCAGGATGGATTTGGGTTCCTGAGGAGTCCGGAGGCCAACTATCTTCCCGGCCCGGATGATATTTACGTATCTCCCAGCCAGATCAGGCGGTTTGGCCTGCGTACCGGTGATACGGTTGAAGGAGAAATCCGCTCACCGAAAGAAGGTGAGCGGTATTTTGCACTGCTGAAAATAAACCTTGTTAATTTTGCCGATCCCGGCGATGTCCGTCACCGCATCAATTTTGACAATCTGACCCCGCTTTATCCGGATGAGCGGCTGACCATGGAAATTCAGGACCCGGAACTCAAGGACCCGACATCACGGGTTGTTGACCTGATTACACCCATCGGCAAAGGCCAGCGGGCGCTGATTGTCGCCCCGCCACGTACCGGTAAAACGGTCATGTTACAGAATATCGCCCAGTCAATCGCCACCAACCACCCGGAATGTTACCTGATTGTGTTGCTGATCGACGAGCGCCCGGAAGAAGTGACAGACATGTCGCGCTCGGTTAAGGGCGAGGTGATCAGTTCAACCTTCGATGAGCCGGCAACCCGCCATGTTCAGGTTACCGAAATGGTAATTCAGAAAGCCAAACGTCTGGTAGAGCATAAACGTGATGTTGTGATCCTGCTGGATTCGATCACCCGGCTGGCGCGCGCCTACAACACCGTGGTGCCGTCGTCGGGCAAGGTTCTGACGGGTGGTGTCGACGCCAATGCCCTGCAGCGGCCCAAACGTTTCTTTGGCGCGGCGCGTAACGTTGAAGAAGGGGGTTCGCTGACCATTATTTCGACGGCCCTGATTGACACCGGGTCGCGTATGGATGAAGTCATCTTCGAAGAGTTCAAGGGCACCGGTAACTCGGAAATTATCCTTGACCGCAAACTCACCGACAAGCGGACCTGGCCCGGTATCGATATCACCAAGTCCGGCACCCGCAAGGAGGAGTTGCTGGTTGACAAGAACACATTATCGAAAATGTGGGTACTTCGCCGCATTCTTATGCCGATGGGGGTTACCGACGCCATGGATTTCCTGCTTGATAAGCTGAAGCATTCAAAGAATAACGATGACTTCTTTGATTCGATGAACAGCTGAAGACTGGGCCGGGGAACTCCCCCGGCCTGTTTCATATCCGAATCGATTACGGCAGCAGCACCGTAGACCCGGTTGTTCTGCGTCCTTCCAGGTCGGCATGGGCTTTTGCCGTTTCTGAAAGGGCGTAGGTCTGACCAATGTTGATTTTGACGTGGCCGCCGGTAACCATGTCGAACAGCTCATTGGCGCCGTCTTCCAGCAGCTCGCGGGTCGCCGTGTGGGTCGCCAGGGTCGGGCGGGTCAGATAAAGCGATCCTTTTGCCGCCAGGACGGCCGGGTTGAATTCGGTGATGGGGCCGGAAGCGTTACCAAAACTGACGAGTGTTCCGAACGGTTTCAGGGACTCCAGCGAACTTTCAAGCGTCGCCTGACCGATGGCATCGTAGGACACCGCGACCCCTTCCCCACCAGTGATATCCCTGACCTTTTCGGGTACGTCTTCATCACGATACAGGATGGTATGATCGCAGCCGTTAGCCTTGGCAAGCTCGGCCTTTTCCGATGAACCGACGCAGCCGATGACCGTCGCACCCAGATGTTTGGCCCACTGACAAAGGATGAGGCCGACACCACCCGCTGCGGCGTAGACCAGAATGTTATCGCCCGGCTGAACCCGGTAGGTCCGGCGCAGCAGATACTGGGCGGTCATGCCCTTGAGCATCATGGCCGCGGCCTCGTTATCCGAAACACCCTCCGGGATTTTGACGATTCGGGCCGCCGGGATCAGCCGTTCTTCGGCGTAGGCGCCAGGGTTCATGGGATAAGCGATACGCTCACCGACACTGAAACCCTCAACACCATCGCCGACGGCTTCGATAACCCCACTACCCTCCATGCCAAGAGTAAAGGGAAACTCCGTCAAGGGGTAAAGACCGGTACGCATGTAGATATCGATAAAATTAAGGCCAACGGCGGCATGGCGGATTTTAACCTCGCCGGCTGCTGGGCTGCCAACGTCACGGTCCTCCCATTTGAGGACGTCAGTCCCTCCGGGTTGGTGAATGCGTATGGCCATGCTCATGATGATCTCTCCCGTCTTTCATGTGGATAATTGATTGTCGGATATATTGGTTATTTGCGGATATGGACGCAAGGTTTCCGGTGGAAAAGGACTGTTGAATTTATGGACGTCTCAATCGAAAAGATCCGGTTCTGGCGGACATGCGCCCTCTAGGGTCAGGAGTTGCACTTTAGTCTCAACCCCGGTTCCGCCGGAAAATCCGGTCATCTTTCCACTGGCTCCCAGGACCCGATGACACGGCACGATTATGGGGATGGGATTGGCGCCACACGCGCCGCCGACGGCCCTGGCGCTTGATGAAAGAGCTGCGGAAATATCGCCGTAGGTGCTGATTTGACCATAGGGAATGCGGGCCAGCTCGCGCCAGACAGAGCACTGAAAATCGGTTCCGTCCGGGGTCAACGGCAGATCAAAAATTTGGAGCCGACCGTCAAAATAGGCATTGAGCTGGGCAGCGGCCTCGTCAAGCACCGGTGATGAGGGGGCTGCCGAGCCCCGCCCCCACTCGACAACGCTCAGCGCATCGCCGTCGGCGAACAGGGTCAGGGTGCCAACGGGGCTCGGCATGCTGAGCGCACAAAAGGACATACCATCTAAGTGGCGCTCTGAAGCGCCGCTGTCAACTCTGACGGCGAGGTTATGGGCAGGCCGCAGGTTGTGCCCACACAGACGTAGGCCGTGCACGCGCCGTCGATTGAAGATTTGCCATGGGCCGGGTGATTCGCTGGCAGGCCGCTGCCGTTGCTGAAGGTGCTGAGGACAAGGTTTCGGGCGGAGGAGCGGAGGGCGGCCAAACGCATGGAGCGGACGGCGCCTGCCTCACCTCCGATGATCACGACCTGAACGGCGCGGGTCAACAGATCATACCCCGACAGCAGAGTCAGGCTGTAGAATGAGGCCCTGGGGTCAGCCGGGGTCATCGCCGTTATCAGGTTTTCGGCCCGGGTCTGATAGGTCATCTCTCCGGTCAGGAGAAACAGGCGGGCCAGCACGTCAAGCATGATGCCGTTGCCGGGCGGGACGGCGTTGTCCTGGCAGGTCTTCGGCCGGGCGATGATGTCGGTGGTGTCATCGGCGCTTAAAAAATATCCGCCAGCGCCGGTGTCCCAGTAATGTTTGTCCAGAATACCTACCCAGTTCCGGGCGTTATCGATGTAGGCCTGCTCACCGGTTGCCTGATAAAGGAACAGGGCGGCGCGGGCCATATTGGCGTAATCATCAAGGGTCGCGGGATGGCGGGCCGAGCCAGCGCACCAGGAATGCAGCAGCCGGCCATCGTGGCTGACGTGCGTGCAGACGAACCGATAGGCCGCCCTGGCGGCGTCCATCCAGTCTGCCTGGTCAAACCTGAGCGCGGCCTGGACGAGGGCCGAGATCATCATGCCGTTCCAGTCGGTTAGGATTTTATCATCGCGCTGTGGCCAGATGCGTTCCTCACGAACAGACAATAGGTTGAGGCGGGCGTTTCGCAGAATGGTTTCTTCCGCCGCGTTTCGCAGGCTCATGTCGGCGGAACGGTTAAGGATGTTTTTGCCCTCCCAGTTGCCATGGAGAGTCACATCATAAACGGCTTTGAATTTTTCCGCCGCCGGTCCCAGCAGCTCATCAACCTCGGCTTCCGACCAGACATAATAGCGGCCCTCTTCCCCTTCGCTGTCGGCGTCGTAGGCGCTGGCGAAGGCCTGCTCGCCGTCCTCGCCGTTCATCATGTCCCGCAATATCCAGTCGATGGTTTCGTGGATGCGGGTTTCGTACAGGGCGGAGCCGGTTTCCTTGTGAACACCGGTCATGAGCTCGACCAGCAGGGCGTTGTCGTACAGCATCTTCTCAAAGTGTGGGGCGAGCCAGACCTCGTCCGTGGAATAGCGCGAAAACCCGCCCCCCAGATGATCGTAGATTCCACCCTGGCAGATCTGGTCGAGTGTCAGTGTAACGGCGTCCCTGAAGGCGGCTGACCCGCCTCGCTGATAGGCCCGCCACAGGAAGCTGAACAGGGCGGGCTGGGGAAACTTTGGCGCACCCTGGGTTCCTCCGGTATAGGGGTCGATCATGCGCAGCAGCTGGGCTGCCGCCTGGTCGAAAGTATCGTCCGTGATGACGCCACCACCACCGGGGTCGCTGATGGATTTCATGGCCTCGCGTAGCGACGCAACATTTTGCGCAATCCGGGAGCCGTCTTCGTGATAGGCGCGCGAAAGCTGGTCGAGGATTTGTGGGAATCCGGGACGGCCATATTTGGGGGTCGAAGGAAAATATGTGCCACCCCAGAACGGTTCGCCTTGTGGGGTCAGAAACATCGTCAGGGGCCACCCCCCCTGCTCTCCCATCATCTGGGCGGCGGATTGGTAGACGTGATCGATGTCCGGGCGCTCTTCACGGTCCACCTTGATGTTGACGAACAGGTCATTCATTTGCGCCGCGATGGCAGGGTCTTCGAAACTTTCGTGGGCCATCACATGGCACCAGTGACAGGCGGCGTAGCCAATCGACAGCAATATGGGTTTGTTGGTGGATTGGGCCATCTTCATGGCGGTCTCGCCCCAGGGGAACCAATGCACAGGATTGTCCCGATGTTGCAGGAGGTAGGGGCTGGTCTCTTCGGCGAGACGGTTATGGGTCATTTCGTACTCATGCGTTAGGGTGGGGGGTCAGTCCGGCAGGCGGGCTCTTTACTTAGTTTGGAATGATCCTGTAGGAAGACAATACTTTTTCTTAGCATTTGCCCAGGGAATCACAAAAATGAAGATTAATTTCGATATCGACTGCACGCCTGAGGAGGCAAGGAGCTTTCTCGGACTGCCCGACGTCAAACCCATGCAGGAGGCGATGATGCGGGAGGTTGAAGACCGACTGCGCGCCAATTTGGCGGCCATGGACCCGGAGGGTTTGTTCAAGACCTGGCTACCGGCCAGCATTCAGGGATTTGAGCAATTGCAGCAGATGTTTTTTTCCCAGATGAACAAGGCTGCCGGACAGGGTAAACCGGACAACAAGGACTGAGGCGGGCTTGGAACGCGTCCGAATCGACTGCTGGAATGGATCGAAGGCGATTCGATGCGGAATCAAAGAATCGATTCAAAGGCTTAGGGGTCCAGGTATATTAAATAAATGTAGTGGGTAAAAAATTCGTTGCCCACGACATAATGTGATCATATAGACGTTTCAGAAAGCTAATGAAAACAGGAACCATATTTGCCCCTGCAACCGCCGTTGGACGCGCCGGAATTGCTGTGATCAGGATCTCGGGAGACAGTGCCGCACAGTGCCTGATTATCTTGGGGGGCGGCGTTGGGGTGGCGCGTCAGGCGACGCGGGTCTTTCTGGTCGATCCTGAATCTGGCGAAGCGCTGGATGAAGGCCTGGCAATCTGGTTTCCCGGGCCCGGCAGCTTTACGGGGGAGGACGTCGTTGAGCTGCACGTCCATGGCGGACGCTCAGTCGTGGATGGGGTGCTGGGGGCGCTGGGGGCGCTGGAGGGGTGTCGCCTGGCGGAACCCGGCGAATTTACCCGCCGCGCCTATGAAAATGGCAAGATGGACCTGACCGAAGCGGAGGGCCTTGCCGATTTGATTGACGCGGAGACGGTGGCCCAGCGGCGACAGGCCCTACGCCAGATGGGAGGCGCGCTGGGAGAAACATGCGAGGATTGGCGAAACCGCCTGATCAGAACGCTGAGTTATTTTGAGGCCAGTATTGATTTTTCCGAAGAAGACATCCCCGATGACCTTGTAGAACAGACTCACCGAGATTCTCTTATTTTATTGGCCGAGATCGAAAGGCACCTGGATGATGGGAGGCGGGGCGAGCGCCTGCGTGACGGAATCCATATCGCCATTCTTGGCGCGCCCAATGCGGGAAAATCGAGTCTGCTAAATGTCCTGGCGCAGCGTGACGCGGCAATTGTTTCGGAGGTTGCCGGGACAACGCGGGATGTGATAGAGGCCCATCTGGACCTGGACGGATACCCGGTGGTGATCGCCGATACGGCGGGAATTCGTGAAGCCCGGGATGCGATTGAACAGGAGGGGGTCAGGCGCGCCCTGGCGCGGGCGGAAGAGGCGGACCTGAAGATTGTCCTGCTGGACGGAGGATGCCCGGATAGCAGAATTGAAGAGCTGATTGATGGTGGCACCCTGCCTCTGCTTAACAAGATAGACCTCATGCCGATAACGCGGGGGCTGTCGATCAACGGGATTGAGGTCTTGGGCGTCTCCGCTAAAACCGGTGCCGGGATAGAAGAGTTTCTGGCTCGGCTGGCAAGCGAAATCCAGAAGCGCTTTGCGGTCCGGGAGACGGCTATTTTGACGCGGGCGCGCCATCGCGAGGCGTTACAAGACTGTGCCGTTGGGCTGATACGGGCTTGGCCAGATAGCGGCCCTCCCCGTCAGCCGGAACTAATCGCGGAAGACCTTCGCCGGGCCTGTCAGGCTTTGGGTCGGATTACCGGGCGGGTCGATGTTGAGGATTTGCTGGATCGTATTTTTTCCGATTTCTGTATCGGAAAATAGAGGATTGTTTCACGTGAAACATTTAGAGAATTGCTTGTGGAGAGGTATGCCGCGGAACACAATTGTTTCACGTGAAACATGCCTGGGAAATAGCAGATCTATTTGACTTCGGCCCCTGCCCTACCTAAGTTTCCGACATGCATAACCAGACCAAACCCGACTTGAAAAAATACGATGTGATTGTCATCGGCGGCGGTCATGCGGGCAGCGAGGCGGCGGCGGCATCGGCTCGCATGGGTGCGAAAACCCTGCTGTTGACGCATCGGCTCGATACCATTGGCGTAATGTCCTGCAATCCTGCGATTGGTGGTTTGGCTAAGGGGCAGTTGGTGCGTGAAATTGATGCCCTCGACGGCCTTATGGGTAGGGCAATTGATCGCGGCGGCATCCAGTTTCGTATGCTCAACCGCTCCAAGGGCCCTGCCGTCTGGGGTCCGCGCGCGCAGGCCGACCGCGGATTATATAAAGCCGCGGTTCAGACCCTGCTGAAGGAACAGGCGAACCTTAATATCCTGGCCGACCCGGTAGACGATCTGCTGTTTGACGGGGCCGGCCGGGTTGCCGGGGTGAAAACGCAAACAGGCCAAGAGATCGCGGCCGGTGCGGTGGTCGTGACCACAGGAACCTTTCTGCGTGGTCTTATGCACGTTGGCCCGGATCGAATTCCAGCCGGCCGGTTTGGAGAAACACGATCCGTCGGCCTGTCGTACACCTTCAAACGTCTTGGCTTTCGCCTGGGACGCCTGAAGACCGGTACGCCTCCCCGTCTTGACCGGCGAACCATTGATTGGGACGGGCTGGACGTGCAGGCCGGCGATACACCACCGGTACCATTTTCTTATCTGACAGACGCCATTACCACCCGGCAAATCGGCTGCCGGATTACCTACACAACACCTGAAACCCACAGGTTGATAGAAAAAAACCTGCACCTGTCAGCCATGTATTCTGGGCAGATCGAGAGCACGGGCCCAAGATACTGCCCGGCTATTGAGGATAAGGTTGTTCGTTTTCCGGACCGCACCCGTCATCAGATATTTCTGGAACCGGAAGGGCTGGAAGATCCGACGGTTTATCCGAACGGCATTTCCACCTCTCTGCCGAGGGCAGTCCAGCTTGAAATCCTGAAAACCATTCCGGGCCTTGAGGCGGCGGAGATGATACGCGCCGGTTATGCCATCGAATACGACTATGTTGACCCGCGCGAGCTGTCGGCAACGCTGGAGGCCCAGTCAGTGCCGGGGCTGTTTCTGGCGGGACAGATTAACGGCACGACGGGTTATGAGGAGGCCGGGGCGCAGGGCCTGATTGCTGGTATTAATGCCGCCCGGCTCGCCAGCAATTCCGGGCCTTTTGTTGTTGACCGTGCCGACGCCTATATCGGCGTGATGATAGATGATCTGGTTACCCTTGGCACCAAGGAACCTTATCGGATGTTCACGTCACGAGCTGAATACCGGTTGCGGTTGCGCGCGGATAATGCCGATCAACGTCTAACCGCAAAAGGTTATGAGGCAGGCGTCGTCAGCTCGGAACGGATGGGAATCTATGCGGCAAAGATGGCGCGTCTAAACGGCTGGCGCCAGCGAATGGAGGGGCTTGCCGAAACGCCAAACGTGCTGAAAAAGGCGGGGTTTGCCATCAATCAGGACGGCGTTCGCCGTGATCCTTGTGGGTTGCTGGCCTATCCGGGCGTGACTTTTGACCAACTGACGGCTGTCTGGCCTGAACTAGAAGCGGTACCAGCCGATATTCGCCAGCAGCTGGAAATCGAATCCCTTTATGCCGCCTATCTGGAACGCCAGGATGCGGATGTACGGGCCTTTCGGCGTGATGAATCTTTGACTCTTCCGAATGATCTTGATTACGGTGAGGTGCCGGGATTCTCCAATGAGGTTCGCGCCAAACTGGCGGAGGTGCGCCCGGCGACTCTGGGGGCCGCGTCCCGTATTTCGGGAGTAACGCCTGCCGCACTTACAATCTTGTTGACATACGTTAAGCGTAATCGGTCACGCTTATCTGCCTAACCGAATATTGAGTGGTGTTTTAGCATCAAATGATTGATCCAAAAATTTTACTGCCCCTTTCGAAAGAAAAATTTGCTGAAGAGATGGGGCTGTCCGGTAGCTTACTGCAGCGATTCTCAGAGTATCGTGACCTGCTGGAAAAATGGCAGAAACGGATCAACCTGGTGAGCCGATCAACGCTACCGGATTTATGGCGGCGTCATTTTCTGGATTCCGCGCAATTGCTGCCAATGATTCCGAAATCGGCGGACACCCTTGTTGACCTTGGCAGTGGCGCCGGATTTCCAGGGCTGGTGTTGGCCCTGCTGATTTCCGAGCATGGTGGTCCGGAGGTTCATCTTGTAGAGGCGGACGGCCGCAAAGCGGCGTTTCTTGCGGAGGCGAATCGTATTCTCGAGACCGGGGCAGTCCTCCATTCCAGGCGAATTGAGTCGATTACCGGCTTGAAGGCGGATGTCATTACTGCACGCGCCCTATCACCCCTTGAACGTCTTCTCAATCAGGCAGAGCGGTTTATGGGAGCGGAAACCACGTGTCTGTTTTTGAAAGGGGAAAAGGTCTCTCATGAATTGACCATTGCCCGCAAACAATGGACAATGACAGTTACTGAAGTGACCAGCATCACGCATGATCTGGCCCGAATTCTTAAACTTAAGGATGTAAAGCGTGTTGGGTAATTCAGCCGATATGATTAATGCGGGCCGAGGTACGCGTATCCTTGCCGTTGCCAACCAAAAGGGAGGCGTAGGCAAGACAACGACAACCATCAACCTGGGAACGGCCCTGGCAGCGATAAAGCAAAAGGTCTTGATTATTGATCTGGACCCACAGGGCAACGCCAGTACGGGCCTTGGAGTTTCACACCACGAACGCCAGATCAACTCGTATCAACTGCTGATGGGAGAGGCTGGTGTTTTGGACGCCACCCGTGAAACGGAAATTCCTGGCCTTGAAATTGTACCTTCGGCCCCGGATCTTTATGGTGCCGAGGTCGAGTTGGTTCAGGCAGTTCGCCGTGAGTACCGCCTGCGTGAGGCCCTGACCCAATGTATCGGAGCTTATGATTACATTCTGATTGACTGCCCTCCGGCGCTCGGGTTTCTAACGATCAATGCGCTGGCTGCCGCTCAGGCGGTGTTGGTGCCGCTGCAGTGTGAATTTTATGCCCTTGAAGGCATCAGCCAGCTGATTAAGACCATTGAACGGGTCAGGGCCGCTTTTAATCCGGGCCTCGAAATCCAGGGCATTGTCCTGACCATGCACGATAAACGTAACAACTTGTCCGATCTGGTTGCCAGTGATGTCCGCGAATATTTTGGCGACAAGGTGTATGATACGGTAATCCCCCGAAACGTGCGGGTTTCTGAGGCGCCGTCACACGGGCGTCCAGTCCTGCTCTACGACATTAATTGCCCTGGCTCGAAGGCTTATCTGAACCTGGCCGGGGAAGTAATTCACCGAGAAAAACAGCTGAGCGCCTAGATGACTGCACATAAATCAAAACAGCTGGGCCGCGGGCTGGCGGCCCTACTGGGAGACCCGGAAAAAGACCTACCGGAACTGGACCAGATTCGCACGTCGAAACCGGTGCCAATCGAGTTTCTGCGTCCGGGGAAATATCAGCCCCGGCGGATCATGGATTCCGAACATATTGAGGAACTGGCGGACTCCATCAGAGACAAGGGCATCATTCAGCCGATTATTGTGCGCCGCCACCCCGATGAGGCCCAGGCCTATGAAATCATTGCGGGCGAGCGACGTTGGCGGGCGGCGCAGGTTGCGCGGCTTCATGAGGTGCCGATTATCGTCAAGAATTTTGACGACAAGGAAACCCTGGAGGTTGCATTAATCGAAAACCTTCAGCGACAGGACCTGTCGCCCCTGGAAGAGGCGGAAGGATACCAGCGCCTGATGGATGAATTTGGGCATACCCAGGAAATTCTGGCCAAGGGTATCGCCAAAAGTCGCAGCCACGTCGCCAACATGGTGCGCCTGCTTACCCTGCCCGATGACGTAAAGGCCCTGATCGATGCGGGCAAGCTGTCGGCCGGTCACGCCCGCGCGCTGATTGGTGCGTTTGATGTGTCCGCCCTTGCGCGACACGTGGTATCTGCGGGCCTCAATGTTCGTGAAACAGAAAAGCTGACTAAAGCCGGAGCGCCGAAAAACCGCCCCCCGGCGGCCACAAAAGACGCCGACACCGTCGCCATTGAGCGTAACCTGACAAATATTTTGGGTCTGAACGTTTCAATTACGCCAAGGGGACAAAGCGGGTCGTTGACCCTTAAGTACCAATCTCTCGACCAGCTGGAAGACGTTCTTCGCCGCCTTGAACACGGCGGACAAGGACAATAACCTCAGACAATAACTTAACGCCCGCGCGCGCCCTGTGCGATCCGCATAAGGGTGCGGTTACAAAGAACCTCAGCGGGCATGCCTGTAGACTTGCACTGCAACTCGCATTCTGTCGCCAAATCAAGCGCCGTGGCGATCCGCTCTAGCGGCCATGTTCTGGCCTGTCGCTGAAAGGCGTCTTTCCATTTGAAGAAAACCGGCGGCCGAAGTGCGGATAGAGCCGCGTCCAGCGAGGTTCCGCGCTGGACCTGCCCCTTAACCAGGTGCAGGCGGTGAAAGTGCCGCTGAACCGCCCGCAAAATGGTGACGGCGTTAAGGCCATCGGCAAAAACCTTGTTCAGCGCGCCATCAATGGCCCCTTGATTACCATTTCCGACGGCGTAAACCAGATTATCGAGCGGCGCGTCGGAGGAATCGCCGATGCAGACCCGCACGTCCTCTCCCGTAATGACCTTTCTTCCGCTGTCGCCGCTCCCCACATAAAGCGCCAGTTTCTCGAGCTCGCCCCTGATCATCAGCCGGTCTCCGCCAAGCGCCTCTCCGAGGTAGCTGATGGCTTCCGGGCTGGCCTGCAGCCCCTCTCGCGAAAGGGTCTCCACGATCACTCGTTCCAGGCCGCGTCCCTCGTCCGCATAACACGCGATCGCCGCCGCATTCTTGCTGGCTTCAAAAAGCTTACGCAGGCTTGAGCGTGGATTGAGTTCTCCGGCCTCAACAATAATCGGCCACGCCTCGATATCGGTCGCATCAATTGATTTTATCGGTTCGGTCAGGGTATCACCCGCGTCACGCACCCGGATGACACGGCGGCCACCGGTAAGGGACAGCGCCGTGGCGGCATCCGACAAGCAGGCCGGGTCGCTCTTGATCTGGGTGCCTGTAAGCTCGCAAACAGAAAACGGATCTTTCAGATCTTCAACGCATTTCGCCGCCAGCGAGGTGCCTCGTTCACGTACCAGCCCCTGGTCGGGGCCGTAAATCAATACAAGATTTTTTGGTGGTCGGGGTGCCCGCAGAAACTCATCAAGATTTCGTCCGGCAAGCTTCACGACGCCCCCGGCGGGATCTTGGGGGGATCACGAAGATAAACCCCAAGCCGGATGCGGATCTCCTGAGCGAGTTCACGCACGGCGCGCTTGCGGGCATCCTTTTCGGCCATCAGGGTCTCGAATTCCGAATTGAAAATATTGTAGCTCACCGTGATGGCATTAGACGCGTTGACCAGGGACCTCCTCGTTGATACCTCCAGCAGGCTGTAGTTGGCGGTCACGGTGAGGTTTCCCCGTGTCGCAAATGCACTTTTTTTAACCGCAAGCGAGCTTGTGCTTTCGTTCAGCTTGGCCTGCAGGCGATAACGATACTGCGGCGCGGCCCCACGCGGATGCAGCAGGCGCTCCAGTTGGTTGTGAAGCTGCTGACCAATCCGGTCTCTCATGGGGGCCACCTGAACCCTGGAAAAATCGGCGATCACCCGGCTGCCGGACCCGGTTCCGTAAAGCGGCTGAAAACCGCAGGCACCGAGCCACAGACCAATCATTCCAACAAGGGTGTGTTTAAACCACAATGTTCACGATCCGATTGGGAATGACGACGATTTTTTTTGCCGGGCTTCCATTCATGGCTGATACCACTGTTTCCAGTTCAAGCGCTATAGCCTCCGTTTTGGCCTTGTCGTGATCCTTTTCAAGCTCCAGTGTCCCTCGCAATTTGCCGTTAACCTGTACAGCAACGGTCACCATGTCGTCTTCAAGCAGGCTCTCGTCCACATCGGGCCATGGCATTTCTGCCAGAATAACCTCATGGCCGAGTGTTTTCCACAGCTCTTCGCCAATATGCGGCACCATCGGCCCGATAAGCCGGACGATGGTTTCAAGCGCCTCACGCAGCACCCAGTCCGCCCCGGCATCGTCTGCATTCAGCTTGTCGACTTCGTTCGTTAGTTCCCGGATTCGGGCGACGGCTTTGTTGAAATGAAATTTATCGAGATCAATCGACACCGCGTGAACAGTTTTATGCGCCATCCGGTGCAAGGCCATCGCCGTCTCACCCAGTGACGGCGGTTGGTTAGACCCCGGTGATGTGGGCTTTAGCGCCGGGCTGCTGATCATCCGCCACAGCCGATTAAGATATCGCCAAGCGCCTTCAATTCCGGAATCGGTCCAGTCCAGGTCGCGGTCAGGCGGGCTGTCGGATAGCATAAACAAGCGCGCTGTATCCGCACCGTAAGCCTCAATTATGGCCTCTGGATCGACCACGTTCTTTTTGGATTTACTCATTTTTTCAGAACGGCCCATCGAAACGGGAGCTCCGGTACCACGCTTAACCAGGACATGATCGCCCTCGTCCTCGACGTCAGCGGGCAACACCCAGGCCCCTGTCTCATCACGAAAGGTCGCATGGCAGATCATCCCCTGCGTCATCAGGCCAGCGAAAGGTTCCTTTTCGTTCACGTATCCACACTGGCGAAGGGCGCGCATGAAAAAACGGGAATACAGAAGGTGGAGGACCGCATGCTCAATACCGCCAATGTACTGATCAACCGGTAGCCAGTAATCAACGGACTTTTTCGAAAACCCGAGATCCTCATTTTTGGGATCGCAGAACCGAGCGAAATACCACGAAGATTCGAAAAATGTATCGAAGGTATCGGTCTCGCGAAGGGCTGGTTTACCACAATTCGGGCAGTTCGTGTGTTTCCAGCTCGGGTGACGATCAAGGGGATTGCCGGAACCACCAAGATCAACATCTTCGGGAAGCACCACCGGCAACTGGTCTTCCGGGACGGGCTGAATGCCGCAGTCCGTACAGTGAACAACCGGGATCGGACAGCCCCAGTAGCGTTGCCGCGATACACCCCAGTCCCGCAGACGATAATTAGTTGTCCGCTTGCCCGCGCCCAGTTTCTCAAAACGGTCAATGACGCATGACTTGGCGCTGGGAACGTCCATCCCGTCAAGAAACTCGGAATTGATTAGCAGCCCGTCTTCGATAAAGGCCACCGTTCCGACTGAAAACTCCGCCGGATCAGCGCCTTTGGGGGCAACAACGGGAATTACCTCCAGGCTATATTTACGGGCGAAATCAAGGTCGCGCTGGTCGTGTGCGGGACAGCCAAAAATGGCGCCGGACCCGTAATCCATCAACACGAAATTTGCCACATAGAGGGGTAGCGACTTACCTTCAACGAAGGGGTGGGCGCAGGTAAGCCCGGTGTCGAAACCAAGCTTTTCCGCCGTTTCAATCGCCGCCTCGCTGGTTCCCATCCGGTTACATTCGGCAATAAATTTTTTGAGTTCCGGGCTGTCTTCAGCGATCTTCAGGGCCAGTGGATGGTTGGCGGCCAGTGCGCAAAAAGAGGCTCCGAATATGGTATCGGGGCGGGTCGTGTAAACTTCCAGCCGGTCATCCTGCCCGGAAACATCGAAGTAGATATGTGCCCCTTCCGAACGCCCGATCCAGTTTTCCTGCATCAACCGCACGCGTTCCGGCCAGCGCTCCAGGTTGGAAATTTCTTCCAGAAGGTCCTGGGCGAACGCCGTGATCCTCAAGAACCACTGGGAAAGCTGGCGCTTCTCGACCTCTACTCCGGATCGCCAACCCTTACCGTCAATGACCTGTTCGTTGGCGAGTACGGTGTTTTCCACCGGGTCCCAGTTAACCCAGGACTCCTTTCTGTACACCAATCCCTCTTTAAGAAAATCAAGAAACATTTTCTGTTCGTGACGATAATATTCCGGCTCGCAGGTGGCGATTTCGCGCGTCCAGTCGTAGGACAGGCCCATGGTCTTGAGTTGACCCCGCATGGTGGCGATGTTTTCGCGGGTCCATTTTGCCGGGTGCACCTTGTTTTCGATTGCCGCATTTTCCGCCGGCAGGCCAAAAGCGTCCCAGCCCATGGGGTGAAGCACATTAAAGCCGCGCGCCTTTTTATAGCGTGCGACCAGATCGCCCAGCGTGTAATTTCGAACGTGACCCATGTGGATGCGTCCGGACGGATAGGGAAACATCTCCAGCACGTAGTATTTGGGTTTGTCGGAATCTTCGTGAACAGTGAAACACGCGTGCTGTTCCCAAGTTTTTTGCCAGCGGGCTTCTGTTTCCTTGAAATTGTAGCGTGATATGTCCGATGGCATTGATTTTTAGCTCTCGAAATTAAACCTGCCTTGGGTTACCCGTTGCCGCGGTTTTGTGCAAGCCCGTGTTTGTCCAGTATGGCCCCGTGAGGCGGCCCGATCAGCCCTTTTGCTGAACGACATCGATGTTTCGAATTTGTCTGGCCCGGGTCAGAATTGCGTCTTCAATCTTTGTCTTGGTTTCTTCCGGTACCGCGGCGTCCGCCCACACCTTGTTTTGTCCCAGGACCTGCCGGAAAACGGCAACCCGGATGCCATCCGCCCTCAGGGTCCGGCCGAGAATATAAATATTGAGCTTGAAGCGTTCCGCCGGGGAATCGGCGGGGGTATGCCAGTCCGTAATGATTACGCCGCCAAAGGGGTCGGCGGAATTTACCGGCATGAATGATATGGTATCCAGCGAGGCGCGCCAGAGATAACTGTTCACGCCCAGAGACCCCCCGCCCTGCTGCGTATTGCTGTCGCCAAAGAAACTCACACCGCCTTCGCCAAAAATAGTCTTGCGTTTGGAGTGATCGGCCAGCGGGTCGTTATCTACCTGGTCCTGGTTGCGGGCATCTACGGACTCCCATTGCGCACACCCGCTTAAAGACAGTGCCGCCATAACAGCGAAGATCGTCAGAAACCGAAAATTATTCATTTAATCTTTCCCAGACTGGAAATGGCAGGCCAGCGAACCCACCGGAAAACGCTAAAAACCACTGGCAATCTCTTCATATACCAAACGCCGGGCAGTTTCTAGAGTCCGGGTTGGTTTGAATGACCGGAAAATAAACTAATTCCGGCAATTGCGCTGGCCCCGGCCAGCTGCAAGCGACGGACTTGCAGGTGGTTGACCCCGCCCAGCGCAGCGACGGGAACGCCCGCCCGCCGACTTATGGCCGCAAACCGGCCTATGCCGAGTGGCCGCGCACCAGGGTGGCTGTCGCTCGCGAATACCGGCGAAAGCAGCGCGGCGTCGAGCCCCAGCTTTTCGATCTGCTTCACGCTTTTGAGACCGTGTGCGGCTCCCGTGGTCACCCAGCGCGTCGGCATAAAGCGTCGAACGGCTAATCGGCTCAGCTGAAATTCGGGGAAATGCACGCCGTCGGCCTTGCATTTACGGGCGAGGCGGGAGTCCCCGGCGACTAGGCAGCGGACCCCCGCTTGTCGGCACGCAAGGATGACCCGCCGGGCAAGCCGTTCGCGTTCGGGGTCCGTATAGTGGCGAAAAATAAGCAGACTGTTTCTCGGCAGCCGCCGGATCATTTCGAACGGCTCGCCGCGACCCTCATCTGTCATGGCGATAAAAATTAGTGGTCCTCGGGCAACAGCAAAATTGAGCCCTCGTCCGGAGTTTGGTATTGTCGGCATACCAGCGGCCACCTTTTCCCTCTTTCACCCGGAACCTATCATGACCTTTGACACGGATGTTGCCCAGAACCTAATCGATGTCCACACTCGAATTGACAGCACCGCCGAGGCTGCCGGGCGCCAATCGGGAGACATAACACTGGTTGCGGTCAGCAAAACACACGACGCCGACCGCATTCAACTGGCGCTGGAGGCCGGGCATCGGGATTTTGGCGAAAACCGGGTTCAGGAGGCGGAAGACAAGTGGCCGCAATTGAAAGAGGCGTTTCCGGATGCGCGGCTTCGTCTTATCGGGCCGCTTCAGCGCAACAAGGTAAAACGAAGCATTCAGCTGTTTGACGTGATTGAAACGGTTGATCGCCTAAAGCTGGCGCGGGCAATTTCGCGCGAGATGAAAGAACAGGCCCGCCGCCCCGATTGTTTTGTTCAGGTCAACACCGGCGAGGAGCCGCAGAAGGCCGGCGTGGCACCGGGAGATGTGGACGAATTTGTTCGAGAATGCAGGGAGGAGCTGGACCTGCCGATTGTCGGGCTGATGTGCATCCCGCCCGTCGGGGAGGAGCCGTCAATGCATTTTGCACTGCTGGCGAAGATTGCCGAACGTAATCAACTGAGGAAACTGAGTATGGGGATGAGCGGGGATTTCGAGACAGCCATTCGGTTTGGCGCCAGCAGCGTGCGGGTCGGTACGGCCATATTCGGTACCCGCCCGCCCCTCAGGGCGCCGGACACATAATCTCGATCTGACAGCCCGGTTCACAGCTCTCCAGCACGGCGAGAATGTCGTTTGTGGTGAGCGCAATACATCCTTCCGTGGTCTGATATCCGGGTCTGGCGATATGCATGAAAATGGCGCTGCCTTTTCCCAGCATGACCGGATCATCGTTATAGCCCAGAACAACAACCAGGTCATAAAGTGTGTCTTCACGCCACATTTTTTCGTGACTGGCGCTAAAGGGCCGCCTGACTTGACGGTTGTATTCGGCGTGATCGGGGTCGTCACACCACCCATCCGTATGTAACAGGGGGATCACCGGCAGCCCGGTTTTAGGAGTACTCAGTCGATCAGGGCGATAGAATACGGATCGCAAGGGATAGCGACCGATTGGTGTAATGCCATCGCCTTCCCCCGTTTTGGGTCCGATTCCACCCCGCCCGAGCGCGCATCGAAAGACCCTGTTTCCGCAAAGGACTTCGCCGGGTTTACGCACGATAATGCTCATGAGCAGGGCCTCCTGAGGGGTTTCAGTTTACGGACGAAGCGCTTTTGTTTGGATTTGAAGGCGTCGGCTCGGAGATTGGTTCCGACGGCAATTTGGCCAGGGCTTCCAACATGGCGGCCGTGAACCATCCACCGTTATTCGCGATGGCGCCGGGCCCGGGCTCCGCCTGTACCTGCTGGCCAGCATCCTGGCGGTGCTGGTTCAGGCTGGCGGCGCGATAGGCGGCATTCGCCCGCCGGATTTCATCGGCCCGATCCGGAACGGTTCCGGGATGACTGGGTGAAACCCGGGCCTGCAGTTCGGGCGGCACGGGCGCGTAGGCAGGGGGCATCGGGGCGGTGTTTTTGGAAAGCAGCTGGGAATAGGGTCTTGCCGGAACGTTCAGCCCCAGTTTTGCCGCCTGCGCCTCGCGGAAATTTAATTCGGCGATTGCCCACGCCGTTACCGGGTCCGCCGCATCTGTACCGGCTGCGGTCGGTTCATTGGCGCTGATACTGACCGTTTCTGCCGGGGCCTCGACGATCTCGGTCCCCGGGCCGGTTTTGCCCTCTCCGCCGGTATCCTCATCCCCGCCAAGGACGGACATGATGTTGCCGCCGAGGTCTTTTCCGGTAAGCCCTTCCAGAACAACGTCCAGCGCCGACCCGACCAGACCGATGGGCCCAAAATAGAGGGTGCTGCCCATCATGCGTGGCCCGGCCGCCAGCTCGTCGCCCGTCCACTCTCGATAGAGCGGACCGACAAAGGGCAGGTGTTGCAGGGGATTGATGATATCGATGAAGTCAAAAAACCCAAGGCCGTCATCACCAAAAAGCTGAAACCCGTCGTCTTTGGACGTTGTTTTGGAATCTGACGGTGTCAGGGCCAGCTGTTGCGATGGCGAGGCCAGAGGTGGCGGCGAGGGGCGGAACCCGGCGTCGGTGCCCGAACGTACCTGCATGAGTATGTTTCCCGTATTTTTGGTTACAGGAAACTAAGCAAGGGCCATGCCAAACATTTCTTCAAGAAAATCAATATACTAGAGCAACACGCATGGACCGAAAGCGGGTGCCGGGAAAGTTCTGCCGGGTCGGAAATTGGCAACAGGCCGCAAAAAACTAGAGCAGATGTCCGCTTTTGGTTTTTTTGGTCTCGAGATAGAACTCGTTGTGTTTATTGGCGGGAAAGCTGTGCTGAACGCGCTCCATCACATCGACGCCGCATTTCCTGAGCGCGTCGACCTTGATCGGATTGTTTGTCATTAGCCTCACCTGATTAAATCCAAGCAGGTGGAGCATGCGGGCCGCGGGCAGATAGATGCGCTCATCGGCATCAAAGCCAAGCTGTTCATTGGCGTCCAGTGTGTCGAAGCCCCTGTCCTGAAGTGCGTAGGCGCGAAGTTTGTTGACCAGACCGATACCGCGCCCTTCCTGGGCGAGGTACAACAGCACGCCGGCCCCGTTGGCGGAAATTTCAGATATGGCGCCGCGCAACTGATCGCCGCAATCACATCGCAGGCTTCCCAATAAATCGCCGGTAAAACACTCTGAATGAAGCCGTACAAAAACCGGCTGGTTTTTGTCAGGGCTGCCAATGATGATCGCCAGATGTTCCAGCCCGCCATCCGAGGGGCGGAAGGCGATGATCCGGCAGTCTTCAGCCTCCTCAAGGGGGACACGGGCGTCGCTGACGGGTTTCAGGGTCCGTGCCGCGACATTCTCATATTGAAAAATGTCTCCGGCGTCGACCATCAACAGGTCATGGCGGGTACACCATTGGGCGAGGTCATCCGCATCGTCGCTGGCAATAACGGCACAGGCGACGGCGGGAAGCAGGCGGGCAAGCTTGGCCAGTGACACGGCCGCCCGGGCGCTGTCATAGGCCGATGTCTCGCGGGTCGAGATATCAAGGCTGGAAATATCGCATTCGGCCAGTGGGTCGCACAGTTCGCGCACGCGCTCGGCCGTGATGGGCGGGTCCGTATTGATGGTGACAATCTTGCCTTTGGGGTGGGCAAATCCCAGAACCATGGCGCGGCGGGCGGTCAGCGCCAGAATTGGCGCATTGGTGCTGTATTTTTCAAGATCATCCAGCCCCTGGTCGGTCACCCCTTCTGCCGCCTGGGCCAGAAGGGCGTTACCGTCACCGCCCTGAATGGCAACCATCCGCCCGCGGCGCAGTTCCGAAACAGCGCGGTCAACGCTCAGCAGCGACACGGGTTCACGCGTCGCCGGCATGGAGATGACCTCAAGATTAGGGCGCCGATCTGCCATTGATTTACCTTTTCAAGCGCTTGAAACGCAACTTATTACACAATCTGCCGGTTAGCTCTACATTCCAGGACAAAACATCTATATATTTCTTCTTGATGTTGCCAGACTCAGCGCGCAATAAACTGTGTATGGAAAGTGACTTTGGGGCTGACTGTGCGTTGAAACCAGGGGGATTGCAAACATGACATCGGGAAGACAGATCCTGATCGTTGACGACGACGATACGCTGCGCGAGATGTTAAGTGAACAGTTGCAGCTACATGAGGAGTTCGCACCGACGGAAGCCGCCAGCGGGGCGCAGTCCCTGGAGTTGGCGAAAACGGATTATTTTGACGTAATTATTCTTGACGTTGGCCTGCCGGACATGGATGGACGCGATGTCTGCCGTCTAATGCGCAGGAACGGCGTAACTTCACCGATCATCATGTTGACGGGCGCCGACACGGATGCCGATACCATTCTGGGCCTGGACGCCGGAGCCAATGATTATATTACCAAACCCTTTCGTATCGGCGTCCTGCTGGCCCGGTTGCGCGCCCATATCCGTCAGCACGAACGCTCCGATGATGCTGTGTTTGCGATCGGGCCCTACACCTTTCAGCCCGCCAACAAGCTATTGCTGAGGGACGAGGATGGCCGCAAGGTGCGCTTGACCGACAAGGAAACCGCTATCTTAAAATACCTGTACAGAACCGGAGACAAGGTCGTTAGCCGGGATGTGCTGCTTGACGAGGTCTGGGGTTATAACGCAAGCGTAACGACTCATACACTGGAAACCCATGTCTACAGACTGCGCCAGAAGATCGAGCCAGACCCGGCAAATGCCACGATCCTGATTACTGAGCCGGGCGGTTACCGGCTGGTGCCCTAGTCAACTCTTCAGGCGCAGGGTGACGGGCACATGGTCCGATGGGGGCTGCCAGTGCCGTGCGTCTTTAAGGATTGAAACCCCCTCAAGCGCACCCACCAAACTTTCCGAAACCCAGACATGATCAAGCCGCCGCCCCTTATCGGCGGCTTCCCAGTCGGCGGCCCGATAGCTCCACCAGGAAAAGGCGCGGGCCGTCTCCGGAATTAGTTGGCGCACGGCGTCGGTCCAGCGACCGGCTTTTCGCAAAACCTCCAGCGCGCGGATTTCTGTTTCCGTATGGGTGATGACGTTTTTCAGGCGTTCATGCGACCATACGTCGGCGATCAGCGGCGCAACGTTAAAGTCTCCGGCGAGAATGCGCGCCGTCCCACCCGAGCCGCGCGCCGCCCACCAGTGGGCCTGGGCGTCAAGAAACTCAAGCTTGTGGGCGAATTTAGGATTTTTCAGGGAATCAGGTCTATCGCCGCCTGCCGGAACATAGAGGCAGTGAACCTCGACCTCGCCCACAGGCCCGCCCGTATCGACCCCGGCGAACAGGTGGCGGCAGTCTTCACGCCCGCACCAGTGCAGGGGCTCGGGATGGATCAGCGGGGTCCTGGAGAGGATGGCAACGCCATTGTAACTCTTCATGCCAAGTGTGGCCTGATGGGGATAGCCCATTGCGGCGATGTCCTCGCCCGGAAACAGGTGGTCCTGAACTTTTGTCTCCTGAAGACAGATGACGTCCGGGGCCTCCTCCTCAATCAGCGCGGCGAGGCCGTCCAGACGTTTGCGGATGGAGTTGACGTTCCAGGTGGTGATGGAAAAGCTCATGTTATTATATCCGCGCCTTCGCCAAAAAAATGCGCCCGGCGATGGGGACCTCCGGGCGCATGGGGCTCCGGTGGGGCTGGAGCCCGAGGATGGCTGGGGATACCATCCCTGAAAAGCCACTCACCTTAAGTGAAAATGGCTTGTTATCCATGATATAGGGTGGGCAGAGAAAATTCGCCAGTCCAGGACTTAAATATTTGAGTAACGGATTGAATTCAATCAGTTTTTGCCAAGGATTTCTGTTGGAGGCATATAGAAAAACAGCTGTTTATCCAGTGGCACATTGAAAGAGGCTCCCAGCAGCGAAACGGTCGTTGTAATGCCCTGGTCGTCGGTCACGACCCATTTGCGAATTTCCAGGGGATGATCGCTGAAAATAAGGGTGAGCTTGCCGCCCAGCGGCTCGTCCACTTTCGCCAAACTGACGCGGAGCACACCTGGTGAGCGCTGGAAGCCGGTTACCAGCAGATCCTTACCAAAAAACGAAAAGGATTCACGCAATAACAGCTCGGCTCGTGTCAACTTGATCGGCAGGGTTGTGGCCTGGTCGAGCTCGCGGTCAATATAGGAAATATACGTACCGTCGGCGACGACCTTTAAGGGATTGGGGTCGTCATAAGTCAGGTTCAGCCTGCCCGGCCGTTGCAGGGCAAATTCGCCCTCTGCATAGTCGCCGTTGGAGGAAACCTGGAGAAACCGGGCCTGGATGGTTTTCGCCGAATTCAGATGCTGCTGCATGCGCATCAGGTCGGTGGTGTCTTCCTTGCTGAGCTTCAGCGTATCGGAAATGATCGCCTCGGCAGGCGCTGAAACCAAAGCCGACAGCCCAACCACCAGACAGAAGGAGAGTAATTTCAATATATTCATATCGGCTAACTTCTAACCAAGAGGATCGTTAAGGTAAAGTTCCCATACGACTATGTCGAAATTGTGATTGGAAGCGGGTCCCGTGCGAGCGGTCTAATGGCTGCCAACCAGCACCTCACGTTTGCCGACCCGGTTGGCCGGGCTGACGACGCCCTCTTTTTCCATGGTCTCGATAATGCGGGCTGCCCGGTTGTAACCGATTTGCAGATGGCGCTGGATAAAGCTGGTGGACGCCTTGCCCTCGCGGGCGACAAGCGCAACGGCCTCATCGTAGAGCACGTCACTGGAGCTGCTGGCGCCGGAGGCCCCGAACCCCTGATCATCTTCCGTGGTAACCTCGTCAATGTAGTCCGGCTCACCCTGGGCTTTCAGGTGATTGACGATTTCCTCGACCTCTTCGTCGGAAACGAAGGGGCCGTGAACCCGCGAAATACGCCCGCCACCCGCCATATGAAGCATGTCGCCCTGTCCGAGAAGCTGTTCCGCACCCTGTTCGCCAAGGATCGTGCGGCTGTCGATTTTTGATGTGACCTGGAAACTTATGCGGGTCGGGAAGTTGGCCTTGATTGTCCCGGTTATCACGTCAACGGAAGGCCGCTGGGTCGCCATGACCAAGTGAATCCCGGCGGCGCGGGCCATCTGCGCCAGGCGCTGGATGGCGGCTTCGACATCCTTACCCGCAACCAGCATCAGATCGGCCATCTCATCGACGACCACCACAATAAACGGCAGGGGATCTGTTGGCAGGGGCTGTTCCTCATAGACCGGCTTGCCATCGTCGTTAAATCCTGTCTGCACACGGCGGGTTAGCACCTCGCCATTTTTCTTGGCGTCCTTGATACGGGTGTTGTATCCGGCAATGTTGCGAACGCCCAGCTGCGACATGGCCTTATATCGGTCTTCCATTTCCCGAACGGTCCATTTAAGGGCGACAACGGCCTTTGAGGGATCAGTGACGACCGGTGTCAACAGGTGCGGAATCCCTTCGTAAACGGACAGCTCCAGCATTTTCGGGTCGATCATGATAAATTTGCACTGTGCCGGAGAACATTGATAGAGCAACGACAGGATCATTGTGTTCATGGCGACGGATTTGCCTGAGCCAGTGGTTCCAGCAATTAGCAGGTGGGGCATGCGGGCCAGGTCAGCAGTCACCGGTGTACCACCAATATCCTTGCCCAGCGCCAGCGGCAGGATAGCGCCGGATTTCTCGAAATCCCGGGACCCCAGCAATTCACGCAGATAGACCATTTCGCGCGACATATTGGGCAGCTCAATGCCGATTGCGTTTCGTCCCGTAACAACCGCTACACGCACCGAAACGGCGCTCATGGATCGGGCAATGTCATCAGAAAGCCCAATGACCCGCGAGGTCTTGGTCCCCGGCGCCGGCTCAAGCTCATACAGGGTGACCACCGGTCCCGGTCGGACCTTGACGATTTCGCCCTTAACGCCAAAATCCTCAAGCACGCTGGCCAGGAACTTGGCATTTTGTTGCAGGGCGTCCTTGTTAAGGGCGTCCGCCGCAGGGTTGGCAACGGGCGCTGCCAGAAGCTCCAGAGGTGGGGCGCAATATACGCCGTCACCTAGATTGAGGCGGCCCTGGCTTTTGGCCCTGGCCTGCTTGCCAGTCCTGGGCTTTTCGGTCTTGGCCTCGACCAGACCGGACCGTTCCTGGGCGTCGGCAGAGAATCCTGGTTCTGGTGTAGTGTCGTTGCCGACGGAAATTCGAACCGAAACACCACCGTCCGGGTCTTCGCCCAGGGCCCGAAGTTCCGGCGGCGCAGCGTCGTTTTGGGTGGATTTAAGTTTATGGCCCCAGGCAACGGCCACGCCAATGGCGTTATGCCCGGATTGCGCACCGCTACGTAGCGCCCGGAGAGCCGCCCCGATGCTGGCACCAACGCTTCGCCATTCGGTAAGTGACAGCCCGAGAGCGGTTACCCACAGGCCAACGCCGAACAGGCCGGAAACCAGTCCGATCAGGCTGGGCCCAAGATGCAGGCTGGAGGCGGGTGGCGTACCGGCAAGAAAATCAAGAACAATGGTTCCCGCAAAACCACCCATGCGCGTCATTAACGGCCAGTTCTCTGTCACCGGCAGGGCGCTCAGGCCAATGGCATAAAATTCTGCCGCCCCACCCAGCGCGAGAAGCCGTAGTATGCAGTGTCTGGTCGGAGTTTTGCCCGCTAAACGTACGCCCCAGATCAGCAGGGTCAGAAGTGGGACAAAACAGGCAAAGCCCAGCGTCTGCAGCCACAGGTCGGATATAACGGCCCCAGGCCTGCCCAAAATATTCTGCGCGATTGGTAATCCGGCGGCATTCAAAGACGGGTCCGCTGGCGAATAACTGAATACGGCAACCATCATAAAAGCTGAAACGACCGCCAGGATTCCACCTGCCAGCTCCTGGGCCCGACGCCGCAGGAAGGACCTTGCGCCCGCAGGCAGCAGTGCGCCTCCCGTCCCGGACGGGCCTCGGCCAGCCCCAGAGGACTCGCCAAAAAAACGTAATACCTGTGTCATAACACAAGGTTTAAGCTAGGAAGGTTGACAAGTGTTTAACGAAAAAACCGCTGCGACGAGCCGCGTACGCCGGATCACCCTCCCCGTGTCGTCAACAGGCGCTGGACGCGTGACAGATTGTTGGTGATGATTGCGGCCTTTTTCTGGTCACCGGATTCAGTATAGACCTCAGCCGCCCCCTCAAAGCACGATACGGCCTCGCGAAGCAGCGAGATATCGGAATTGCGCTTGGCAAGGCCAAAGGAGGCCGCCCCCAAATTGTTTGCTGTTTGCGCCCATAACAGCGGCACGCGTTCCCGTTTTCTGATCTCAAGCGCCATGCGGAAGCGTTTGACCGCCAGCTCCAGGGTGACATTGCCGGTCACCAGTTCACCAAGGGCCATCAGGACAACGCCATACTGATTGGTTACTTCGGCCCATTTTCCGGGCATCAGCTCCTTGGTGTAGACACCAAGCGCCTCTTCGAAACCTTTTGATGCGTCCTGATAGTAGGCGGCCCGGCCTGTCAACGCACCAATACGGTAAAGCACCAACCCCTTGTTGACCTGGGCCAGCGCCCAGTCAAAGGGCTGGTCCACCCGACTCAGCGAATCGGTAATTCGCCCGTAGGAAGCGGCAGCCTCCTTGAGGACATCCTCGTCCTTTTCCTGATCTCCTCTGGCGCGCAGGGTTGCCGCCAGATGGCTCATGGCCAGCGCCCAGATAACCGGCGATTCTTCGGGTTTAACCTGCTTGATGGCAATCTTGTAGGCTGCGGAGGCGTGGCTCAGGCGCTTGACCCCACCGCCGAGCGCGAAGTGGGCGGCAAAGGCGTTGCCTATGGAGGTCAGCAGAGCCGCATAGGGCCCGGCCCCCATGCCATCGGGCCTTTGCTGAACGAGATGTTTGACGTCTCCAAGATATTTGTTGAGGGCCTCGCCAAGCCTGCCGCGCGACCCACGGTAGCCGCTGCCGATCGCGCCGAAGACGGAAACAATCAGCGCGGCGTCGAGTCCGCTTCCGAGAGATGACGGAAGAACAAGAGCGTCGCCCATACCGAAAGCGCCAGGCTGGCTGTCGGAAACCGGGATAGCGGGGATAAACCGGATGGTGGAGCTGCCACCCCCACTTTCACCCCAAAGCAGAAGGTCGGCACCCTCTTCCATAAGCCAGCCGCGACCCTCCTCAAAAGCAGAAAAAAGTTGATCGACAAGCGCCCCCTTTTTCCCAAGCTTTAAGGTCTTTTTAGCCCGAAAAACTTCAAACTCTCCTGAATGGCTAAGGGTATCGGCGACAAGCGCCGTCATATGTCCATCAGAATCCTTTTCCAGGTCGGCGATCAGAATTTTGGGAATGTCGGAATGTCCGCCCAGCCCATCGGGAGCGAACGTCGAGGCTGAAACCCGCTCTGCCCCCTTCTTTTTGCGCTTTTTACGTTTGCGCGGTCGCCGGGCGCCGCTGGCGGGAAATATAAGGCCGATAATGGACTGAAACATATCGTATCGAGTGCCGCCCTGCTTCTGTTGACCCTGCCCCTAGAGTTTCTTTCCGCCCGGTTCCTCAAAAATCGATGCAGCGCCCCTTGCGCTCCCAGTCGCCAAACCGCGTCGGTTCCGGACCTGATGGTCCCCCGGTTTCCGTTGTTGTATCTTCCAGGGCGGGCGGTGTTACGGATACCGCGAGGCTGTCCGTTCCGCGGGATTGGCCGCTTGTCAGCTGTCGCCGCGACCGGCCCAGACGCTGCTTGTCTGTGGGCCCCTGAATCTGCTCTGGATCGGACATTTTTACTACCCTTTAAACTGGCCGCAGGCCCAGTCTGCTAAGTATAATAGATAAACTCCAGAGATCGTGCACCAAAGAAAATAGCGGGGCCTCACATTTTAATAATAAAGCCCTGCTCGTCAGCGCAAAAACCTTGCGCTGACAACCCCACTCGGGCAAGACGGGGCCATGAATAAGATAGGTATGGACGCCCGAATTGCTGCATTGGATAATCTGGACGCTGTTCTCGGACAGAAGCGCGCTCTAGATGAGGCTTTCGACTCGTCGATGCAGACAGCGAACCTGGGGGTGCGTGAACGGGCGTTTGTCCGTAATCTTGTGGCGACGACGCTCCGGCGGCTGGGGCAGATTGACAATCTGATTGGCCACTGCCTGAACAAGCCGCTTGGAAAAAAAGGCATACAGGCGCAGGCGTTGCTGCGAATCGGGGTGTGCCAGCTTCTGTTCCTGCGAACGGCGGAACACGCCGCCATTTCGACAACGGTTGATTTGGCCCAGCGACGGGGACAGGGGCCGTATAAAAAGTTGATTAATGCCGTCCTGCGCCGCCTTCAGCGCGAAGGCGCAGGTCTTATTGCTGGTCAGGATGCGGCCAGGCTGAATACGCCGGACTGGTTATGGAGCTCCTGGACCCACGCCTATGGGGAGGATGCGGCCCGCGGCATCGCAGAGGCCAGCTTGCGGGAGCCTCCATTGGACATATCATGCAAGAGCGACCCCGCCATCTGGGCGCAGCGGCTGGAAGGCGAGCTCCTGCCCTGGGGTACGGTGCGTCGGGCGACCGGCGGTAATGTGCGTGATCTGCCCGGATTTGAAGACGGGGCCTGGTGGGTACAGGACGCCGCCGCGCGGCTGGCGGCGACGTTACTTGGCACCGTATCTGGGAAACGGATCATTGATCTGTGTGCCGCACCCGGCGGTAAAACTCTCTATCTTGCGAGTAGTGGTGCGCAAGTTACGGCGGTTGACAGGTCGGCAAATCGGTTGAAGCGGGTGTACGAAAACCTACAGCGGCTTGACCTGGATGCTGAGGTTGTCATCGCCGATGCGTTGGAGTGGCATCCGGAAAATCCAGCGGATATGATACTGTTGGATGCCCCCTGTTCGGCCACGGGCACGCTTCGTCGCCATCCTGATGTCGCGCACTTAAAAACGGCGCAGGATGTCGGCAAACTTGCGGCTCTACAGTCAAGGCTGCTTGATGCCGCAACAAAAATGCTGACACCCTCGGGGGCGATTCTGTTTTGCACCTGTTCGCTGCAACCCGAAGAAGGGCCCGACCAAGTGAGAGGTTTTCTTGGGCGTCATCCAGATTTTCGCCTTGATCGGATTGAGGCCAGCGAGATTTTTGCCGAAGATAACGCTTCCGGAATGTTTCGCAGCCTGCCGTCGGATTTGGCTGGTCAGGGCGGCCGGGACGGTTTCTTTGCCGCCCGGCTTGTACGGGTATGACCAAACCGGCTTTTATTGTCAGGGTTCGTCAGCGCCTGTTCCGGTCCACACTCTACAACCTGTCTCTTCGGGCCGGGCCGGTCCTGCCCCACACCGCCCTGCCGGTATTGTTTGTGGGAGATGCCGAGCTTGGCCGCGCCCTCAGGGTCGGCGAATTAATCAAGATGCTCAGGACCGCGGAGCTGATTTCAGGTGGGGGCGAAACAGACTCCGCAAGCATGGGTCATGCGTTGCGGTTTAGCTGGCTAGCGGACCTTGCCGCCAGCGGGCTGGCAACAGCGCCAACGGTCGCCCGCGAATTGACGGCCCTGTGGGTCGATGAGCACGCCAAATGGAACGCAGCTTCCTGGGCGACAGAAGTTCTGGCTGAACGGCTTGGCAACTGGCTCCTCTATGCCCCATTTTTGTTGGAGGGCGGAGATAGTATTTTTCGCGAGGCGTTTCTGACCTCCCTTCACCGACAGGCCCGGCATCTACAGCGGGCGGGTGCGATTGGAGTGGTCCCCCATGACGGGTTTTCCGAAGCCAGGGCCGAAATACTTTATGATTTGGTGTTTGCGGCGCAAGCGCATCGATTGAGCGCCGGACTGGTAAGGCTTGCGGCGCAGATTGAGGTGGAGATTTTGCCCGATGGCGGCCATCGCTCAAGAAACCCGACGCGCCACCTGAATGCCCTTAGAAATCTGGTTGAAATTCGTTCGGCTTTGGCGATGGCGGGCCAGGGTGTCCCTGTCTGGCTGCAAACCGCAATTGATCGTATGGCGCCCTTGTTGCGCACGTTCCGTCATGGTGATGGTGGACTGTGTCTGTTTAACGGTTCGGGACCGGTAACCCGCGAAGAGGTTGACCAGACGCTTCATCTGGCTGACGCCAAGGGCCGCGCTGTTGCAAACGCCTCCCACAGTGGATTCCAGCGGCTGACGGCGGGTCATGCCGTCGCCATACTGGACACCGGCGTGCCAGACCCGTCCGGTACGGGAGAAAGTGCCGGGACGCTGGCGTTTGAGTTCAGTACCGGACGGCGGCGTGTCGTCGTCAATTGTGGAACACCCGTTTTGGCCCCCACTCCGCTTCGCGAGATCTGCCGCGGTTCGGCGGCGCACTCCACACTCATTGTAAATAATACCAACTCTTCGCAGTTATCAGGTATATCCGCCATGGGCGAACGGCGGGCGCGCCGAACGGATAGCCTGCGTCAGGAGGTCGATAAAAACATCCTGGTTGAATCCGAACATGATGGTTATCTGGCGTCGTTCGGCCTCAGCCACAGGCGGGCGCTCTATCTTTCGGCCGATGGTCTCGATCTCCGCGGGGAAGACACATTGTCCGGGACCCGCGTGATTGACGGTGTGCTCAGGTTCCATCTGCACCCGGATGTAGGCGCGTCTATGGTTGAAGGCGGCCGGTCGGTGCTGCTGCGTATTGGCAAGACTCAAGGTTGGCGGTTTCGGGCGTCGGAAAACGGAATTTGTCTTGAAGACAGTCTCTATTTTGGGGGCGGCCCGCGCCGTCAGTGCCAGCAAATTGTCGTCCCGTTTGAACACGGCGCGCCGCAGACAACATTAAAATGGCGCTTCCACAGGGATCAGTAGGGTCCCTAAAGCTCCCAACGGCGACAGGCTTTATCAAGCATTAGGCCTCGCCACATGCCCTTGAGGTCGGCCAGAAGGCCACCTGGTTTCAGCAGGGCCGACAGGCGCCGGGCGTCCAGATCAAGATATTGGCTATGCGGGACGGCACCGATAACGCAGTCAAAATCACCACAATTCTCCAGATCGGTCAGCAGGTCGAGGGCATATTCTGAAAGGGCCTCGTCCCTGTCCGCAAGGGCGTCATGGATTTCCACCACATGCCCCCTCTCCCGTAACGCCAAAACCAGATCGGCAACTTTTGAATTTCGGAGATCCGGAACGTTTTCCTTGAAGGTCAGGCCAAGCACCAGAATGCGCGCGGCTCTCTGGGGGGAGAGCGCGTCGTGGACCTGGGTTGCGACAAATCCGGCAAAGCCGTCATTAATTCGACGCCCGGCGAGGATGACTTCCGGGTCATGCCCCACTTGGCGCGCCGCATGGGCCAGATAAAACGGGTCCACACCAATGCAGTGCCCGCCAACCAGGCCCGGCCTGAAATCAAGGAAATTCCACTTGGTGCCGGCGGCCTCAAGCACGTCGTGTGTCTGAATGCCCATCTTGTTAAAGATCATCGAAACTTCGTTGATGAAGGCGATATTGATGTCGCGCTGGGCGTTTTCAATGACCTTGGCGGCCTCCGCAGTCTTTATGTTTTTAGCCCTGAATACGCCGCCGGCAGTGATTGCCCCATAAATTTCAGCCAGTACATCCGTTACTTCGGGGCTTTGCCCGGCGACAACCTTGGTGATTCTGCCGAGCGTGTGTTTGCGGTCTCCGGGATTGATGCGTTCTGGCGAATAGCCGAGAAAAAAATCCTCGCCACAGCGAAGCCCGGAGGCCCGTTCCAGCGCCGGTCCGCAAATCTCTTCGGTGACACCGGGATAAACGGTGCTTTCATAAACAACAATATTTCCGAGGCTAAGCGCCGCGCCGACACCGGCCGAGGCGGCCAAGATTGCCGACAGATCAGGTGTGTTGTTTTGGTCAACGGGGGTCGGGACCGTAACGATATATACGTCGCAGTCTGCAACATCGACAACATCGGAGCTGAGCCGATAGCGGGCATTTTCAAGTGTGTCCGCGCCGCATTCGCCGGTGCGGTCGTGTCCGTCCCTGAGTTCATCAAGCCGCCGGGTATCGACGTCAAATCCCAGCACCTGAAAGTGGGCAGACAGGCGCACCGCCAGCGGCAGGCCGACATAACCAAGGCCGATAACGGCGATTTTCGAGTTTTCCGCTGTGTCAGCAGCCATTTTGGTTCCAGATTCCACCAATTTGGCGACACTTTCCGTATCGGGACCCGCAATGTCAATTCATGCGTTGTCGTCAGGATCAAAAAATGCAGGGTCGCTCGGTCGAATCTGGTGGAAACTCTGTACACAACGTCATAGAAAGGGTCCCGAACCGGCGGTGATGTGCTGCCAGAACCCAACGATCCGATATGACAGCAACACCCTCCGTCCTCTCTCCGGCCCCGCGCGCGTTTGCGATCTTGCTGGGCATCGCTGTGCCTGCGGTGGCGTTTGGGCGGGTGGTGTTTGCCGTTGTCATGGGGCTTGCCCTGGTGATGCTGTTTTTTTCCAGGTCCTGGCGTGATGTTTTTCGTGATCTCTGGGCTCAATGCCAGACGCCCGTGGGCATCCTCGTTTTGCTGACGTTTGCGGCCTGGTTGCCAAACCTGTTTATTTCCAGCTTTCCTCTGCTCTCCTTTGAGGCCGTGTCGAGAACACTTGTTTTCGTCGGTATCGCTTCGGCATTCTGTTCGTGTCTCAGTACGGACCAGCGCCTCGTCGATATTTCTCTGCGCGCATTTGTCGTGATGGCGGGTGTCAGCATAATATTCGCGCTGCTGTCGATTACAGTTTTACCGGAACTCTTTTGGGCGCTGCGGCTGAAGGGCTGGCTGTCACATCCCATCGGCACCAAACTTAAGGGGTTTTCGGCGCTGGCGGTGTTGATTGTGCCGGTTCTGGTAATGGCGGGTTACCGGTCATCTGTGGTCTGGAAAGTTGCCTGTGCGCTTATTTCGGGGGCATTTCTCATCCTTGTCTGGGACAGCTATAACAGGGCCGCAATGGCGGGGTTTCTGGCGGCAGCAGTTGCCGTGACGCTGGCGGTGCTGGTGCAAAAGGGAACAAAAAAGAACGTCGTCGCAGTCCTGAGCGCTACCGCCCTGCTGGTAGTTGGCGTCATCGTCTGGTTGCACACCAGCCGCGGGGCTTATGTTGGGATGGCACATCAGGAAAACTGGCTTTTCCCGGTGTGGCTCATTGACTACGAGCGTCAAACCATATGGGCGAAAGCGCTGGAGTTTGCGTCGGCCTCACCATGGTTCGGGCTTGGCGCCAATACAATCAACCTCGTTCCCGGGGCCAATGCGATCATCGAGGGGACTGCCGACCTTCATGTTATTCCGGCCCACCCCCACAATTGGGCGATTGAGATTTTTGCCGAAACGGGCGCGCTCGGATTGGCTCTGCTTTTGGCCACGATCTCTGTTCTGGGATGGCGGACCATGCTGGAATGGCGTCGCGCCGGGCATCCGGGACTAGCCTTGGCCCTCGTTATCATGGCGGGGTATTGGGGTTCCGGCCTGTTTAATTTTTCCTATTGGTCGGCGTGGTGGCAAATGTCTTTTCTTGTCTCTCTTGCCCTCTGTTGTTCATGTGTAAATATAGCTAAAAAACTGGCGTAGAGCGCTTGCTAACATTTCAACCCCTACCTGATTGGCGTGACCTGTTTACTCTATTCGGGCGGGTGCGGGTTGGGGAGGAAGAGTTGTCGGCACCTTGGCGGACGGCAAATGAAAAATGTTTCTGGTATTCCCGCTCGGCGTTTGCGCTGGCGGCTATAGAGAGCTGGTGGCGTAAAGCTTACGAAAATCGACCCGCAATAGTCTGGTTGCCGGATTATTTTTGCAATCAGTCCCTACTTCCATTGCGACAAACAGGCGCCAAAATTGTTTTCTATCCGATCAGCGAAGACCTTTCGCCGGACTGGGCTAAATGCCGGGCGCTGCTGAACAAGAGCAGCCCTGACCTGCTTGTCCTCGTCCACTACTTTGGCATTGAGTCTGATGGCGAGACAGCCGCCCAGTTTTGCCGTCAGTCGGGCGCGTTACTGATTGAAGATGCCGCGCATGTGCTCCGGCCTTATGGAGGAATTGGGCGCTATGGCGATTTTGTATTCTACAGCCCTCACAAGGTGCTGCCTGTTCCGGATGGGGCGATTTTATTGGCGAAACCCTCTGAACGAACGCCACAGCCTGAACTGTTGAACTGTTCTGGCTTATCCAATTCTGGCACCATCCATTCAAGGTGGATGATCAAGCGCGCGTTACAGCGGTTGCTGCCAAGGTTTCTTTTGAGGCTCCGCAACAGAGCCTTGCCGGAGTTTGATTTTGACCCGATTCTTCAGGAACTGGAAAGCGATGGTGGATTAAGTGTATTGTCGCAGCGGATACTGGCTCGACATTTGCCTAATTTCGAACAAATTTCGGCGGCGCGAAAAAAAAATGCCAATACATTACGAAATCTGGCTGCAAATACTACATCCATCCAACGCTCTGTTCTTGATGCTTCGTATCGGCTGGTAATTCCTTTTAGCGATCCTATTGATGCGAGGCGGGCTTACGACAGGTGCAGAACGCAAGGTGTTCCTGTTGAATCCTGGCCGGACCTTCCTCCCGAGGTAATTTCGAAACCATTGGACCACATCGTAGCCAGAAAATTTCGAGACGGCTTCGTTTTTTTGCCCATCCACCAGACGTTATCTGAACGTGATTTGGTCCGTATGGTCATCGAAAAATGAGCCAACCCTCGTGTTTAGATGATGACATGTTGGGTTGACGTTCATGTTCTGAACATGTATTTGTTCATTTGATGAACGCAAATGCGCGGCAGATTGGAACCCTATTCTTGCCCAGTGAAAATTACAGTCAGAGCGAAGCAGAGCTGACCCTTGGGTTATTAAAGGCAGTTCATGAGGACGAGACGCTTACCCAGCGTTCGGCGGCGCAAGAATTGGGTGTGGCGCTAGGGCTGGTTAATACCTATCTGAAGCGCTGTGCGACAAAGGGGTTTGTTAAAGTCAGGCAGGCCCCTTCCCGGCGCTATGCGTATTATCTGACGCCTAAAGGATTTGCAGAAAAAAGTCGTTTGACGGCTGAATTTTTGGGGCAGTCGCTAAGTTTGTTTCGCCAGGCGCAGCATGATTACAGGGAAATACTGGACTACTGTGTTCAGCGAAACTGGCAAACGATAATTCTGTATGGCGCAAGTGATCTAGCTGAAATTTTTTCGCTGTATGCACGAGATTATCAGTTGACGATCAAGGGTATCGTCGACGTTGGAGTGGCGGAGTCATTTTTTGCTAATCTGCCGGTTTTTGCGAATCAGGACTCGCTAGGGGGCGCCGACGCACATATTATAACCAGTCTACATGATCCCCATCCTATTTATGAAAACTTACTTGAATCCATTCCCGCAGACCGTGTTTTGGCGCCAAAGTTGCTTGAGATATCAAAACCAAAAGCCATGTCCTCCACCAGGAGGAAAAAGTGAAACGCTGGTATGTGATAAATACCCACGTTCAGGGCGAAAACAAGGCAGTATTTCATTTGCAGCGCCAGGGATTTGACGTCTACCTGCCGCGCTACCTGAAGAAACGCAGCCACGCCCGCAAGATCGACTGGGCCCCAGCACCAATGTTTCCTCGCTATCTGTTTGTCAGCCTTGACCCAGAGCAGAATCAGTGGCGCGCTATTCGTTCGACCGTGGGTGTCTATCAGTTCATCTGCCAGGGAGACCAACCAACGCCGGTACCCGCTGGGATTGTTGAAGAAATTCAAGGCTGTGAGAACGAGCGCGGCTTGGTCACGCTTGGGCTTGGTCAGAGTTTTAGGCGTGGTGACAAAGTAAGGGTCATGAGCGGGCCGCTGGCTGATCAGATTGGTATATTCGACTGCGCTGACGATCAGCAGCGGGTATTTGTCCTGCTCGACCTTCTTGGTCGGCAAGTCAAGGTCCGCCTGACCCAGGAAGCTGTCGCCGCGCACGGCTGACGGTAAATGTATCAGCGCTACCGCAGTCCAGGTGATAAAATTCACCCGGACTGCGGTAGCGTGGAAAATCGTTATCAGGCATTCAAATTAGGTTGATATGCAAGATTTGCCCGCTCAAATAGACTTGATCTGCTATGACTTTGATGGGGTAATGACTGATAATCGTGTGTTGACCCTTGAAGACGGAACAGAAGGTGTCTTTGTCAATCGTGGCGATGGCTTGGCGATCTCGGAGTTCCGTAAGTCTGGGTTGCCTCAGATTATCATTTCGACGGAAAAAAACTTGGTTGTCTCGGCGCGAGCAAAAAAGCTGAAAATTCCTGTTCTACAAGGAATTTCTAACAAGCGTGAGGCCCTTCAGACCTATGCTCGAGAAAGCGGTTACGACCTTGAAAACATCGTATATGTCGGTAACGATATAAATGATCTTGAGGTAATGAAAATCGTCGGATATCCGGTTGCGCCAGCCGATGCGCATCCAGAAATCCTGAAATTGGCCTGTATCGTGACAGGTGCGCTAGGGGGTGCTGGAGTCATACGGGAAATTTACGATCTGTATACAAATGGAGAGTGCGTGTGAGCGGAAAAACTTTTATCATTGCTGAAATTGGCATCAATCATAACGGTGATATGGAAATCGCCAAGCAACTCATCGACGGCGCCGTTGCGGCAGGTGCTGATGCCGTGAAGTTCCAAAAACGGACAATATCGAAGGTCTACACGCCTGAGGTTCTTGACGGGACACGTGAAAGCCCCTGGGGTATGACCCAACGGGAACAAAAGGAGGGCCTGGAGTTTGGGCAGGAAGACTACGACGAGATTGACCGTTTTTGTAAACACAAGGGCGTCGAGTGGTTCGCATCGGCCTGGGATCTCGATAGTCAGGTGTTCTTGCGCCAGTACGACTGTAAGTACAACAAAGTGGCTTCCGCTATGTTGACAGCGTTTCCTCTTCTGGAGATGATTGCGGAAGAAAAAAAATACACCTTTATCTCCACAGGTATGCATGAGCTTGAAGAGGTCGACAGGGTTATTGAATTGTTCAAGGCGGCCGACTGTCCATATGAAATCATGCACTGCAACAGCCAGTATCCAATGCCGGTTGAGGCGGCTAACCTGAAAATGATTGAGACGCTGCGCGAACGCTATGGTTGTAACGTGGGATATAGCGGACATGAGGCGGGTCTCGTTACCAGCACGGCTGCCGTTGCGCTTGGCGCAACATGTATCGAGCGCCACATAACACTGGATCGTGCCATGTACGGCTCTGATCAGGCGGCCTCGGTTGAGCTGGGTGGGTTTGAGCGGCTAATAGACTATATCCGCACTGCCGAAGCATCGCTTGGAGATGGCGTGAAGCGTGTTTCTGATGTGGAACGCGAAGTTCGCGGTAAGCTTGCTCCGATCCCGACTGCCATGGAGCTGGCTGCGCAGCCCTAGGTACCGCCGTCTTTAATTGATTATCTGATTTTTGTGAGGCCCCCAATGATTGAGCGACCGAAACGTATTTTTGCAGACGATACCTCTTGGTATGGGAAACATTTTTCTGCCGATAGCTATCGCCTGGAAACCCACAACTTCAACGAACAGGCATTGGCCGGGCTGGGCATCAGAAACCCCATGACGAAATCTGATGAATTATGGGAACGTGGCAAGAGGGTCATTCCCTGCGGAACACAGACCCTCGGCAAAAGCCCCATCGGGTTCATTGATGGCGTTGCGCCGAAATACTTGTCTCACGGTCTGGGAGGACGGGTATGGGATGTTGATGGTAATGAGTATATTGACTGCTGGCTTGCCTGTCTGCCGATTACCTTTGGTCATCGGGTCAAAGAAATAGACGAAGCCGTCGCTGAGCAGATGTCTACCAGTGGCATCACATTTTCTCTGATGCATCCGCTTGAGGTAGAAGTTGCGGAGGCGCTTCGCGACGACATACCCATCGCAGAGCAGGCAAGGTTTGCAAAAAATGGTTCGGACGTCTGTGCCGCTGCGATTCGGCTGGCCCGCCACCTCACCAAACGCGACAAGGTCATCACCCTTGGCTATCACGGTTTTCATGACTGGTACATTGGCAGCACAGACCGGTATTTTGGAATTCCACAGTGCATTTCAGACCTGACCTTACGGTTTGGCTACAATGATATCGATGGTTTGAAAAAGCTGTTCGATGATAACAGGGACGAAATTGCCTGTGTGATCATGGAGCCGGCTATATTTGATGATCCGAGCAATGATTTTCTGGGAGAGGTTAAAGAGCTTTGTCACAAGGAAGGTGCGATGCTCATATTTGACGAGATGTTGACCGGGTATCGGTTTTCACGGAACGGTGCCATGTCCTTCTTCGGGGTTGAGCCGGATCTGGCGACCTTCGGAAAGGGTATAGCCAATGGCATGCCAATTGGCATGTTGGTTGGTCCGGAAAAATATATGCGGGGCTTTGAGGAGGTCTTTCTCTCAACCACTTATGGCGGCGAAACTACAGCCTTGGCTGCGGCACTGGCCGGATTGAAATATCATCGCGATCATGATGTCGTGGGCCACATGTGGCGTATTGGTAAAATCGTGCTCGATAATTTTAAACTGGAAATTGAAAAACGTGATCTCGGCGCGCGGGTCAGCGCAATTGGTTTCCCGGTCCGTCAGACGCTGGGTTTCAAGGACGCAGATGGCAGCCCGGACTTTGATCTGGCGGGTCTGTATCAGCAGGAAATGCTGAAGAGCGGTGTGTTGTGTAACGCCGGTCTCGGGTTTTGTCATAAGCATGATGAAAATGACGCTATGCATGTTGTGCGGAGTTTCTCGAAGGCACTTGATCGGATGAAGCAGGCCATTGACGGAGGCGATATCAAAAAACATCTGGAAGGTGTTCCCGCCCAGCCCGTATTCAAGGGCCTCAGAAATCAGCGCGTGACATCAAACTAGGAACAGACCAGTGCTGGGTAAATTTGAGTTGGGTGTTATGCAGGGGCGTCTGGTTGAAAAATACCAGGGGCGCTATCAGGCGCATCCGGTCGGTTATTGGCAGGACGAATTTGATCGTGCCGCTGAAGCGGGCCTCGAATTGATTGAATTTATCCTGGATTATAATGACGCTGATCTGAATCCTCTTTTATGTGCGCCTGAAAAAATTCTTGAAGTGTGCAGCAAGACAGGCGTTGGCGTCAGAAGCATTTGTGCCGACTATTTTATGGAAGCGCCTTTGCAGCGAACTGAGGAGAGTTCCGCGGTTCTTGAAAAGTTGATTGAGACTGCGGCTGCAGTCGGAGCCCGAGATATCGTGATCCCCTGTGTCGACCAGTCCAGTCTGACTGATGAAGTGGGTGCTAAGGCATTTTGTGATACGATTACCAAAATTGCACCAAAAGCCCAGCGCCTGGGCATCAACTTGTCTCTGGAAACTGATCTGGCACCGGCGCCATTCGCCACACTGCTCGCGCGCATTGATAGCCTGGTGGTGACGGTCAATTACGACAGTGGAAATTCGGCGGCCCTGGGTTTTGATCCAGCCGAAGAATTTGCTACTTATGGTGAACGAATCACAGATATCCACATCAAGGACCGAACGTTGGGTGGCGGGCCGGTCGTGCTTGGTGAGGGGGATTGTGATTTTGATACGGTGTTCGAACTGATCGCAAGCTCCTCTTTTGACGGCCCCCTGATCATGCAGGCCTACCGAGACGATGAAGGCCTGAGTATGTTCAATCGCCAGAAAGCCTGGTTGTTCGATAAATATGATGCGGTACTGCAATGATCAAAAAAGCTGAAGTTATTGCCTTGGTTCAGGCGCGTGGCGGGTCAAAGGGTGTGCCGGGTAAAAATATCCGCCCATTTGCCGGCCATCCGTTAATTGCGTGGTCTGTGGTTGCGTGCAATCTCGCGACTTCCATTGAGCGGACAGTTTTGACGACAGATGATGAAGACATTGCAGAGGTCGGTCGGAAATATGGTGCTGAAATTCCGTTTATGCGGCCCTCAGAATTTGCGACCGACGATGCTACGGACTTTCCGGTTATCAAACATGCGCTGGAATGGCTGCGTGATAACGAGGGGCATGTACCCCGATTCGTCGTCCAGATCAGGCCAACGACTCCTTTACGCGAACCTGACGTACTTGATAAGGCGGTCGCAGCACTGAAGGCATCGCCAGAAGCAACCGGTCTGCGCTCTGTTTTTGAAATGCCGGAGACGGCCTGGAAGTGTTTCGAGCTCAAGGACGGCTACCTCGACAGTCTCGCGACACGGTTGCCTGGGATGGGTCCGGAAGCGGCTAATCTGCCGCGCCAGGCTTTTCCGGCCACCTATATTGGTCAGGGGTATGTTGATATCCTGCGCTCTGAAGTGGTGCTAAAAAATGGCCAGACGTATGGCGATAACGTGCTTGGATTCAAGACGCCTGATTGTGGCGAGGTGGACGTGGAATCAGATTTTCGCAAGCTTGATTTCTTTAAAGAGAACTTTGGTAAAACTGTTTTTGATTTTCTGGAGGCTGAACACACGTGAGCAGGCGAAGTGTTCCGGAAATGTTTGATCTCTCAGGCCGTGTCGCCATTATAACAGGCGGTGCGGGTTTGTTGGGGTGCAAGCACGCTGAGGCTGTAACAGAATGTGGCGCCACTGCGGTTTTGCTGGATATCACGGAAGAAAATGTAGAGCGAGCTGCCAGTGAAATCGGTGGTAATACGCTGGGTCTTGGCATTGATATCACAGATGATGCGGCCGTTGAAAGCGCGTTGGCAATTATTCTAAAAAAGTTTCAACGTGTTGATATCCTTATCAACAATGCCGCTAATAATCCAAAAATGGAAGGCGACGAGAGGCTTGATAAGCCCTGGTCGCGGATGGAAAATTTTCCAATCGAAGTATGGAACGACGATATCAACGTCGGACTGACCGGGGCATTCATATGCGCCCGCGTATTTGGGGCGGAAATGGCGCGTGCGGGTCAGGGTGTGATCCTCAATATTGCGTCTGACCTTGGAATAATCGCGCCGGACCAACGCATCTATCGTGAACCCGGGAAGCCTGAAGAAGAGCAAGGCGTCAAGCCTGTCACCTATTCAGTCGTCAAAGCCGGCCTGATCGGACTGACTCGTTATCTTTCGACCTACTGGGCCGATAAGGGCGTGCGCGCGAACGCGCTGGTTCCAGGTGGTGTTTATAACGGGCAGGGCGATGCTTTTGTTGAACGGTTATCCAATTTGATCCCTATGGGGCGTATGGCGGATAAAGATGAATATAAGGCGGCAGTCGCGTTCCTGGTATCAGATGCCTCATCTTATATGACAGGTGCCAATCTTGTTATTGATGGAGGCCGGATCGTTTGGTGAACCGAATTGAAAAACGGAATGTTGCGCCGCTGGAGGGCAAGTCGGCCCTTCTCTCCTTATTTAATGAGGGCCATATTGATGGTCAATATCTGTCCTGGCTTAAAGATGTAACGGTTACGCGCTATTTGGTCGGTGTCGGAGCGGATACGCCGTACGACGATATAAAGCAGTTTTGCGAGAGCTTGATTGCAAGTCCCGATGATTACTTTTTTGCGATCCAAGATCGCGCCAATGGCCAGCATATTGGCAACGTTCGTTTGGGCGGCATCGATTGGTCAACAAGCACATCGGCTTTCGGGATCATGATTGGCGAACCGAACGCCCAAGGAAAAGGCTTTGCGTCAGATGCCTTGAGACTGATTGAGCGGTTTTGTTTTGAGGGCCTCGATTTACGGCGACTGCAGTTTCCGGTGGTCCAAGAAAATCAGACAGCAATGCGCCTTTACGAACGCAGTGGTTATTTTTGTGCCGGTAAGTGCCCTCAGCTCTTTTCGAAAGACGCTGTCAGCCTACCAATGGTAACCTTCATGAAGACACAAGAGGGTTTCAGGAAAGCGGGTAAATAAACATGTCGAACCTGCTTTATATGCTCGAGCGCCCCCTAGACGAGAGGGACTTTGATCGTTTCGGCATAAAATTTATGCTTGAACGTGGGCATAAGGTTTCGATATTCGATGTTGGTGATGTGACACTTCCAACACTAGAACATGATCGATCTCACTATCCAGATTTTAAAAACGTCGAAATCGTCTGTGCCCAAACGCGCCGTGATTTAGACGCTAACCTCGGTCTGCTTAGATCCGCAGACATTATTATTACATTTGCTGGAACCAGTCATTTCACACTCCGGAACCTGCCAGTCCATCGATTAGTGAGCCGATCGGGCACGCCCTATCTTTTTGCCTTTACCAATCCATATCCGGGCTGGACCCGATACCGCGACGAGAATGGTATGAAGTGGGCGCGTCTACGCGATGTTGTTTCTCGGATTAGCGAAATTCAACCTGCGAATAGCCTGATGTCTCGACTACCCCTGCAAATGCTTGGGGTTCGCCGTGCAGATTATGTGGTCACGGGTGGCAGGAATTGCTTGGCATATGGCCGACTGGCCAATGGAAGCACGCATCAAATAATGACACACGCCATGGATTATGAGCTCTTTCGGCGGGAAGCGGAAAAGGCCCGAACGGAGACAAACACTGCGGTGTTTATCGATGAATACTTGCCGTACCATCCCGACCTTACAAATACCGGTCTCAAGTCTCCCATGAAAGCCGAAGATTATTATGGTTTCTTATCAGCGTTGTTTGATCGCATTGAAGAAATTTTCGGTTTGGAGGTCGTAATCGCGGCTTGCCCACGGGCTGACTACACGGATAAGCCTAACGCTTTTGGCAACAGACGCATAGAGTACAATGCGACGGCGCGGCTGGTTGGAGAATGTCGACTAGTTGTCGCGCATCGCAGTACAGCAATAAATTTTGCAATCTTGTTCCGCAAGCCCGTTATGCTGACAACCACTGAAAAAATCTATCAGCACTCTTCGCAAACCCCCTATTTGGAGGGGTTTGCCCGGTCTCTAGAGCAGCCGATCCACTTCATTGATAGATTGAGCAGCGTTAACCTCGATAGAGTCTTCGAATTCGACGATGCTATTTATGATCGATACATTCGTGATTTTATCAAACAACCAGATTCACCTGATGCACCCTTTTGGCAGATCGTTGCGGATTCAGTTAATAAAGACAGTAGCGATCTCCAATTTTGACTCAAACAACAAGGTATTAATGTTGTGACTGATGGCAATTATCCTTTTTCTCTTGAACCGTTTGATGTCCCCCATGTTGAAACCGCTCACAGGCGGATCGGTACTGCGCTACCAGTACCCGAATCCCTTGAAATTCTTGACCGTATTCATAAGTACGAAAGTTCCAACGTAAAAGATCAACTGCCAGTTATTTGGGACACCGCTAAAGGCTATCAGATATTTGATAAGTGGGGCAACGCCTGGATCGATTTCACATCGACGATTTTTGTGACCAATACCGGCCACGGCCACCCACATATTGTCAAGGCGATCAAAGCTCAGGCCGACAAGTTGCTACATGCATATAGTTACCCAACCGAGATCCGTGCCCGGTATCTTGAAAAACTGATCGCTATGACACCTGATTATTTGAATAAGGCATCTTTATATTCGGCGGGAACGGAAGCCACTGAGCGCGCGTTTAAACTTGCCCGCTATCATGGCATGAAATCAGAACCTCGTCGTTCAGCAATTGTGGCCTGGGATGGAAATTTCCACGGCAAAACCATGGGCGCACAAATGGTCGGCGGGCAACATGCAGATAAAGATTGGATTGGTTTTTTAGACCCGAATATTGTGCACCTTCCGTTTCCATTCCCTTGGGTTTTGGAGCAGCGCAACATTTCAGGTGCGCAATTGTTTGAAGAACATCTGGACATTCTGTTCAATGAAAAAGGCCTTAAAGAAGGCGATATAACCGCTTTCATGGCGGAGTCCTTCCAGGGATGGGGGGCAATTTTTTATCCTAAAGATTACGTTCAGGCGATGCGAGAATGGAGCCGTGACCATGATGTTCTTCTGATATTTGATGAAATTCAGGCGGGCTTTGGTCGCTGCGGAACGTTTTTCGCTTTTGAGCATTACGGTGTAGAACCCGATCTGGTGTGTTGTGGCAAAGGTGTATCTGGAAGTTTACCGCTTTCGGTCGTATTGGGGCGTGGTGAAATCATTGATCTTGACCCAGCCTATACGTCAACACACGGGGGGCATCCGATGGCCTGCGCGGCAGGTCTTGCAAATTTGGAGATTTTTGAGTTCGAAAATCTAGTCGCAGAATCGGAGCGCAAGGAGGGTATCTTCCGGCAGCACATTGAGGGCTGGCGAGAAGAGTTTCCTGATCACATTGGGCGGATTTATGGCAAGGGCTGTTTGTTTGGCGTGTTCATTGTCCGGGCGGCTGATCCTGACAATCCGGATAATTTGGACACAGAATTATGTGATAGAATTGTTGAGGAATGCATGCGACGGGGCGTTTTTCTGATCCGCACCGGGCGGGGTACTCTCAAGTTTGGGCCGCCATTGAACATCCCAGACGACGCCTTGATTGAAGCACTGGAAGTAATAGAAGAAACGATTAGGGACACGGTGTGATTGCGCTACGGTGGTCATTCTCCGGGTTTAGAGTACGAGGTCTGCTGTTGAACAGCCTCAATGAACCCAGGAAGGAGAGTGACCATGGAAGAGTATGCCAGAAAACAGTACGCGGGTGTTGATGTATCGTTGAGGTCGGTTTCGATCTGTGTGAGCGACGGAAGCGGCAAGGTGTTGTGGCGGGGTGAAGTGATGAATGAGCCGGGAGTTGTCTCTGCCGCCTTGTCACGGCATGCGCCGGGATTGGTTCTTGCGGTTTTGGAAACAGACTCATGCGGTATTCATCTGTACCGTGGGCTGGAAGCGATGGGCGTTCCCATCGTTTGCGTCTGCGCCCGTCATGCCAAAGGCGTGTTGAAGTGCAAGGTCAACAAAACGGATAACAACGACGCAGAAGGCCTGGCGCAACTGGCGCGTACAGGCTGGTACCGGGAAGTTTATGTGAAATCAGCCGACGCGCACGTGATCCGCGCCCATTTGCTGGCGTGTCGGCAGGTCGGCAAGGCCCGGCGCGATATCGAGAACCAGATCCGCGCCATGTTGCGGGTGTTCGGGATCAAGGTCGGGACGGTGGCGCGAGGCCGGTTCGAGGAGCGGGTGTGGCGTCTGGTTGAGCAGGTTCCGGCCCTTCGCCTGCCCATTGATCAGCTGTTATTGGCAAGGTGTTCACTGCTGGAATCGCAGAATGCGCTGGAGTGTGAAGCCAAGCGATTAGCCAAGGCGGACAAACACTATCAGATTCTGCAAACCATGCCTGGTGTTGGGCCACTGACAGCGCTGGCCTTCGTTTCGGCAATGGATGGCCCCGCAAGGTTCGCCAGGTCATCGTCGGTCGGGGCTTATCTCGGGCTGACACCGAGAAGTTATCAGTCAGGTGAGGTCGCCTGGAGTGGACGGATATCCAAAACCGGTGATGCCGTTGCCCGTGCCCTGTTTTACGAAGCGGCCAACAGCCTCATGGTGCGGGTCAAGGCTTGGTCACCGCTGAAGGTCTGGACGCACAAACTGGCTGAACGCATTGGAGGTAAAAAAGTCCGCGTCGCGCTGGCCCGAAAGATGGCCTTCGTCCTGCATCGCATGCTTAGCGACGGCACCGGCTATAAATGGAGTGTGAAGGCGGTATAGAGTAAGAGGACATATCTGAATTCCCAAACCGGGGCAGGCACGGCGAACGATCTCGTCTGTCATGTTGACGTACGGGTTCAGCAAACTCTTGTGATGGCGTGGCTGGGACACTGAGACGTTCATCGTGATCCGATACCGTTATGAGGTGGCCAATCACACCGCGCCGACCTCGGTGACAACCATGATCCCGGTCAAGACACATAAAATCCGGAGAGAGGATCATGCGCAATTAAACAACCTTACATGATTTTTTGAGGGTGAAGGGACTTGCGACGATGGAGCGGTTGACAACCCATGAGCTATTTTATGATTCTAATTGGCCGAGCACAGAGATATTGAACTCGGAACAACTCAGCATGATTAAGGATTTTAATGAACGTGTTGGTTGTGGGGAGATTTCAAGTGAATCCGTACCATGTTTGTGTGGCAAAGAGGCGTTTAAGGTAATAGCCGAATATGATCGATATCGGCTGCGCCAACGTACAGTTATTTGTATGGTGTGTGGCCTAATTCAAAGCATGCCTCGTATGAATGCCGAGTCGACGGTATGGTTTTATGGAAGTGATACATATCGCCGTTTATATGATCCCGAGACTTTAGAGATTGATCAATCGTTATTCGACACCATGGCTCAGCGATGCCATCACCGATTCGATTATGTGATGAACCATTTGAACTTGTCTGTAGAGGCTCGCGTGATGGAGATTGGCTGTGGTGGAGGATGGAATCTTAAACCGTTCGCCGACGCAGGAATGAGCGTTTGTGGTCTAGACCCTAGCCCGCAATTGACGACATTCGGACGGCAAATTGGCATGGACCTTCGGGTCGGAGGGATCGATAATTTAGAAATCTTCGAAGATAACCACCAGGATTTGATCATTCTGTCCCATGTCCTCGAACATTTTCCGAATCCAATTACTGCACTCCTGAATATCATTCCGTACCTGAAGCCAGGGGGGGAGGTTTATATTGAAGTACCAGATGGCACCAATTTCGCGATTGGAGCCCTTCAGAACGCCCATACCTACTTGTTTACGCCTGCGACGCTAGAACATTATTCGGCGCATGCTGGGCTAAAACCGAACAATATTGAGGCTATTGGCCCGCATATGCGCGGACTTTTTATGAAAAGTTTGACAACACCATTTTCGCTTGATGATGAATTCGACAAAACTAAAAAAATTATTCAACGTTATGAAAGACGGGAAAATCTAAAACAGATTCTGAGAGGGGCCGGTTTGTTTGGCCCGGCTAAGCTAGCAGCAAGCGTTATCCGGAAAATAAGGGCGTATTGAAGATCAACGGGTCAATTTTTATATCTGGGCACCTCTAAAAATGCCCCATTCCCAATAATTCTGTTAGAATCAGGATATCACGTGGTTGCGGACATGGGGACACAATATGAGCCAGCTCTCACCACCTGACGGAATTTGCATGGGCCGATGATTTTGGTATTGGGAGGAGGTCCAAGGCGGCACGGAGAGTAGGAAGCGCAAGCCGGTCTTGAACCATGACGTCAAACTCCGCGCGGCTTTTTTT